>ERZ761602.1855-NODE-1855-length-36032-cov-46.522973_pt1 | contig 36032 bp, 23 predicted proteins | sample MGYA00512165_ERZ761602 | MGnify/ENA primary metagenome ERZ761602 (study PRJEB28899, sample SAMN02445085) | bioreactor sludge metagenome | biome: EBPR sludge; isolation source: Thorneside wastewater treatment plant | place: Australia: Brisbane, Thorneside...
GGCTCGTCACCCCGCTACCACCCTCCCGGGGACCTGCGGATCTGAAAGAGAGCCATTCAGTTTGAGTATGGCGGAACCTATCTCGACGCAGGGGTCGCCCTTCGGACGCTTGTTTCCTTTCTGGAGCGGCACAACTGCGTGGTGTTCAAAGTGATTGGTCGGGGGATGCGGGCCTTGCGAAATCCAAGCGCGCTGGTCGACGACTACGGATTCGCAAACCTCCTCGCGGTCAACAAACGCTTCGCCCAAGGACTCGCCTCCGGGACGGTACCCGAAAGCTACGATTGCTTTCAACACTTGAAGGAATATGGCGTAAGCGCACACGGGGTCCTCCATATCGGGGCGTACAAGGGAGACGAGATCCTCGAATATGACAGGGCCGACGTCAGGCGCGTCGCATTCGTCGAGGCCAACCCCGACCTCGCGGCTGGATTGCGCCAGCGTTTCAAGGATCGCACTGATGTGACTGTTATCGAAACCGCGATAACCGAGAGACCGGGGCCGGTGGATTTCCATATCACGAGCATGGATCAAAGCAGCTCGGTATTGCCTCTGCACAAGCACCTCGATATCTATCCGAAAATCAGGCACGAGCGGACAATCCAAGTATGCGGAACGACCATCGACAGCCTTTTTGACCAGCGCGTCCTCGATCCCGGTGAATTCAACGTCTTGGCAATGGACATCCAAGGCGCGGAGTTCATGGCGCTGTCCGGCGGTCTCCGGTCGCTGGGCTATTTCGACGCGATCATCGCGGAGGTGAACTACGACGAACTCTACAAGGGCGGGGCTACCATTGACCAGGTCGACGACCTCCTCTCAGGGAGCGGTTTCATCAGGGTCCGGACCGTGACACCGAGCAGTGACCGATGGGGGGACGCCCTGTACGCCAGAACGCCCCGTGTGACCATCTCGAAACTGGGGAAGCAGGGGCGGTTCGGGAACCAAGTGTTTCAGTACATGTTCCTACAGTGCTACGCCCTCGAAACGGGATATATCGCCGAGACGCCGGATTGGGTTGGCCACTATCTGTTCGACATCCAGGGCGAAATGCTGCATGACGCGTCCGCGTTCAAGCGTGTCGTCCAGTCGAGCCTGTCGGTGGAGGATTGCGACATCGCGAATTCCCCAGCGGCGATGCCGTGGTCCGATTTTGAAGGCTATTTCCAGTACAGGACCAACTACTACGAACCCTATCGCCCGGAAATCCGATCCTGGTTCAAACCATCCGAAACGGTCGCCCGCCTTCTATCCGGGGCCGAACAGAAGTTCGCATCGCTCGACGGCCCGGTCTTCGGAGTTCATATCCGCCGGGGAGACTATGGATATGGCCACTTTTTCCGCGCCCCCGTTGAATGGTATCTTGATTGGTTGGACGGCCTCGACGGCGGCCGCCCCGTAACGGTCTTTCTCGCCAGCGACGAGATCGACAAGGTCAAGCCGTCATTCTCAAAGCACCGCGTCGTGACCAGCGCGGATTTGGGCGCATCGATCGAAAGAGCGCCGTTCTATCCAGACTTCCATTTCCTGACGAAATGCGATGGTTTGGCGATCTCCAACAGTTCGTTCTCATTCGCCGCCGCGATGCTGAATGAAAAGGCGGATGTGTTCGTCAGGGCCGATCTGCGCTCCGGCAAGCTTGTCGCCTTCGATCCATGGAACAGCGAACCCCTCCTGCGGACCGCTACCGCGGAGGAGCACGGGGAGCGGTACATGAACGATCGGTGCCGCCGTAAGCCCCGATATCGCATCAAGCGGTTCCTCGGCCTTTTCCCGAAATAGGCGGGAATTCATGAACCTCTATGTGATCAACCTTGACCGCGTCCCCGAACGGTGGGAAAAGATGGTCTGCCACTTCCACGCGGTCGGACTGGCCCCCATCCGGTTCAGCGCGGTGGACGCATGGGACCGGAAGGCGCTCGATAGATCCCACTACGCACCGCACCGAGGAGACCGCTGGGAACTCAACGACAGCCTGATTGCCTGTTTCGAAAGCCACCGGAAGGTCTGGCAGCTTGTCGTCGACCTCGAACTGCCTTGCGCCGCGATTTTCGAGGACGACGTGGTGTTGTCCGAGGAAATGCCCGCCGTCTTGGAGGCCCTCCATCAGAGGGCCGTCGATTTCGACGTCGTCAAGCTGGACACCGTGCGGAGCATCTCACGGCTCGGCCCACCCGCCAAGCTTGGCGACTTCGACTTGCGGCGTATATGGATCAACGCGCCGAGCGCCGCCGCCTATGTCGTCAGCCAATCCGGCGCCAGGCGGCTTCTCGATTGGTCGGTCGAGTTCTGCGATCACACGGACGATTTCATTTTCTGGCAGCGTCCGGAATGGATGGTTCTTCAACTGTTCCCGGCGGTGGCCATGCAGATGGCCTTCCTATCGGAAGACGAAAGAAAAGGCCTCTGTATCAGCGACGAGCGGGTCTGGGGCAGCGAGAGGACGTCCGACATCCGGATCAACCGGAAAGTCTCGAAAGGCCCTCCTTGGTTCCGGCTCCGAAAGGAAATCCTTCGGCTGCGCCGGCGGATTTTCTGGAAAAGCTTCGGGGACCGACGTCTTCTGGCCAAGGGCGGATTCGTGGGAACCTGCCCTTTCAGAGCGAAGATGACGGATGGTTCCGAGCCCGGTGTTGGCTCGCTGCATGATGCGCCCTCTGCGGAGGTCGTTTTGCCAAATCCTTAGGATGCGGCGTCCGACCAAGGATAACGACCCCGTCCCCCGGACGCCAAAAACACGGGGCCGGGGCTTGACGCGACGCCGTGTTTTTCCGACGATCCCAGCAAACCCAGCCTCCGTCATGATCCCACGCCTTCCCTGCCTTGCCCTCTTCCTCTCCCTCCTCGTCCCGAACGCCTTCGCCGAACCCGCCTTGCCCGGAGTCGGGGCGGCGATGGAGGAGATGGTCTCGAAACAAGAAATCGCCGGAGTGGTGACCGTGGTCGTCGGGGCGGGCGGAATCAAGCACCTCGAAAGCACGGGCTTCGCCGATGTCGCGATCTCGCGACCGATGGCTCCCGACACGCTCTTCTGGATCGCCTCGATGTCGAAGCCGGTGACGGGCGTGGCCGTGCTGATGATGCAGGACGAAGGCAAATTGAAAGTCTCCGACCCGGTGGCGAACTACATTCCCGAATTCGCCAATCTGAAGACCCCCTCAGGCGAGCCCGCGAATCTCACGATCACGCAGATCCTGACCCACACCTCCGGATTGCGCGAGGCGGACACGGTCGCGTCGGGCGCGAGCACGCTTGCGGAACTGGTGCCCATCTGGCTCTCCGGCCCCACGCAATTCGAGCCCGGTACCCGCTGGCAATACAGCCAGAGCGGCATCAACGCGGCGGCCCGGATCGTCGAGATCATTAGCGGGAAGACCTTCGACGCGTTCTTGGAGGAGCGCCTCTTCGCCCCCCTCGGGATGAAGGACACGGGCTTCTACCCGAGCGACGAGCAGCGGGCGCGGCTGGCGACTCCCTACGCGAAGGACAAGGACAGCGGCGAACTCGCCCCGGCCACGCCCCGCGCCGGATACGAAGGCACCCGCAACCGTCCGCCGCAAGGGAATGGAGGGCTTTTCTCGACTCCCCGCGACTATGCCCGCTTCTGCCAGATGCTGCTCGCGGGCGGGACTCTCGATGGACGGCGGTATTTGAGCGAGGAGGCGATGGGCTATCTCAAGATGCCGCAAACAGGGGAAATCCCCGTCGGCTTCTTCCAGAACGACACCTTCGGCCAGCACGGGATGAAGTATGGATGGAGCCTCGGCACCTGCGTCCTCCGCACCCCGCACGAGGGAGTCGCCGCGATGCTGTCGCCCGGCACCTTCGGCCATGGCGGCGCGTGGGGAACGCAAGCATGGATCGACCCGGTGAAAGGCGTCGCCTATGTGATGATGGTGCAGCGGTCGAACTTCCCAAACAGCGACGCCAGCGCGGTCCGGCAGGCGTTTCAGGAGGCGGCGGCGAAGGCGCTGGAATGAGAGGAGCGCGGGCACTCCTGCCCGCATCGGAACATCATGGCGGCGAAGCCGCGTGAATCCACAAGGGGCGGACAGGAGTGTCCGCGCTCCCTTTTCGCGAGAACGCTTCAAGATTCCAACCGCCTCCGCATGTCCGAGACCACCGCCGTCTTGAGCGACTCGAAGGACTTTGTCGCGATGGCTTTGGCCGAGGCCAGTTCCTCGGGCAGGTCGATGCCGCCGTGGCCGGGGCGGGGACGCTGGTAGAGGTAGAACTTGATCTTCGGCTCGGTGCCGGAGGGCCGCACGGCGAAGGCGCGGCCGTCCTCGAGATCGACGAAGACCATCTTCTCCTTCGGGATGGAGTCGCCCTCCTCGTCGAGGAAGTCCTCGTTCTCGAAATCGCGGACGCGGGCGACCTTCGAGCCGTCGATCTCGGTCGGCGGGTGTTCGATGTAGCTGAGGGCGAGCTTCTGAATCTGCGCGGCCCCCTCGGCCCCGGCGAGGGTTTCGGCGTGCTGGCCTTCGAGGTGGACGCCGTGCCGGACGAAAAGCTCGTCGAGCAGTTCGACGCAGGTGATCCCCTTCGACTTCGCAAAAGCGGCGACCTCGGCGAACATCACGACAGCCCCGTTGGCGTCCTTGTCGCGGAGGAAGTCGGCCCCGAGGTAGCCGTAGCTCTCCTCCCCGCCGAAGACGAAGAAGCGCGAATGCTTCAGCCGCAGGTCGCGGGTCTCAGCGTCGGGGAGACGGCGGTAGTCCGCGCGGAGTTCGGCGGGGATCTGGCTCTCGTATTTCCGCAGCTTCGCGCCGATGTATTTGAACCCTGTCAGGGCGTTGACCACACCCACTCCGAAATGCGCGGCGATGGCGGTTTGCAGCTCGGTCGTGACGAAGGTCTTCACGATGACGGCGCGGTCGCGGTTCGATTCGTCGAGGATCCCTTTTTCGGTGAAGGCGAGGAGCCGGTAGTAGGCGATGAGCGATCCGATCTGGTTTCCGGTCAGCAGGGTCATCTTGCCCGCTTTGTCACGCACGACCACGCCCATGCGGTCGGCGTCGGGATCGGTGCCGATGACGAGGTCCGCGCCCGTCGCCTCGGCTTGATCGACGCCCATCTGGAGGGCCTCGGCGTTCTCCGGGTTGGGCGATTTCACCGTGGGGAAAGCGCCGTCCTCGACATCCTGCGCCGTGACGGTTTCGCAGGTGAAGCCGAGACGCCGCAGGATCGCGGGCGAAATTTTGCCTCCGGTGCCGTGGATGTTCGTGAAGACGATTTTGAGGTCGCTCTGGGCACAGACGAGTTCGGGATCGAGGAGGAGGCTTTCGAGACGGGCGAGATAGACCTCGTCGAGTTCCGCGCCGAGTTCGTGGACGCGACCTTGCTGCTCCGGCGGGAGCGGTTCGTAGCTCTCCCCGGCGACGGCGTTGACCTCGGCGATGATGGCCGAAGCCTCGGGCTCGACGATCTGGGCGCCGTCGCTGCCGTAAACCTTGTAGCCGTTGTCATGCGGCGGGTTGTGGCTCGCGGTGAGGACGATCCCGGCGGTGGCGCCGAGGTGGCGCACGGCGAAGCTGAGCTGCGGGGTGGAGCGGGGTTCGACGAAGCGATACACGTCGCAGCCGTTCTCCGTCGCGACCTTCGTGACGCAGTCGGCGAACTCCTTCCCGAAGTAGCGGGTGTCCCGCGCGATGGCGATGGAGGGTCTGCCCTCTCCCGTGTGCGCCTTGAGGAGGTGTCGCACCAACCCCAGCGTGGCGCGGGTCAGGTTGTAGTAATTCAGGTTGGCCGTGCCGACGCAGGGGGACTCCGGACGCCCTCCTTCCGGGGCCGCACCCCGCTCCGCCGGAGTCACGATCTCGCCGACGGACCGCCCGCGCAGACCGCCGGTGCCGAAGGCGAGCTTTTTGAAAAAGCGGTTGTTCAGCTCCGTCCAGCGGCCTTCGTCCGCGAGCCATTCGACCGAGGCCTCGTAGATCGGGCTGTCCGAGCTACGGAGGAGTTCGGAGAGGTTGTCGTGGCTGCTTTGGAGGAGGTCTCCGGCGGCGAGCGCGGCCTCAAGTTTGGCGGACAGGGCGGGATTCATGTTGCGCCAAGGTAGGAAGGCACTCGCCGAAAGGCAAGCTAGGAAGTTGAGAGTGGGTGGTTGAGAGTTGAGAGTCCGGGAGCCGGGCTATGCGCTCAACTCTCAACTCTCAACCACCCACTCTCGACACGAAGGCTTGGCGCATCCTCCACGACGCGCGGGAGGAGCGTTGGGCCGATCATTTCGACGGGCGCTGGTTCGTGCAGACGCGCGAGGCGCGTTTTCCCGAGGCCCTGCTTGCGCTCGCCGAAGGCGTGGCGGAGTCGGTGTATTGGCGGCCCCGCGACAAGGCCGCCGCCACCGCTCCCGTGCGGATCACCGGGGCGGAGGTGGATGGGCCTTTCACCGTTCTGGAAAACGGGGCGCGTTTCCGCATCGACTTCGGGGCGGGCTATTCCTGCGGTCTCTTCACCGACCAGCGTCTCAACCGACGCTGGGTGCGCGAGGTCGCGAAGCCCGGCGACCGGGTGCTCAACACCTTCGCCTACACCGGAGGCTTCTCCGTGATGGCCGCCCTCGTCGGGGCCGAGACGACGACGGCGGACCTCTCGCCGCACTATCTGGACTGGACTTGGGAGAATTTTTCCCTGAACGGCCTCGACCGCTCGGGGCATCACGGGGCGAAGGGCGACGTCTTCGGGTGGCTGCGGACCTTCGCCCGGCAGGGACGGACTTTCCACGGCGTCGTCCTCGATCCTCCGACCTTTTCGCGGAGCGGCAAGGACACCTTCCGCACGGACCGCGACTACGCCTCCCTCGCCGCGCTGGCCATGGCCGTGCTGGAGCCGGGCGGCTGGCTCCTCTGCTGCGCCAACACCCATCGGCTCGGCGCGGATTCGTTCCAGCGCGAAGTGTTCGCGGGCATCCGGGAGAGGAAGCGCGGGGTGGTCTCCTGCGAGGCCCCACCCATGCCGCCGGAATTCGGAGGGGACGGGTATTTAAAAACGCTGCGCATCGTGGTGGAGTGAACGATTCCGATGCGCCACGTCGATGCCGACGTGCGGCTCGGTTCTTTCTATTTACCGGGACCTTTGTCGAGCCAATCCATGACAAGCGACTCCATCTCGGTGAAATTGATCCCGAGGAGGAGGTGGGGCAGCTTCTCGAACACGTGCAGCTTCGATCCTTCGGGCGCATTCCGGTGCATCTCCGCCACCTCATCCTGCGACATGATCTCGTCTCCAGTGGACGCCATGAACAACACCGGAGTGCGGAGGCTCTTGACCGCTTCCGCCGGGGAAATCTCCTCCCAACTGACTTTCAACCGCTTCGCCGCGACCTTGGTTCCTTCCGTCAGCATCTTGTCGCTCAATCGGAACGGGAGTTTGATTCCACCCAGAAACTTGTCGTAAGCGGTCACGATCTTCGTGTCCGCCCGCTGGTAGGGCGCGACCAAGATGGTGGCCCGGACCCTCTCGTCCCGAGCCGACCACAGGGAGGCCATGGCCGCGCCATACGAGATCCCCATGACCGCGACGGGACCTTGCTCGACGACGCCCTTCGCCTGCAACGCGGTCAGCAAGTCCGACAGGTCGCCGGGCTCCTCCTTTCCCCATGTGACCCCCGAGCCGCCGGACTCGCCCTGCCCCCTCAAGTCGGGCATGACGGTCCGAATCCCACGCTCCGCCAGCAACAGGGCCAAGGGAAGGCCCATCTTCTTGGGGATGCCGTAACCATTGAGAAGAAAGAGGGTCCGCGGCTGGGTGGTCGAAGGGATCTTCCCTCCTGCGCGAGCTTGTCCCCCCAACAGTTCGGCAGATTGCTCAATCGAAAATTGCTCAACCGGAACTTTCAAATTCTGCTGGCCATTCGCTTTGGCCTCTTCCAATCGTTTGCGTATCGATTCAGGCAGCTCGCCCTCGCCCTTGATATTGATGTTGATGGAGTAAGTCTGCGTCTTCGTGTCGAACTTGTCTTCCACCGCGATGCCATAATGCCGTGGTTCCACGATCAGTACGCTCAGCTTCACGCTGGGTTCCCTCACCTCGAACTGGGAAACGGAAATGGCATCGCTTGCTTCGATGATGGGGTCGAGGAAGGCATTCAGACCTCCCAGTTGGTTTTCCAGATGCTCCGTCGTGATCGGACGCCCCAAGAGGATCCGCGCAACTTGGTTGGGAAACGCATGAAGCGATGGGACGGTCAACAGCCCGCAAGCCAACAGCAAGGGCAGGAAAGGAGCACGCATCGCGACTGATCGGGTTTCCGTTGGGTTGCAGGGTTTTCCTCATTCCACCCCGCCGCCTCCTTCACCACCGAAAGCCCACGGTCGGAGGTTGGGCGAGGAGAGCAAGGGAACGATCAGGGCCATCTCCCGAGAGTATGGTCTGATTTGACCGGCGGAGTCAACGAACTTCGCGGGGAAACGGGTCCGAACGCGGAACCCGTCAGGATCGTTTGAAATCGCGGCGCATCGTGGTTGAGTAGCCCTTCGCCCCCGCCCTCATGCGCATCCTCCGCCACACCCAGAAGAACTTCGCCTCGGCCCTCCGCAAGCTGGACCGCCGCTACGCCCCGCCCGCCGGAGTCGAGGCCATCGTCAAAGGCATCCTCGACGAGGTGAGAACCAAGGGCGACGCGGCCTTGATCGAACTTTCCAACCGCTTCGACAAGGCGGGCTTCCAAAGCGCGAAGGACCTCCGCGTCTCCGCCGCCGAACTCGCCACCGCCGAAAGCGCGGTCGATGAACCCACGAAACGCGCCATCGCCGCCTCGCGGAAGAACGTCACCGACTTCGCCAAACGCAGCCTGCGCAAGGACTGGTCGGCGAAGAACGCCCAAGGTGCCCTCGTCGGCGAACGCTACCTGCCCTTCCAGCGCGTCGGCATCTACGTGCCCGGCGGCAGCGCCCCGCTCGTCTCGACCTCGAACATGACCGTCTGCCTCGCCGCCGCCGCAGGCTGCCCCGAAATCGTCGTGATGACCCCTCCCGGACCCGGCGGAACCGTCAATCCCGCCCTGCTCTACGCCTTGAAGGAGGCTGGAGCCACCGAGATCTACAAAGTCGGCGGTGCCCAGGGTATGGCCGCGATGAGCTACGGCACGAAGACGATCCGCCCCGTGCTGAAAGTTTACGGGCCGGGCAACTCCTTCGTCGTCGAGGCGAAGCGCCAGCTCTTCGGCGTCGTGGCGGTCGATCTCCTGCCCGGACCGAGCGAGGTCGTGACCCTCGCCGACGGCAGCGGCAATCCCGCCTACATCGCCGCCGACATGCTCGCCCAAGCCGAGCACGGGGGCGACAGCATCATGGGCTTCGTGACCGATTCGGAGAAGCTCCTCGAAGCGGTCAAGGCGGAGATCGAAAAGCAGATCAAGACCCTCAGCCGCCAGGCCCAGTTGAAAAAGGCGCTGCGGGACGGGGCTTGGATGGTGCTGGCGGAGTCGCTGGAGGACGGCGTCGCCCTCGTCAATGCCTTCGCCCCCGAGCACCTTTCGCTCATTGTCAGGAACGAGGAGGCGGTCGTGCCGCTGATCACCACCTCGGGCGCGATCTTCCTCGGGAACGACTCCCCCGTGGCCGTCGGCGACTTCCTCGCCGGGCCGAGCCACGAGTTGCCCACGGGCGGGGCGGGCAAGTCCTTCCCCGGACTGACCGTGGATATGTTCCAGCGCCGCACCAGCATCGTGAAGCTGGATCGCGAGGCCATCCGCAAATCCGCGCCCATCGTGGAGGCCTTCGCGAAAGTCGAGGGTCTCGATGCCCACGGTCGGTCGGCGACGATTCGCAGCCATTCGTAGTGGTTCATGTCATCTGTAGCCGAGGTCATCGACCTCGGCCGGACGTCGTTTGGCCATCCGATCAGCGGTCCCCCAAACCACCCCACGAGCCCACATCCCGGTCTCGCCCCGTGATCGCGTGATCGCATCGAAAGGCAAAATGTCGCATTTTTACAAAAACGGACCCCGTTGCGACAAGACCCGGCGGCTGCGGCGGGATAGACTGGCGAAACGACCCGAAGCCCTCGACCCAACCCTCTTGACCGGATGACCCAACCCTCTTTCGTCCTTCCCGCTCTCGCTGCGCTGGTCTGCGCAGGCATGGTTCGCGCCGACGACGAGGCGGGCCGCGCCTACTACGCGGAGAAGGTCCATCCGCTGCTGAAGGCGCATTGCTTCAAATGCCACGGCGGCGAAAAGGAGTTGAAAGGCGATTTCCGCCTCACGAGCCGCGCCGGGCTGCTGCACGGCGGCCACTACGGCCCCGCCTACAATGCTGACGATCCCGCCGCGAGCGTGCTCCTCGAAATGGTCAGCTACAAGGACGCCGACCACCAGATGCCGCCGAAGGGCAAGCTGTCCGACGACGATCTCGCCACCCTCGCGCATTGGATGGAGATGGGCGCTCCCTACGATCCGGCTTTGGAGGTCCAAGGCGAGACGACGGAACGGCGCGGCTTCACCGTAAAGGACGAGGACCGTCAATGGTGGGCCTACCGCCTCGTCGCGAAGCCCGACCCTCCGCTGGTCGTCGACACCGCTTGGAACGCCAACGGAATTGATGCCTTTGTCAGGGCGCAACTCGAACGCGAGGGCCTGACCCCGAATCCACCCGCCGCACCCGAGGCCCTCCTTCGCCGCCTCAGCTACGACCTCATCGGCCTGCCGCCGACGCCGGAGGAGGTCGAGGCCTTCGCCGCCGCCTCGGCGCGGGATGCCGAGGCCGCTTGGGCCGCCGCCGTGGAGGACCTGCTGGGGCGTCCGCAATACGGCGAAAAATGGGCGCGTCACTGGCTCGACCTCGTCCGCTACGCCGAGACGAACGGCTTCGAGCGCGACAATCCCAAGCCCCACATCTGGCGTTACCGCGACTATGTGGTGCGGGCCTTCAACGAAAACCTGCCCTACGACCGCTTCGTCATCGAGCAGCTCGCCGGTGACGAGATCGCCGAACCGACCTTCGACTCCCTCGTGGCCACAGGCTACCACCGGCTCATGCAGTGGGACGATGAGCCCGCCGACCGCGAACAGCATGTCTACGACGTGCTCGCCGACAACGTGCAGGTCACCAGCGAGACCTTCCTCGCCACGACCCTGAACTGCGCCCGTTGCCACGACCACAAGGCCGATCCTGTCTCGCAGCGGGACTACTACGCCTTCATGGCCTTCTTCCGGGGCGTCACCCACTACCGCACCGAGGGCACTCTCGTGAACTGGGCCACGCCGGAGGAGAAGGCGAAGTTCGAGACCGAACGCAAGGACCGTCTCGCCAAACTGGAGGCGGAGAGAGCCGCCCTGCTGCCGCGCCTCCGCGATGCGACGGAAAAAGCCGGCCTCCTTTCGACCGGCGACGGAGCCGGGGCCGTGACCTTGATCGAGGACGCGCGTGGCGACGGGACGGTGTGGGAATACACCACGGAAAAACCCTCCGACGACTGGCGCGAGGTCGGCTACTCGAACAAATCCTGGTTCAAAGGTCGCTCCGGTTTCGGCCACGGGAATCCACCCGGCTCGGTCGTGAAGACGGAGTGGAAGACGCCGGAGATCTGGATGCGCGCGAGCTTCGGCCTCACCGCCCTGCCCGGCACCCTCGTGATGCACCTGCACCACGACGAGGATGTCGCGGTCTATCTCAACGGCACCCTCATCCACGAGGCGAAAGGCCATCTCACCGCCTACCAGACCGTGGTCCTGCCGGAGGCGGCGCGGAACGCCCTCCAGACCGGGCGCAACGTCGTCGCGGTCCATTGCAGGCAGACTCGCGGAGGCCAATACATCGACCTGTCCCTGCGCACCGGGATCGCCGGGGACGATTCCATCGAGAACTTCCTCGCGAGCGCCGACTTGAAGAAGCGCGCCGCCGCCATCCGCCAGCACGGGGGAGGGGATCTCGTCGCCGACTGGCAGCGCGTCCACGATGAGATCGCGAGATGGCGCAAAGCCGAGGCGGGCGTCGAGATCAACGCCGTGACCGAGCCTGGCCCGAAGCCCGAGGCCATGCGCATCCACCAGCGCGGCAGCGCCCATGCCCAGGGCGACGAGATCGGCGCGGGCGTGCCCGCCGTACTCGCGGGCGAGGGCTCCGATCCGAAATCCGTCGAGGCCGCGCCAGTGGTTCGCGAGGGACGAGGCAGTTCCGGACGCCGCCTCGCTTTGGCGAAGTGGATCGTCGATCCCGCCAATCCGCTCGCCGCCCGCGTCATGGTGAACCGGATCTGGCAGCATCATTTCGGACGCGGGATCGTCCCGAGCACGTCGGACTTCGGCCAGCTTGGCGAGCGGCCGACCCATCCCGAACTGCTCGACTGGCTCGCGACGCGCTTCGTCGAAAGCGGCTGGGACATGAAGGCGATGCACCGTCTCATCCTCCTCAGCCGCACCTACCGGATGTCCTCCGAGCCGGAGTCGGGGAATTTGGAGAAGGACCCGCAGAACCGGAACTTCTGGCGCTTCGACATGCGCCGCCTCACCGCCGAGGAGCTGCGCGATTCGATGCTGGCGGTGTCGGGGAATCTCAACCTCCAATCCGGCGGAGCGTGGATCCATCCGCCGCTGCCGCCGGAAATCCTCGCGACCTCCTCGAAGCCGGATCAAGTATGGCCGGTCTCGAAAGACGCGTCCGAGCACACCCGCCGCTCCCTCTACATCCATGTGAAGCGCAGCCTGCGCCATCCCCTGCTCGCCGACTTCGACCAAGCCGACACCGACACCGGATGTGCGGTGCGCTTCGCCACGACCGTCCCGACGCAAGCCCTCGCCCTGCTGAACTCGGGCTTCGTCAACGACCAAGCCCGCGTCCTCGCCGCGCGGATGCGGGGGAATGGCGGTGATGTCAGGGCGCAGATCGCCACGGGCCTCCGCGTTGTCTTGCAGCGTCCCGCGCGCGAGGACGAACTCGACCATCTCGTCGCCTTCCACGGCGCACTGCAAACGAAATCCGGCCTATCCCCCGAGGCGGCGCTTGATCGTGTCGCCCTCCTCGCCCTGAACTTGAACGAATTCCTCTACCTCGACTGATTTTGCTTGGTTGGGATTTTGACCACGGATGAACACGAATTTTCACGAATGGAGGAAGCGTCCTGCACGAGGCGTCCGTGTGAATTCGTGTCCATTCGTCCCTGCGCTATCTTTTCGGATTCCACGGGGGCATGAGGAAGGGCCTCGTATGCATTCCTCCATCTGCGCCAATCCGCGTTTCATCTGTGGAAATCTGCGTTCCCCATTTCTTTTGACGCAGATGGCCGCAAATGCCCGCAAATTTCCGCAGATGGGGCGACTACCCCAAATTCCAAATGGGCGATGCGGAAAAGTAGAACGTTCAGACCAAAGATCATGAAAAAACGCCAAGACTTCTGCGGGCGGGTGAACCGCCGCGAGTTCCTGCACACCGTCGGCGGCGGCTTCCCCGCGCTCGCCCTGACCGGATTGCTCAGCAGCGAGGGCTTCTTCAAACAGGCCTTTGCCACGGGTTCCAATCCCCTCGCGGCCCGCCCGCCCATGACACGGGGGAAGGCCAAGAGCGTGATCTTCCTCTTCATGTATGGCGGCCCCAGCCACATCGACACTTTCGACTACAAGCCGACGATGGTGGGCATGGACGGCAAGACCATCGCCGTGAAGACCTTCGGTCGCGGCGGCAAGAAGAACGAGGGCCGCATCGTCGAGCCGAAGTGGAAGTTCCGGCAATACGGCGAATGCGGCAAACATGTCTCCGACCTTTTCCCCCACGTCGGAAGCTGCGTCGATGACATCGCCTTCCTCCATTCGATGACCGCCGATTCGCCCATCCACGGCTCCGCCCTGCTCATGATGAACAGCGGCTCGCTCATCAGCGGGCATCCCTCGCTCGGCTCGTGGGTCAACTACGGCCTCGGCTCGGTCAACGAGAACCTGCCCGGCTACGTCGTCATGCTCGACCAGAGCGGCGGGCCGATTTCGGGGGCGAAGAATTGGACCTCCGGCTTCATGCCCGCGAGCTACCAAGGCACCGTCTTCCGCTCGCAGGGCAGCCCCATCCTCAACCTTGAGCACGTCGAGGGAATGCCCGCGACCGAGCAGCGGCTCCTCATCGACTCGCTCAACCACCTCAACGCCGGGCATCTTTCGCCCCGCTTCGACAACACCAATCTCTCCGCCCGCATCGCCAGCTACGAGCTCGCCTACCGCATGCAGGCGACCGCGCCCGAGGCCATCGCCGTCGAGGAGGAGAGCGCGGAGACGAAGGCGCTCTACGGCCTCGACCGCAAGGAGACGGAGGATTTCGGGCGGAAATGCCTCCTCGCGCGGCGGCTCGTCGAGCGGGGGACGCGCTTCATCCAAATCTACTCCGGCGGTGCCCACAACGACCAGAACTGGGACGCCCACGGCGACCTTGAGACGAACCACAACCTCCACGCCGGGGCCACCGACCTGCCCATCGCCGGCCTGCTCAAGGATCTGAAGCGCCGCGGCATGCTGGAGGACACCCTCGTCGTCTGGGGCGGGGAATTCGGACGCCAACCCACCGCCGAGTATGAGAAAGGCACCGGTCGCGACCACAACAGCTACGGTTTCACCATGTGGATGGCCGGGGGAGGAGTCAAAGGCGGCATCTCCATCGGCCAGACCGACGAGTTGGGCTCGATGGCGGTGGAGAACCGCTTCCATGTGAAGCACCTCCACGCGACCATCCTCAGCCTCATGGGGCTCGATCCGAACGAGTTGAGCTTCTTCTTCAGTGGTCTCGATCACAAGCTCGTCGGAGTCGAGGGAGCCGAGCCGATTCGGGAGGTGATGGCGTAGGGGAAACGCTTGCCTCTTTACTCTGAGAGCCGATCCGAATGCCCCTGCGGCTTCTCCTCGGTGGGCTCGGGACGCGGACTGGATCACACAATCTCCCGGATCACCTCCCCGAAATCCCGCTCCAGCCGCTTGTGGCCGGGCACTTCGAGATGGTGGGCGTGCAGACCCATCTGGTGCAGCAGAGTGGCGTGGAGGTCGGTGATGTAGTGGGGGCTTTCGACGGCGTGGAACCCTAGTTCGTCGGTGGCCCCGTGGACGATGCCGCCTTTGACCCCTCCCCCGGCCATCCACACGCTGAAACCATAGGGATGGTGGTCGCGCCCATCGGCTCCTTGCGATCCGGGGGTGCGTCCGAACTCGGTCCCGAAGACCACGAGGGTCTGGTCGAGCAGACCGCGCTGCTTCAGATCCTTCAGCAGTCCAGCGATGGGCCGGTCCACCTGCATAGACAGTTCGGCGTGTTTCTCCTTCAGCTTCGAGTGCTGGTCCCAAGCGCCTGCCGCTCCGTCGCCGTGCATGATCTGGATGAAGCGCACGCCCCGCTCGACGAAGCGCCTCGCCGCCAGCAGTTGCTCGCCGAAGGGGCGGGTCTCCTTCTGGTCGAGGCCGTAGAGATTCCGGATACCCTCGGGTTCCGTGTCGAAGCGGATCGTGTCCGGCACGGCGGTCTGCATGCGGTAGGCGAGTTCGTAGGATTTGATCCGCGCCTCGAGCGCCGCGTCGCCGGGGTAGCGGGCAGCGGTGAGCCGGTTGAGTCGGTTCACGAGGGAAAAACCGAGCCGCTGCTCCTCGTCCGAAAGCCGGCCTTCGGGCTTGGCGTAGTCGAGCGGGTTCGCCGGGTCGACTTTCAGCTTCACCGCATCGTAGGCGGGGCCGAGATAGTGGCCGTCGCGCGTGTCGAAAAAGCGCGGTCCCATGCTGATGAATTGGGGGAGGTTCTCGTTCAGCGTGCCGAGTCCGTAGTTCACCCAGGCCCCGATGGTGGGGCTGCGCGGATCGAGCATGTGGCGGCCGGAGTGGAACTGCACTTGGGCTCCGTGGTTGTCGTCGGTCGTCCACATGGAGCGGATCACCGCGATGTCGTCGATGCACGAGCCGATGTGGGGAAACCAGTCGCTCACCTCGATGCCGCTCTGGCCATACGGCCGGTAGCCGATTTGCAAGGGGTAGATGTCGGGGCGCTGCTGGCCGTTGGCGTCGTTGACCACGACCACCCGCACCTTCTTGCGCCGCGCCGGGTCGAGCACGTCGGCGTAGGGCGTTTCCGCGATCGACTTTCCGGCGTACCGGTTCAGCGCGGGTTTCGGGTCGAAGCTCTCCATGTGGCTGACGCCGCCGCGCATGAAGAGCCAGATGACGCTTTTCGCCTTCGGCGCGAATTCCGGACGTCCGTTCAGAATCCGTCCCGCCGTGGTCTCCGCTCCGAAGCCGTCGCGCGCCAGCATGGCACCCAGCGCCAGCCCGCCGAAACCGAGTCCGGCGCGTTGCAGGAATTGCCGGCGGGCCAAGGAGCGGGCGAACTCGGGATCGGTCATGGCGTGGATGCTGGCGGGGTTCATCGGACGGTCACAAAATCGTTGTGGTTGAGCAGGGCATGGACGAAGCGGGAGCGGATCGCGGCTTCGGGATCGGGCGCTTGCCGGACCGCTTCCAGCGCCGCCGCCGCTTCCCAAAAATCGAGGCAGGCCTCGCGCTCCGCCGCATCGGAGGGACGGGTGAGGATTTGCTGGAAAGCCGTCTCCACGAAGACGCCGCGATCCGCGCCGGGATGCCCCGCGTGCAGGCGTTCGGCGATTTTCTCGGCCATGTCGAGGGAGATCGCGCTGTTCGACAGAGCGAGCGCCTGCTGCGGCACGATGCTCTCGTCGCGGCGGTAGCATTGCAGAATGTCGGCGTCGTCGAACATGGAGAGAAATTGGTCCCGGTCGTCGCGCGATTGTTTGAAATACAGGCTACGGCGCGAGGACGCGGTCTTGGCGTCAAGCGAGGGGCCGCCCAGCGCGGGATCGAGCGCGCCGGCGAGTTGCAGCAGGCTGTCGCGCAGGGCTTGGGATTCCATCCGGCGGGAATGGGCACGCCAGTAGTGGCGGTTGGCCGGGTCGGCGGCGAGCGTGGCGGGATCGGCGTCCGCCTGCGTGGAGCGGCGGCGGTAGGCATCGGAGGTCACCATGAGCCGGTGGAGATGCCGGAAGCTCCAACCCGACTCCATGAACTCCGCCGCCAGCCAGTCGAGCAGTTCGTGGTGCTCGGGGCGCGGCGCTTGGCGACCGAAATCGAAGACCGTCTCCACCAGCGGCTCGCCGAAATGCCGCATCCAGACGTGGTTCACCACGACGCGGGCGGTGAGCGGATTGTCGCGGGACACCATCCACTGCGCCAGCATCAGCCGCCGCCCCGTGCTGTGTTTGGGAAAAGTGGCGGCGTAGCTGTCGTCGGTGTGCTCCGGCGTTTCGAGCGCTTTCTTGGCGGCACGCAAGGGCGTGTAGACCGCATCGACCGCCGCGATCTTTTCCTCGGCCTTGGCGAGCGCGTTTTGGGCTTCCTTGAGTTTTTTCTCGTCCTTGCCCTCCTGCATCAGGGTGTCGAGAGCCGCTTTCGCCTTCATCGCCTCGCCTTCGAGACGCGAAGCGGTCTTGGCGAGCGCTTCGTCCACGGCGGTGAGCGCGGCTGTGTCGGCAGCGATCACGGCTTCCAGCTTCACCTGCTCCGCCTTGGCGAGGTCGAGCTTCGCCAGAGCGATGTGGACGGCCTTTTCGAGAGCCTCAGAGGATTCGCCCCCGGCTTTTTCAACCGCTGCCCCGGTATCGCGAGCGTGCTGGGCTTCGGCGAGTTCGCGTTCCGCCGTTTCGACTTGGCGGCGGGCTTCGGTGCGATGGTCCTTCAGCACGTGCTCGCGCGTCGTCGGCGCCCACGCCTCCATCGGCAGGGCCACCGCTTCGATGGGAGGAGCGAAAGACGCCAGCACCGCGGGCACCGCCGGAGCGATCACCGCCGATTTGTCGGGCTGGGCCGGGTCGCCTCGCAGATGCACATAGGTCGGAGCGTCGAGGTGGTCGTCGAAAACGCGGGGCAAACCGTTCTTCTCGAAATCCAACACCCCCGGCACCGGGTCGAGGCGGACTTGGTGCGGCTCGAAAATGGCGCGAAACGCGTAGTAGTCGACCATCTCGATAGGATCGTATTTGTGGTCGTGGCATTTGGCGCAGTTGAAGGTGAGACCGAGAAAGGCCTTGCCGGTGTGCTCGATAGTGTCGTCGAGCCAAGTGGTGCGGTTGAAGAGGTAGTAGTTCCGCGCGAGGAAACCCGTCGCCCGCAGCGTCGCGGGATCCTCGGGAGCCAGTTCATCGCCCGCCAGCATCTCCAGAATCATCCGGTCGTAGCCTTTGTCCGCGTTGAGCGATTCCACGATCCAGTCGCGCCAGTGCCAGAGGTGCTTCTGGCTGTTGCGGAGTTGAGCGCCGAGGCCGTACCAATCCGAATAGCGCCACACGTCCATCCAGTGCCGTCCCCAGCGTTCGCCGTGGTGGGGACTGAGCAGCAGTTCGTCCACGATAGTCCCGTAGTCGCGCGGATCGGCGAGTTGCTCCAGCGTGGGCGGGAGTCCGACGAGATTGAGGTAAAGCCGGCGCAGCAACAGAGGGCGCTCCGCCTCCGGCTGGGGCGACAGCCCGTGTTCGGCGTGCTGGCGGGCGAGAAACGCGTCGATGGCATTCCCCGTCTCCGTTTCCGGTGTCGGCGGCGTCTCGGGGCGCTCGATCCGCTGGAAGGACCAATGCAGCAGCGGGTCGTCCTCCTCCCGCTCGTCCGGCGGCACCGGAGCGCCCGCCGCAATCCAAGCCCGAATCGCGGCGATCTGCTCGGGTTTGAGCGGCGCGGCTTCAAGCGGCATGCGCTCGTGCTCGTCGTCGGTGGTGAGGCGGCGCAGCAAGGAGCCCTTCTCCGGCTGCCCCGGCACCGCCGACGGCCCGCTCTTGCCGCCGGCCAACAAGCGTTCCGCCGTGTCCAAGCGCAGCCCCGCCTGCTGCTTCAACGAACCGTGGCAGGCGTAGCAGCGCTCCTGCAGCACCGGCTTGATGTCGCGGAGGTAATCCGCAGCCGTCGAAGCCGCCAAGCACGACCCCGCTGTCCACGCGATCCCAAGGGAGAGCGCCGCGCTGATCCAGCCCTGTTGCTTTGCTGATCGCACCCTGTCAAGCCTTTGATTCTCCGTGGAGGATGCCAAATCCTCCGCCTCCCGGAAAGCCTTTTCCTTGCCGCGATTACGGCAGATGGGTGGAGGCAGTCCCGGGATTTCGATTCCGAGGGTTTCCAGAGCCTGTCCGGATGACTCCGGATGTGTGAATTCTCTCCCATGGGCAGCAGGAAGACCACCTCCAACCATCCGATCCCAATGCCAAGCCCGCCCGGACTCGGCCCACCGCCGTTGACGAGAGGAACTTGGCGCTGCCAACGAGGGCATCGGCCCCATGGCCGCCTCCCCTGATCGCGCCGCCCGGCGGGTCGATTTCCGCGTAACATTGGCTTCCTACGGCGACGTTATTTCACACGGAATGAATTGGAAATCCCCCCTCTTTCTCGCGATCGGCCTCCTCGCCCCCTCTCTCGACGCGGCGGACGCTCCTCTCGCGTTCAACCGGGACGTGCGCCCCATCCTCGCGGAGGCCTGCTTCCACTGCCACGGCCCGGATTCGGTCACCCGCAAGGCCGATCTGCGGCTCGACACGGAGGCCGGCTTCTTCGGGAAGGACGGGGCCGAAGCCGTCGTCGTACCGGGCAAGCCGGAGGAAAGCTCGCTCTACGACCGCCTCGTCACGGACAGTCCGGACGACATCATGCCGCCGCCGGACTCCCACAAGGAGCTGAAGCCCGAGCAGATCGAGATCGTGCGCCGCTGGATCGCGGAAGGCGCGAACTGGCAGCCGCATTGGAGCTTCGTCCGGCCCGAGAAAGCGGCCGAACCCGAGGTCTCCAAGCCGGACTGGACCGCCACCCCCATCGACCGATTCATCCTCGCGGAACTGGACAAAAGCGGCCTCGCCCCCGCGCCCGAAGCCGACCGCCGCGCCCTCGCCCGCCGTGTCGCCCTCGATCTCACCGGCCTGCCCCCGACGCCTGAGGAGGTCGAGGCCTTCGTCGCCGACACCGATCCGAAAGCCTACGAGAAGCTCATCGACCGCTATCTCGCCTCGCCGCGTTGGGGCGAGCACCGGGGCCGCTACTGGCTCGACGCGGCCCGCTACGCCGACACCCACGGGCTGCATTTCGACAACTACCGCGAGATGTGGCTCTACCGCGACTGGGTCATCGGGGCCTACAACCGCAACCAGCCCTTCGACCAGTTCACCCTTGAACAGATCGCCGGAGATCTCCTCCCGAATCCGGGAGAAAGCCAGCTCATCGCCACCGGCTTCCAGCGTTGCAACATGACGACGAACGAGGGCGGCACGATCGACGAGGAAAACCTCGCCTTCTACGCCTCCGACCGCGTCCAGACGATCGGCTGGGTCTATCTCGGGCTGACCCTAAACTGCTCGCAGTGCCACGACCACAAGTTCGATCCCCTCTCCCAGCGGGACTACTACGCCATGGCCGCGTTCTTCCGCAACACGACGCAGGGTCCGAAGGACGGCAACGTGAAGGACAGCGGCCCCGTCCTCGTCGTCCCGGTCGAGGCCGACCGCCCGCGCTGGGACGCCCTGCCCGGCGAGATCACGGCTGCGGCAGCGAAGCGCAACGAACGTCGCGAGGCCGCGAAACCGGAGTTCACGACCTGGCTCGCCTCCGCCACGCCCGAGTCGCTGGAAGAGGGTGGCCCGAATGCCGCGCTTTCGGCCCATTTTCCGCTGAACGAAGGCCAAGGCGGCGAACTCGCCGCGCGTCTTCCCGCCGACCGCCGCGTCAAGGCGGCGGAGACCCTCGAATGGGCCAAGGGCGGACGCTTCGGGGCGGCCCCGGTTTTGAAAAAGGACACCGCGCCCGATCTCGGCGACCTCGGCGGTTTCGCGGCGAACGAGCCTTTCACCGTCGCGCTCTGGGTGCGCTCGCCGAAAGACGGGTTCTCCGGAGCCATCGTCGCCCGCATGGACGACGCGGCGAAGCACCGCGGCTGGGATGTCCTCCAGGAGAACCGCAGCCTCGCCTTCCACCTCATCGACACCTGGCCCGGCAACGGACTCAAGGTCGGCACGCAGCGTCCTGTCCTCGCTCCCGGCCAATGGCAGCATGTCGCCGTCACCTACGATGGCAGCCGCAAGGCCGCAGGAGTGAAGATCTACGTGAACGGTGCCGAAGTGCCGGTCCGTGCGCATAGCGACAAGCTCCAGTCCGACGCCGAGACCCGGGCCGCCACCCCGCTGCGCCTCGGTCGCCGCAGCGCGAGCATGTTCTTCGAAGACGGTCAGGCGCAGGACTTGAGACTGTTCGGCAAGCGCCTCGCCCCCGCCGAGGTGGCGCGAATCCATCAGATGCCGGCCTTGCGCGGTGCCTTGGCTGCGGGCGAGCAACGCAAGCCCGAGCAGCTTGAGAGCCTCTTCGTCCACTACCTCGCCTCGCGCGACCTCCCTTGGCAGGATCTCGACCGCGCCGTCGCGAAGCTCGAAGGCGAGCGCGACGCGATCAAGGGGCGCAGCCCCGTCACCCACATCCAGGAGGAGAAGAAGGACAGCCCTGCGATGGCGAACCTCCTCATGCGCGGCGCCTACGACCAAGTCGGCGACGAGGTCGCGGCCGCGCCGCCCTCCGTGCTCCATCCCCTGCCCGAGGGCGCACCCACGAACCGCCTCGGCCTCGCCCGCTGGCTCGTCGATCCGGCCAATCCCCTCACCGCCCGTGTCACCGTGAACCGCCACTGGCAGGAGATCTTCGGCATCGGCCTCGTCGCCACGCAGGACGATTTCGGGATCATGGGCGCGACCCCGAGCCATCCCGAACTGCTCGACTGGCTCGCCCTGACCTTCATCGAATCGGGCTGGGACGTGAAGGCGCTCTTCAAGACCATCCTGATGTCCGCGACCTACCGTCAGTCCACCCTGACAAGCCCCGAAAAAATCGAAAAGGACCGCGACAACCGTCTCCTCAGCCGGGGTCCCCGCTACCGCATGGACGGCGAGATGATCCGCGACTCCGCCCTTGCCGCGAGCGGCACGCTGTCGCTCCGCATGGGCGGTCCCGGCACCAAGCCCTACCAGCCCGAGAACGTGTGGGAGGTCGTGGGCATGGGCAACGCCCGCTACGAGCAGGACAAAGGCGAAAACCTCTATCGCCGCACCGTTTACAACTACTGGAAGCGGATGGCCCCGCCCGCGAGCATGGAGGTCTTCAACGCACCGAACCGCGAGGTCAGTTGCACAAAGCGCGACCGCACCAACACCCCCTTGCAGGCCCTCGTCACCTTGAACGATCCGCAATTCGTCGAGGCCGCGCGACGGCTCGCCGAGTTCGCCTTGAAAGAAAGCGGAGGCGACGAAGCGAAAGCCCTCGACCTCGTCGCGCGGCGCATCCTCGCGCGTCCCTTGCGCGAGCCAGAGACCGCGGTGATGGATTCGAGTCGACTGACTTTGCTCTCGCATTATCAGGCCAATCCCGAGGACGCCGCCGCCCTCATCGCCGTGGGCGAGACCCAAGCCGGGAAGGACGCCGATCCCGCCGTGCTCGCCACTTGGACGATGGTCTGCAGCCAGATGATGAACTTGGATGAGGCGTTGAATAAATAGTGGCGATTCCCGCCCCCAACCCCAAATTATCCCATGATCATCGATTCCCTTCCAGAAGTCCGGGATCTCAGCCCCGAAGAGAAGTGGCGGCTCGCCGAAGAACTTTGGGATGAACTGATCCCCGACGAGATCGAAACCCGAGACGACGCGATCGAACGGCTCATCGAAGCGCGCAAACGGCATTTCCAAGAACATCCCGAGACCGCCACGTCGTGGGAGTCGCTGAAACAGCGAATCGCCAGCCTCCGCCATGGTTGAACTGATCATCCTCGCGGGAGCGGAAAGGGAAATCCTCGAAGCCTATGTCAAACTCGATGGCTTCCAAGACGGGCTTGGCGAACGGTTTGAACAGCGGGTGGAGGAAACTCTCTCCCTCATCGTTGCTCACCCCAAGATCGGCCCCGTTTTCCGCGGAGAGACGCGACGGCGTCTCGTGAGAGGGTTTCCCCACGCCATCTTCTACGAAATCGAACCAAGGAGAATCATCGTCCATGCCGTCCTCGATCTGCGCCAATCCCCCGAGTCCATCATCCGCCGCCTCGATCCACTCTGAGCCGGTTCACCACCTTGTCCCATGAACCTCCCCCCCGACCTCCTCCTCAACCAAACCCGCCGCCACTTCTTCTCCCGTGGAAGAAACCTCCTTGGCACGGCGGCGCTGGCCTCCCTCCTCGGGCCACGCGAGGTCTTTTCCGCCTCCGGCGCCGAACCGAGGCGGCACACCACCCACTTCCCCGCAAAGGCGAAGCGCGTCATCTACCTGCACATGGTCGGCGGTCCCTCGCAGATGGACCTCTTCGACTACAAGCCGGAGATGCTGAAATGGTTCGACAAGGACCTGCCCGACAGCATCCGGAAGGGCCAGCGCCTCACCACGATGACGAGCGGCCAAGCTCGCTTCCCCATCGCTCCGTCGAAATTCAACTTCGCCCAGCACGGCGAATGCGGCATGTGGATGAACCGCGACCTGCTCCCCCACCTCGGCCAGCGCGCCGACGACATCTGCTGGATGCGCTCGCTCCATACCGAGGCCATCAACCACGAGCCCGCCATCGCCGCGATGCAGACCGGCAACCAGGTCACGGGACGCCCCTGCCTCGGGGCTTGGGCCTCCTACGGGCTCGGCTCGATGAACGAGAACCTGCCCACCTTCGTCGTCCTCGTCGCGACCCCGTCGAACCGCGAGCAGGAGCAGGCCATCTCCGCCCGCCTCTGGTCGAGCGGCTACCTCCCCGGCGAGCACGCCGGCGTCTCCTTCCGCAGCAAGGGCGACCCCATCCTCTTCATCAACAATCCCCCCGGCGTGCCGGGCGACGTGCGCCGCCAGACCATCGAGGGGATCAACTCGATGAACCAGCTCAACTACGAGGCCGTCGGCGATCCCGAGACCAATGTGCGCATCCAGCAATACGAGATGGCCTTCCGCATGCAGGCGAGCGTGCCCGAGCTGACCGACCTCGCCTCCGAGCCCGAGCACACCTTCAAGCTCTACGGCGAAGCCGCGAAAACGCCCGGCACCTTCGCCAACTCCGTCCTCATGGCCCGGCGGCTCGCCGAGCGCGGGGTGCGCTTCACCCAGATCTACCACAACAACTGGGACCACCACTCCAACGTCGCCGGACGCATGCCCGACCAATGCCGCGACGTGGACCAACCCTGCGCCGCCCTCATCCAGGATCTCAAGCAGCGCGGCATGTTCGAGGACACCCTCGTCATCTGGGGCGGCGAATTCGGGCGCACCATCTACACCCAAGGCAACCTGACGAAGGAGAACTACGGTCGCGACCATCATCCCCGCTGCTTCACCATGTGGATGGCGGGCGGTGGCTCGAAAGGAGGCCAGATCTACGGCGAAACCGACGAGTTCAGCTACAACATCGTACGCGATCCGCTGCACATCAGCGAATTCCACGCCACCGTGCTCCAACTCCTCGGCTTCGACCACGAGCGTTTCACCTACAAGCATCAAGGGCTCGACGGACGCCTCACCGGTGTCGAACTAGTGAAGTCGGTCCCGGCCTTGATCGCTTGATCGGTGGACGCCGGGCGCGGGACGGAGCATCTTGGGGCCGGGAATCCGGGACGAAAGAAACCGGTCCCGCCCCCGTATCCTCCCACCCCATGTTCCGCTCCTTCTTCACCGTCGGCACGCTCACCCTCGTCAGCCGCGTCGTCGGCTTCGTCCGCGACAAGCTCATCGCCCTCCACCTCGGCAGCGGCGCGATGGCCGACGTCTGGGTCGCCGCCTTTCAACTACCGAACCTCTTCCGCCGCGTCTTCGGCGAAGGCGCCTTCAACGCCGCCTTCGTCCCCATGTACAGCCGCCGCCTTGAGGAGCAAGGCCCGGCCAAGGCCGACCTCTTCGCCCGGCGCACCCTCTCGACGATGTGCGTCATCCTCGTCTCCTGCTTCGCGCTCTGCTTCGTCTTCATGGAGCCCATCGTGCGGGTCACGAATTTCGGCTTCGCCGCCGACGGGCGTCTCGAACCAGCGGTCAAGGCCTCGCGCATCACCGTGGGCTACCTCGTCTTCATCTGCCTCGTCGCCGGGCTGAGCGGCATCCTCAACAGCCGCAAAGTCTTCGCCGCCCCGGCCATCGCCTACGTGGTGCTGAACCTCGTGTTCGTCGCCGGCCTCGTCCTCGTCGTCCCGAAAACGGGCGAACCCCTCCTCGTCCTCTCCTGGTCCGTCGTCGTCGCGGGGGTGCTGCAGCTCGCCGTCGTCGCGGTCTCCTGCTGGCGTCGCGGCGTCGACCTCCGGCCCATGCTGCCGCATTTCGACGACGACATGAAGCGCCTCGCCCTGCTCATGGGACCGGGGCTCGTCAGCGCCGGGGTGCAGCAGCTCAACCTCCTCGTCGGCGGAGCCGTCGCCTCCCTTCAAGTGGGAGGCAAAACCGGAATCAACTTCGCCGACCGCATCAACCAGCTCCCCCTCGGTCTCATCGGCATGGCCGCGAGCGTCGTGCTGCTGCCCGAGATCACCCGCAGCCTGCGCGGCGGCGACGAAGCCGCAGCGAAGCGCAGTCTTAGCCAAGGGCTTGAGCTTTCCCTCTTCCTCTGCCTGCCCGCCACCGTGGCGATGCTCGTGATTCCGCGCGAGATCATGTACGCGATCTTCGAGGGCGGGAAGTTCGCCGGGGACGCGGCCATCGAGGCCGGCTGGATCCTCGCGGCCTTCGCCACCGGCACGCCGGCCTACATCCTCGCCAAAGTCCTCCAGCCCGGCTACTTCGCGAGGGAGGACACGAAGACCCCGATGCGTTTCACCATCGCCACGGCGGTCGTGAACATGCTCCTCGTCTACCCGCTCTTCCTCTGGCTCGGACCCGTCGGCTGCGCTCTTGCGACCTCGGTGGCGGGCTGGGTGAATGTCCTCCTGCTCTGGTTCGGGCTGCGCGGGGCCGGGTTCATGGGCCTGTCGCCGGGATTCACGGGCCGGGCGCTCCGGCTCCTCCTCGCCGCCACGGTCATGGGCCTCCTCGTCTGGCTCCTCGCCCGCTACGGCCAAGGCATCCTCATGACCGAAGGGCGTTTCACGAAGCGCTTCGGGGCGATGGGGCTGCTCTGCTCCCTCGGATTGGCCGCCTACCTCGCCGCCGTCGTCGGCTTGCGGGTGTATTCGATCAGGGAGTTGAGGAAGCGCTTCCGGCGGACGAAGGCGGGCTAAAGCGATTCAGATTCAACGCGGCGCACAGCTCCGCCGCAGCCACTCCGCATAGTCCTCCTCGGCGATGGCGCCCGCCGCGAGAGCGAGGGTGCGCTCGACCACCTCCTCCTCAGGGGCGAGGAAGGAGAGACCGTTGACTTCGAGGAAGGTGTAGGCCGCCATGAATCCGGTGCGTTTGTTTCCGTCGATGAAAGGATGGTTCTTCACGATGCCGCCCGCCAGCATCCCTGCCAAGACGAAGAGGTCGTCCGTTCCGTAGGCATGGCCTTGCTTTGGGCGGTTCAAAGCCGAATCGAGGAGTCCCTTGTCCCGGATTCCCGACGATCCGCCGAACATTTCCAACATGGCTTCGTGGATCGCGAGCAGGGCCTCCTCGGGAATCCAGACCGGTTCGTCGCTCATTTGGCGAGTTCGCGCAGGGCGTTCCGGTAGCGCTGCATTCCGCGTTCCGCGATCTGCATGATCTCCGCAAAACCCGGCTTGTCGGGATTGATGCGCAGACTGTGTTCCGGCGACCCGGTGAGGTAGAGGGTGTCGCCTTCCTGGACGCGCAGCGTTTGCAGCGCCTCCTTCGGAAGGACGATGCCAAGGGAGTTGCCGATCTTGCGGACTTTCGTGGGAATAGCCATGTGATAACATTCGTGGGAACACCCGCGTCTGTCAAGCCCTGCTCCCATTTCGCGGAATCCGAAACTCGACGGATGCGAACTCCTCGCCCTCTATTCGCCCTTAAGCTGATGAAGCGCCTCCGCCAACTGGCGGCCGAGGACGATGCAACTGGCGGGCTTGATGTGGACGTCCGTGGGCGACTCGTATTCGAGCCCGTCCAGCTTCACGACGGCGAAACGCGGGTCGGCGGCGTCCAGCGCGTCGAGAGCGCGGTTGATCCCCCGGCTGCCTTCGTCGAGATCGCGGATATGGCCCGCCACGATGGGCAGGTCGGCGCCGAGATCCTTGCGGAAGCGTAGGAAGAGGTTGGCGAGGTTCCTCCGGTGTCGTTCGGGATCGATCTTCACGTCGGCTTCGCCTTGATGCCAGAAGAGCCCGTCCACCTTCCACTCGATGCCCAGCGCCTCGACTTGGCGGCGCACCTCGGAGAGGTAGCGGGTGAAGCTGCCGTAGAGACCGTCGTCGTTCGTCTCGCCGTTGGCGGGATCGTCGCCGGGATACCAGTTGATCGCATCGTTCAGACTGGAGCCACAGACGCAGTATTGGATGAAGACGATCTCCTTCTGCGAACGCTCGAGGAGGGCGCTGGCGAGTCCCGCGCCGGAGACGCCCGGATGCAGCCTCTCGATGAAGGTGTAGGTCGGCGCGTCCGGCCGCGTCGCGCATCCCATGCCGAAGTAATGGATCGCCTTGGTTTCCGGCCCCGGGCCGGGGCCGATCGCGCTGAGACGCCAGCCGTTCGACTGGCCGGCGACGATGTAGATGTCCGCCTCCTTCGCGTGGGCGGTGCTGGCGAGGAGGGCGGTGGCGAAGAGGGTGAGGAGGGGTTTCATGTCGTCAAGGTTCCGCTTGGGCCGGTGATCGCAAGATGGATTTCAGGTGTGTCGAAGCGCTTTGCGGTGTGGAGCCTCTCATCTCGTTTCGTATCCCGCAATCGCGCCATTTCCGCATCACCCCCTTGGGCAAATCGTCTTTCCATAGCCCCACCGCTTTGCTATTTTGACACCCATGAGACCGCTTGCCACGATTCTCGCCACTCTGTTCGCCGCCGCGTTGCTGCTTCCAACCGCCGCCTTCGCGCAGGACAACAACAAGCGCGTCCCCTTCGTGCTGGGGCTGAACACCTTCGAGCATTTGCCCCCTCAGGCGCAGTTGCGGGTGGCCGTCGCCGACGCCGTCGGCATGGCGGAGACCCTGGAGTCGCTGGACCCGTCCTTCAAAGTGACCTTGGTGACCGAGACGGGCCGGAAGAAAGCGTGGACCCGCGACGAGGTGTGGGAGTCGCTGGAGAGCTGGATGGAGGAGGCGAAGGGGGCGGAGTGCGCCCTGATCTACGTGGCCTCGCACGGCATCGAGTTCCACGGGCAGAACTACCTGCTCGCGGGGGACACGAGAATCGAGGCGGCGAGCGAGGGCGTCGAGACGATGAAACGCCGCCTCGCCCGCGCCAGCCTGTCGCTGCAGGAGATGATGGACGAGCTGGACGCCACGCAGGCGAACGTGAAGGTGGTGATCCTCGACGCCTGCCGGGACAATCCCTTGCAGACGGTGGACGCCCGCGGCACGCGCTCGGTGCTGGGCAGCCGCGGGGGCTTGGCGGCGGTGTCCGCGCCCGGCGGCACGCTGATCAGCTATTCCGCCGACGCCGGGCAACAGGCGAACGACGGACTCTATACCGATGTGCTAAGGAAGCACATGGCCCAACCCGGCGTAACCCTGCAGGAGGTCTTCGCGGCGACGCGGGAGGAGGTGGTGAGGGAGTCGGCATCGAGGGCGGCGGCAGGGACCGGGGTGCGGCACGAGCCGGCGGAGTACACCAAGCTGAATCTGGCGGGGACGCGGTTTGCCTTCACACGCGGCGCACCCGTGGCGGTGAAGGTGGAGGTGCCGGGCGACAGCGCCGAGATGGAGAAGCTGCGTGCGGAGATGGCTGAGTTGAGGAACGCCCTCGCCGCAGCCGAGGGGAACGCGGCGGAGGTGGGGCGCTTGCAGGGCGAATTGAGAAAGGCGCAGGAGAAGGCGGCGGAGACGTCCCCGGTTCCGGCGGCTCCCGCCACCCCGATGGCGAGGACTGATCCGGCCCTCGCAGCCGCGTTCCCGGCGTCGCGGGGCATGGAGGGATCGCGCGCGGGCGAGGTGCGTGAGTTCGGGGGCATTGAGGTGGTGTGGTGCCCGCCGGGGAAGTTTATGATGGGAAGTCCGGAGAATGAGGAGGGGCGAGAAGACGACGAGGTTCAGCACGAGGTGACGCTGACGCGCGGCTTCTGGCTGGCGAAGACAGAGACGACTCGGGGGCAGTGGGAGAGCGTGATGGGAGAGAACCCGAGTGCGTTCGAGGGGGTTGACCTGCCGGTGGAGGCGGTGAGTTGGGACGACGTGCAGAGTTGGCTGGCGGAGATGAACCGGAGGCACCCGCTGCTGGAGGGATGGAAATGGGATCTGCCAACCGAGGCACAGTGGGAATATGCATGCCGTGCGGGAGCTGATGGGAAGTATGCTTTGGATGGTGATTTGGACGAGATATGTTGGTGGGGGTTGATGTATATTGGCGGAACGAAAGCCGAGAAAGTTGCCACAAAGAAGCCAAACAATTGGGGACTCTATGACATGCACGGAAACGTGAGCGAGTGGTGCCGAGACTGGCATGGGAATTATTCTAGGGGATCGGTGACGGATCCAACTGGCCCAAAGGCGGGGTCGGTCCGCGTTCATCGGGGCGGTTCGTGGGTTACGGGGCACGGATCGTGTCGTTCCGCCGCTCGTGAAGTATGTTCTCCGGAGACCCGTTACCCTATCCCTGGATTTCGAGCTGCCGCAGTTCCGGGCCGGTAGGCTCCCGAGCCGAAGGCGAGCGAGGAGGGAGCGCCCCGCGGGCGGTGGAGGAGTTGAACCGCTTCTTGCGCAGTCACTGCATACTCGTCGCTATCAACTATATGCGAACTTCGGACGCATAGCGTTGGAAGGCACTCCGAGCGTGGTTCGGGGTCGAAGGGATCGGAACGCTCGCGCGTTCCGCTACATGCCCCTCACCCGATCGCATGCTCATTCTCCGCTTCGGCGAACTCCTCGTCCTGCCGCTTCACCGCCTCCTTCGTATAAACCGTCCGGCGCACATCGTCGAACAGCGCATAGACGCAGGGCACCAATAGAAGCGTGTTGAACAAATTGACCAAGCCCCCAAAAGCCAAACTCACCGCCATCGGAATGAGGAACTTCGCCTGAATGCTCGTCTCGGTGATGATCGGCAGCAGCCCGATGAAGCTGGTGATCGAGGTGAGGAAAATCGGCGTGAAGCGTTCCCGCCCGCCCTTGACCACGGCCTCGGCCACGCTGTGGCCTTCGCGGCGGTAGCGGTTCATGAACTCGACGAGAACGAGGCTCTCGTTGATGACGACGCCGGCGAGGGCGATGACGCCGATCATGCTCATGACGCTGAAGTTCATCCCGAACAGGATGTGCCCGGCGACCGCGCCGATCATGCCGAAGGGGATCACCGACATGACGATGATGGGCTGGGTGTAGCTGCGCAGGGGCAGGGCGAGGACCATGTAGATGCCGGCCATGGCGAGGACGAAGCCCTTCAACAGATCGGAGACGCTCTCGCGCTGGTCCTTCTGCTCGCCTTGGAAATCCCACATCACGCTCGGGTGGTCGCGGGTCATGCGGGGGAAGATGTCCGTCTTCATCCATTCGACGACTTCGTTGGCGTTGGCCTCGGGGTTGGCCCGGTCGATGTCGGCGGTGACGTTGATGGAGCGGAAGCGGTTCGCCCGGCGGATCGTGGCGTAGCCGCGGCCCTCCTCGGCGTCGACGACTTCGCTGAAGGGGATCTCCGCCCCGCGCGCGTCGCGCAGGCGCATGTCGGCGAGGTTCTGCAGGCTGCGGCGCTCCTCGCGCGGGTAGCGCACATAGACGCGCACCTCGTCGCGCCCGCGCTGGAGGCGCTGCACCTCCTCGCCGTAGAAGGCCTGCCGCACCTGGCGGGCGACGGTCTCGAGGCGCAGGCCGAGAGATTCGCCGAGCGGGGTGATGGCGAGCTTGGCCTCGCGCTTGCCGTCGAGGTTGCTGTCGGCGATGTCGATGACGCCCTCGTTCTTCGCCAGCTCGGCTTTCACGAAGTTCGCGGCGGCGGCGAGTTCCCCGATGTCGGGTCCGGTCAGTTCGAGGTCGATGGCGTTGCCTCCGGCGGCGGTCTGGAGCATGAAGGAAAGCTCGACGGCGCCGGGAATGGGTCCGACGCGACGACGCCAGTCGGCGATGATGGAGTCGGCGAGGAGATCGGGCCGGTTGCGCGAGTCGGCTCCCTGCAGCTCGACGGTGACTTCGCCGAGGTTCACCCCCCGGCTCGACTCGAAGGAAAGCCCCGGAGTGTAGGGCTGCGAGCCGACGCTGGCGAGGAGGTGCTTGATGATGGGGCGGCCCTGCTCGTCCTGCACCTCGCGCTGGATCGCGAGGGCGGCCTCCTCGATTTTCTTCACCGCGACCTCGGTCGTCTCGACGGGGACGCCGTTGGGCAAAGTGAGCTTGGCGCTGATGAGCTCGGCCTCGACGCGGGGGAAGAACTCGAACTTCACGAGCCGCCCGCTCGCGAGGAGGCCGAGGGTGATCAGCAGGACGGCGGCGAAGGCCGCGACGGTGGCGTGCCGCCAGACGATGAGCCGGTCGAGGAGGGGGCCGTAGAAGTTCTTGATGAAGCGGTCCAGCGTGCCCGCGATGCGCTGCTGGAGCCGGAGGAAGCGGTTCGGGTGGTTCGGATCGACCGGCTTCAGGTGGGTGAGGTGGGCGGGGAGGATGAGGTTCGTCTCGATGAGGGAGACGACGAGCACGGGAATGACGATCCAAGGGATCTGCCGCCAGATGTTCCCGCTCACGCCCTGCACCGCGAGCATGGGCGTGAAGGCGATCATCGTGGTGAAGACGCCGAAGGCGGCCACGCTCATCACCTCCCAAGTGCCGCGCGGCGCGGCGAGGTGGGCGGGCTCGCCGCGTTCGATCCGTTCGTTGATCCGCTCGCCCACGACGATGGCGTCGTCGGTGACGATGCCGAGCACGAGGATGAAGGCGAACAGCGAAATCATGTTGATCGAGATGTCGCCGTAGGGCAGCGCGAGAATGGCCCCGCCGAAGGCGATGGGGATGCCGAGGGCGACGTGGAAGGCGAGCGCCGGACGCAGGAAGAGGGCGAGGGCGAGATAGACGAGGAGGAAGCCCTGGAGTCCGTCGCCGAGGAGGAGCTTGATGCGGCCTTCGAGGAGGACGGATTCGTCGTTCCAGATCTCCATATCGACGCCCTTGGGGACGTGGGCGTGCTTCTCCGCGACGAACTCCCGCACCAGCTTGGCGAGGCGCAGGGTGTCCTCGCCGCCGGTGCGGAAGATGTTCAGGACGATGGCGGGGTGGCCGTCGTAGCGCGAGTGGAGGTCCTCCTCCTTGAAGCCGTCGATGACGGTGGCGAGGTCGGAGACCTTCACGACGCCGCCGTCGGGACGCGTCACCACGGTGATGTCGCCGATCTCCGCGGCCCCGTAGCGGCGGTTCTGCGCGCGGATGAGGATCTCGCCCGCCCCGGTCCGCACCGAGCCTCCGGGCAGGTCGATGGAGGTGGCCCGCACCGCGTCGGCGACTTGGCTGAAGGTGAGTCCGAACTCCTTCAGGGTGTTCTCCGAGACCTCGATGGAGATCTCGTGGTCGCGCACCCCGGCGAGGGTGATCTGGGTGATGCGGGCTTCGCCGAGGAGGAGGTTGGCGAGGTCGCGGCGCAGCTTTTCGAAGGCCGTCTCCGGGGTCTTGCCGGTGAAGGCGAGGAGGTCGTCGCGCACCGCGTCGGCGAGGGCGCGCAGGGTGCGCTCGTCCGTGTCGGCGGTGATGGCGAGGCTCATCACCTGGTTCCGGAGGAGAACGTCGGCGATGATGGGTTTCTCCACGCTCTCGGCGAAGTTCTGGATCGCATCGACGCGGCTTTTGATGTCGTTCAGCACCTTGCGCACGTCCTTGCCCGCCGCGACCTCGACGCTCACGATGCCCATCCCCTCGACGCTGTAGGAGGCGAGCCGCGCGATGCCGTCGAGATCCTGGATCGCCTCCTCGACGGGCACGCAGACGCCCTTCTCGACCTCCTCCGGCGTGGCGTTCGGATAGGCCGTCTGGACGGTGATGAAGTTCGAGGCGATGTCGGGGAAGATCTCCTTCCGCAACCGCATCCATGTGAAGAGGCCGCCCACGATGAGGGCGACCATGAGGAAGTTCGCGGCGACCCGGTTCCGCGCCCAGAAGAAGATGAGGCTTTTCATGGTGCGTCGGGCGGGGCGGCGACGGGGACGCCGTCGCGGGAGACGACTTTCACCTCCATGCCCTCGATCACGGCGGCGAGGGCGGTGACGCAGAGCTGCTCGCCGTCCTCGATCCCGGAGGAGACGAGGACTTCGTCGCGCTCGGTGCGCAGGATCTCGACGGGCCGGGTCGTCACGGTGTGGCCGTCGCCCACGACCATGACGCGGTCGCTCGTGGCGAAGGCGCGGCGCGGCACCCGCACGATGCCGGGGACGATACGTCCGGGCAGTCCGGTCTCGACGAACTGCCCCGGCAGCGGCGCGTCGGGGGAGGCCCCGTCAAGGCGGGCGACGACGACGATGGTGCGGTCGTCGCGGCGGATCTCGCCCTCGGTGCGGTGGAGCGTGGCCCGCCAGGTGCGTCCGCGTCCGCCGGGTTCGCGCAGCTCGATTTCCCGCCCGTCGATTTCGAGGAAGGCGGCGTCCTGCCGGGGCACGGGGAGGCGCACCTCGAAGCGGTCAGTCGCGTAGAATTCGGCGAGCGGCTCGCCCCGTCCGACGCGGCTGCCGAGGTCGGCGAGCTTCGCGCGGACGCGGCCCTCGTAGGGGGCGCGAAGCTTGGTGCGTTCGAGCTCCTTCTCCGCCCGCGCCAAGGCGGCAGTGGCGGCCTCGACACGGGCCTTGGCGGCCTCCAGTTGGGGCAGGCGGCGCACGAGATCGCTCGGCGTCTGGCCGGGGGTGGCGAGGCGGTTCCAGTCGCGTTCGGCTTGGCGGGCGCGCATCTCCTCCTCGGCGAGGGCCAGCTTCGCGTCGGACAGGGTGGACTTGGCTTGGGCGATGGCGGCCTCGTAGTCCGAAGGGTCGATTTCGAGGAGGACGTCGCCTTTCTGGAAAACGCCGCCCGCCTCCAGTTGCGGCGAGACCGCGACGACGAGGCCATCGACCTCCGCCGCGGCCCGCGTCACCGTGACCGGTTCGACCACACCCTGCGCCGCGATGGTCACGGCGAGGTCGCCTTTCCGCGCAGTGATCGTCTCGACCTCCTGAAAGGGCTTCGGCGGATTCGAGGGCAGAGGCGTGCTCCGCAACCCTGCGAGAATGGCAAACATCGCGAAGCCGGCGAGCAGGATCGCTCCGGCGATGGCGAGGCGGAAGGACCGTTTCATCCGAGAAGGGAAGGAGGGACCGCTGATCGGCGCTGATCCACGCTGAAGATTGAGAAAGGTGGGCGTCCGTTCGTGGTGTTCAGCGATCCCCGCAACGAGCAGAGCCGACTCCCGATTCAGGCGTTTGTCAACTTTGGGGAGCTTGAAATCCTCCCGCCTGCCGGACGGGCAGGAAGTTCGGAATCGCTTCGCGGGACCGCTGATTGGCGCTGATCTTCGCTGATTTTTCCAAGCCCAAGAAAAGGATCAGCGGGAATCAGCGAAGATCAGCGGTCGCCGAAGGCCCAAGTTCGGACTTCGAGCTTCCTGCCCGTCCGGCAGGCGGGCGGATTTCAGATTTTTCCAGACACCCGTCGCCGATGCCCCTCCGGGGCGTCCCTACCGCGCTTCACGCCCGACTACCTGCCGTCGACCCGCTTCCTCTCGGCCAGTTTCTTCAGCGCCATCTTCACGGTCCGCTTGTTGTAGTTGAGGTAGGAGCCGCTGATCTTGTCGGAGAATAGCATCAGCGTCTCCGGGTCGAACTTGCCCATCGTTTCGTCCACCCGCTCGGTCCATCCGCCATCCGAATCCATCCGCCCAGCGATTTCGTAGGCCCGGAACTGCCGCAAAGAGTCCAGCAGATCCTGCTCGCTCATCACCTCGCAATAAAGGTGGATGGCCTCGCGATAGGGCGCTTCGAACGCGCTGCCCATGTAGTTCAGCAAGAACGCATAGTCCCCCGTGTAGGAACGGGAGCGTTCCAGAAGGCTTTTCGGTAAGATGGCGTCCGTCTCCTCCAGAAAAGCGCGGCGTTCCTCGGCGGGCAGGTGTGCGCACAGCGCAAACCACAGCAGACGCTCCTCCCGGCGGCTCTTGCCCGCCGGCTTCAGGAATTGGTAGGCCCTCAGCGCCAGTTCGAAATCGACTCGCGCCATCTGTTCCGGATGGGCCAGCAGGCGGCCATCCTTCGTCACGACAATCCCCTGCGACTCCAACCACTCCATGAACGCAGCGGGGTCCGCTGGCAGCGGCTCCGGCTGTCCGGGTTGCAACTCGGGAGCGGCAGGGGCAGTCGATGGCGCGAGGCCGGAATCGTGAGCGGCGGATTCTTCAAGCACCTGTGCCACCGCCTCCGTCCGGTCGCCCGCCTCCTCCCCGCTACTTTGGAATGCCTCTGGGTTCCTCAACCCGGCGACAATTCCATAGACAAAGGCACCGGCCACCACCACGACCGGAATCGCAATCAAGATCAACAGCCCCTTCAACACCACCTTCATGGCCCCGGTAGAGTAGCCGTGCTGGCGAGGGTTTCCACCGGGATGATACGGTGGCTACGGACCCGGCACCATTTCAATCGCCGAAATCCAGTTCGCCGAAAGCGCTGCGGGGGGACGTTCTCAACGAGAGCAACTGGAACCGGGGCTGAGCTTGGGTCGAGATCGTGCGGAACAGGGCTGCGCATTGCTCGTCCGCCGTGAGGTAATGCGTGACCGACGGCATCACGTCGGCTTGGGCGAACATTTTCGTGTCGTTCGGGATGATGGTCCGCTGCGTGATCGCCTGAGGCATTTGCTGTCTTCGGTGAAATGCGACCGCGGCGAATTCGCCCGCCACTTGGGCATGGTCGATGTTGAAGGGGAGCACGCGGAAATAGCGCATCGGCAGATTTTCGATACGGTCGCGCACCGCATACTCCGCCAAGGCGATCGTGGAGACGAATATCGGAAACTGGTTCTCCAGACAATATTGGCTCTCTTTCAGATCCGCAGGTCCCCGGGAGGGTGGTAGCGGGGTGACGAGC
>ERZ761602.1857-NODE-1857-length-35972-cov-4.540802_pt1 | contig 35972 bp, 25 predicted proteins | sample MGYA00512165_ERZ761602 | MGnify/ENA primary metagenome ERZ761602 (study PRJEB28899, sample SAMN02445085) | bioreactor sludge metagenome | biome: EBPR sludge; isolation source: Thorneside wastewater treatment plant | place: Australia: Brisbane, Thorneside...
GCCCTGTGTAGAGGCTGCGCGTACGGATCACCGGGCTGTTCGTAAGGTTCTTGGCGAAGGCCCGCAGCGTCCACGCGGCATCCGGCTTGTATTCGATGAAGGCGTCGACGCGGTCGGGCACGCGGTCGATCTCGACCTCGTCGATCTTGAACGTCGTTTCCTTCTCGGCGTGCACGTAGTTGATGCCCCAGCGGGTGTGCCAACGCGCGATATCGTGCGTCAGGCTCACCTTGGCTTCGATCGGCAGGTCTTCCGAAATACGCCGCCGCTCGCCGGTCACCGGATCGGTGACGCGGCTGTGGCGCCAGAGGCCGCTGCCCTGCAGGGTGACGCCCGCCAGCCCCAGCGGATCGAAGGGCAGGTTGAAATCGAACTGCACTTCCTGGCGACGGCCGCTGCCGATGTTGCCCACGGCGTCGTAAACGCCCTCGTCGGTGAAGACCGGGATGCGGTCGACGACGTCGCTGATCGCTTCGTGCCGGGCAGTGAGCACGACCGAACCCTTTCCGATGCGGTGCTCCCAGGCGAGTTCGCTACGCCAGAGACTGTCAGGCTCCAGATCCTTGTTGCCCGCGGTGACGGTGCCGCCCGTAAGCGACGCCGAACTGACGAAGTCGGCGAAATCGAGCTGGCCGACCGAGCGTTCGAAGAGCGCGCGGATTTCGTCCTGCGGCGACGGCGCCCACCGCACGAGCAGGCGCGGCTTGATGAACGAGAGCGATTTCCTGAGCGCGCTGTCGCCGCTCTGCGTCAGCGTCGAGGTTTCGTAGCGGCTGCCCGCCTCCACCGTCAGCGCGCTCGATAGGTGCCACGCCGCCGTGAAGAAGGCTTCCGCGCGCTTTTCCTCGATGCGGACGTTGGCGGCGGGGAGGGGGATGTCCACGCCATCCTCTTCGAGCGCGCTGTGGCTGTCGAGGATGTTGAGCGCGCCTTCGATGCCGCCTTCGAGCGAGACGTTTCCGGCCTTCCGGCGCAGCACGCCGCGCAGGATGGTCTCGCTCGCGTCGGAATTTTCACGGGTCACGTCGTTGCCGCCCGGCGCGAACGATTTGTCGGTGCCGTCGATTCCCGTCGTCCGCCGTAGCGCGAGCAGTTCGATCTGACTGCGTGCGCCGACGGCGCGGTCGTAGTGGAAGCCGATTTCCGTCGATTCGGTGTTCACGCGTTCGGTGCCGGATGCGTCATAGGGCGTAGGGAAGATCACTTCCTCGCCGATGTTCGCGAACATCTTCTTCATCTTGTAAAGGCCGTTCATGCGCGCCGTGCCGCCCGCCAGCGGCAGTTGATAGCTGCCCAGCACTTCGCGGATGTTGTCGCCTTCGGGCTGGCCGTAAACGCCGAGCCGGACCGGGGTGCCGTCCTCGGCGTAGCGATTGCGGCCGCCGAAGCCGTGCTCGTCGTCGATGTCCCGATAGATGGCGCCGGACAGGTCGAGGATGTGGCCGCCCGCGACATGGCGGAGTTCGCCGGCAAGGCGGGGCGCATCATAGCCGTGGCGGTAATTCGCGTAGGTGCCCTCGATACGCCCGCTCAGCGACTGCGTGTGGCTGCGCACGACGTTGGCGAGCAGCGTGTAGCCCTGCATGTCGTAACCCGCGCCGCTGCGGATCAGCTCGATGCGCTCCACGCTTCCTGCCGGAATGCGCTTCAGCACGTCTTCGAGTGTGTCTTCCTTGCTCGTCGGGCGCTGGCCGTCGACGAGGACGTTGCCGCCCGCGCCGGAATAGCCGCGCAGCTCGCTGTCGCCTTCTTCGAGACGGAAGCCTGGTACCAGCTTCACGATGTCGAGCGCGGATACGGGCTGCGCACCTGCGAAGTAATCGGGTTCGAACGCCGTCACGCTGCTGCCCGCGTCAGCCGCCACGGCGGCGGTGTGCGTTGAAATCAATAGAACGGCAGCAAGCGTCCAGCGGGAAGGAGAGCACAAAAACATTCGCAAAAGCCCCTTGTGATGGTGACGGGGGGGCTTTTGCCGGAACGCACCTGACACGCGTCCGGCAGCAGGCGTCAGGGAAATGTCAGTTGTGAAACGTGGAGCGGGTCAGCGCCCGGCGAGATCGTCCGCGATCACGTTTTCGCTCTCGGCGCGGATCTGCTGCTTGATGGCGTTGAGCGCAGCCCATTCCGGCTGCTTGCGCAGCGGTTCGCGAACCTTGGCGATCGTGGGCTCGCGCTTTCCGAAGGAGTCGATGTCCTTGTATTCGTAGACGAACAGCGCATCCCACGAGGCGCCGACGGGATAGCGATTGAGGAAAATCCGATAGCGCGAAAGAATCCCCTCGCGCATCCAGCCCTGCACCTGCGGGATCACGTATCCGTCGACGTATTTCTTGTATTCGGCGAGTTCGCGATATTCGTAGGGAATTACGTAGAACACGCGGCCGCTGGCACGCGGCGCTGCGGCACCCTCTTCCCACAGCAGATCGGCGGATACGGTGATCTCCGGTTCGCCGAGCGCGAGGCCCTTCGCATCGAGCCCGCCGGGCGACGTGCGCTCCAGCGTTTTCCATTCCGCGACGTCAGCATAATCCTTGAACTGGATGATCGCCATCGCGTCCCAGGTCAGCGTGTCGTTGTACCAGTTGAACAGGAACTGGTAGTCCGCGATCTTGCCCGCTTTTTTCAAGGCTTCGAAACGCTGAGTTCCGGCGCCTTCCAGATACTGGCGAAACGCGGGCCGCTTCGCAGCCGTGCTCTTGTAGGTGATCAGCAGGCTTTTCGGGCCGCTTTCCGCGTGCGCGGCGGTCGGCAGGCTGACGGCGCAAAGCATGAGCATCGCGAAGACAGCGGCAAGGGTGCGGACGGCCTTCAGCGGCCGCGACAGGATCAGGATCATGATGTTCAGACCAGCTTTGAATGGACGGTGGGAAGCGACAGCGCCGCGGAATTCACGTTGACGCTGCGATCGAAGGTCATCGTGTCGCCATCGAAGCGGCACACAACGGTGTCGCGGAACGCGGTTTCCGCGAATTGCCAGATCATCTCGAACGTGTCCGGCGCGGTCCAGCGCCCGCCCGCGACGACGATCATCGAATCCGGCTGATACTGGTGGTGCAGCTTGTTGCCGGTTACGCTTGTGCTGCCCTCGATCCAGCGGCCGAGACCGACGTCGACGTTGTGTTCGCCGCGGGCATCGCGCATCGTGAAGCGGCAGCGCCCCTCTTCGAAGGTGAAACCGAGGCTCTCGATGCCCTCGGCATTTTCGCTCGCCCTGAATTGCTTGCCTGAAATGCGCGCCACTACAGGCGAGGTTGTGGCGGGAAGCGCCGGAAGCAGCGATAACGTGCGCGTGCGCTCCGTAAGCGCAGCATAACCGCTGTTGCTGGGCGGCAGGCTCGCGGCGCCAAAGGCGGCGGGAAAGTGCTTGTCGACGATCGGGGAGAGCATCTCGCTCTTGCGGATCGCGCCGGTGACGGCGAGCACGGCGTCGTGATCGGGGAATACGATCGACATCTGCGTGAACAGGCCGACCGCGTAGAAGGTCTTGTTGGCGCCGATCCACCACTGGTAGCTGTATTCGCCCTCCGCCACCTGCGGCTTGCTCACCGCTTCCACCCAGGCTGGCGAGAGGATCTGCTGCCCGTTCCAGCGGCCCTTCTGCGCGTAAAGCATTCCGAGCTTCAGCGCATCGGCGGTTTTCCAGGTGAGGCCATTGCCGCCCGGGTTGATGCCGCCGGGGCCGACATCCCAGCTGAGCCCGGTGATGCCGAGCGGCTTGAAGAAGCGCGGCTCCATATAGTCGCGGAGCGTCTGGCCGGTCAGCTTGGTGACGATGGCCGACAGCATGAAGCTCGCTGCGCTCGAATAGACGAAGCGCGTGCCCGGCTTGTGAACCACCGGCACCTTGAAGAATTCCGCAACCCAGCTCGTCTTGATCTGCCGCCATACGGAGCCGGAGATTTCCTCGGCGTGGCCGGTGCGCATCGTCAGCAGGTCGCGCACGGTCATCGCGGCGAGGTTTTCGCTCACGATCGGCGGTAGCTCGTCCGGGAAGAAGGAAATCACCTTGTCGTCGATGCCGAACAGGCCCTCGTCCATCGCGATGGCGACGCCCGAGACGGCGACGCTTTTCGTAAGCGAGTGCATCATATGCGGCCGGTCGGCGCGGTAGGGCGCCCACCAGCCTTCGCTGATCACGTCGCCGCCGCGCGACAGCATGAAGCTGTGCAGCTCCAGCCCGGCGCCGCGCACCTCGTCAAGGAAGGCAAGGATTGCCTGCGGATCGACGCCGTGCGCTTCGGGGCGGGCGCGTGGCAGGCCATCGACGGGGGACGTCAGCCCCTCTGAAACCCGTGCGCACGCGGCAAGGCCCGGCAGCACGAACAGCCCGGCGCCACCAAGTGTCAATCCGGTGAAGCGGCGCCGTGAAAGGCTGAAGGTTTCCGCTGTTTTCAATGTTGTCTCCCCGCGGCACGCGATGCCGTCCTCGAATATTAGACTAGGAAGCCTGTCTGTCGCCAAGCTGTCGTCCCGGCGACACAGGCGAGACAGGTTTGTGACAGCTACGCGGACTATCGTCAGCCTGTCACCGGTGGCCGTGCCTTGCGGCCCGCCGGGAAACGAGTCGTGGCGTGCCGATCGTGCGCGTCCGAACATGGGGAAACTGCCGCTCTCCTTCGGGCGGAGAAAAAAGGGGTGCAAGGAATGGCCACGAAGTGGAAATGGATCGCCGGGCTCGGCGTCAGCGGAATCGCGATGGCGGCAGCTGGTCAGGCGATGGCGCAGCAGGCCGAATCCGATACGCAATCGGGGTTGGCGCTTGAGGAAATCGTCGTCACCGCCGATCGTAAGGACAGCTACAGCGCGGATTTCGTGCAGGCGGGCAGCTTCCGCGGCGCGCGCCAGATCGATACGCCGCTCACTGTCAGCGTCATTCCCGAGCAGGTGCTGAAGTCTCAGCAGGCGCAGAGCATCCTCGATGCGCTCCGCAACTCGCCGGGCGTCACCAGCTCGCAGACGAGCCCCACGGTCTACAACAACCTCTCGATCCGCGGCATCCCGGTCGAAAACCGCGGCAACTACCGCCTGAACGGCTCGCTGCCGATCGTGAACCTCATCGACCTGCCGCTTGAAAACAAGGTGCGCGTCGAAGCGCTGAAGGGCGCGTCGGCGCTCTACTACGGCTTCACGACGCCATCGGGTATCATCAACCTCACCACGAAGCGCCCGACGCTCGATCCGGTGTTCGCCGTCTCGGTGAACGGCAACGATCATGGCCAGGTACAGGGCCATATCGATGCGGGCGGCACGTGGGGCATCCTCGGCGTACGCGGCAACGTCGCTTACGGCACGGTCGATTCGGGCATCGACAACACGTGGGGCCGCCGCAGCTTCCAGTCGGGCGCCTTCCAGCTAACGCCGTCGGACAATCTTCGCATCAACCTCGATGTCGAGCATATCTCGAAGGAAGTGACGGAGCCGACCGTGCTGCAGGGGCCGACCGCTGCTGCCAGCCTGCTCACCGTGCTTCCGCAGCTACCGAAAGCGTCCAGTAATCCCGGTAGCAGGGGCTTCATGAACAAGGCCGACGCGACCAACGTGCTCGGTCGTGTGGCGTGGAAGTTCACGCCGGCCTGGGAGATCGTCGCAGAGGGCGGTATTTCCTATCTCGAACGTGATCGCCGTTTTAGCACGCTCGGCAACTTCAATCCGGTGACGGGCCTTGGCACGCTCACCATGAACGCGGCCGATGGACAGCTCTACCGCAACAAGAATGGCCGCATCGAGCTTGCCGGTACGTTTGCGACGGGGCCCATCGTTCACGAGCTCCTGATTGGCGCCTCGAAGAACATTCGTCGTCAGTATTCGCCGTCGACCGTTGCGCGGGTCGGCACGGGTTCTGTGGCGACGCGCGCGAACTGCGTGCTGCTCGGCCTCACGACGACCTGCCTTCAGAGTGCCTACGATCCGATCGATCTTGCCGATGTCCGGTTCGACGGAACGACGGCCTACAACGCGACGCGTGATACATCGATCAAGGACACCGGCTTTTACGCTTTCGATCGGATGCGTTTTGGCGGCGTGAACGACGACATGTTCAGCGTCCTCCTCGGCATCCGCAAGTCGGACTACAAGGAAACGCAGGAAACGGTTGCGGGCCCGTCGATCGAAACCTTCTCGGACAAGCCCGTGGCGCTTTCGGGTGGCCTCGTATTCAAGCCGAAGGAATGGATCAGCGCGTACGCGACCTACATCGAAGGTCTCGAATCGACGCCCGGCGCGCCGCTTACCGCGAACAATGCCGGCGAAATCCTGCCTGCCAGCAACTCCACGCAGTATGAAGGCGGTATCAAGATCGAGCCGAAGAAGGGCCTGTTGTTCACGGCCGCCTACTTCGACATCACACGCGAACTGACCTACGTCAACGATGCGAACTTCTTCGTGAAAGACGGCGAAGCGACGTATCGTGGTCTCGAATTCAGCCTTACAGGCGAGATCACGCCGGAACTTTCGCTCTACGGTTCGGCGCTGTTCCTGCGTGCGAAACAGGGCGAGACCTCGAACGCTGCACTTGTCGGCAATCGCATCGAAAACACGGCGAAGACGCAGTGGTCGGTCTCCGGGGAGTATCGTCTGACGCAGCTCGTCGAAGGTCTCGCGATCAACGCGGGCGCCTATTACACGGGCGCGCGCGCGATCAATCCGCAGAACTCGTTGTTCGTTCCGGGCTACACGGTTTACGATCTTGGCGGATCGTACGCCTTCGAGATCGGCGGTATGAGCATGACCGCGCGCATCAACGCCCAGAACCTCACCGGCAAGAAGTATTTCGCATCCACGAGCAGCAACTACCTCGCCTTCGGTGCGCCGTCGGTGATCAAGTTCTCGCTCACCGCGAACATCTTCTGATCGCAGGTTGCGTGATCACGTTCCGGCCGGTGTCCTCCTGCTGGCGACACCGGCCGGTGCATGTCGACTGTAACGGATAGTGCCATGAATCTCCTCCTGCTCCCCGGCGACGGCATCGGTCCTGAAATCTCCGCTGTAACGCGCCGGGTTCTGGAGGTGCTGGCAGAGACATACGGCACTCCGATCACGATCGAGGAGCGTGCGATCGGTTTTGCGAGCCTTGCGGACTCCGGCACGACGCTGCCAACCGACGTTCTGGAACGCATACCGGAGGTGGACGGCGTCATCCTCGGGCCTGTCTCGCATTTCGATTATCCGCCGCGCGAGGCGGGCGGCGTCAACCCTTCGGCGGCGCTGCGCACGCACTTCGCGCTTTATGCCAATATCCGGCCGTGCCGCTCGCGGCCGGATCTCACCATCCTTCCGAAGCCCATGGATCTCGTGATCGTGCGCGAGAACACGGAGGGTTTCTATTCCGACCGCAATATGCACGCGGGAAGCGGCGAGTTCATGCCCGACGAGGACATGGCGCTCTCCATCCGCAAGATCACTGCGAAAGGCGCTTCCCGGGTCGCACGCGCCGCATTCGCTCTGGCGCGCACGCGCCGGAAGAAGGTGACGGCCGTGCACAAGGCGAACGTACTGAAGCTGTCGGATGGCCTCTTCCTGCGCGAGGTGCGGAAGGTCGCCGCCGAATTCCCCGACGTGGAGCTGGAAGAGGTCATCGTCGATGCCGCCGCCGCGCTGCTCATCCGCAGCCCGGATCGGTTCGACGTGATCGTTACTACCAACATGTTCGGGGACATTCTTTCAGACGAAGCCTCCGAACTTAGCGGCAGCCTCGGCCTCGGCGGATCGATCAACGCCAGCGACGAGATCTGCGTCGGGCAGGCGCAGCACGGCTCCGCACCCGATATCGCGGGCAAGGGTATCGCCAACCCCACGTCGCTGATCCTTTCGGCGGCGATGCTGCTCGATTGGCTGGGGCGGAAGCACGCGCGCGGCGATCTCGTCTCCGCCGCCGCGCTGCTCGAAGCGGCCGTCGAGGATGCGCTGAACAATCCCGCCACGCGCACGCGCGATATCGGCGGCACGCTCGGCACGGAAGCCTTCGGTGAGACCGTGTGCAACGCCGTCCGGGTGCGGGCGCAGCGATGAGCGCCGCGCTGCTCCGGCCGGAAACGCTTGTCGTTCGGGATCGGGGCGGCGGTATCCGCACGCGCCCGATGGTGACGGCGAAGGTCGGTTCGCGGCAGATGCTGAACGGCGTCACCGTCATCGATCCCGGCTGCGCCGTGCCACTCCATATCCACAATTGCGAGGAGAGCGTGCTCGTGCTTTCGGGTACGGGCCGCGCGCATATCGACGGCGAGGAGCACGATGTGCGCCCGCGCGATCTGACGTGGATTCCCGCGGGCGTACCGCACTTCTTCCGCAACGTGTCGGACCGCGATCCGCTCGAAATCTTCTGGACCTACGCCTCGATCGACGCGACGCGGACGATCGTCGCGACGGGCATCACCACGCGCATCGACGAAGAGCACGGCGAACGATGACCGCCGAAAGCCAGCTTGTCGGCCGGCACATCTTCGGCGCAGATGCGGCTGGTTATGCCAGCGCACGGCCGCACTATCCGGAATCGCTCTACACTGCACTTGCAGCCAAAGGTGCGCTCGTCCCCGGCGCCGATGTCTTCGAGATCGGACCCGGGACCGGGCAGGCCAGCCGGCGGCTGATTGCAGCGGATGTCGGTTCGCTCACGCTCGTCGAACCCGATCCCGTGCTTGCGGGTGAACTCGCATCGCTGGGCGATCCTGTTCGCGTCGTCAATGCACCGCTTGAAGATGCAGGGCTTCTCGCGAATGCCTTCGATCTCGGCGTTGCGGCCACCTCGTTCCACTGGGTCGACGCCACGCGCGGGCTTCCGATCGTGCACACGCTGCTGCGCCCCGGCGGTGTCTGGGCGATGTGGTGGACCGTGCTTCACGATCCCGAAGCCGATCCGTTCAGCCGGGCCGTGTTGCCGCTTCTGAAAGATGCCGAACTGCCGCCCTCACTACGCGGACCGGAGCAGCGGCACTATTCGCTATGGACGGATGATCGCCTCGCCGAACTGCGCGCGGCGGGGTTCATGCAGGCCGCGCACCAGATGCACGAAATGACGGTGCGGATGACCGCGGCGGAGATGCGCGCACTTTACGCGACCTTCTCGATGATCCGCCGCATGGCGCCGCCAATGCGCGCGCGCGTGCTGGATGGGATCGAGGCGGTCGGCGAACAGGGCTTCGGCGGCGTGATCGAGCGCCGCTTCCGGATTCCGCTGTTCCTCGCGCGCAAGGCGCCAGGGGCCGCATGAATTCGCGGGCTGGGCCGCCGATGATGGTGGACCTCCCCTCCGCGCTCGGCGCGCGGCTGCAGCGTATGCCGTGGGTGCATCGCATCCTCGCCGAGAACCTGCTCCGCCGTCGCGCGGTGGACGCCGATGCCGATCATGCGGCGGTAGAGTGGCTGGAGCGCGGCGACCGGACGATCGAATTGCCCTTCGTGCCCTCGCGCCTCCTGATGCATGACACGACCTGCGGCCCCGCGCTCGTCGATCTCGCCGCGATGCGTTCGGTGATCGCCGCGGAGGGGGGAGACCCGCGCCGGATCGTGCCCGGCCTTCGCGTCGATGTTTCCACCGATCACAGCATCGCGGTGGACAGCTACGGCACACGCGGCGCGCTCGCCGCCAATCTCGCCGCCGAGATGGCGCGCAATGCCGAGCGTTTCGGGCTGATGAAGTGGGCGGATAGCGCCTTCCCCTCGCTGCATGTGCATCCGCCGGGCACCGGCATCATGCACACGATCAATCTCGAACGCCTCGCCACCGTCGTCAGCCGCGAGACATGGCAGGGGCGCGAATGGCTGTTTCCGGATACGCTGATCGGCACGGACAGTCACACGCCGATGATAAACGGCATCGGCGTACTCGGCTGGGGCGTCGGGGGGCTCGAAGCCGAAAGCGTGATGCTCGGTATGCCGGTGACGCTGCGCGTGCCGGAGGTCGTCGGTATGCGCCTCACAGGGCGGTTCCGGCCCGGTGTGACGGCGACGGACCTCGCGCTCACCGTCACGGAAATGCTGCGTGGCGTGCGTCTCGATGGCCGCTTCGTCGAATTCTTCGGGCCGGGCGTCTCGACGCTATCGGCGGGCACACGCGCGGTCGTCGCGAATATGGCGCCCGAGTTCGGCGGCGCGACGGGGTATTTCCCGCCCGACGATGCCGTGATTGCCTATCTGCGTGCGACGGGCCGCGCTGAGGATGATGTGCGGCAGGCGGAGGCGTATTTGCGCCGCCAACAGCTCTGGTTCGATCCGGATGCCGCACCGGATTACGATCTCACCCTCGATCTCGATCTGGATGCCGTCGTGCCGAGCCTTGCCGGTCCGCATCGCCCGCAGGACCGGATCGCACGCGCCGCGACGGTGGCCTCGGCGGAGCGTCGCCCGGTCGCGATCGCCGCGATTACCAGCTGCACGAACACGTCGGACACGCGCCTGCTCGTCACGGCAGGTCTCGTCGCGCGCGTGGCTGCGTCGCGAGGGCTCTCCGTGCCATCATGGGTGAAGACCAGCCTCGCCCCCGGCTCGCCCACGGCGGCCGCGCTCCTCGAACGCGCCGGGCTGCGCGCGCCGCTCGAAGCCCTCGGCTTCGCGATCGTCGCTTACGGCTGCACCACCTGCATCGGCAACAGCGGGCCGTTGTCGCCCGCCATGGATGCGCTGATGGCAGAGGGCGCGAAGCCCGTCGCGGTGCTGTCGGGGAACCGTAATTTCCCCGGCCGCGTGCATCAGGCGGTCAGCGATTCGTATCTCGCGGCGCCGCCGCTCGTCGTCGCCTATGCGCTTGCAGGCGATTTCAATATCGGCATCGAAGCCGATCCCCTCGGCACCGCGTCTGACGGATCGCCCGTCTTCCTCCGTGATCTCTGGCCCTCCGAAGGCGAGATCGATGCTGCGCTTGCCGCCGCCGCGAATCCTGCCGATTTCGATGACGCCTATGCCGCCGCCGAAGCCAGCGCCACCTGGATGGCGCTTCCTGCGTCGAAGGGGCCGCTTTACCCGTGGAATGAGGCCTCGACATATCTGCGGCCCCCGCCCTTCGTTGCGCGCGATGCGCAGTCGCGTCTGGGCCATTACACAGCGTCGCCGTTGCTCGTGCTCGGCGACGATATCACGACCGATCATATCTCGCCCGCCGGTGCGATTCCCGCGCGCGGCGAAGCGGGCCGCTGGCTCGTCGAACGCGGCGAGCGGTCAGACGATCTCAACGTCTTCTCCGCGCGCCGCGGCAATTGGGAGGTGATGCTGCGCGGGCTGTTCACGAACCCGTCCGTCCGCAATCTGCTGGCGCCCCATATTCCGCCCGGATCGACACTCCATGCGCCAAGCGGCGAAGTGTTGCCGCTCTGGCAGGCCGCTGCCCGCTATGCGGCGGCGGGGGCACCCGTGGTCGTCGTCGCGGGCGATCGCTACGGCATGGGCTCGTCGCGCGACTGGGCGGCGAAGGGCCAGTACCTCCTCGGCGTTCGTGCCGTGCTTGCCGTGGGCTTCGAACGCATCCATCGCTCCAACCTCTGCAACATGGGCATTCTGCCGCTGGAACTCCCCGCCGATGTGCGCCCGGCATCGCTTTCGCTCGGCACCGGGGATCGCATCGAGATCGACATGCCGGAGGATGCGCTGGCGCCGTCCGCGCCGTGCAGCGTGCGCGTGCTGTATGCAGACGGCCGCATCCGCGCTTTCACGGCGCGCGCGGCGGTGGAGACGGGCGCCGAGGTGCGGGTGCTGAAGGCGGGCGGTCTGCTGCCGCTGATGCTTCGCGCATCACTGACAGCTTCGTGAAAGACAAGGGCGCCTAGGATGATGCAAACAATGGGACTGCCCCCACGTCGGCGGGCACTGAGGGGGACCGCCGGCTGATGCTTTCCATTCTCGCCTTCGGCATGGTCGCCACGTTCATGACCCTGATCATGACGAAGCGACTGTCGGCGATGATCGCGCTCATCATCGTCCCGACCGCGTTCGCATTGATCGCGGGATTCTCGGCAGGCCTTGGCGATATGATGCTCGCAGGGATCCGCGACATTGCGCCTACGGGCGTGATGCTGCTGTTCGCGATCCTCTATTTCGGCATCATGATCGATGCGGGGCTTTTCGATCCGCTGACGCGCAAGGTGGTGGAGCTCGCGCACGGCGATCCCTTGCGGATCACCATGGGCTCGGCGATTCTCGGCCTCATCGTCGCGCTCGATGGGGACGGCACCACCACCTACATGATCACGCTCTCGGCGCTGCTCCCGCTCTACAGGCACATGAAGATGGATGTGCGCGTGCTTACCTGCATTCTCATCATGGCGGTCGCAGCGATGAACCTCGTGCCGTGGGGCGGGCCGACCTCGCGCGCGGCGATCGCGCTCGGCGTTGATCCGCGCGCGCTGTTCCTGTCGCTGATCCCGCCCGTGCTCACCACGGTCTGCTGGGTGCTGTTCACTGCGTGGATGCTCGGCCGCGCCGAACGAAAGCGCCTCGGCATCACAGAGCGTGTCGCGATGCCGCTGCCCGGCCAGCTCGATCTCTCGACGCCCGACAGCGACGGCACGCCCTCCACGCGTCGCCCGCGCCTCTACTGGTTCAACGCCGCGCTCACCGCCGTGCTCATGGGCATATTGCTGTTCGGCGACGTGCCGCTGCAGGTGCTGTTCATGGTCGCGTTCGCGATCGCAGCGATGGTCAATTATCCGCAGGTGGAGATGCAGCGCCAGCGTGTCGCCGCGCACGCCTCGAATGCGCTCGCGACCGCAGGCCTCGTCTTCGCTGCCGGCATCTTCACCGGCGTGCTTTCGGGCACCAAGATGGTCGATGCGATGGCGAACACTGTAACGGGCATCATCCCCGATGCGCTCGGCCCCTACATGGCGCCGATCACTGCGCTCGTCAGCATCCCTTTCACGGTGCTGATCTCCAACGATGCCTTCTATTTCGGGATGCTGCCGGTGCTTTCGCATTCGGCGGAGTATTACGGCATCACCACGATGGAGATCGCGCGCGCCTCGCTCGTCGGGCAGCAGATCCATCTGCTGAGCCCGCTCGTTGCCTCAACCTATCTGTTGGTTGCGACTGCGGGCGTCGAGCTTGGCGACCACCAGCGCTTCACGATGAAGTGGGCGCTCGGTGCCTGCGCGGTGTTCATGATCACCTGCCTGCTGCTCGGCCTCTTCCCGTGGTACGCCTGAACACTCACTCGGCGTCGAGTGCGGCCTGCCAATTGGCGAGGAAGCGCTGACGCCGGATACGGTCGAGGTTCGCGAGCAGCGCGGGGCCGAGTTTCACTGGGCGCGCGGCCGCTGCGGGCGGCTTGCTGCCGGCAAGCGGCACCACGTCCTCGCGTGAAGGCGCCATGTAGGCGCGTGCCAGATGGCGCTGCCCTTCGGGGGAGAGCAGGAAATCGAGCAGCAGCTTCGCCGCATTGGGCTGCCGTGCCTCGCGCGATATGAGCGCGATGCGCGATACGACGAGCGTGTAGTCGCTCGGCATGATCACGCCGATGTCCGGATTGCGCGTGGCGAGCTCCAGCGCATAGGAGCCGAGCGTATTGTACGCGAACAGGCTGCGCCCGCTTTCGATGTCGGCAAGCAATGGTCCGCTCGAGGTATGCAGCCGCACGCGCGCCGCGCCGAGCGCACCGACAAGCGACATGATATCCCGGCTTGCGTGGTAATCCTGCGTCAGCTGCAGGTAGCCGAAGCCGGAGAGACGCGGATCGTAGGTGGAGACTCGGCCCCGGTAGAAGGCGGCTTTGTTCCGCAGCAGACGCTCGAACGCCGAATGCGTGCGCGGCACATCCTTCGCGGGCACGAGGCGCTTGTTGTAGGCGATCACCACGGGCTCCGCGGTTACGCCCCATGCCTCGTTCTTCCAGATCGCCCAGTTCGGCAGATAGGGCTTTTCCGGCGACGCATAGGCCTGCGCATAGCCATCGTTCACCAGCTTGATCTGAAGGTCCATCGCGGAGCTCCAGATGAGGTCGCCCGTCGGTTTCCGCGCCCGCGATTCAGCGATCACGCGGTTGTAGAGCGTCGGGGATTCCAGTTCGCGGTAGTCGACGCGCAGGAATGGGTAGCGTTTCCGGAACGCGTTCAGCGCAGCCGTGGCCTCGTGCCGGTCGGTGGTCGAATAGACGACGACGGTGCCTTCGCGCCGCGCCGCGGCGATCGTGTCGGCGTAGGAGCGGGGATAGCCTCGCGGTTGCCCCGCTGCTATCAGCGCGAATGCGGCAGGCAGAAGCAATAGCGCGCGCCGCCGGGGAACGAAGCACAGAATTTTGCGAAGCGGCCCGATCACGCGCATAGTGTGCGCAATGTGCGGGTCGATCGCCATTCTGTCAAAGAGGGAAGCATGGCGCGGATCTTGCTGGTGGAGGACGACGAGGCGCTCGCGCGCGGGCTGACGGCCGCGCTGCGCGGGGAGGGCTATTCGGTCGATCCCGCGCCCGATGGCGAGACTGCGCTGGAAATGGCGCGCGACGAGCCCTACGCCGTCATCACGCTCGACGTGAACCTGCCCGACATGAGCGGTTTCGACGTGCTGAAATCGCTGCGATCCAGCGGCTGCCGCGCGCCGATCTTGATGCTGACCGCGCGCGATTCGCTCGAAGACCGGGTGAAGGGTCTCGATCTCGGCGCCGACGATTATCTGCTGAAGCCGTTCGAGCCCGCAGAGCTTGGCGCGCGGCTGCGCGCGCTGCTGCGCCGCCCCGCCTCCGATCCCTCGCCGCTCATCCGCGTCGGCAATCTGGAGATCGACCGGTCGCGCTGCGTCATCTGGGTGTCGGGCGAGCAGATCGATCTGCGCCGCCGCGAATGGGTGCTGCTCGAACGGCTCGTCGTCCGCGTCGGCAAGGTCGTCTCGAAAGACCGGCTTGCCGCCGAGGTGTTCGGCTTCGACGAGGCGGTCGCGCCGAACGCCATCGAGGTTTATATCGCCCGCCTGCGCCGCAAGCTCGGTCCGCAGGGGCCGGCGATCCGCACGATGCGCGGCCTCGGCTATGTGATGGAGAACACGCCTGCCGCTGGGACGTAATCTTCGCGTTTCGCTGACTGCGCGGCTTCTCGTTGCGCTGATCGTGCCGACGGCAGCGCTTGCGCTGGTGCTCGGCGTTGGCGGCGCGCTCATCATAAACAGCATTGTCGAAAGCGTGAACGACCGCCTGCTCGATGCCTCGGCGCGCTCGATCGCGGATACGCTGGCGCTCGAGGATGGCGAGATCACGCTCGACCTGCCGCCCTCCGCGTTCGGGATGCTGGAAAACGACGAGCGCGACAATGTGTACTACAGCGTGCGCGTCGGCGGGGAACTGCTCACGGGCTATCCCGATCTTCCCCAGATCAAGACCGATCCGGCACGGACAGATGACATCACCTTCGCCTATTCGGCCTATCGCGATGCGCCGATCCGCGTGGCGGCGATCGTGCGCCGCGTACCGCGCGTCGAGGCGCCCGTCGTCGTGCAGGTCGCGGAGACGCTCGAGGCGCGGAACAGCCTCTCTTCGCGGATGCTGGCCGGGCTCCTCGTGCTCGAAACGTTGATCGTCGGTCTGCTCGTCCTGCTCGTGCCCATCGCGGTGCGCTGGGGGCTCGTGCCGCTCGCCGAGGTGCGCCGGGGCATCGCCAGCCGCTCGCCGACCGATTTCACACCGCTCACGCTGCAGCAGGTGCCCGCCGAACTGCGCAGTTTCGTCGATGCCTTCAACGGGCTTCTGCTCAGGCTGGAAAATGCCGTGGAGGGCCTGCGCCGCTTCACGGCGGACGCCTCGCACCAGATGCGCACGCCCCTCTCGATCCTGCGCGCGCATCTGCAGGTGCTGAAGCGCGAGGGCACGGGAACCGAGGGCGGCCGCGCATCGCTTGCCGACATCGACACAGCGACCGTGCGCCTGCAGCGGCTGCTGACGCAGCTGCTCGCGCTCGCCCGAGCCGAGGGGAACCGCGAGAACGTCATGCGGCTTGCGCGCAATGTCGATCTCGCGGCGCTTGCCCGGTCGGTCGCGGAAGACCATGTCCCGGCTGCGCTCGCAGCCGGTGTCGAGATCGAATTCGATGCGGAGGGGAGCGCGGCCGTGCGCACGGTCGGTGAATTCGCGCGCGAGCTCATCTCGAACCTCGTCGACAACGCCATCCGCTACAACCGGCGCGGCGGCACCGTCTGGCTCTGGGTCACGGCCGAGGAGGCAGGCGTGCGCGTCGTCGTGGAAGACGATGGGCCGGGCATTCCGCCGGGGATGCGGGCGCACATCTTCCAGCGTTTCCGGCGGCTGGACCGTGAGCACAGCGAAGGCAGCGGACTCGGCCTTGCGATCGTCAGCGAGCTTGCAACCGCGCTCGGCGGCGGCATTGCCGTCACGGATCGTGCGGGCGGCGGCCTCCGCGTCGTGATCGACTTCCCGCGCGATCTGGCGGGCGCTGCCGCCTGATGCGACAGGACCGTGAAAGCTGCATGGCCCTAGCGTCGCGTCGGCCGGTTGGTGGAGGGAGAGTGCGGGTGGTTCGTTTGCCCTGTGTTGCCGTGGTGGCGGCGTGCGTCTCGTTCGGCCAGGCGGCGCTTGCCGCGTCGAAAGCAGACCCGGCGCGCGCAGGCGAGGCGGATTTCCGCGCGCTTTACCGTGAACTCGTCGAGACCGACACGTCGTTGTCGAGCGGCAGCTGCACGCTCGCGGCGGAGCGCATGGCGGCGCGGCTCACGGCGGCGGGTTATGCCAAGGCCGACGTCGAGGTCGTCGTGCCGCCGGATTTCCAGCGCCAGGGCAATCTCGTCGCGCGCATCGCGGGCACCGACGCGAAGCTGAAGCCGATGCTTCTCCTCGCGCATATCGACGTCGTCGAGGCGAAGCGGTCGGACTGGAAACGCGATCCGTTCACGCTCGTCGAGGAGAACGGCTATTTCTATGCGCGCGGCGCGGTCGACGACAAGGCGATGGCGGCATCGTTCGTCGATGCCTTCATCCGCTACAAGCGGGAAGGCTATCGGCCGAAGCGCACGATCAAACTGGCGCTCACCTGCGGCGAGGAAACCGATTCCGTATTCAACGGCGTCCAGTATCTTCTGGCGAAGACGCCCGACGCGCTCGCAGCCGAATTCGCGGTGAACGAAGGCGGTTCGGGCAACCTCGACGAAAACGGAAAGCCGATCTCGTTCGGCGTGCAGATCGGCGAGAAAATCTATCAGGATTTCACCTTCACCGTAACGGCGCCCGGCGGCCACAGCGCGCGCCCGACCGACGACAATGCCATCGGTCGCCTCGCCGCTGCCGTCGCGCGCATCGATCGCTACCGCTTCCCGGTCAACATGACGGAGGCCACCAGGGGCTTCTTCCGCCGCACGTCGGCGCTCTACGCGGGGCAGACCGCAAAGGATCTCGCCGCCGCCGGGAACGGCACGGCCGACGAAGCCGCGTTCGCCCGCATCGCCGCCGCGAACCCGCTGTGGAACGCGTTCCTGCGGACTACCTGCATCCCTACGCAGCTCGCGGGCGGTCACGCGCCCAACGCGCAGCCGCAGCACGCCGAGGCGAACGTCAATTGCCGCATCATGCCGGGCGAAACCGTCGATGCGGTGCGTGCGCGTCTCGCCGAGGTTGCGGGCGATTCGAAGGTCGAGATTGGTCTTGCCGCGGAGCCCGGCCCGCAGCCGCCCGCGCCGCCGCTCGATGCGCGCATCATGAAGCCGGTGGAGAGAATCGCGGCGGAGATGTGGCCCGGCGTGCCGGTGATCCCCAGCCTCAGCAGCGGCGCAACCGACGGCCGCTTCCTGAACGCGGCGGGCATCCCCACCTACGGCATCTCGGGTGTGTTCCGTGATCCCGACGGCAACGGCGTCCACGGCCTCGACGAGCGCATCCGCGTCACCGCGCTGATGGATGCGCGGGCGTTCCTCTACCGCCTCGTCAAAGCCTATTCGGCCAAGTGACATGACGCCCGGAACGCGCACCACGCTGCTGAAGCTTCACCGCTGGGTCGGCCTCGCCTTCGCGGCGCTGCTCCTCGTGCAGGGTCTCACCGGCACGCTCCTCGTGTTCCGCGCGGAGATCGAGGGCATCATCCATCCCGCGCTCGTCGTCACGCCCGGCGAAGCGCTGCCGGTACAGACGCTGGTCGACACGGTGCGCGAGGCTTCGCCGCAGGCGACGCTGCAGCGCATTCGGTTTTCCGAAGATGCCGCGCGCGCCGCGATATTCGTGATGCGCGCAAACGATGCGCCGTGGATGGTCGCGGTCGATCCCTACAGCGGCAGGATCGTGCGCGCGGGCAGCTATGCCGCGTGGCCCACCGAGTGGCTGTTTCACCTCCACGATACGCTGCTTGCGGGCAAAACGGGCGAAATCATCGTTACCGTCGAAGGCATCGCGCTCATCTTCCTTGCCGTGTTCGGCATCATCATCTGGTGGCCGGGGCGGCGCAGGCTGAAGTCCGGTTTCCGCATCCTCACGGGGCAGGGCGCGGATCGCACCGTGCGCACTGCGCACCGCGCGATCGGTGCGGCGATCGGCATCGTGCTGGTGATGTCGGGCGTCACGGGCGCGCTGCTCATTCACCGTGCCGCCTTGCAGCCCTACCTGCCCGTCGTGCCGCGCCCGAAGTTCGAGGTTGCGCTGTCGCAAGCCCCGCTGCGTCCCGTCGATACGCTGCTCGCCGATGCGCGCGCGCGGCATGGGTCGCTGCCGCTCCGCGAGGTGCGTTTCTCGGGTGACGCGGGGCAGGTCGTCGCGCTCTATTTTCAGGATGAATCGTCGCGCCGTCCAAACGCCACGCGCCAGTATTTCTACAACGCTTACGAGGGCGTCGAACTCGGCCGCTACGAGCCCGCCGCGCTGCCGCCGATGAATACCGCCTACGATTGGCTGTTCACGATCCACACCGGCAAAGCGGGTGGGCTTGTCGGTCGTCTCGTCGTGCTCGCGGCAGGTCTCTCGCTCGTGTTCTTCGCGGGCAGCGGCGTCTGGCTCTGGCTCTCGGCGCGAAGGCAGAAACGCGCGCGGCGCGCGAAGGCGGAAAGCCGCCTCGTCCGAAATGCGGCTTAGCGCCTGCACCATCGCCATCTCGGCGATCCTCGCCGTATCCGCCCATGCGGAGCCCAATCCCGTCGCCGCGATGACCGTACAGGATTTCGCTGCGAAGTGGATGATGCAGCAGGGCGATATCGCGGGCACCGGCGTCTATGCGTCCGCCAACGCAGCGCTTCTGGCCTCGCCGGGCGCGGAGCCGCGCGTCGTGCTGATGGGCGACTCGATCACCTATCACTGGAAGCCCGCGCTGCTTCCCCGGCTCGGCGGCGCGACATGGGTCAATCGCGGCATCCCGGGGCAGAACAGCAGCCAGATGCTGCTGCGCTTCGAGGATGACGTCGTCGCGCTCTCGCCAGCCGTCGTCGTGATCCTCGCGGGCACCAACGATCTTCGGGTCCATGCCGGGAGCCATGCCGATGCGGCGCCCGCCATCCTCGCGCGCCTCCGCAGCAACGTCACGGCGATGGCGGATATCGCGACCGCGCGCGACATCCGCGTTGTGCTCGGCAGCATTCCGCCGTTCGACGCCGTGCGCGACGACGGCCGCCGCGATCCGGAAACGTGGCGCGCGGCGAATGCGTGGCTGAAGGCGTTCGCGAAGACACGCGGCTACGCCTTTGCCGACTACGGCGGGCTTGCGGATGCTGAAAACCGCCTGCCTGCGAACTATACCGAAGACGGCCTGCACCCGAACGCCGGCGCCTATGTGCGGATGCAGCCTGTCCTCGCCGATGCCGTGAAGGCTGCGGGTGTCCGATAGCGGGTCGCCGCTTCCCATTTTGACACATCAGGACCGTATTTTCATATCGTATTGCAATCGATGAATATTGCCATCATTGTCCCAAATAGAGAATTTGCCGTGACAGCTGTGCGGCTTTCGAATTCCAAGAGGGAGGGGAATGATGAAACGGAACGCCATGCGCTGGCTGTGTTTGCCGCTGGCCTTTGCGGCGCTAAGCACGGGTCAGCCCGCAGCGGCGGCAGCGCCTGTGACGACGAAGGTCGTCGACACGGAAGTGTCACGGCTCGCCGCAGGTGCGGGCGGCGTCGTCGGCATCGCGGCGTGGCGGCTGGACGGCAAGGGGCCGCGCGTGCTGCTGAATGCCGACGCGGCGTTCCCGATGGCAAGCACGTTCAAGGTGCCGCTTGCAGGCAAGATCTTCGACATGGTCGACAAGGGTCAGCTCCGCCTTGATGCGATGCTGGACGTCCCGCAGAGCATGATGTCGCCGTCGGAGGTGATCGCCGATCGCTTTATCCATCCCGGCGTCAGCCTTTCCGTCCACAACCTGCTCGAACTGATGCTGACGCAGAGCGACAACACGGCGACCGACGTGCTGATGAAGGCGGCCGGAGGCCCGGAGGCGGTGACGGCGTGGGTGCGTGCGCAGGGCGTCGGCGCGATCCGCGTCGATCGGGATACGAACCGGCTGCTGCGTGATTTCTTCCGGCTTGGCGAAGGCCCGCTGGAAGCGGCGTTCGAAACGGCGGCCAAGGCCGATCCCTCGCTTCTCGCCAAGGGCGCGCTGCCGGATGCGGCGTTCGATGCCGATGCCAAGGACACGGCGAGCCCGGCGGCGATGGCGACGCTGCTCACCCGTATGTTCGCCGGAAAGGCGCTTTCGGCCGAAAACACGAAGGCGTTCATCGCCATCATGGAACGCTGCCGCACCGGCGAGGCGCGCTTGCCGGGGCAGATGCCGCCCGGCACCACCGTCGCCCACAAGACGGGCACGATCGGCGGAACGGTGAACGATGTCGGCATGGTGAGCCTGCCTGATGGCACGGGCATTGTGATCGCCGCTTATGTGAAGGCGAGCGCGGCGCCGGTCGCCGATCGCGAACGCGCCATTGCCGAAATCGCGCGCACGGTGCGCGATTATTTCCTGTTCGCAAATTGAGGGAGGGCCGAATGAAAGCTGCACTGTTCCTGGCGACCGCGCTTGCCGCGCTGGCGGCACCGGCGTTTGCCGAAACCTATGATGTCGTGATCTCCGGCGGGCGGGTCATGGACCCCGCAAGCGGGCGCGACGAGATCGCCAACGTCGGCATCACCGGCAACCGCATCGCCGAGATCTCCGCCGCGCCGCTCAAGGGCAAGCGCAGGATCGATGCGCGCGGCCTCGTCGTGGCGCCCGGCTTCGTCGATCTCCATGCGCATGGCCAGCACGACAAGGGTCAGCAGTTCCAGGCGTTGGACGGCGTCACGACCGCGATCGACGCGGAAGGCGGCGCGATGCCGGTGCAGGCGTTCATTGGCGCGCTTCGCGGCCGCGCGCTCATCAACTTCGGCGCCACCGCATCGCACGAATGCGCGCGCATGGAAGTGATCGCGGACACGCCGTGCAAGGGCCATGGCGCCACGAACGCCATGGTTGTTGCTGAAAGCAAGGCCTACACGGCACCGGCGACGCCGGAGCAGCAGAAGGCGATCGTCGCCGCGCTCGACCGGGAGGTTGCATTGGGGGCGCTCGGTTACGGCCTCGGCATCGAATACACGCCCGGCGCCGGTCGCAGCGAGATCTACGATATCTTCAAGGCCGCGGCGGAAACGCGCGCACCGGTTTTCGTCCACGTGCGCAGCCGTCCGCTCGATCCGGCGCCGGGCGTGCCGATCGCGGTGGTGCAGGAGGTGATCGCGAATGCCGCCGTCACCGGCGCATCGCTGCAGATCGTGCACCTGCATTCCACAGGCCTCAAGGATACGCCGGTCCTCATCGACATGGTGAAGCGTGCGCAGGCGCGCGGCCTTGATATCACCTCGGAAGCCTATCCCTACACGGCGGGCAGCACGCTGATCGGATCGGAGTTCTTTCGAGACGGCTGGCAGGAACGCTCAGGCATCAGCTACGGGAACCTTCAGTGGCCGGCGACCGGCGAGCGGCTGACGCAGGAAATGTTCGAACGCTATCGCCGCGAGCAGCCCACCGCCGCGGTCGTGATCCACATGATTCCCGAAGACGTGGTCGATCAGATCATCGCTGAACCTGCGATCTCGATCGCATCGGATGGTATGCCGTGGTTCACCTCCGGCGAGCACCCGCGCGGGGCGGGCACGTTTGCGCGTGTGCTCGGTCGCTATGTCCGTGAACGCGGCACGCTCGATCTGATGGCGGCGCTCCGCAAGATGACGATCATGCCGGCGCAGCGGCTGGAGGGGATTTCTCCGCAGATGGCGAAGAAGGGCCGCGTTTCGGTGGGCGCGGACGCTGACCTCACGCTGTTCGATCCCGCTGCCGTTGCCGACGCGGCGACCTTCGAAAAGCCGATGCAGGCATCGCGCGGCATCCGCTACGTTCTGGTGAACGGCAAGCCCGTGGTGGATGGCGGCAAGCTCGCCGCGAATCTGTTCCCCGGCGAAGCGATCCTCGGGGTGGGCAAGGCACGCTGAGGTTACAGGGGTAGCCCTACATAATTCTCGGCGATCGCGGTCTGCGCGGCTTTGCTGCTCGCGATGTAATCGAGTTCGGCGTGCTGGATTCGCCGATCGAAGGCGCTGTCGTCCGGGAAATTGTGCATGAGCTTGGTGAGGAACCAGCTGAACCTCTCGGATTTCCATACCCGTGCCAGTGCCCGGTCCGGGTAAAGCGCGAGCGCGGCTTCGCGTCCGTGGCGGAAAAAGTCGGTGAGCGCGCTGGCGAGGTAAGTGACGTCGGAGGCCGCGAGGTTGAGGCCCTTGGCGCCCGTCGGCGGGACGATATGGGCCGCGTCCCCGGCAAGGAACAGGTTGCCGTGCCGCATGGGTTCGAACACGAAGCTGCGCAGCGGTGCGATTGATTTTTCGATGGCGGGGCCGCGTGTCATGCCCGCCGCCGCGTCCGGGCCGAGCCGGATCGCGAGCTCATCCCAGACCCGGTCGTCCGGCCAGTCCTCGAGATTGGTGTCGGACGGCACCTGCACATAATAGCGGCTGCGGGTCTCGGATCGCATGGAGGCCAGCGCGAAGCCGTTCGCATGATTGGCATAGATGAGCTCGGGATCGCATGGCGGCACGTCGGCGAGGATGCCGAGCCAGCCGAACGGATACACCTTCTCGAAGCTGCGTCCGGCGCCCGCGGGAATCGCGCGGCGGCACACCCCGTGGAAGCCGTCGCATCCGATGATGAACCGGCTCTCCAGCATCGCCGCGGACCCGTTCCGATGAAACGTCAGGCGGGGCGCAGCCGTCTCGATGTCGTGAAGCGAGACATCTGCGGCCTCATAAAGAATCTCGAGGCCCCGCTGCGGCGCGGCGTCCATCAGATCGCGCGTCAACTCGGTCTGCCCGTAAACCGTCACATGCTTGCCGGTGAGCGCAGCAATATCGATCCGGATCGACCGCGCGCCATAGGAAAGGTGGAACCCTTCATGCCGCAGCCCCTCGATCTTGAGCCGCTGGTCGAGACCCAGTTGACGCATGATATCGGTCGTCGTGGTTTCCAGAACCCCCGCCCGAATGCGCGACAGAACATGCGCCGCAGATTGCCTCTCCACGATGACGACAGCGATGCCCGCCGCGCAAAGCAGATGCCCGAGCAGCAAGCCCGCCGGCCCCGCGCCGACGATCGCGACATCCGTTTTCATCGCTTCCCCCGCTCTGCGGTCTGGGCCTCCATCAGACGAAGCGCATTCCCGCCCATGACCTTCGCGGTCTCCGCTGCGCTCACGCCTCTTGAGAGCAGCGCCGCCGGGATCAGGGGCCATTGCCGGTAGTCGGTGAAGACCGGGCGGTAGTTGGCATCCATGTCGGTCCCGATCGCGACATGATCGATGCCGACCGTATCGACGAGCCGCAGGATCGATTCGATCCAGTCTTCGAAACTGGACTGATTGATGCCCGAGGGGACCGAACCGATGACGCCGCCCGTTCCGGCCACGATCCGCGCGTGGTCCGGGGTCACGAGGCGCGGATGCGGCGGTGCGTTCCTGGCCGTCACATTGCTGTGGGAGAGCAGAAGCGGGCGCTCGGTGATGGCCGCAACATCGCGCGTGACGGCGAGGGTCGCGTGCGCGACATCGACGATGATGCCCGCGCGGTTCATTTCGCCCACGATGTCGCGGCCGAGCGGCGTGAGGCCGCCATGCACGTCCGCTTCCGTCTGGATGTCGCCGATCTGGTTGACGTGATAGTGAACGATCGTGATCGATCGCACGCCGTCGGCATAGGCCTGCACCACGCGGTCGAGTCGGTCTTCGATGAAGTCGCCGCCTTCGATGGCAAAGGTTGCGGCCACCGCGCGGCGCTCATGTGCCTCTGCGATGGATCGGACACTGCGGCCGTCGACCGCGCTCCCCGATGCAACGAGCGCCTTCAGCGTTCCGATCTGCCGCGTGTAGTCGGCCCACGCCTCGCCCGGCTGGAAATCCCGCGTGGCGTGGAGGCCGCGCTCGGGCGTGAATTTCAGCAGCGACATGTCGGCGACGCCGGAGAAAAAGCCGCAACTCACCTGTCCGTCGTGCATTGCCGCAGCGGCTTCGATCTCGAATGGTGCGCCGTAGGCCTGCAACCGTGGTGACGGCATGGTCACGCCGCGCAGGAAGAAGCGGCCGGGGTGGGCGTGCACGTCTACGGAAACATGGTCGCGAAGGAAGGCGCGGCCCGCCTCGATCTGATCCGGGCTCAGCGTTGTGCTGCTGGCGCGGCCGGTCGCGGGAAACACGGTTCCGGCGGCCGCTAGACCCTGTAGTGCGCGGCGGCGCGTCCACCCGTGGTCGTCACTCTTCATGTGTGGTTCCGTTCTTCGGCGAGGCCGAAATCTGCGCGGTGCATTCGATTTCCACAGCGGCGCCGAGTGCCAGGCCATTGGTGCCAAACGCACTGCGCGCGGGAAGCGGCGCTTCGCCGAAATAGGCGAGATAGACGGTATTGAATTCGGACCAGCGGGAGATGTCGGCCAGCATCACCACGCATTTGACGAGGTCGCTGAAGCTAAGCCTATGCCGAGCGAGGATCGCCCCGATATTCTCCATCGCCTGTCGGGCCTCAGCCGGCAAGCCGCCCGGCACCAGCCCGGAGCCATCGGGCGCGGTGCCAAGCTGACCCGAGAGAAACAGGATATCCCCGGCCCGAACGGCCTCGCGAAACGGCGGCGAGGTCGTGGCAGCGGCCGTGCTGATCGGCGCAGCGAGTACGGCGGTAGCGAGAAGAAGCGTGTGTATGGCGCGCATATCGAATCCTTGTGATTGATTATGATTGAAATAGATCGAAAAATAGTCAAGGTGCTGATTGCGATCTGGTCTCGGGGGAGGAGAAATCATGCAGCATGGTCCGGAAGTCTCGGACGCCGACTGGGATGACCGCCTCGATCCCGATCTCGTTCCGATCGTGCTCGCGGCGCGGGAAAAGATGGCGCTGCGGCCGCCCCTCCATTCGGTGACACCGGAGCAGATGCGCGTGCGTGCCAAGGCGGAGTTCGTGCCGTGGAATGCGGATCCGGTCGAGTTGCGCCGTGTTACGGATTTCACGCTCCCGGCCGCGTCGGGAGCAAAAGCGATTCCGGTTCGCCTCTACGAACCGGACAGCCGAGACAGCGCCGGGTGTGTCGTGCATTTCCATGGCGGTGGCTGGACGATCGGCGATCTCGATCTCGAGGATGCGCCGCTGCGCTGGATGGTGCGCGCGGGGCGTTTCGCGGTGCTCTCGGTCGATTATCGTCTCGCGCCCGAACATCGATTTCCCGCGGCGCTGGAAGATGGAGAAGCCGTCTTTCGTCTCACGGGAACGATAGGGACGCTGGTGGATGCAGACCCGGATCGCATCGTGCTTTCGGGCATGTCGGCCGGTGCCAATATTGCGATCGGAACGGCGCTGAGACTTCGCGACGCCGGTGGACGGCAGCCGTGCGGCCTCGCCCTGCAGTATGGCGCCTATTCGGATCAGGAAACGACATCGTCCGTTCGCCGTTTCGGCAATGGGCGCTATGGGCTTTCGCTCGCTTCGATGCGCTATTTCTGGGAGAATTATGCCGGACCTGCGGATGGCCCGAGGCATCCGCACGCCGTTCCGCTCACGGCCGATCTTGCTGGCCTGCCGCCCGTTTTCATGAATCACGCAGGCATGGACGTGCTTGCGGACGACAGCCTTCTGCTCGCAGAAGCGCTTGGCAAGGCCGGTGTTTTGGTGGAGCACAAGACCTATGCAGGCGCGATCCATGGCTTCACTCAGTACGTCAAAGCCTCGCGCCTTGCGCAAACCGCGCTTGAAGAGACGGCGGCGGCGATTGCGGTCATGCTGAAGCGATGACGCCGAACTTCATCTGGCTCGCCGACCAGCCCGTTCGCCATGCGGCAGGGTTCACGACGCTGCGCGGAACGCCGACGCGGCGCGAGGACGAAGGTGTCAATCGCTGGGTTCTCGCGCGAGGCGTCCTTGATGCGCCCGAAGATCTGACAGGCGCGGAGCTGCGTGTGCTCGTCGACGGGCGCTATCGGCTGTGGCTGAACGGCAGGCCGATTGCGCGCGGCCCCGTTCGCTTCAATCCGGCGTATCCCCGCTACGACGCAATCGATGTGTCCGATGCGCTTTTGCCGGGCGCGAACAACGTGGCGGTGCTCGTGCACGTGCCGGGCATCGACCTCGCGTGGTATGAAACCGTACGCGGGCACTGGCAGCCCGTGTTCGGCGACGGCGCGCTGCATGTGTCGGCTTTGGGTCAGACGGCGCAGGGCGAATGGTATGCCGCCGCGGACGAAGGCTGGCGGATGACCGAATCCGGCGCATGGCGCCGCGATGCGCCGCGTGCGGGGTGGGGCCAGGATTTCATTGAAGATTTCGATGCGCGGCTGCTCGATCCCGCATGGACGCAGCCGGGTTTTGATGACAGCGCATGGCCGCACGCGCGCCAGATGATCGCGCATCCCGAGGGATCGGAGGCCGCGCGCGGTTGGGGGGAGGTGAGGCCGTTTCCTGCCATGCAGCGATCGGAACTCGCGCAGCAACAGGAAACCGTCCACGCCCCCACGCAGATCGAATGGGTGCGCCCGGTGCTGCCGCGGCCCGATCTGCCGGTGAACCAGCGTCTTTACGAGGAGCAACTGAAAGCCTCGGACCCCGCGCTGGTTTCAGATGCGTCCGCCATGCTTCGCGACGACGAGAGCTGCGCGCGGGTGTGGACACACCCGGGGCGCGACACGGCGATCCTCCTGCGTTTCGATCCGTATCACGCCGGGCGACCGTTCATCGAGATCGATGCGAAGGGCGGCGAAATCATCGAGGTCGCCGTCGCGGAAGCACTGCCGGGCGAGTATGGCCGGGGCAGGGTGGGCGACGGCCTGCGCTCGGAAGGCCATCTCGGCTGCGCGCACATCTTCCGCTACACGGCGCGCGCCGGGCGCCAACGCTTCGAGCGGTTCAACTGGACGGCGGTGCGCGCCATGCAGGTCGTGGTTCGTAATGCGCCAGGCGGCTTGGATATCCTGCGCCTCGGATCGGTGGGCACGGATTATGCGGCCGATGAAGCGGGCGCATTTTTCTGTTCGGACCCGTTTCTTGAGCGCCTGTGGCATGTGGGGCGCTATACGGTGCGCCAATGTATGCACGACGCCTGGGTGGATTGCCCGGGCCGCGAGGCGCGTCAGTGGGTGGGCGACGGGGTCGTGCAGTTCGATGTCGCCGCCGTTTCCATCGGCCCCTCCGCCTATCCGCTGCACCGGCAATTCCTGCTGCAGGCCGGCGAAAGTCAGCGCGGCGACGGGCTCGTTCGCATGTTCGCGCCCGGCGACAATCCGGCCGAAGCGCTCACCATCCCCGACAATTCGCTGCTCTGGCTGATCAGTGCCGAACGCTATTTTCAGGAAAGCGGCGACGAGGCGACGATTGAAGCCCTGATGCCGGGGCTGGAGCGGGTGATGCAATGGTGCGCCCGGCACCGCGGACCTTTGGGGCTGATTGCGCACGTTCCTCATTGGCATTTCATCGAATGGGCCGACATCGGCAGAAGCGGCGAGGCCTTTGCCTTCAATGCGCTTCAGGTCGGTGCGCTGCGCGCGCTCGCGCGCATGGCACAGGCGACCGAGCGCCCCCGCCTCGCGGCGCGCTGCATTGAGATGGCGGACATGACCGCGGCGGCGCTCGCCGCGCGCCACTGGAACGCGGCGCGGGGTGTCTATGTGGACTCCGTCGATCCGGATAGCGGCGTTCAGGGCACACGCATTTCGCAGCACGCCAACGCCCTTGCCCTGCTGTTCGATATCGGGCCGCAGACGCGCTGGCCGGAAATCGTGGATGCGATAACCGACAGCGCGAAGCTGAAGCTGACGGCCGCGCCGCCGATCGTGCCGGAAGGCGACCCTTTCGATCCCGACGTCGATATCGTTCGGGCCAACAGCTTCTTTCAGCATTTCGTCTATGCGGGTCTTGCCCGTGCGGGATGCTGGGCATGGGTGCTGAACGATCTGCGGCGCGGCTTTTCACCGATGCTGGAAACCGGCACGACGACGCTGTGGGAAAGCTTCCATCCGGGCGCGAGCCTGTGTCACGGCTTCTCGGCCACGGGCACGGCGCAGCTTTCGCGTCAGGCCCTCGGCGTGTCACCCATCGCGCCGGGTTATCGCACGTTCGCTGTCGCGCCTGATGTCACAGGTCTGAGTTCGGCATCCGGCGTCATCCCCACCGTGCAGGGACCGATCGCGGTCGCATGGCAGCGCGTGGATGGACGGGTTGTCGTGGAGGTCTCGCATCCGGAAACGTGCACGCCGAACCTTTCGGTGCCTGCGGGTTTCACGCTCGCTGAAAAGGCCGATGGTCCCGGCAAATTCCGGGCGATCCTGAACGCCGTCACCTGAGCCGGTCTGCGGCTCAGGCCGTTTCCTTTGCTGCGCGCGCTGCCGATATGTTGCGCTTGAGTTCCTCGAAGCGCGCTTCGGTCAGCGGGTAGGCACGCAGCACGAAGAAGGCGCAGACCCAGAGCACGCACGGCACCAGCGTGTAGGACAGGCGAATGCCGAGCAGCGCGTTTTCGCCCTGTGCGGCTGCGTCGGCGCCCGCCACGAAGCCGAATGCGGAGAGGAAGAGAGAGGCGATGAAGGCGCCCATCGCCATGCCGAGCTTGCGGCAAAGCAGCCACGTGCCGAAGATCGCGCCTTCGCGGCGCTGCCCGGTGCGCTCTTCATCGTATTCCACGGTGTCGGGCACCATGGCATTCGGGCACAGCTGCGTTCCGCCGTCGACAAGGCCGATCAGGAACAGCGCCACGAACAGTGCGACCGGAAGGCCCGCGGGCATGAACAGCATGAGCAGGCTGAGCGTAGCGGCGCCAACGATGCCCGCGGCATAGGCTTTCTGTTTCCCACGCTGCGCGAGGCGCACCCAGAACGGCGTCGCGACCATGGCGCCGACGGCCGATGTCGCGACCATGGCGCCGACGAGCGCGGCATCGATCTTCATCACGAAGATGACGAGATAGATCAGCGTCGTGGCCGAGGCTCCAATCGCGAAATTTTGAAAAAGGAACGTGGTCCACAGGATGAGGAAGGGTCGGTTTTCACGCAGCGCGCGATACTCGGCGCGAAGGTCGAAGGGTTCCGCAGGCCGAACGATTTGCGGCGCATCGCGCGTCGCGAAAAATGCCCAGAGACCGGAGAGCACCATGTAGGCTCCCGCAACCATGCCCATGACGGCGAAGCCGTGCACGAGCGTCTCCTGGCTGTTGAAGATGAGCGGCGCCGCAATCACGGCGACGAGGATGCCGATGCGCGCGGCGACCATCTTGAACCCGGTGAGACGCGTGCGCACGCGATAGTCGGTCGTCATCTCGGCCGCCATCGACGAATAGGGCACGTCGTAGAAGGTGAAGGCCGTGCTGGTGAGCAGATAGAGCGCGATCACGTAAGCGATCTTCACACCCTCCGAAGCGTCTGCGGGCGCCTGGAAGAGAAACGCGAACATCACGCCGAAGGTCAGCCCGCCGACAAGAAGATAGGGTCTCCGGCGTCCCATGCGGCTTCGGGTCCGGTCGGAGATCGCGCCGACGAGCGGGTCGATCAGTGCATCCCACAGGCGGGGGATCAGAAGGGCAAGGCCGGCCCAGACCGGAGAGATGCCAAGCGCCTGCGTAAGGTAGAACAGCAGGTACGACATGGTGATGCCGATATATGTCGCGATGCCGAGCTCGCCGATGGCCCAGCCCACGCCGACACGTCTGGTAAGCCCACTTGCCGGATCCATCCCCAAACCTCCCCGGTGATCGATGCCCTTTGGCCGATCTTATGGGTTCAGCATAGGGATCAATCAAAATGCGTCAAGAATGATCAGAAAAGAGCGTGGAAATCGTCGGCGTTAATTGCTGGCCACGATCAGCTTGCCGACTTTCCGCTCGACCATCTGGGCTGTGGCGTCGGTGATTCGGTCGTCGGTGATCAGCACGGCGATGTCCGCGAGGCTGCATACGGCATGGCCGGTCGGTGCTTCGAACTTGGAGGAATCGACGAGAATGACGAGTTCGTCGGCAAGGCCGATCAGCCGGCGTTCGGCCTGAACCAGAATAACATCGGTCTGCATGACGCCGTGGCTGCCCACCGACGAGGCGCCCATGAACATGCGCGAGGCCCGGTAGCCTTCCGTGCCATCGGATTCATAAGGGGAAAGAATGATGTTCTGCTCGCGGAAAACCGTCCCCGCGGGCACGGAAATGCTGGTGTTCTGCTGCGGCAGGAGCGCCGACGCGATATGCAGCGAATTGGTGAGCACATGCAGGCTGAGCGGCGCGAGATAGGGGCACATCTGCAGCGTCGTCGAGCCGCCATCGATGATGATCGAATCGCCGCTGCGGCAAAGCTGGGCGGCCGCTCGGCCGATCGCCTCTTTTGCCGGCCGGTTGCGGGAGAGGTTCTCGTGAAAGGGGACACCGCGCAGGTGGCCGGTGTCCGGCTCCACATCCTCTGCGCGGGCAAGGCGCGCGCCGCCGCGTACGCGAATGATTCGGCCACTGTTCTCAAGTTTTTCCAGGTCGCGACGGATGGTTGCCGGCGAGGCATCGATCCGTTTGTCGAGTTCGGGAAATGACACGAACCCACGCTCGACAAGCATTTCGATGATCAGCTGCTCGCGCTGTGCCGCGTGCATTGCAAACTCTCCCGGTGTTCCCGCTTCATCTCGACCACAAATGATCGTGAAACAAGCCATCATGGCTCATTGTTATGGTTTAACCTGCATTTTCCGTCTTATTCAACGCATTAACGCGCAGTGGTGATATCCGCCAATCTGCCGAAATGACACAAAATGAAAATTTGAGGCTCTCAATGCGCATTTTCTCATTGAAATAATCATTTTTTGTCATCATTAATGAGAATCGAAGATGCCGACAAAGGCATCCTTATTGATCCAAGGGGGAGAATGCCAATGAAGACTCGGACTGTTTCATCGAACGTTGCACGTCTCCTGACGGGCACGGGTCTTGTGATGGGTGCCCTTGTTGCAGCGGCGCCTCTCCATGCGCAGGAAACGTCGGCAACCGATGCGGCCGATGAAGACGCTGTCATTCTTGTGACGGGTTCGCGCATTCAGCGCGACGGCTACGATCAGCCGACGCCTGTCACCGTCGCCACCACCGAGGATCTCCTCCTCTCCGTGCCCACCAGCATTGCAGATGGCCTCAACCGTCTGCCGCAATTCTCCGGATCGCGCAGCCGCACGTTCTGCTGCGAGGTCTCCTCGGTTGGCAACTATCTGAACCTGCGCGGCCTTGGCACCACGCGCACGCTCGTACTGCTCGATAGCCGCCGCGTCGTGCCGACGCGCGAAAGCGGCGATGTCGACGTCAATCTGCTGCCGGAATTGTTGATCCAGCGCGTCGACGTGGTGACCGGCGGTGCGTCTGCGGCTTACGGTTCGGATGCGGTGTCCGGCGTCGTCAACTATGTCATCGACAATCGCTTCGAAGGGATCAAGGCAAACGGCCAGTTCGGTATTTCGAACTATGGCGATGACGAAACCGTGAAGCTCGGCATCGCGGGCGGCGCAAGCTTCAGTGAAGGGCGCGGCCATTTCGTGATCGGCGTGGAGCACTTCCGGATCGGCGGTATCTCCTCGTTGAATGATCGTCCAACGTCGCGGCGGGGCGCTCTCCTTGCCGGCAACGGAACCGCGGCAACGCCGTATGAAACAATCGGTGGTGCCCGGCACAATGTCTCGACCTATGGCGGCGTGATCATCAACGCAGCGGGGCTCCCCGTGGCCAACGCTGGTGCGCCGCTTGCGGGCACAAAGTTTCTCACCGGTGGTGCCGCCAGTGCGTTCCAGTTCGGTACGGCAATCCCGGGTTCTCCGGCATTCTCCGTCGGCGGCGATGGCATTCTCAACAATCTCGCGGACCCGGCGCAATCTCTGGAAACGCAGAAGATTTACAGCCGTTTATCCTACGACTTTTCGGATAATCTGACAGCCTATGTCCGCGTCAACGCAGGCGTCTCCAAAACCGAGGGTGACGTGCTTGCCGATCATCGGTCAGGCGCTGCCGCGTACACGATTTTCCGGAACAATGCCTATCTACCCGCCGCCATTGCCCAGCAGATGGACCTGGCGGGCGTGCAGTCGTTCCGTCTCGCGCGTTTCAACCGCGATATCGGGCCCATGCGGCTCGACTATGTCAACAACACCTTCGACGTGAATCTCGGCCTGGAAGGCAAGCTTGGCGATGCCTGGAGCTGGGCTGTTTCCTATGGCCACGGCGAGACACGCCTGAAGGGCCGCGTCCACAACGTCTCGAACCTCGCGAAGCTTTATGCTGCCGCTGATGCCGTCGTCGATCCGGTAAGTGGGAATATTGTTTGCAACGTCACGCTCACAAACCCCGGAGCTTTTCCGGGATGCGTGCCGATGAATTTGTTCGGTGAAGGCGCGCCTTCACAAGCTTCGAAGGCCTATGCTTTCGGCACAAGCAGCCAGTTCGTGAAGAACACGCAGGATGTGTTCGCCGCCGAAATTCAGGGAGAGGTGTTCGAACTTCCGGCAGGACCGGTTTCCGTCGCGCTGGGCGCGGAATACCGCGAACGCAGCTTGCTCGAAAAGTCGAATGAAATCGCGCTCGGCCAAATCCAGGCAACGGGCATCCGAGGCTTCCCCGGTTCATTCTGCCCAACGCTCGCAACGTGCCGCTACGGTGGTTGGAACCAGGGTAATTTCGGTACGGCGGACGCCAGCGACAACGTGAAGGAAGGTTTCATCGAAGCGCTCGTCCCGCTGCTGCGCGATGCGCCGCTGGCCGAGGAACTCGATCTCAATGCGGCCTTCCGCTACACCGACTATAAGAACAGCGGTGGTGTTGAGACCTGGAAGATCGGTCTTTCCTACAAACCGTTCGAGGACCTCCGCATCCGTGCCGCGCGCTCGCGCGACATCCGGGCGCCCAACCTGTTCGAACTGTTCGCAGGGCCGGTCAATGCTTTCCAGCCGGGCTTGACCGATCCCTTGACAGGACAAACCAACGTCATCGCAGTCACGCGCACACAGGGTAATCCCAATCTCAAACCCGAAAAGGCGGATACGCTGACCGTCGGCTTCGTCTACACGCCGTCGTGGCTTCCCGGCTTCTCTGGCTCGGTTGATTATTACGAGATCGATATCAGCGGGGCACTGAGCGCAACAACGTCTCAGGGAACTCTCGATGCGTGTCAGCGCGGCGATACGGTCGCGTGCTCGCTCATCACGCGTGATCCGTCCACCAGCGCGATCCAGCAGATCGTGCTGCAGCAGATCAACCTGAACAGCCGCCTCGCCCGCGGTATCGACTTCGATCTCTCCTATCGCAGCGAGGTCGGCAATGGCGAGCTTGGTGCACGTGCGCAGTTTAGCCGGACGCTCGACTACATCGATACTGTCGGCGGCGTGAAGACGCAGCAGGCCGGCTTCTACAACACGGGCAACCAGCTTTCGCTTCCCAAGTGGCGCGGCAACGTGAGCCTCGACTACACGATCGGCGCGTTCAGCCTGTTCGTGCAGGAGCGGTACATCGGCAGCATCACCCAGATGCCGCCGCTTCCGGGGCAGGTCTTCGCGAAGCCCAAGATCGGTGCTGTTTTCTACACCGACATAACCGCGACCATGAAGGTGCAGGGGCTTGGCGGCGATTTAGAGATCTACGGAACCGTCAACAATCGGTTCGCCGCTGTTCTGGGCTTCCCGACGCCTCCGAACCTCTATGATCTCGACAACCGCTACTTTACGGTTGGCGCGAGAGTGAAGTTCTAGGGCCGGGACAGGCCTGGGGAGGGATCAATGCTGGATCGTGCTGCCGAACCGCGGGATATTCGTGCGCTTCGGACTCTGGAAGGTGATGTCGGCAGCGCGGTTGACGCGGCGCTTGAGCGGGGTGGCGGCCTGTTGCGGCTGGCACCCTGCTGGGTCCCGCGCTCCTTCCTGCATCCCGGCCGCCGGCTGAAGCTCGATCCGCGTGATCTTTATGCGTTCGGACTTTCGCGGGGTGGGATAGACGAGCGCTGGTTCGGTTCGACGACTGAAGCGGCGAACGAGGGTCGCGTGCACGACGAAGGGCTCAGCTATGTCGTCGATGGCGCACACCGCTTCACGCTTCGCGATGCCGTCGCCGCGCGCGGGGAAACCCTGATAGGACCAAGCCTGTGGCAGACCTATGGGCGCTGGCCGGTCTATTCCAAGTTCTTCGACAATATGGGTCCGATCCCGCTCCACATGCACCAGGATGCGTATCACGCAAGCCTTGTGGGTCAGGAAGGCAAACCTGAAGGCTATTATTTCCCGCCGCAGCACAACGCGGTCGACAATGCCTTTCCGCACACCTTTTTCGGCCTGGTGCCGGGGACGACGAAGGCTGATGTCCGCGCAGCGCTGGCGCGCTGGGAGGAGGGCGACAACGGTATTCTCGATCTCTCCGCGGCGTACCGTCTCCGGCCCGGAAGCGGCTGGCTCGTCGGGCCGGGCATCCTGCACGCACCGGGCTCGCTCTGCACGTACGAGCCGCAATGGGGATCGGACGTGTTCGGCATGTACCAGAACCTCTGCGAAGGGCGTGCCGTTTCCCGAGACCTTCTGGTCAAGGATGTCGCCCCCGCGCGCGCCGACGATCTCGACCACCTCGTCGAGCAGCTCGATTGGGAATCGAACGTCGATCCGAACTTCAAGCGCAACCACTATCTCGAGCCCATGCTCGTCTCCGATACGCGTGCGAAAGGCTATGCGGATCGCTGGGTCGTATATGGGCGCGTCAAGGGCAAGCAGTGGTTCACGGCGCGGGAACTGACCGTCGATCCGGGGTGCCGCTGCACGATCACCGAGCCGGGCGCGACGAGCCTGATCGTCGTGCAGGGTCGCGGCGCGGTGAACAATCTGCCGGTCCGTTCGCCTGCGATGATCGGTTTCAACGAACTTACCGAGGATGAGGTTTTCGTCAGCCACGTCGCGGCGCGCGCGGGCGTGACATACGAGAATCTCTCGGCGACCGAACCGCTGGTGATCCTGCGCTATTTCGGGCCGGAAGAAGACCCCGATGCGCCGGATGTCGGTGGCACGCTGCAGTGACAGCACCTTCCGCGAAGCGGTATCGCGACAGTCGTCACCGATTGCTGGTTGACATGCACATCCCGGACTGGGATGCGGGATTTCTCGCGAACTACGATCCGGTCGCCATTGCGCAGGCGGCGCGAAAAATGGGCGCGGACGGCGTCATGCTTTATTTCCAGAGCCATGTCGGGCTCTGTTATTGGCCGACGCGCACGGGTGTTCGTCACGCTACGGCGCGAGACCGTGATCTCGCCGGAGAGACGCTTGCCGCGCTTCGCGCTGATGGCCTGCCAGTCTGCGCCTACTACAGCGTCAATTTCAACAACCAGGTCTGGACCGACAATCCGGACTGGCGATTGCAACCGGCCGCCGCCGCGACGGTCGGTATTCTGCCGCGCGAACGCTACGGTATCGTTTGCCTGAATGCGCAAGGCTACCGTGCGTTCGTTCAATCGCAGATCGCCGAAATCTGCAGCTACGATGTCGATGCGGTGTTCTTCGACATGATGTGGTGGAATGGCGTTTGCCGTTGCCCATCATGCGTTTCCCGATATGCGCGGGAACATGATG
>ERZ761602.1858-NODE-1858-length-35964-cov-4.479490_pt1 | contig 35964 bp, 20 predicted proteins | sample MGYA00512165_ERZ761602 | MGnify/ENA primary metagenome ERZ761602 (study PRJEB28899, sample SAMN02445085) | bioreactor sludge metagenome | biome: EBPR sludge; isolation source: Thorneside wastewater treatment plant | place: Australia: Brisbane, Thorneside...
GAGAGCGCCTGCGACAGCTTCACCTGGAGCGTGAACGGGGTGACCTACAGCCAAAGCGGCACCTACACGGTTGTGAACGGCTGCGCCACGGAGATCCTCGTCCTCACGATCCTCCAGAGCGGCACCAACACCACCACGGAGAGCGCCTGCGACAGCTACACCTGGGCGGTGAACGGCGTGACGTACACCCAGAGCGGCACCTACACGGAAGTGACCGGCTGCAGCACGGAGATCCTGGTGCTGACGATCACCGCGAGCAGCACGCAGAGCGAGAGCGTGACGGCGTGCGGGACATCCTACACCTGGAGCGTGAACGGCCAGGCTTACGCTCAGAGCGGCACCTACACCAGCGTGAACGGCTGTGTGACCAACACGCTGAATCTGACGCTGAACGTTCCGGGCACGCCCTGCGATGATGGTGATGAGAACACCATCAACGATGCGCTCAACATCAATTGCGTCTGTGAAGGCACTCCGGTGGGTCCCGGCTGCGACTTCAACGAGCTGGAGATCGAGATCGTGACCGACGGCGCCAGCACCACCCTTTGGGAGATCCGTGCGCAAGGCACGAATGCGCTCGCGATCAGCGGAGGTCAGCTCTACCCGCAAGGCACCTTCACCGAGAGCATCTGCCTGCCCGATGGCTGCTACTACCTGGTGGTGACCGATGATGCCGGTGACGGGATCAGCGGAGGCGGTTACGTGCTGCGCCGCCCGAATGACCGCCGGATCATCGACAACCGCGGGAACTTCAGCGTGGGCTACACCAGCCAGATCGCGAATGGCGAGGGCTTCTGCCTGCCCATGGGCACGGACCGCCTGATCGCCACCTCTTGCGACCGCGAGTGGTGGACCGGTGGCCCCGAGTACGTCGTTGCGAACGGCAACCCTGCGGTCACCGCCATCTGGAACAGCTTCCCGGCCGGTTCCACCGAGCGGGCCACCACGGGCTACCAGATGTGGTGGTTCGACCCCAACGGCGGCTACAGCTTCAAGCGCTTCCAGAGCCATAGCACGTCCAACGGGCTGCCAGCCTCGGCCACGCGTGCCTGCCACTTCCTCGTGAACGGATGGGCGGGCAACCAGCTGCAGGCCGGTGTGCTCTATAACGTGCGCGTCCGCAGCCGCGTGCTGGGCGCCTACGCCGAATTCGGCCCCACTTGCCGCTTCCGGATCGATGCCACCCTGGCCCAGTGCCCGCCGACCCAGTTGGTGAACAGCCAGGGCTTCGCTGAGTTCTCCTGCGGTGTGGTGCGCCAGTTCCCGTCGAGCAACAAGATCTGGGCATGGTCGCGCCCCGGTGCCAACAAGTACCAGTTCGAGTTCTCCATCCCGGCAGAAGGCATCCTGTTCACGCGCAACTCCAATACCAACTGGATTGCCCTGAGCTGGAGCTCGGGCACCCAGCTGTTGGACGGACGGACCTACAATGTGCGTGTGCGCGTCTCCAAGACCAATGGCGCCACCTGGTGCCCCTGGGGCGAGACCTGCACCGTAGCCATCAACAACGGAAGCTCGGGCATGGCCGCAGAGACCAACGCACCCGTGTCCGGAACCGAAGCCACGATCAGCGACCGTCTGCTCGTGTGGCCGAACCCCAACCGCGGTGAGCAGCTGAACCTGCGCATCGACGGCCTCACCAGCGCCGCCGGTACCATGACGGTGGACCTCTACGACCTCGTCGGGAACCGCGTGATGGCCCTCACCAAGGCGGTGCAGGATGGCCATGTGAACGGTGCGATTGAGCTTCCCGCTGATCTGGCCACCGGCATGTACATGCTGCAAGTCAACGGCGCAGGCCGAACCTGGACCGAGCGGGTCGTGATTCAGCGCTGACATACGGAGGACTGTTGTTTGCCGGGCCGCCCCAGAGGGCGGCCCGGTTCTTTTCCAGGATTCCGGTTCAGCGAGCCATGGGTGGGGCATGGTGGACAAGCGCGCAGATGCGCGGTGCGCAGGGAGCCAGCCGGTAGTGCAGGATTCTGGCGGGGCTTCAGCCAGCACGACCATTGCGCCTGCTCCGGATGTTCGGATACCGGCTCAGCCGTGGTCATCGGGCAGCCTGGGCTGCCCATCGGAACAGGGAGCGGTCAACAATTGGCGTGGACAGAAATGACGAAGGCCCCTGCAGGAGCAGGGGCCTTGCGCCGGGAAGGGGAACGCTCAGTAGTAGATCAGGCGGCGCACCTTGGCCACATGCTTGGCCAGTCGGATCACCTGCTTGGTGTAGCCGAACTCATTATCGTACCAAGCGTAGAGCACAGCGGTCTTGCCATCCGGTCCCACGATGGTGGCATTGCTGTCGAACACGCTGCAGCAGGTGTCGCCGATGATGTCGCTGCTGACCAGCTCGGGGTCGATCTGGTAGTGGATCTGGTTCACCAGATCGCCGTTCAGGGCGGCGTGCCGGATCATCTCGTTCACCTCATCGCGGGTCACGGCGCGCTTCAGGTTCAGGCTCATGATGGCCAGCGAGCCGTTGGGGGTGGGAACGCGCACGGCGTTCGCGGTCAGCTTGTCCTTCAGGCTGGGGATGGCCTTGGTGACCGCGCTGCCCGCTCCGGTGCTGGTGATCACCATGTTGATGGCGGCACTGCGCCCGCGGCGCGGCTTCTTGTGGTAGTTATCCAGCAGGTTCTGGTCATTGGTGTAGGCATGAACCGTCTCGATGTGCCCTTTCTCGATGCCCACGCTGTCCTCCATCACCTTCAGTACGGGGCAGATGGCATTGGTGGTGCAGCTGGCGGCGCTGATCAGCTGTTCATTGTCCACATCCAGGTCCTTGTGGTTGATGCCGTAGACGATATTCGGCATCTCCTTGCCGGGGGCGGTAAGGATGACCTTGTTGACGCCCTTGGCCTTCAGGTGGCGGCCGAGATCGGCCTTCTTGGTGAAGGCCCCCGTGTTGTCGATGATGAGGGCGTTGCTGATGCCATAGGCCGTGTAGTCGACGTCCTCGGGGTTGTTGGCGGCGATGAGCTGCACGCGTTGCCCGTTGATGACCAGGGCCTTGCCGGCGATGTCCTCCACCACGCTGCCCTTGAAGGCTCCATGCACGCTGTCATTGCGCAGCAGGGCGGCGCGCTTCACGATCTCCTCGTCCGTGAGCGTGCGGGTGACGATGGCGCGGAGCCGGAGCTGCTGTCCCTTGCCGGCCTGCTTCACCAGCTCACGAGCGGCGATGCGGCCGATGCGGCCGAACCCGTAGAGCACCACATCGCGGGGCTCGAACTTGTGCTTATCGGCGCCGATGAACCCGCCGAGCGTGGAGTTGAGGAACCGGTCGAGGTCCTTCTTGCCGGCAGCGGTGAACTCCCATGTGAGCTTGCCGATGTCGATCTTGCTCGGGGCCAGGTCCAGCTCGAGCAGCGCCTTGGCCACCTGGCTGGCAGTGAACACGTCAATCGGCTTCTGCACCACGTTCTGCGCGTAGTTGAAGAGGTTCAGGGCCTCGCTGGTGCTGATGTCGAGCAGGTGGTTGCGGAAGAAGACGAGCTCAACGCCCTTGCCGTACATGAGCTGGCCGACGGCGCTCAGCATCTCTACCGCGGCACGCTCCCGTGCCACGAAATCCTTCAGTCCGGCCTCATAGCCGGTCTTCGCTTCGAGGGTTTCCATGGATGTTGATGGTGGTGTAATGAGTGGTCTGGTACGAAGACAAGCGCCCCGCGAAGGCGGGGCGCAAGGGTCATCCGAGGTAGGCCTTCAGCAGCTTGCTGCGGCTGGTGTGCCGCAATCGCCTGATGGCCTTCTCCTTGATCTGGCGCACCCGCTCGCGGGTGAGGTCGAACTTGGCGCCGATCTCCTCCAGGGTGAGGCCGTGGTTGATGCCGATGCCGAAGAAGAGCTTCACCACGTCGCGCTCGCGCTCGGTGAGGGTGCTGAGGGCGCGCTCGATCTCCTTGCTCAGCGACTCGTTGAGCAGAAGGCGATCGGCGGGGGTGCTATCGTTGTTGGGCAGCACATCGAGCAGGCTGTTGCTCTCGCCCTCCACGAAGGGAGCATCCATGCTGATGTGACGGCCGCTCACCTTCATGGTGTCAGCCACCTTCTCGGGGGGCAGGTCGAGGCTGGCGGCGAGCTCATCGGCGCTTGGCGGGCGCTCGAACTCCTGCTCCAGCTTGGCGAAGGCCTTGTTGATCTTGTTCAGCGAGCCCACCTGGTTGAGCGGCAGGCGCACGATGCGGCTCTGTTCGGCCAGCGCCTGAAGGATGCTCTGGCGGATCCACCACACGGCATAGCTGATGAACTTGAAGCCGCGCGTCTCATCGAAGCGCTGTGCCGCCTTGATCAGGCCCAGGTTGCCCTCGTTGATGAGGTCGGGCAGGCTAAGGCCCTGGTTCTGGTACTGCTTGGCCACAGAAACCACGAAGCGGAGGTTGGCCTTCACCAGCTTCTCCAAGGCTTTGTTATCCCCTTCCTTGATGCGCCGCGCGAGCTCCACCTCCTGATCGGCGGTGATCAGGCCTTCCTTGCCGATTTCCTGCAGGTATTTGTCCAGCGACTGGCTTTCCCTGTTGGTGATCGACTTGGTAATCTTGAGTTGACGCATCCTTGATGCCACGGTCGTCTGGGTCTTAGAGGGTTACAGTGCGCAATGCTCGCCCGGATTGACTTGGGGCGAACCAAGGAGCCGGGCTGCGAAGGTAGCAGGCCCCGCCCTCATCGGACAAGGGCCGCGCTCACCTTTTCCGGATGCGGCTGATTGCCTTGGGGTTGGCTCATAGGCCCAGCCCGTAATAGGCCTTCATGCCGTTGGGGTAGACCCCTTCCACCAGCACGCCGCCGCGTTTGCCGTTGAGCGCCTTTTCCACGTCAGCCGGTGCCGCAATCACCGATTGGTCGATGCGGGTGATGATGAAGCCCTCGCGGATGCCGCTGGCCCGGAACTTCCCGCCGTTCACCGCGGTCACCTTCACCCCGCTCTTGAGCTTCAGGGAGCGGAGTTCCTCGTCGGTCGCGGCCCTGAATTCGGCGCCGAGGGCCTCCATGCGATCATTGCGCCCCCTCACCGCAGCGGTGGTGGCGCCCTCTCGTCCGCGAAGGGTCAGCTCCACCACGCTCTCCCGGCCATCGCGCAGGATGGTGACCGGCACCCGGTCGCCGGGCTTGAACTTGCCCACCTGCTCCTGCAGCTGCGGCACGTTGTTCACTGCGATGTTGCCCACCCGCACGATCACATCTCCTTTCTCCAGGCCGGCGTCCTGCGCTGCACCGCCATCCGTCAGACCGTTCACGAACACCCCGCGAGGGCGGTCGAGTTGCAACTCCTGCGCCAGGGCCTGGTCCATGTCGCGGATGCTCACGCCGAGGTAGGCGCGCTGCACGCTGCCGTACTCCACAAGGTCGCTGGTCACCTTCTTCACGATGTTCACCGGGATGGCGAAGGAGTAACCCGTGTAGGATCCGGTGGTGCTGGCGATGGCGCTGTTGATGCCCACCAGCTCGCCCTTGGCGTTCACCAGGGCGCCGCCGCTGTTGCCGGGGTTCACGGCGGCATCCGTCTGGATGAAGCTCTCGATGGGGAAGATGTCGCGCTCGGGGTTGTACTGGAGGATGTTGATGTTCCGGGCCTTGGCGCTCACGATGCCGGCCGTTACTGTGCTGGTGAGGTTCATGGGGTTGCCCACGGCGAGCACCCATTCGCCCACCCGAACCTCATCGCTGTTCCCGTACTCCAATGTGGCCAGGTCGGTGGCCTCCACCTTCAGCACGGCCAGGTCGGTGCTTGGGTCGCGGCCCACGATCCGCGCCTCGAAGTTGCGGCGGTCATTGAGGTGCACCATGATCTTATCCGCGCCCTCCACCACGTGGTTGTTGGTGATGATGTAGCCATCGGGGCTGATGATCACGCCGGAGCCCGCACCCTGCTGCTGGCGCTGCTGGCTGGGCGCGCGGTAGCCCCAGAAGAAATCGGCGAAGGGGTCGCGCACGTTGACGGTGGTCTGCGTGGTCACGTGCACCACGGCATTCACCGTCCGCTCGGCTGCATCGGTGAAATCCACAGCCACCACCGGCGCGGAGCCGGTCGCGGGCAGTGACACGTACCGGACCGGAGCCGGCTCAGCGGCTGCCTCCGATGGCGCTGCAACCGTCTCCCGCTTGAGGAACCGCTCATTCACGCCCAGCGCCACCATGGCGCCGGCCATACCCACTGCGAAGTAGCCCAGTGCTCGTTTCATTTCGTTCTGCTTGTTGTGGTCATGCGATCAAACGCCATGCCCTGTGATACCAAACAACGTTCTGGCAGGGGGGAGGTGACGCCCTGTCGCGTTAAGAAGTGTTGATCGGCGGGTGGGAGCGCACCGGTTATCCCGTGCCGCAGGCCCAGGGTATCCTTACGGGATCATGGCCGAGGCGCATGGGGCAGGCCACTGATCAGGGCAGCCTGTGGCGAGGCCAGGTTCCGCGTGAACAGGTTCAAGCCCTGGTTGGCGGACCAGCCGTACAGGAGGCGGCGGTCCCGCTGTTTCCGGGGGGCAGGTACTTTCGCGGCCCGCGCCATTCCACAGCTCCGGCGCTCCACGCATGGCCACCAAGCCCTCCATCCCCAAAGGCACACGCGACTTCGGTCCGCAGGAGATGCTGCGCCGGAAGTACATCTTCAACACCATCGAACGGGTCTTCCAGAAGTACGGCTATCTGCCGCTGGAGACGCCTGCCATGGAGCATCTGGAGACACTCACCGGCAAGTACGGCGAGGAGGGGGATCGGTTGATCTTCAAGGTCCTGAAGCGCGGTGCTGAACTGGAGCGCGCCTTGGAGGACCGTAGCAAGGGCTTCGCGGATGAAGCGCTGCGCTACGACCTCACCGTGCCCTTCGCCCGCTACGTGGTGCAACACCAGAACGACCTGGTCTTCCCCTTCAAGCGCTACCAGATCCAGCCCGTGTGGCGCGCCGACCGTCCGCAGAAGGGACGCTACCGCGAGTTCTACCAGTGCGATGCGGATGTGATCGGGAGCACGAGCCTGCTGAGCGAGGTGGAACTGGTCCAGCTGTTCGATGATGTCTTCACCCAGCTCGGGCTGAAGGTGGTGGTGAAGGTCAACGACCGCAAGGTGCTCAGCGGCATCGCCGAAGTGTGCGGTCAGCCGGAGAAGGTGGTGGACATCGTCACCGCCATCGACAAGCTGGACAAGATCGGGCGCGAGAAGGTGGAGGAGGAGATGCGGGAGAAGGGCGTGAGCGAGTCCGCGATCAAGGGCATTGCGCCGCTGTTCGACCTCAATGGCAGCTGGGATGACCAACGGGCCAAGTTGGAGCAATGGCTGGCCTCTTCCGCAGTGGCCCAGCAGGGGTTGAAGGACCTCTCGTTCACCTTCGGGGCCGTCGGCCAGTTGAAGAGCGCGGTGCTCGAGTTCGATCCCACCCTTGCCCGCGGCCTCGACTACTACACCGGCGCCATCTTCGAGGTGAAGGCCAGCGAAGGCACGCTGCAAAGCAGCATCTGTGGCGGCGGCCGTTACGACGACCTCACGGGTGTTTTCGGTCTGAAGGGCATGAGCGGCGTGGGCATCAGCTTCGGTGCCGACCGCATCTACGACGTGCTGCTGGAGACGAACAAGTTCCCCGCGGAGCTGGGCGGCAGCACGCAGTTGCTCTTCGCCAACTTCGGCGAGGCGGAGGCGATGCATTGCTTGAAACTGCTGCGTCAGGTGCGCGAGGCGGGCGTCGCAGCGGAACTCTATCCCGATGCCACCAAGCTGCCCAAGCAGTTCACCTATGCCGAGAAGAAGGGCATCCCCTACGTGGCCATCGTGGGCGAAAGCGAGATGCAGCAGGGCGTGGTGACGTTGAAGCGCATGGGTGCCAACGAGAAGGGCACGGCCATGTCCGTTGAGGCCGTGATCGGAATACTGACCACGTAACCCACACTACACCCTGTCCATGGATATCCGGAAGAGAATGGCGGTGGGCCACCAATGGCACGCTCCATTGCTGTTGGTAATCGCCTTGTTGGGCATGGTCGTCCTGCCTTCATGCGCACCCACATCCCCGGATACGCAGGTCGTGCCATCGGAGGAAGGTGCCCCGGGCAGCGTTGATCAGGGGGCGAGCACGCCCGGTGACGTGGACACGGTCAGCGAGCCCGCTCTTGACGAAGAGGCGGGGTCCGAGGACGGGCACGTGGTGGGTGCTCTGGAGACCTTCCGCTACTGGGCAGGCCAGGAACCTGATGCGGACATGAAGGTGCTCAACGGGGAATACTGGGCCTCCGCACACTGGTCCAAGGAGTACACGCTCTATCTCGAGCTGCGCTTCCCGCGGGCCAAGGACTTTGTGATGGGCCGCAACTTCAAGCGGCTGGAGCACTGGCAGGAGTTGAAGGGGGGGGCGGACTGGTTCGATCCACCGAAGCACTGCGAGGTGTGGGAGGGAAGCCTGGGCTCGCTCTACTACCTCCACCCGAAGAAGGGGCACATCTACATCTTTGAGCGACAGTTCTGACCCGGACGTCGGAACGAACATTCAGCGGACAGCCATGAGCGGAACGAAGAAGCAACGGACCACGCAACCCCATCCCATCGGCACGGTAGGCCTTGAACTGGCCGAACTGGCGCATATCCTCCAAAGCGGGATCTCCATCAACCTCGCTGATGATGCCGTTGCCGCCATCAAGCGCAGTCACGCCTACCTCAGCGACCGCCTGAAGAAGAGCGATGCGCCGATCTACGGAGTGAACACCGGCTTCGGTTCGCTCTACGACAAGTCCATCGCGAAGAAGGACCTGGCGCAGTTGCAGAAGAACCTGGTGATGAGCCACGCCTGTGGCAGCGGTGAGCCCGTGCCTGCGGAGATCGTGCGGGCCATGCTGGTGCTGAAGGTGCAGAACATGGCTTTTGGGCATAGCGCTGTGGCCCCGACCACCGTGCAGCGCCTGGTGGACATGTACAATGCTGACATGCTGCCCGTGGTATATGAGCGCGGATCACTGGGCGCCAGTGGCGACCTGGCCCCGCTCGCGCACCTGAGCCTGCCCCTGCTGGGCCTGGGCGAAGTGGTGTTGGCTGGCAAGCGCATGACCAGCGCACAGGCCCTGAAGAAGCTCGGGTGGAAGCCGCTGGAACTGGGTCCGAAGGAAGGGCTCGCGCTCCTCAACGGCACGCAGTTCATGAACGCCTACGCGTCGTTGCTCACCTTGAAGGCCACACGCCTGGCCCAGCTCGCCGACATCATCGGCGCCATCAGCCTGGAGGCCTACGACGGCCGCATCGAGCCCTTCCATCCCGCCGTGCATGCGGTGCGTCCGCATCCCGGACAGGCCGTGGTGGCCGGACATTTCCGAGAGCTGCTCAAGGGCAGCGAGCTCATCAAGCGGAAGAAGGCCCATGTGCAGGACCCGTACTCCTTCCGCTGCATCCCGCAGGTGCATGGGGCCAGCCGCGACGCCATCGCCTACGTGGAGCGCGTGGTGGAGCGCGAGCTGGAGAGCGTCACCGACAACCCCACGGTGTTCGACGATGATGAGCTGATCATCAGTGCGGGTAACTTCCACGGGCAACCGCTGGCCCTGGCGCTGGACTTCCTCGCCATCGCCCTGGCCGAGCTGGGCAGCATCAGCGAGCGCCGCACCTACAAGCTGATCGGTGGTCAGCGTGGGCTGCCGGCCTTCCTGGTGGCCGAGCCGGGCCTCAACAGCGGGCTCATGATCCCGCAGTACACCGCGGCCTCGCTCGTGAGCGCCAACAAGCAGCGTTGCATGCCCAACAGCGTGGACACCATCGACAGCAGCAACGGCCAGGAGGACCATGTGAGCATGGGTGCTGCGGCCGCGATCAAGACCTGGCAGGTGGCTGCTGATGTGGAACGGATCCTCGCGATCGAGCTGTTCACCGCGGCCCAGGCCCTGGAGTTCCGCCGTCCGCAGCGGAGCTCGGCGAAGTTGGAGTCGCTGGTGGCGGCCTTCCGCGAGCAGGTACCCTTCGTGCGCACCGACGTGGTGATGCACGAGCCGATGGAGGCCGCACTGGCCTTCGTGCGCAGCTGTCCGCTGGATTGACCATGGACATCTATCTGGTGCCCGGTCTTGGCGCGGACCATCGCCTGTTCCAGCGGCTGGATCTCGCCCCGCACCCGGTGCATCCGTTGAACTGGCCGGCGATGCCCGAAGGCAGTTCCTTGGCCGACTTTGCGCGCGTGCTGGCCGACCAGGTGGATCGGACGCGTCCACATGCCTTGGCGGGGGTGAGCATGGGCGGCATGGTGGTGCAGGAGATGGCCGCGCTCACCCGACCGGTGCGTACGGTGGTCATCTCGAGCTGGAAGGGCCCGCAGGAGATGCCGCCGCCCATCCGCGTGCTGCGTGGCACGCATGCCGAGCGCATCCTGACCCCGGCATTTATGAAGCGCACCTTGCCGTTGATACGCTGGCAGATGGGCGTGGAGACGGAGGCGGACAAGGCCCTGTTCGATGCCTTCATCGCCGCCACGCCACTGGAGCAGGTGCGGGTGCAGATTGCCGCAGTGCTCGCATGGGAGGGGCCATCACGCCCGGTGGAAGGGCTGGTCCACATTCACGGAAGTGGCGACCGATTGATGCCCATCTGGCATATCCAGCGGCCGCTCCGGGTGGAAGGCGGCGGGCATTTTATGGTGCACAACCGGGCGGAGGACGTGTCGCAGCTGGTGCTCCAGGCCTTGGAGGCGCAGGCAACGCCCTCCGGTAACGGCACGTCCTTATAACAGGTTGGTGGTTGAAAACCAGATGGTTCGGATTGCATCGCGAACGGGGTGCCGGGTACTTTCGTAAACGGTGAATTACCCCCTGAAATGAGCCTGCTGTTTCGTTGGTCCTTCCTGTACCTGGCCCTGCTGGCCGCCATGGAGGTCCATGCGCAGCCCTGTTCGCTAACGGCCAATGCCGGTCCGAATAGCGTCACCATCTGTGAAGGTTCATCCCAACAACTGAACGGTACGGCGAGCAACGGGGATACGCCATACACCTTTTCGTGGAGCCCCGCGGCGGGGTTGAACGACCCCAATGTGGCCAACCCGGTTGCCAGCCCGGGCGCCACCACCACGTACACGCTTACCGTTACGGATGATGATGGCTGCACGGCCACCGACGCCATCACCGTGAACGTGACACCCGCATCGCCGGCGGCCCTCACCAGTGCCGGTCCCGAGCAGGTGACCACCTTCAACAACCTGACCACCTTCAGCATCTGCGATCCATCGGCGACCTGGAACTTCAGCTTCACGGACCAGAGCGCCAACGTGCCGGGCGCGGTGCGCACCATCAACTGGGGCGATGGCTCGCCCATCGAGAACCCCGCACAGGGCTGGAGCCTGAACCACGCTTATGCGCCGGGGCTCTGGACGATGACCTACACCATCGCCTACCCGAACGGATGCACCCGCAGCCAGCAGTACCAGGTCTTCCTCGGCACCAATCCGGGCGGAGGCATCAGCACCGATCCCAACACGAACATCTGCACGGGCGGCACACTGCCGTTCTATATCAATTCGGTCGCAGGCAATTCACCGGGCACCACGTACATCATCAATTTCGGCGATGGCAACAGCGTAACGCTCAGCCACCCGCCACCGCCAGTGGTGAACCATACATACAGCACCAGCACTTGCGGTCTTCCCGGTGGCCAGCTGAACGTGACCTTCACCGCACAGAACCCCTGCGACCAGACGCAGGGGCAAATCGGCCCCATTCGCGTGAGCGAAACGCCGCAAGCCCAGTTCACCGCCAGCGCCGATACCGCCTGCGTGAACAGCACGGTCACGTTCACGGACCAGAGCATCGGCCTGCAAGCGCCGGGCTGCGCTACGGCTCCACGGAACATCTGGTCCGTGACACCGGCAGCGGGCTGGGTCATCGCAAGCGGCACATTGGGCGGCGATAACGGCAATCCGGGGAATCCTGGTCTATGGACGGACGGCAGTTCGAGCCTCGGCATCCAGTTCACGGCGGCAGGCACCTACACGGTTACCGATCGCACGGGGAACAGTTGCGGCACGCATACCCTGTCCCGTACGATCTGCGTGGAGGAGCCGCCTGCGCCATCGTTCACGCTCACCCCGGCCATGGGCTGCGCCCCCCTGCAACCGGTGAATGCCAACACCAGCGCCTTCGGGCAGAATTGCCTGCTGACCCATGCCTGGACCGTGAACGGGGTGGCCTCGCCGTGCGGTGGACCCAACTGGAGCTTTGCCAGCGGGAATGCGCAGAGCCAGCAGCCGCAATTCCTGTTCAGCGAGCCGGGCACCTACACGGTGCAATACCGCGCCATCAACTCCTGCAACGTCCCGCCCGTGCAGCAGGTCATTACGGTGAACGCCCCGCCGCAGGTGAGCCTGAGCCCGTTATCGGGGATCTGCGCAGGCCAATGCGTCACCCCGTCGGCCACCATTCAGGCCTGCGGCGATCCCAACCTCACCTATTCCTGGACCTTTCCCGGCGGCGCTCCGGCCAGTTCGAATTCCGCTGCGCCTGGTTCGGTGTGCTTTGCCAGTGCGGGGAGTCCCACGGTATCGCTTACGGTGGGCAACGCTTGCGGCACCGCCACCGCGAACGCCAATCTTGCCGTGGGCTCGGCACCGCCGCAACCGGTGGTGGCCAGCAACAGCCCCATCTGCGCCGGGCAGACGCTTTCGCTCTCCGCTGCGCCGATACCCGGCGCTTCGTTCCAATGGACCAATCCTCAGGGCACGGTGATCAGCACCCAACCGTCGGTGACGATCAGCAACGTTTCCGCTGCGAATGCCGGCATCTACTCCGTGGTGGCCATCAGCGGGGGCTGCGCCGGGCAGCCCGCCACCGTTGATGTGCAGGTGATTGCGGCGCCGGTGGTGACGGTGACTCCGCCCAGTGCCGCCATCTGCAATGGGCAGAGCGCCACGCTCACGGCCAACGGCGCCGGCAACTATCAATGGTTCATCGGCGCCACCCTCATCGGTACGGGGCCAACCATCACCACCAGTCCGGCGCTGACCACCACCTACACCGTCTCCGGGGACCTGGGCGGATGTCCGGGCAGCGCTACCGTGAACGTGACCGTTTATCCCTTGCCAATCGTAAATGCCGGCGCTGACCAGGCGGTCTGCGACCAAGCCATCCCGGTGAGCCTCGCCGGCGCTCCAGGGCCGGGAACATGGACCGGACCGGGCGTCACCGGGGCCGGGGTCTTCACCCCCACGCCCGGGCAGCTGGGAACCGTAACGCTCACCTATTCGCACACCAACGCGAATGGCTGCACCAACACCGATCAGGTGGATATCACGGTGGGCCCCGTGCCCCAGTTCGCCGATGCCGGCCCGGATACCGTGCTCTGCCAAGGCTCTACGCCGGTGCAGTTGGGTGGATGGGGCCCGGCGGGCGGCAGTTGGGTGGGGGCGGCCCCAGGGGGCTGGTTCACACCCGGCACCGCGGGCAACTTCACCGTCACCTACAACTATGGCAGCGGCACCTGCGCAACGAGCGACCAGTTGACGGTGAGCGTTGTGCCTGCCACGGTGCTCAATGTGATGCCCGCGTTCAGCCAATGCGCCGATGATGCTCCCGTGGCCTTGGTGGGTACCCCTGTTGGCGGAACCTGGGCCGGAGCGGGAGTCAGCGGACCGCCATGGACCTTCGATCCAGGCGCAGCGGGTACGGGAGCGCATACGCTCACCTACGCCTTCAGCAACGCCAATGGCTGCCTGAGCTCGGCCACTGTGTCCGCTGCGGTGAATGCACTACCGGTGGTGGATGCGGGGCCCGATGCCGTGCTCTGCGACCAGCCGATTCCATACGCACTGGTCGGTAGCCCTGCCGGCGGAACATGGTCGGGTACCACGGTGAATGTGACGCCGGCGGGCGTGGTGACTCCCGGGGGCGTGGCGACGGATGTGCTCACCTACACCTTCACCGATGGCAATGGTTGCACCGGCAGCGATCAGCTCACGGTGGACATCCAGCCCATCACCACCCCCGCATTCGCGGGGAATGATACCGCGGTATGCGCAGGCTCAGGCGCTCTGCAGCTGGTGGGCACCCCGGCAGGCGGCACATGGGCGGGCACGCAGGTGACAACTGGCGGTTCGCTCAGCACGGATGTTCCGGGCACCTACACGCTCACCTATTCCTTCGGCACGGCCACATGCCTGCTGCAGGACCAGGTGACCGTGGTGGTGAATGCGCTGCCAGCTGTGAATGCCGGAGGCGATATCAGCGTATGCCTCGATGGGGGCATGCAGCAGCTCACGGCTGATCCGCCCGGGGGGGTATGGGCCGGCACAGGCGTGGATGCCAACGGGAGCTTCGACCCGCTCCTCGCACTGCCCGGAGGCAATCCCGTCACCTATCAGTACACCGACCCTGCTACCGGCTGCTCAAGCAGCGACGATGCCACCGTCACCGTGCAGCCGTTGCCGGTGGCGGGCTTCACGCACGATCCGGTGGCCTGCGCCAACGTGCCCTTCCTGTTCACCAACGTCAGCGCCGGCTTCACCGCATCGGAGTGGACCTTCGGTGATGGCGGTGCTTCGAATTCAACCTCGCCGAGCCATGCCTTCGGCGCCACTGGCGACTACGATGTGACGCTGGTGGTGAGCACCGGCGCTGGCTGCACGGATACCATCACCAGCACGGTGACCGTATGGGATGTGCCGGTGGCCGATCCGCAGCTGAGCACCGTGAGCGGCTGCGGCCCTTTGACGGTCGATTTCGACAACCTGTCGGTGGGAGATGGTCTGCTCTACGCCTGGGACTTCGGAGGGCTGGGGGCTAGCGGACAGCAGTGGCCGCCGCCCTTCACCTTCCCGATGGATCCGGAGGATGCCGTGGTCTATCCGGTGACGCTCACCGCCACCAATGCCTGCGGATCGGATGCCGCCACCGTGGACGTGACCGTGCTGCCCGCGCCTACGGCCGTCTTCGGGCCTAACGTGGATGAGCACTGCGCTTTCGCTCAGGTGCCCTTCGCCAACGTGAGCTATGGCTTGCCCGATGCGTTCAGCTGGGATTTCGGTGACGGCGCCACCAGTGCATCGGGTTCGCCCATCGTGACGCACACCTATGCCGCCGATACGGTCGGTACGCCCTACACCATCACCCTCGTCGCTTCCAACGCCTGCGGATCGGATACAGCCACCTACACCATCACCGTGCTGCCCAATGAGGTCACGGCCTTCTTCAATGCCGATCCCGTGCAGGGCTGCGCGCCGCTGACCGTCGAGCTGACCCACTACACATTGGGGGACACCGCGCTCTATTGGGACCTCGGCGATGGCAACACCAGCCTACTGGCCGATCCAGTGCATACCTACACCGTTCCCGGCACCTATACCATCGAGCTATCCGCGTTCGGCTGCGGATTCGACCAGTACAGCCAGCAGGTGACCGTGCTGCCCGCGCCGGAGCCCTCGTTCACCATCAGCCCGCAAGGCGTTTGCGTGGGCGGGGAACTCACCTTCACCAACACCACCGCGGGTGTGAGCGGATCACAGTGGACTTTCGGGGATGGCGGTACCAGCACGCTCACCTCGCCCGCGCACAGCTATGCCGGCAGCGGCTCCTATCCGGTCACGCTAACGGTGACGAGCGCCGTGAACGGCTGCACCGCTTCAGTCACGCAGAATGCCTTGGTGAGCATCACCCCGGTGGCGGCCTTCACGCCGACGCCCGGTGACGGGTGCATCGATCTGGATGTGGCCTTCGCCAACGCTTCAACCGGAGCGGGCTTCTACCAATGGGATTTCGGTGACGGGAACAGTTCGGCCCTCGCCGAGCCTTTCCATACCTATACGGCCCCCGGCGCCTATACGGTCACGCTCATCGCAGAGAATGTGAACGGCTGCTCCGACACGCTCTCCGCGCAAATCGTGGCGCATCCGCTGCCGGTCGCCGCCTTCAGCCTCTCGGCTTCGCAGAGCTGCACTTCGCCGGTCACCGTGCAGACGCTGAATGCCTCGCAGGGCGCCATCGGGTATCAATGGGACCTGGGCAACGGCCAGTCCTCCCTGCTGAATCAGCCGACCGTCACCTTTGATGCACCCGGCACCTACACCGTCACCTTGACCGCCGAGAACCAGTTCGGCTGCACCGATGAGCATCAGGAGACCTTCACGGTGCATCCCACGCCGGAAGCCTCCTTCACTGCGCTTCCGCAGCCGGCCTGTGCGGGTCGGCCGATCGCATTCACCAATACCTCCATCAACGCCTATGCATACCGCTGGCGCTTCGGCGACGGCACGGGTGCGGTGGCCGATGCGCCGCTGCACAGCTATGCGCAACCGGGCACCTATTCCATCACGCTCATCGCAACCGGGGCGGGCGGGTGCACCGATACGCTGGTGGCGCCGGCTGCCATTGTGGTTAATCCCACCCCCATGGCCGACTTCACTTCCGACACGCTGGTGAGCGTGCGCAACGCCCTCCAGTTCAGCAACCTCAGCCAGGGCGCTGTCCAGTATGCCTGGGACTTCGGTGATGGCGAGTCATCGTCGGAGACGCACCCCCTCCATCTCTTTCCTGCCGACGGCGGCGGCTATACCGTATGCCTGGTGTCGGTCAACCAGTTCGCCTGCCCCGATACCATCTGCAAGTTCCAACTCGTGGGCAGCGACCCGGTGGTCTTCGTCCCCAATACCTTCACGCCCAACGGCGACGACCGCAACGAGACCTTCCGGCCCATCATCAACGGCTACGAGGGTTGGCGCTACAAGCTGATGATCTTCGACCGCTGGGGATTGGAGGTCTGGACCACCGAGGACCGGAATACGGGCTGGGACGGGACGGTCGGAGGCCGACCGCCGGTCGTTGACGTCTACGTGTGGAAGGTGCTGGTGGAACGCGATGGCGATGCCCGCGATTTCATCGGTCACGTCACGTTGCTCGATTGAGCTCAGAGCGCCTTTCCGCAGTGCGGGCAGAAGCGCGCATCCGCGAGCTTCACGTCCTTGCCGCAGCTTGCGCAGTGGCGCTGCTTCAACCGCTCCGTCTGCCGGGCGATCTCCACGCTGACGATGCCGGTGGGGATGGCGATGATCGCATAGCCTAGGATCATGATGCCGGCGGCGATGGCCTGGCCTAACGGGGTTACCGGCGCGATGTCACCGTAGCCGACCGTGGTGAGCGTGACGATCGCCCAGTAGATGCTCCGGGGCACGCTCGTGAAGCCGGCTTCGTGCGGCTCCACCAGGTACATGATGGCCCCGAACACGGTGACCATCGCCAGCACCGCCAGCATGAAGACGATGATGCGGTGGCGGCTCGCGTATAGCGCCACGAGCAGCAGCCTGGCCTCGGCCACGTACTCCAGCATGCGCAGGACCCTGAAGATGCGGGTGAGGCGGAGCGCCCGCACCACGGCCAAGGCCTGCGACCCCGGCACGAGCAGGCTCAGATAGGTGGGGATGATGGCGAGCAGGTCCACCAGGCCGTAGAAGCTGACGGCGTAGGCCAATCGCCGCTCGCTGATCCAGAGGCGTATCAGGTATTCCGCCGTGAACAGCCCGGTGATGGTGAACTCGGCGACCCGAAGCGCCAGCCCGTACCGTTCGCGCACCTCGGAAACGCTCTCCAGGAAGACCAGTGCCACGCTGATCAGGATCAGCGCGAGCAGCACCAGATCGAAGAGCCGTCCGCTGGGCGTGCTCGCACCGAACACGATGACGCGCAATTGCTGCTTGAGCTTCCCGGTTGCGATGGGCATAGGGCAAAGATGCGCCCCGGACGTTTCCATGGCAGCGGAATCCGTGAGGGCTTGGCGTGCGGAGCAGGCCCGTGGTGCGCAACTTCGCGCCATGACTTACCACGAGGTGCCCGAATCGGCATATGCCGCCTTGATGGCCGTGCTCGGCCCCGAGGGGCTTTCACGCGAGGAGGATGCACGATTGGCCTATGGGCATGACGAGACCGAGGACCTGAGCTACCCTCCTGCGGTGGTGGCGCGGCCATTGACCACCGCCCAGGTGGCCGAAACGGTGCGGATCTGCGCCCGGCATGCGCTGCCCGTCACCCCGATCGGCGGCCGCACCGGCCTCAGTGGCGGAGCGCTCTCCGTGCATGGCGGCGTAGGCCTTGCGGTTGACCGCATGAATGCCATTGAGTCCATCGATGAACGGAATCTGCAGGTGGTGGTGCAGCCCGGGGTGATCACCCAGGTGCTGCAGGATGCCGTGGCTGCCGCAGGGCTGTATTACCCGCCCGACCCCAGCAGCCGGGGCAGCTGCACCATCGGCGGGAATATCGCGGAGAACGCCGGCGGCCCGAGGGCGGTGAAATACGGCGTCACCCGCGATTTCGTGCTCAACCTGGAAGTGGTGCTCCCGGGCGGCGAGGTCATCTGGACCGGGGCGAACACGCTGAAGAACGCTACGGGATACGATCTCACCCGGCTCGTCGTAGGCAGCGAGGGCACCCTCGGCATCATCACCAAGGCCGTGCTCAAGCTGGTTCCGCTGCCCAAGGAAACGCGGCTGATGCTGGTCCCATTCGCCAGTGCCGAGCGGGCGTGCGAGGCAGTGAGCGCGACCTTCAGGGCCGGCGTCACTCCCAGTGCCATGGAATTCATGGAGCGCGACGCCATCGCCTGGACGCTTCGCTACACAGAGGGCCTGCCGGCGCAGGTGACCGCCGATCCAGGGGCCTATCTGCTGATCGAGGTGGACGGCGACCATGCCGATGCCGTGATGCGGGATTGCGAGACCGTGCTCGGCGTGATGGAAGGGCATGGGGCCGGGGAGGTGCTCTTCGCGGAGACCAGCGCTGAGAAGGATGCCCTGTGGCGCATGCGACGGAGCGTGCCGGTGAGCGTGAAGGCCCACAGCGTGTACAAGGAGGAGGATACCGTGGTTCCGCGCTTCGCGCTTCCCCGGCTGCTGGCCGGGGTGAAGGAGATCGGCCGCCGGCATGGATTCACCAGTGTGTGCTACGGACATGCCGGGGATGGGAACCTGCACGTGAACATCATCAAGGGCGACCTCCCCGATGCGTTCTGGGAGCAGGAGCTGCCGAAGGCCATCCGCGAGATCTTCGAGCTCACCGTATCCCTGGGAGGCACCCTGAGCGGCGAGCATGGCATCGGCCTGGTGCAGCGGCCCTATATGGACATCGCCTTCAGCGATGTGCAGATCGCGCTCATGCGCGGCATCAAGGCCGCCTTCGATCCCCAGGGAATCATGAATCCCGGGAAGGTGCTGCCTTAGCGCGGACCGACCAACTCGGCGATCACGGCATTCAGGTCGGGCAGCAGCAGCACGCCGCGTGGGGCCTCCTTCTGCGGGATGTGGCGCACGGTGAGCCCGGCGGCAACAAAGCTCACCCGGTCCTCAGGCATCGCCTCGCGGAGCTGGGCCAGGTAGGCCTTGGCATCCTCCGGCGCAGGGCGGACCACGAGCAAGGTGATGAACCGGATCGCGCTTCCGTAGAGGGTTACCACCTGCCGGAGGTCGCTCTGCGGCACGCTCTGGCCCAAGTAGATGGTCCGTTGGCCATTCGCACGGAGCAGGTAGTTCAGGTACAGCAGCCCCAGTTCATGGATCTCGTCCTCTGGAAGATAGAGCACATTGAGGGCTCCTGTGCCCGAAGCCGGCTGCAGCCGCGCGGTATTCACGATGAGGCGCTGCCGCATCAGGTTGCTCACGAAGTGCTCCTGCGCAGGGCAAATGGCACTGCTCTGCCAGAGGATGCCGATGCGCTCCATGAGCTTCACCAGCACATCCTCTACCAGTGAGCGGAAGCCATGCTGCTGCTCGTGCTCATCGCAGGTGCGCTCGAAGACCGTCTCATCGAATCCGAGCATGGCCACTACGAGCGTATTGAGGATTCCTTCCGGCGTGGGCTCACCTTGGGCCGTTTCCCGCACCATGCGCTCCCGCTCTTCAGGGCTCATAGCCGCGATGCGGGAGATCTTGTGACCGTGCTGGTTGAGGAAGGCGACGTTCAGGATGGTCTTCAGCTCATCCAGGTCATAGGTCCTGATGTTCGTGTCCGTACGGTCCGGTTTCAACAGGCCATAGCGGCGCTCCCAGACCCGGATGGTGTGGGCCTTCACGCCGGTGAATTGCTCAAGGTCGCGGATGTGGAACCGCATCAGATAAGGACCCATGGGAGTGCGTCGAAAGTAGCCGGTTGCGTTACAATTCCGTGACTAAACAGCGAGGGGCGGTGATGGTTCGCAGAAATAGGAAGGGGCCCCCTCCAAACCATCGGGGGCCCCTTCGCGACAGACGTCGCCACGAGGAATCAGCGGGCGATCATCAGCGGGATGCTGCGCACGAGGTTCTCACCGCGGAGCGCCACCGTGTAGGTGCCGTTGGCCAGACCGCTGGTCTCGATGGCGAGCTGGGTGGAGCCTTGGGCGAATTGGCGGGTACCGAGGGACTGCACCGTGCGGCCGGCGGCATCCAGGATGCTCACCTCGGCCACGGTGCCCTCCATCGCCACGGCATTCAGCAGGGCGCCGTCGTTTGCAGGATTCGGCCACACGCTCAGTTCGCTGACCGAGCCATTCAGCTCGCTGACGCTGGTGACGACGGGCAGTTGCAGCAGATCACCACCCAGGGGCGAAGCCACCCAGAGCCCGAAGGCAGGACCGTTGCTGTTGTTGGCAGGAGCGAGGAATCCGCTCGCCAGCACGGTGAGAGCAGCGCCTTCAAGGTTCAGCGTCTGCAGCGGAGCCGAGTAGGTGGCCACGGTGGTGGCGCCATCTGCGGTGCGGATCTGCACAGTGAAGTCGAGCGTCGGGAGCTCCAGGTAGCCATTGAATTCAGCATAGGCGAGATCGTCCACGATCGTGGTGTTCACCACAGCGCTCTCGAACACATCCACGGTGGGGGCATCGGTGGCGCCATGGAACACCAGCACATCGGTTCCAGGGCCCTGTGCAGCTTCCCGGGCGCCAGCGAACACATGGAGGTCGAAGGGCACGGCCGGATTGTATCCGCTTGGGCTCACGATACCGTTGGCCACGAGCACATAGGTCTCCCCATCGGCCAGGTTGTAGGTGAAGGTGAGGCCTGGGATGATGTCCTGCGGCCCGGTGCTGTTGCCCGGAGCGATGCCGATCTCCAGGTCAACGCCGGCGGGCAGGTCGATGAAGGGGGTGGCGGTGCGGAAGGCGAAGTCGTTGATGGCCGGCTCAGCACCGCCATTGATGTACACGTCCACCACGGCAGCGGCGGCATCGGCGCAGTTGTGGATCACCTGCACACGGGCGGTGGGGTCGGCACCGGCGAGGGGCAGTTCAACGAGGGGGCCGCCGCTGGGCAGGGCCACCCATACGCCGAAGGCGGGTCCGTTGCTGTTGTTGGCGGGGTTGAGGAAACCGCTGGCCACGGCCACGAGCGCGGCATCGGCGAGGCCGAGGGTGGCCAGGGGGGCGTCATAGGCCACCACGGGCGTGCCGTCGGGCAACTGGATCTCCAGGGTCAGGTCCACGGCGGGCACTTCCAGGTAGTCGGCGGTGAACTCGCCGAAGCTGAAGGGAGGCACCACCACGGCGCCGCCGAGCACGGCGGTCTCGGCCACCTGCACGGTGGGGGCATCGGTGCTGCCGTGGATCACCAGGATGTCGGTGTTGCCGGCGACAGCGGCGGCCTCGCGGCCGGGGGCGAAGACGTCAAGGCCGAAGGCCGGGGCCGGATTGTATCCGCTTGGGCTCACGATACCGTTGGCCACGAGCACATAGGTCTCCCCATCGGCCAGGTTGTAGGTGAAGGTGAGGCCTGGGATGATGTCCTGCGGCCCGGTGCTGTTGCCCGGAGCGATGCCGATCTCCAGGTCAACGCCGGCGGGCAGGTCGATGAAGGGGGTGGCGGTGCGGAAGGCGAAGTCGTTGATGGCCGGCACTGCACCGCCGTTCACGTACACATCCACCACACCAGCAGCGGCGTCAGCGGAATTATGGATGACCTGCACACGCGCAGTCTGGGCAGCAGCGGTCAGGCAGAGGGCCGCTGCCATTCCGGTAGCGGCTGATCGAAGAGTAGGGCTTGGGAACATGGGTGTTGTGTTTTTAGTGACAACACCTCCTGAACACATCCCATCAGCCTTTGTTCATCGACCAGGCTTAAATGTTGGACATTTTAACAAATCTGCAGCGTGGGCTCGACTACCTCACGATGGTGAGGTGTCCGAAGAGCTCGTAGACGTCCTTCTTGACCGCATCCACGGCGTAGGCCCTGAAGGCATAAACGCCGTTGGGCACCTCCCGGCCTCCAGCCGTTCCATCCCACTCGGCCCAAGGGTCATTGGTGCCGTAGAGCACGCCTCCCCAGCGGTCGAAAACCTGCATTTCGAAGGATTCCAGTTCCACCACATTGATGATGGGCTTGAAGGTGTCATTGAATCCGTCGCCGTTCGGAGAGAAGGCGTTGGCCACATAGAAGACATACTCCTGAGGCTTCAGGTGGGCCACGATGGTGTCCGTGGTGTAGAACCGGGCCGTTTGGGCGCGCTCCAGAGTATCACCCGGCAGGTATTCGTTCACCGTGACGTTCTTGAAGTCCCAGTGGAGGAAATCGTAGTAGAGCGTGGGGTTGATGTGGAAGGGGACGTCCACATCCTCGCCAGCGGAGGCGATGGCCGGGAACGAGCTGTAAGTGACGCCGTCGAAGGTGATGGTTCCGGCCCCCCTAGGCACCACATCGAGCATCACATCGTAGCGGATGGGCGGGATGAAATGGGCCACGATGCTGTCTGCGCCGATGAAGTCGACCCGAACGATGGAATCGGTGAGCGTGGGCGTGAGGGTGTTGCCTTGGAACACCTCCCAATGGCTGAAGACGTAGCCATCGGCCGCGCGGGCTTCCAAGGTGGTGTTGATGCCGCCGTAATAGGTGCCGCTGAAGGGGTAGGCCTCCGGGGTGATGCTGTTGATCTGGATCTCGCCGCTCAGCGGCGGATTCACGTTGAAGACGACCTCCCAAGGGCCGGCCAAGGTGTAGCAGTCGATGAGGCCCTGCTGGATGGTGACGCAGCGGGCTTCGATGAAGTCGCGCAAGTTCTGCACGTTGGCTTGCCAGCCGGCCATGCTGCCGCCCCATCGCGCGATCTGCGCCGGCATCTCGGGTTCGATGTTGTTGATCAGGCTGTCGAGGAAGGGGACCATGAAATCGCAGTGGAACAGCGTATTCCCTAGGTCGATATAGCGATTGATGTACCAATCATGCACGGTGGGGTTCTCGTTCAGCAGCTTCTGGAGGATGTCCGTATGGCCTTGGCCGCCCGGGTTGGGCAGGTTCTCCACATTGCACGGGTCCGCATTCGCCGTCTGGTCAGGGATGCCGGTGAAATTGGTGTAGTGGCCGAAGGTGGCATCCATGTCCCAGAGGATGTAGCCCCATTTCTTGTGCTCCCCGGCCGGATTGAAGCCGCGCCACCAGCCGGTGTTCCAATTGAGCCAGTCGGCGCATACGGTGTAGCTGTTCAGGCAGAAGTAGTCGATCAGGCTCTTCCAGTTCAGCTGGCTGTCCACATAGGCGAAGGCAGCGGGGTCGCCCATGTTGTTGGACATGATGTAGTTGACGAGCGCATCCCAGTCCGTTTGCGCCTGCGGGCCGCCGTATTCGCTCCAGGTTCCGCCCCAGGTCTTGATGAACTGGATGTCGAACTCATCCTGGTCATAATAGTACTTGGTGAAGTCGTGGTCATCGACCTTCTCGCGCATGTCGTAGACCCCCCAGTACTGTCCGTTGACATACAGCACGGCCGGTTCGTAGCTGCGCTCATCCAGCCGCAGATTGCCCACCTGGCTGAGCGCCTGCACGTAGGCATCGCGGATATGGGCGGGCTGCCCGGGGCCGGAGTCGTAGTTGTCGCCGGCCGCGGCCTTCACGATGAGCCGCTGGTAGGAATCGCGGTCCGATGTGCGGAAGATGGGGTAATCGATGGCGTTGCCCTGCCCGAATTGGTCGCGTGTCACGTAATCGAAGCCGCGTTGCGGATAGGCCCAGCTATCCTGGCCATGCTCGTCGAAGGTGCCTTCCGCTTCATCGCGGAGCGCGCCATCGGCTCCGAAGTACTCGAAGCAGCCCACGGGCTCGATGCCGCCGTTCCCGTTCAGCAGTGCGAGGAGGTCGTCGCCGCTCACGCTCAGCACGGCCACGCCATGAGTGGCATTGATGAAGTAGGTATTGGTCTCCACGAAGCTGGGCGGCACGCCCGGTGTCCCGCTGAAGGCCCTTGCGCGAAGCACGGTGGTGGCGTTGATGGCGATGGGGCCGGCGTATGCGGCGCTTGCGGGAGTGGGGGTGCTGCCATCCGTGGTGTACCGTATGGTGACGCCTGCGGTGGCTGAGGCCAAGGTGACGCTGATGGGACCGCCATGATAACCCGGGGGCTGGCTCATCGTGGGCTTGGCAGGGTAGTACGGCCCCGCACCTGCATTGGCGGCATTCGGGGTGGGGGCGGTGAACAGCGCCCACGTGCCGGCGCCATCCGTGGTGCGCCCCCAGCTATGGTCGGCTTGGGTCTGTTCGCCGAACTGGAAGTTGTCCACGATTGCACCGCCGGCATCGCTCAGCACCGCACGCTCGCCTTGCGATTGGCTGATGTTGAAGCTCGTGTGGAAGGGGGGCGCAGTTGTGTTGCGACCGCTGCAGAAGATCAGCAGCCGACCTCCTCCCGCGATGGTTGTGCCGCCCGGGAATTGCCACTTCAGGTTGTTGTTCTGGCTGTCGCTGAGGTACCAGCCGCTGATGTCCGCCGCCGCCCCGCCTGTGTTGTAGAGTTCGATCCAGTCCTCCCGCTTCCCGAAGCCGTCCACAATGCCGGTCCAGTTGGCCGCGCACACTTCATTGATCACCACCTGCGCGCAGGCGGGTGCGATGCTGAGCAGGCCGGCGAATGGCAGGGTTCGATAACGGAGCTTCATGGACAGGGGGCGTGGGCAAGGTGCGGAAAGGTAGCAGGTTGATGGATGGCTTGACCTGCCGGAAACGTGGGATTCACCGTAAAGGACGACCGCCAGGGACGGTTCGTTGCCCTTGGTCAAGAAGCGTGGGAATCCAATCCTGGAGCCTTTTGTCCTAGGCGCGTCGAATCGGGTCGTCCGGAAAGGGGAAGAACGACCGAGCCCGGACTAGGCGGTCCGGGCTCGGTGATGCTAGGGGAGGGGCGCGTCAGGCCGCCTTGGCAACCGCCTTGCCACCAGCTCCGATGTGCTGGTCGAGGAACTTCTCCATGGCCTCATAGAACTCGAACCGGTTCTCCTCATTGCGGAAACCGTGGCCCTCATTGTCCTTCACCAGGTATTGCACTTCCACGCCGCGGGCCTTGAGGGCCTCCACCACCTGATCGCTCTCGGCCTTGTTCACCCGCGGGTCGGTGGCGCCCTGTGCGATGAACAGCGGCACCTTGATGCGGTCGACGAAGAAGACCGGGCTGGCATCGCGCAGGAGCAGGCTGTCGGCCTTGGGGTCGCCCACCATCTCGTACATCATCTTCTTGAAGGGCTCCCAGTAGGGCGGCACCGTGTTCATGAAGGTGAACATGTTGCTCACGCCCACATAGTCCACCGCGCAGGCGTAGAGGTCGGGTGTGAATGTGATGCCGGCCAGCGTGGCATAGCCGCCGTAGCTGCCGCCGTAGATGGCGATGCGGGTGCTGTCGGCGATGCCCTGCTGCTTCAGCCACTCCACGCCATCGGTGATGTCGTCCTGCATGGTCTTGCCCCACTGCTTGAAGCTCTTCATCCAGAACTCGCGGCCATAGCCGGTGCTGCCGCGGAAGTTCATCTGGAGCACGGCATAGCCGCGGTTCGCCAGGAACTGCACCTCGGGGTTGAAGCCCCACTCGTCGCGGGCCCAGGGGCCGCCGTGCGGGTTGATCACCACGGGCAGGTTCTTCGGTTCACGGCCTGCCGGCAAGGTCAGGTAGCCATGGATGGTGAGCCCATCGCGGCTGGTGTAGGTGATGGGCTTCATCTCGGCCATCTGGGCGGGGTCGATCCAGGGACGCAGCACGGCCAGCTTCTCCAGCTTGTCTGCCGCGGCATCATAGAAGTGGTACTCGCCGGGATGCCGGTCGCTGCCGGCCCATACCATGAACTTGGTCTCGCTGTCATCGGCGCCATAGACCCAGCACTCCAGGCCGGGGAATTTGGCCTCCATCTTGGCGTACATGGCCTTGGTCTCCTCATCGAGGAAATGACGCTCCTCCTTGGCGCCGGTCCAGGTCACCATGGTCAGCACCTTGCGTTTCCGGCTGTAGTCCACGTTGCTCACGTCGTAATCGGCGCTCTCGAAGATGAGCTTGGTCTCCTTCTTTCCGACGAGGTCCCATTCCACCACGGCGGTCTTATCGCGGCCGTTGAGGTTGTGGCTCACGATCAGGTTGGCGTTGTCGAAGGTGAACATCAGCGGGTTCCAGCTGTCCTTGAAGCCCGTGCGCATGTACTCCAGGAAGGGGTCCTGCTCCGAGCCGCGATAGTATATCACTTGGTCGGTGCCATCGGTCTTGGTGGCCATGCGGATCACGCCGTTGTGGTCGGTGACCCAGCCTTCGAAGTTGTCCTTGCTGTTGTCGTAGAGCGGCTTCAGCTCGCCGGTGGCCACGTTGCAGAGGTAGGGGTCGAAGACCTGCGGGTTGCGCTGGTTCATCTGGATGATGATGTGCTGCTCCATGCCCGCAACGCCGTGGAGATCGTCCAATGTGCCGGCACGCACACCTTGCTGGGGGGTGAGGGCCTTGGCATCGGTGCCATCGATGCTGGCACTGAACACGATGAAGTTCTCATCGCCGTTGATGTCGCGGCTATACACGATACGGTCGCCTTTCCAGAAGTAGCCGCCGATGTCGCGGATGGTGTCATGCGTCACCTGCGTGGCCGTGCTGTCGCCGATGCGCTGGACGAATAGGTTCATCCTGCTCTTCCATGGCGCGCGGTAGCTGATGTATCTCCCGTCCGGGCTGATGCGGAAGCTGGCCTTCTCCGGGTTCTTGAAGAAGTCCTTCATGGGAAGCTGCGGCGGCGGGGCGACGACCGAGGCAGCCTGATCGCGCTCGCCGCAGGCGGAGAACAGGGCCAGGCCGGCGACCAGGGGGGCGGCCTTCAGGCCACGGAGGATGTGGAGCATGCGTTGGTGGTTGGGGTGGGTTGTTGGACCGGCAAAGGTGGTCCGCAGCAGCGTCGGATAAGGCACCGATCCACGAGCGGTGCATCCGTGTGATGAACCGTTGGGCCGGCTCAATGGTGGAAGCGGTACACCCGCACCTTGCGATCCGCTTCCACGGAATCCACCTTGGCATAGATGGCGCGCAGGTGCTGGTACCATGGGCGCCCAGGGTCTGACAGGTGGGCGCCGGCATCAATCACCACTGCGGCAAGGGACGTATCGAGCGGTGGCGAAGGGTGCCGCGCCCCCAGCACCGGGGCGGTGGCCGGGTCTGCTTGGCCGAGGTGACTGCGCAAGTCGCGCTTCAGGTTGCGGATGTCCTTGGCCGCGAGGTGGGTGAGCCAGTACCATTGCGGCAGCACCTCCACGGAACAACCGTCACTGCACCATTCCTGTTCCACCTGCACCACCCGACTGGGGTGCGCCCCGGTGTCCTTCCACGGGGTGAAGGTGGATGCCATGCCCAGGCCAAGACCGGCCATCACGCTGCGTTGTGCCACCCTTCGCTGGAACAGGGACTCTGCGGACAGGGCCACCAGCAGCGCGAATCCGGGGGCTGCATACACCAGGTAGCGGTCCAGGAACATGGGCACGGTGAAGCTCACTGCGAACATGCCCAGCAGCGGCACGAAGCACCAGAGCGCGGCGAACCGCAGGCCGGACGAACGCAGGCGGTCCTTCCAGCCGGCGGCCACAATGAGCGCCAGGAAGGCCACGGTGAGCACTGGTGCATTGCTCCATCGCCACAGCATGTTGTAGAGTTCCTCGGGCATGGGCGGGCTGAGCCAGGTGCCCTTACCCACGCTCTGCGTGATGCGCTCCAGGAAGATGAGGGCGTAGGGCAGGAATGCGCCCATGGTCACCGCTGCGCCAAGCAGGAAGCCGCGCCGCAGGGAGCGCAGCTCGGGCAGAATGAGCACCAGCAGCCCTTGGAGTCCGACCACCAGCCAGCCGAAGAAGTGCGTGTATACAAGCACCACGTTGAGCATGGAGAGGGGTAGCATCGACCGTATTCCATCGTCCGGTCGGTCCGCAGCACGCACCAGCAGCCACATGCCGGTGATGGTAAGCAGGGTGAAGAGGCTGTAGGCCCGCACTTCGTGGGCAAAGCCATAGTGGTAGTTGCTGCAGGTGAAGAGCGCGGCAGCGAGAATGGCCGCGCCGCGCTCGCCGTATCGGCGCGCCAGCAGGAACAGCGGCCATACGGCCAATGCGCTGAACAGGGCAGAAGGGATGCGCAGCCAAGCGGCTTCAAAGGGAACCCCTGCGCTCCAGGCCTTTATCAGCAGGAAGTACAGCGGCGGGTTGTTCTCGGTGCGGAACATGGCCCAGAGCTCGGTCAAGGGCCGTTGCGACCAGTGAACCGTGAAGGGTTCGTCGTGCGCCAGCTCATTCACCCCTAGCCACAGCAGCTTCAGCAGCAGGTTGAGCGCCAGCAGCGCGAGGAGGAGCAGCCTGTCGGCGCGCGCAGGGGGCATGGGGCGAAGCTACCCGCCATCGCTCAAATCGACCTCCACATCACGTGGTGCGGCCCGATGCCCGGAATGTCGAACAACGCTCCTTCGATGCGGAAGCCCAGCCGCTGATAGAAAGGGACGGCCGCCAGCCTGGCATTGCACCATAGGACATCGGCGCCGGCCCGCTCCAGCCGCTCAAGAGCCGCAGCCATGAGCAGCGTGCCGGCTCCCTGTCCGCGATGGCCGGGGTGGGTGGCCATGCCGCGCAGCTGCCAGGGGCGAAGCGCCGGAAGGGCTCCGTGCGCGGCGGGCTGGAAGGAGGCCACGCAGATCCGGTCGTTGCCATCGTCAACTGCCAGGTGGAAGGCCTCGGGCGTGGCGTCGATCGGCCAGCGGCAATCCTCCAGCCTGCCGCCCGGCCTCAGCACCAGCAGGCGCAGCGGGTGTGTCTCCTCGGCAGCGATCGCATGCACTTGCATCGGTTGGCGGCCGGCTTCGTCGCCGACCGGGGCAATCACCGGAAGTACCGCATGTCCTGCCCGGCCTTCAGGGCTTTCACGCTGGCATAGATCAGGCGTATGACGTTCTCCACGTCGTGCCGGTGGACGGTCTCCACCGTGGTGTGCATGTACCGCAGCGGAAGGCTGATGAGGGCGCTGGGAACACCAGCGGCTCCATAGGCGAAGGCATCGGTGTCCGTGCCCGTGGCGCGGCTGGCTGCCAGGCGCTGGAAAGGCAGCCGCTCCTTCTGGGCCACTCCCACGATGTGCTTGAGCACGTTGTTGTGCACGGCCGGGGCATAGCTGAGCACCGGCCCCTTGCCGCAGGCGATGTCACCGCTCTGCACCTTGTTCATCATGGGGGTCTGGGTGTCGTGCGTCACATCCGTCACGATCGCCAGGTCGGGGCGGATGCGCTCCACGATCATCTCCGCACCGCGCAGACCCACCTCCTCCTGCACGCTGTTGGTGATGTAAAGGCCGAAGGGGAGGCGCACACGGTTCTCCTTCAGCAGGCGGGCCACTTCGGCGATCATGAACCCGCCGATGCGGTTATCCAATGCGCGGCCGGTGAAGTGGCGGCCGTTAAGTACCATGAACTCATCCTCGAAGGTGACGACGCAGCCGACGTGCACGCCGAGCTTCTCCACCTCCTCCTTGCTGTCGCATCCGCAATCGAGGAAGATGTTGTCCGTGGTCGGCACCAGTTCGGTCTTGCCGTTGCGCACGTGGATCGCCGGCCAGCCGAACACGGCCTTCACCAGGCCCTTCTCGGTGTGGATGTTCACGCGCTTGCTGGGGGCGATCATGTGGTCGCTGCCGCCGTTCCTCCGTACGTAGATGAAGCCCTCTTTGGTGATGTAGTGGACGAACCAGCTGATCTCATCGGCATGGGCCTCGATCACCACCTTGTACTTCGCCTCCGGGTTGATCACGCCCACCACGGTACCATAGGGGTCTACGAGGTGGGTGTCCACATAGGGGCGTACATAGTCCAGCCAGAGCTTCTGGCCCTCGCTCTCGAAGCCGGTGGGCGATGGGTTGTTGAGGTACCGTTCGAGGAAGGTGAGGGAATCCTTGGTGAGGATGCTCTTGGGCTCCTTTGCCCGTTGCTGCTTCTTGGCCATGCGGGGTTCGTTTCATGCCGTGGGTCGGCGGGCAAACATAGCCCAGGGCCCAAGGCCCCGAACCTTGAGGCGGGAATGACGTATGAACAGCGCTTTTCAACGACCCCGAGCCATGAACATGCGCGGATACCTCTACTCGGCCTTGGCCGTGCTGGCTGCTGCCGGCGCGCAAGCCCAGGAACAGCCCGGCGACAAGCGTATGCAGGACCTGCTCAAGCGCGCGGAGCGGGCGGAGCGCGAGGGCAGTGCCCAATTCGTGCATGCCGAGACGCTCTACGAGGCGGCGCTCGCCCTGGCCCCTGATGACGCCGAGGCCAACATGCGCATGGGCCTATGCCAGCTCAACGGCCCGCACCGCCACAAGGCACTGCCGTTCCTGGAGAAGGCCGCTCAAGTGAATCCGGGCATCCCCCGGCTCCAGTTCCTGCTTGGCTACGCGCTCCAGCTGAATGCGCGGTGGGACGATGCCGTGGCCGCATTCCAGCGCCACAAGGCACAGAATCCGTTTCAAGACCCCGACCCGCTGTACAACACGGCCGATAAGCATATCGCCGAATGCCGGAACGGCAAGGCCCTTATGGCTGCTCCGGTAAGGGCTGAGGTAACCAATATGGGGGAGGCCATCAATACGGAGCAAGCCGACTACGGGGCGGTGATGACGGCCGATGGCAGCTTGCTCCTGTTCACTTCGCGCCGGCCATCGGAGCCCGCCGCCAAGGTGAACAAGGTGAACGGGGATTACTTCGAGGATGTCTACGTCACGCGCCGTGGCGACATGGGCTGGGGGCCTGCACAGCGCCTGCCCGAGCCGGTTAACACCCCCGGAAACGATGCGAGCGTGGGCCTGTTCAACGACGGGCGCACCATGCTCATCTACCGCGACCAGGACGGCACGGGAGACCTGTACGAATGCACGCGCCGTGGCGATGCGTGGTCGGCGCCGCAGCCCCTGGGGGATAATATCAATACGCCTCACCACGAGAGCAGCGCCTGGTACAGTTTCGATCGCCAGTGGCTCTATTTCGTGAGCGAGCGGCCTGACGACAACGTGGGCGGCCAGGACATCTATCGCAGCCGCTGGGATGCCGCAGCGGGCCAGTGGGGCCCTGCCGAGAACCTAGGCCCTACCGTGAATACCATCCACGACGAGGAGGGGGTGTTCGTTCATCCGGATGGCCGAACGCTGTACTTCAGCAGCAAGGGCCACAGCACCATGGGCGGTTACGATGTCTTCCGGACGCGCCTCGAGAACGGCCGCTGGACCAAGCCCGAGAACATGGGTTGGCCGGTGAACTCGCCAGATGATGACCTCTTCTTCGTGCTGACCGCCGATAACAGGCATGGCTACCTGAGTTCCTTCCGTTCATCGGGGCATGGGGAGGACGACCTTTATCAGGTCGAGTTCCTGGCCGATGCGCCCATGGGCGAGCCCGTGGCGAGCGCGGGCGGAGCGCCGGTCATGACCGCTGCGCCTACCACGGTGCTCGTCAAGGGGCGCATCCGCTCGCTCCAGTTCATCAATGGCATGGAAGCCGATGTGGAGCTCATGGACCTCACGGACGCTTCGCTGGTGGCCCGGTTCCGGAGTGATGCAGCCACCGGAGAGTACATGGCGGCTGTGCCGGGCGGCAGGGATTATGCGCTCTTCATCAAGGCCGAGGGCCACCTGGTGCACAGCGAGCGAATCACCGTGCCCGAAGGCGGCGGCGCCTTGCGGATGGACATGGATGTGGAGCTCGAGCCCCTGAAGTCAGGCAGCAGCACCACCCTGCGGAATCTGTTCTTCGCCACAGCCAGCGCTGAGCTCGAGGCCGCCTCCAAGGCGGAACTCGATCAGCTCGTGCAGCTGATGCGGGCCAACGGTGCGCTCCGGCTCCAGATCGCTGGGCATACGGACAGCGACGGTGCCGAGGCGTTCAACCAGAAGCTGTCGGAGGCGCGTGCGCAGGCCGTCCGCGACCACCTTGTTGCGCAAGGCGTGGATGCTGCCCGCCTGGTGGCCGTTGGTTACGGCGCGACGAGCCCCGTGGCGCCCAACGATACCGATGCCAACAAGGCCTTGAATCGCCGGACGGAGCTCACCGTGCTCTAGGCGCTCAGCGCACCACGCGCCGGCACCAAGTGCCCTGCTCGAAGGTGCCCTGCACGAGATAGGCGCCGGCACGCGCGCCCCGCAGGTCGATTTCCGAGAGGTCGGCGGAGCGCCCTTCCATAAGCACTGCGCGGCCGGTGGCATCGAATACGCGCACGCTCTGCAACCGTCCGGCATCACTGCCGGCCTGGATGGCGAACCGTCCCTCCGCATCCAAGGGGATGACCCGGAAGGCAGGCTCGCGCGGTCGGCCGTCCATGCCTGCGAAGGGGGAGATGAACAGGTCGGCCTCCCAGATGCCCCGGCCATACGTGGCCGCGCGCAGCTTGCCGCTGCTCATGTTGATCTCCAGTTCGCTCACCACGACGTTTGGCATGCCCGTTCCGTAGGGCTCCCATGCACCGGTGTAATCATCGCGGTAGAAGACGCCGAGGTCGGTGCCGGCATATAGCCCGTTGGGCGAACCGGGCTGCGCCACCACGGAGTTCACCGGCGTGTTGGGCAGCCCGCTGCTGCGGTTGGCCCAGGTGAGTCCGCCATCGGTGCTCTCGAACACCTTGTTCCCATTGCTCGTGCCGGAGAAGGAGACCCACACATGCAGCGGATCGTCATGGTCCACGGCGAAGGAGGTGGGGCTGAGGTTGGGAAGTCCAGGCCGGATGTCGGTCACCTCCCAGCCGGCATCGGTGAGGCGCTCCATGCGGTCGTTGCGGGCAACGTACCACACATCGCTGTTGCTGGGGGCGAAAGCGAGGCAGCGCACGAACTGGTCCGTGGGCCAACTGGTCATGGCGATCCAATTGTCGCCCTGGTCCTCGGAGTAGAGCAGGTTGTTGAAGCCGGAGAGCATGCGTCCCGGCACGGTGGGGTCGAGCGCGAACGGGGTCACCCAGGCCCCCTCCTCGAACATGTCGTCCGTGAGCGAGGTCCAATCCTCGCCTGAATTGTCCGATCGGCGAAGGCCGCCGTTCTGCGAGGAGCTGAACACCACGTTGGCATTGAAGGGGTCCACGGCGGCCTCCATCCCATCAGCGCCGAATACGTGCGTCCATGCGCCGTTGAGCAGGCGGTTGCTGCCATTGTCCTGCGCGCCGGCCATGACGAGCTGCGGAAGGAGCTCGCTGCTCCCCATGCGGTAGAACTGCATGATGTCGAGGCCGGCGCTCAGGTCGGTCCAGTTGGCCGCGCCGTCATCGCTGACGTGCACGCCGCCGTCCGAACCGCAGTAGAGCTTGCCATTGCGGATGTCGAGGGAATGGATGTCGGCGTGCGTGTAGCCGATTTCGGAGGGGAACACCCAATGCGATTTGATCTGCCAGGTGGCGCCGCCATCGGTGCTCTTCCACACATTGATGCCTCCCACATAGACCACCTCCGGATCGAGGGGGTCGACGGCGAGCGCCATATCGTACCAGGCCTGGCCGCCGCTGTCGTTGCCGCTCTCACCGTAGCCGAAGAGGTTGGGGGAGTCGGACCGCAGGCTGAAGGTGAGGCCGCCATCGGTGCTTCGGTAGAGCCCGAGGAAGCCGCTGTCGTCCTCGCGGCTGCAGAGCGCATAGACCATCTCCGGGGCAGCCGCTGAGACCGCGATGGCCATCCGTCCCACCTCCTCGGGAGCGGGAAGGCCCGTCACGTTCGATGGCGTGAACGAAGTGCCTTCCGCAACGCTCCGGAAGAAGCGGTCGGTGCAGGCATAGAGCTGGGTCGGGTCACCGGGCTTGAATTCCACATCGCGGAAACTGCCGTTGATGGTCATCTGCCAGGTGTCACCGCCATCCACCGTGCGGAACAGGCCGTTGCTGGCGGCGCAATACAGCCTGGCCGGATCGCTGGGATCCATGCGCAGCGCCCGGGTGGTGCGCGATTGGGCGATGCTCCAGTTGAGGCCCGTTGGGGTCCAAGTGGCGCCGTTGTCGGTGCTCTTCAGTACACCGGCGCTGTACGTGTCGGCGCCATCGCCATCGCCCGTGGCGATGTAGATGAGGCCCGGCTCGGTGGGATGCACGGCGATGCCCGAAACGCCCATCGAAGGCAGGTCCGTGAAGAGCGGCTGCCAGCTGCCGCCGTGGTCCTCGCTGCGCCAGAGCCCGCTGCTCGGCGTGCCCGCATAGAGCACCGAGGGGTTGTTCGGGTCGGTCTCAATGATGTTGACGCGGCCGTTGCCCGGATTGTACGAGATGCTGGTCCAGTTCGTGGGTCCGAGCGGCGCCCATACGGCGGCGTCGCGCACCGCGCTGCGCTGGGCGCGTGCAGCACGGACCTCGGCTGCGGCCTGCAGGTGGATGGCGGGGTCGAGGCGCTCGCCGGTGGGGTAGGTGCGCTGTTCCATGAACCAGTACCAGCGCTGGAACTGCTTCCAGCCCTTGCCGCGCGCCACCGTCCGCCCCTGCCAGTGCGCATCGAATGCCGCTTTCACCTCCTGGACATTGGTCTGCTCATCCAGCATCAGGTCAACCCAGTGCTGGGCTGCTGAGCAGAAGGGGAGAACGGTGAGCGGAAGGAGAAGGCCGCGGATCGAGCGCATGGGAAGGAAAAGTAGGTTTGCGAAAGTAGGGGCGGTGACGAACCGTTGGCGACCGCTCCCTGGCCGAGGTATGCCGAATGGCGAAGGAGCAGGAGCGAAGCGCATCACCGCCGTGCGGACGGGCGATGGCTCGCGCACGCTGACCTGGGGCGGTGAGCACTACCACAGCATCCATGGGGCGGTAGTGGAGAGCACGCACGTCTACATCCGCAGTGGCCTGGAGCATGCGGGCCGTGCGCATGCGGATGTGCTGGAGGTGGGACTGGGCACCGGCTTGAACCTCCTGCTCACATGGGTGCGCTGTTTGGAAGGCAAGCTCTCGGTGGATTACACGGCCTTGGAGCCCCATCCGGTTCAGGCTTCGGTGCTGGAAGGGCTCGGGCATTGCACCGACCTTGGATGGCCAGGCCTTCATGAGCCGTTCATGGCGCGCATGACCGATCCCTCGGCCGGATGGCAGGAGGCCTTCGGCGGGCTGCGCTTCCGAAAGGTTGAACTGCCGGTGCAGCAGTTCGAGGAGCCAGGGAGCTATGATGTCGTGTACTTCGACGCCTTCGCACCCGGGCACCAGCCGGAGATGTGGACGCTGGAGGTGTTCGAGCGGATGCACCGCGCGCTTCGGCCAGGCGGCCTGCTGGTGACCTATTGCGCGAAGGGAGAGGTGCGCCGCACGCTTGAGCGGGCTGGCTTCCGGGTGGAGCGCCTGACGGGCCCGCCAGGCAAGCGGGAGATGCTCAGGGCGGTCAAACCGGAAGCCTGAATGGAGCTGTCGGTGGGCCAGCGGCGTTACGCAGAACGCCCCCATCCGCTCGCCGATGCAGCCGATTCACGGTCATCGATGGCGGTGACATCACCACTTGCTTGCATTCCATCCGTTGCTGGACGTGGTGCTCGGCGTGCTGGCCCAGTTGGGGCAGGAGTTGGACGTTGCGTTATGGATTGAGCGGTTAGTTGCCAGAGGTGGGGCCCAGCAGCCCCCTGCGCCAAGCCTCCTCGAACTTCTCCTTCAGCACCGCGATCAGTTCAGGCGATGTAGCAGGAAATGTCCTCGATGTAGAGACTCACGATCGGCTCCGGCTCGAAGCATGTGGCGCGCGGGCGATCTTCGGCTTGAACTTGGGTCGGAGAACGGCCTTGTCAGGTGCATCTGCAACGGACCACCAACAGGTCGATGATAGGCTGGCAGGGTTCGACCTGCTCGTTGAATCC
>ERZ761602.1859-NODE-1859-length-35941-cov-10.294405_pt1 | contig 35941 bp, 24 predicted proteins | sample MGYA00512165_ERZ761602 | MGnify/ENA primary metagenome ERZ761602 (study PRJEB28899, sample SAMN02445085) | bioreactor sludge metagenome | biome: EBPR sludge; isolation source: Thorneside wastewater treatment plant | place: Australia: Brisbane, Thorneside...
GAGTCCACCGACGACGCGACAAGCACCCGATCCGCGAAGCGGCTTCTGTTCAACGCCAATTCGACCGACCTGCCTAACCCCGCCCTGCAGCCTAATCCCCCCTCCTCCTCGCAGCCTAATCCCCCTCCGCCGACGCCCCCCTCGTCCCTCGCTCCCTTCGCCAGAACCGCGCTCCTCGCACCGCCCCACCGCCCCACGCCCTCGGCCTTAGGCAGACCCGCCTATCGCCGTCGACCGCGTCGCTCCCTGCCACCACCTGCCGCGAGCGGGCACTGTCCCCGCGCGGGGACAAGCCTCGCCCCCTCTCAGCCGCGCACCGTCCCGCGGCCGCCGCTCAGCCCTGCGCGGGCTTCTCGCGCAGCCGCCAGGCGAACAGCACGCCGACCACCACGATGATGCTGACCAGGCTGGCGACCTGCGGGTGCACCTGGGCGGCCTCAACTGCGGGCCGGTCCAGACCCAGCAGCTCCTGCGCCCGCCCGATGGCCAGGCTGATCCGCCCCATGACGGTGTAGCCGAAGCTTGCGCCGAAGCTGAGCATCAGGACGAGGATCCCGAAGCGTGACACGACCCGCATGGCCTTGCCGTGGGGTGCGCTGAAGTAGAAGTGCAGCAGGCAGGCGCAGAGGCCCAAGACCAGCAGCACGCCCGAGATCACACCTGCGCCGTCGGCGGACCAGTCCCACAGGCCATGGTCCTGCCAGAGGGTGGACAGATCGGGCATGGTCTGCGCGACTTGGGTCATGAGGTTGGCGTTGGCCTCGCCGGTGAGCTTGACGCCGGCGTAGGCGGCCACCACGAAGGCGATGGGGATGCGGGCCAGCCAGGCGAGCTTGGGGCTGAGGACCTTGGTGAAGAGGAAGGCGCAGAGCAGCAGGGGCATCAGCGAGAGCAGGTTGCCGGCCAGCAGCTTGTCGACGAGGTTGGGCTTGAAGACGCCGTAGTAGATCTCGACGATGCCGATGCCGAGCGAGACACCCAGGAAGAGGTGCTCGGCCAGCTTGTAGACGGGGTTGTCGGCGTAGAGGAAGGAGAGGATGCAGACGGTGAGGAAGATGCTCACCCAGGCGCCGGCGATGTCGAAGGAGGTCAGCAGGGTGGTCGGGTCCATCAGGCGGTGGCCTCCGCCCGGCGGGTCAGGAAGAAGGCGATGTTGCCCAGGACGATCAGGCCGATGATGTAGAGGTGCCCCAGGTTGAGCACGTTGATGGCCTGGGTGGCCAGCAGGCGCACGCCCTCGGGCGGGCCCTGGGGGTAGACGAGCTTCTCGTACTGGGCGCTGCCGGGCATGCCGCCGGACAGGCCGACGAGCTGACCGGCCTTGTAGAAGGGGATGTAGTCCGGCGCCGAGACGGCGGTGCAGGCGCTGGCGATCTTCAGATCGTACTGGCCCTGGATCTGGAGGACATACTCACGGGTGCCCGGGAAGCCCGCGCTGATGCTGATCAGCAGGGGGAAGTCCTTGGCCTGCCGGTAGCCGACCATGACGGGGATCTGATCGGTGGGCGTGCCCTTGCTGTCGGTCGGGAAGGTCTTGGGGATGTTCTCGCCGATGGCCTTGATGGCCAGCTCCTTGCCCGGCTTGAAACCGAGGAAGACGTAGTCGGTGCCATAGACCTTGCCGTGGCGGGCGGCGACCTCGTCGAGGATCGGCACCACCAGCGGCGGCGCGTAGTCCCAGAGGGACAGCATCACGACCTTGACGTCCTTGCGGAAGAGGTGCTCGAGGTGGGCCCGGTAGAAGGGCTCCAGCTCGGGCCGGCTGGCCGGGTCGAAGTCGGCGCTGATCAGGACGGTGCTGCCGGCGGGGAGCTCTTCGACGGCGTCGTAGAGGGACCGGACCCGCTCGTCGACCTCGAAGTCCAGCGTGATCGGGAAGAGCAGGGGGATCAGGATGGCCAGCCCCATGCCGAGGAAGACCCAGCGGCGGTCCATCTCCTGGAAGCGGCGGAGCAGTGCCAGCATCAGTCGGCCCCCAGGTGGCTGCGCTCGAGGCCCAGGATGACGCGCAGGCCGGTGGCGACCGCGCCCAGGGCGGCGCCGATGAAGATGGCCCGGCGGGCGGCGATGTTGGGCACGTCCATGATCCAGTTCATGACCTTGGGGAGGTACTCGCCGACCACCGGCAGGCTCTCGCCCGCCGGGACGCGGGCGATCATCACCAGGATGGCGGCACCCAGCAGCAGGGCGGCTTCGAGGTTGCGGGCGCGGAAGGCTCGGAAGGCGGCGCTGGAGATGTAGAAGGCCAGCAGGGCGAACATGGTGGCGTTGAGGGGCACGAAGACGAAGTCGTAGACCCACTTGTAGAGGTTGTCGACGCGGCTGCGCTCTTCGCCGGCGATGAAGCCGGCGACCATGGTCACGATCATCACGACCAGCATGATCAGCTTGTAGCCCCAGTCCGCGTCGCGGCGGGCCACCTTGGGGGCGTTGACCTGGATCAGGTTGACGAAGCCGAGCACGAAGGCCGCCGCGGCCAGGATCAGCCCCCACTCCAGGAACTCGGCCGTCCAGACCCGGTAGCGGTAGTGGGGGATGAAGAACTCGCCGATCATGAACATCCCGATCAGGAACGTGATGATCAGCGGCAGGGAGCGCTTCATGCTCAGCCGCCCGTGATGGTGAAGAGGCGGACCACGATGTCGCTGCCGAGGCTCATGGCGACGGTGCCGACGACGAGGCTGACGACCAGGAAGACCTTGACGTAGTCGCTGGCCTTCAGGCTGCTGACGAGGCGCGGGTCGCGGCTGAGGTAGGCCGAGACGGCGAAGAGCTCTTCACCGATCAGGGTGTAGTCGCAGGCGGCGACGAAGAAGGGGAGCTGGGTGGCCTCGGCGGTGCCGGCGATCTGGATGCTGCGGTTGACGTAGCCGGTCTCGGCCAGGATCAGCGCCTCGGCGAAGAAGCGACCCAGGTAGATGTTGGTCGCTGGCTTCTCGCGCAGGATGATGCCGTTGGTGCCGGCGGTGAAGGCGAACTGCTCGCTGGACAGGAAGCGGGTGTTCCGCGGGTCGTAGGCGTCGGGGTAGCCGGCCTGGTAGTAGCCGGCCTTGACGACCTCGTCGGCGACCTCGCGCACCATCGGGATGCAGCAGGAGACGATGATGTCGGTCTGGTACTCGGCCACGGTCTTGCTGACCTGTCCCAGGATCAGCATCGAGGCGATGGTCTGGATGTCCTGCAGCTCGTCGATGCCCGGGACGTAGAGGACGGGCTTGCCCATCTCGGTGGCGCGGCCGATGCCCTCTTCGATGGCGTCGATGCCGGGGATGCGCCGGATGAACATCGGCGCGCCCTTGCGGGCCTGGTCGGTGAACCAGAGCATCAGCCCGCCGACGCCCAGGATCAGGCCGAGCAGCAGCATATGGCCCAGGCTGGTGTTGAAGAGGGCGGCCTGGGGCCGGCCCTCGACCGAGGCGGTGGCCCCCTGGCTGGCGGCGAGCTGGGCGGCCCAGGCGGCCTTGGCGGGGGCGTCGTCCTCGGCCTCTTCGTCGAGGATGAGCAGGGGGCTGTCGCTGTCCAGGCTGACCAGCCGGTACCAGTAGAGGGCCTTGGGGGGAGAGCCGCGCGGGTCGGTGGTGACCTTGTCGGTGGTGCTGCTGGCGCCCGCCGGCAGGGGCCCGGCGGCGACGGTCCAGGGGCCGTCGGGGCCCTGGTCGGAGCGCAGCACCATCAGGCCGGTGGTGTCCGCGGGCGGCGTCCAGCTCAGGTCCAGGTTGAGCCCGTCGTTGTAGGGCGGCGCGCTGACCTCCAGCCCGGTCGCTGGCGCGGCGGCGCGGGCGGCCGACGAGATCAGCAGGAGGGCGGCGATGAGCAGGCGAGCGGTCACGCGCAGAAGCCTCGGCAGGGGAGCGGCCGCGAGTATCGCACAGTCGGGCTCGCGGGGCCCTCCCCGGAGGAATGGCGTACACTCGGAGCAGGAGGTCCCATGCTCTCAGTCATTCTCCTGGCCAGCGCCTTCGCCCAGGACCAGACCCACGCCGAGGTGCCACCTGAAGCGACCGAAGGAGAAGAAGAGGAAGAGGAGGAGCAGGGGGGCGACGAGACGGGAGAGGGCGCGCCTCCCCCTGCCGAGGCGCCTCCTGAGCCTCTTCCTCCTCCTGCCCTGGCGGCGCCTGCGCCTCCCCCTCCCGTCGCGCCGGGGCCTGTCGGTCCGGCGCCGGCCCCGCCCGCAGCCCCCGACGGCTGGCGGTCGGCCGCGGAGGGGCCGGCGCCCTACCTTCATGGCCAGGGGAGGATGATCGTGGTGGGCTACGCCGGCGGCGCGCTGGCCGTCGACAGCGCCTTGCTCGCCTACGCGCTGGGCGCCGATCCGGGGGCGGCCGTGCCGGTCGGGCTGGCCGGCGGCCTGCTCGGGGTGGGCCTCGCCCTGCCCCTCACCTCGGGGCGGTCCATCAGCGAAGAGGGCGCGGTCTTCGTCACCAGCACCGGTGCCGTCGGCTTGTGGACCGGGGTCGAGGCCGGTCGGCTGGTCATTCGTCCGGGGGCCGAGCTCGAGCCCCAGCGCATCGCCGCCGCCGGGGCCCTGGGGAACCTGATCGGATCGGGGACCGGGCTGCTGCTGGCCCGCAACGCGCCGTCGACCGCCTCGTCGCTGGGCCTGGGCGTCGGGACGGCGGTCGGCTGGCAGGCCGGGGCCGGGATCGCCAACCTCGCCGGGGTCGAGGACCGACAGGCGCAGGCGGGGATGGAGCTCGCGCTCGGGCTGGCCCTGGGCGCCGCCTCGGCCCCCCTCTGGGGCAACATCGCCGAGCTGCCGGCTCCCGAGCAGGTCGTCCTCAACCTGGGCCACGCCGCCTGGTTCGGCGCCTGGACCCCCTTCCTCTTCTCGGACTCGCCCGACAGCGAGCTGGTCTTGGGCGGGATGCGCATCGGCCTCGCCGGCGGCTACGGGGCCACCCTGGCCATGGCCCAGCTGCCCCACTCGCGTGGCACCGTCCCGCTGCAGGCGGCGGGCTTCGCCATGGGCACCTCCCTGGGGGCCGGCGTGCCCCTCGCCTTCGACTCCAGCGACCCGCCGCGGCTGGTCGTCGCCCCGATGCTGATCGGCGGACTGGCCGGTCAGGCCATCGGCTACGCCGTCGCGCCGCACTGGCGCCTGGACGGCGGCGACGGCCTCTTCTTCGCCCTGACCGAGGTCTGGGCCGGCTACCAGGCCCTGGGCTGGGGGCTCTACGGCACGACCTCCAACGCCAGCGAGCAGCAGGCCGTCGGCTTCGGCCTGACCGCCTTCGGGCTGACCAGCCTGGCGGCCTTCGCCGTCCCGACCGTGACCGACTTCGACCCACCGACCGCGGTGATGGCCGCCAGCGGGGGCCTGTGGGGGACCTGGTACGGGGGCTGGACGGCCGAGATCCTGGACCTGGGCGAGCGCGACGGCGGGGCGGTCGTCGCCGCCGCCCTGATCGGGGGAGACCTGGCGCTGATCGGCACCACCGCGGCCATCGCCGGCACCGGCTGGGAGCCCTCCTGGGCCCAGACGGGGGTGGTCCACGGCAGCGGCCTCGCCGGCGCCGCGACCGGGGCCCTGGTCGGGGTCCTCGTCTCGCCCGAGATCGACAACGTCGGTGTGGGCGCGCTGGCCGGCAGCACGGTCGGGCTGGTCGGCGGGGTGGTGTTGGCCCGCAACATGGGGGGCTCGACCGCCGCGGGTCCTCGCCTGGGGGCACTGGCGAAGCTGCCGGTCTCCTTGATACCGAGCGCCGGTCCCTGGCGGGACGAAGCAGGGCGACCCGGCGCCATGCTCCGCCTGGATGTGTTGGAGCGCTGATGTCCGACTTCGATGATCTGCCGCTGTTCCAGGGCCCTCACCTCGCGGCGGTGCGCTTCCAGCAGGCCCTCGCCCGGCTCGACCTGGAGGCTGCGGTCCGCGACAGCCCCGAGGCCCTCCGAGAGTCGATCCAGGGCCTGCGCCTGGCCCTGCGGCGCGGCTCGGTGGCATCGCGGCTGAGCGCACTGCTGGCCGCGCGGCAGCCCGACTGGCCGCCCGAGCTGGACGAGGCCTGGAACCGGCTGGTCGGCCAGCGCCTGGATGGGACGCGCCCCGAGCTGCTCGACGGTCAGCCCGCCGCCGTCTACCTCCTGCGAGGAGGCGACGAGCAGGGGGCCCACGAGTCGATCGGGCGCCACCTCGCGCACCGCCCCACCGACGCCGCCGCGTGGAGCTTCGCCGCCCGCTGGCTCGGCGAGGTCGCCCTGGTTCGCGCGGCCTTCCACGGCGGGCCGGTCCCGCCGGAGCTGCGCCCGCTCGCCGACCAGGTCGAGGAGGATGAACAGTCGCCGGTCGGGCGATGGCTGCTGCCCTACGCCTTCCTGGCGGGCAAGCTCGACACGGACGAGGTCAAGGACGCCCTGGACGCCGAGCGGATCAGCCAGCCGCTGCCCCTGGCCGGCGATGGCGCCGCCTTCGCCTGGTACCTGGTCGAGCTCTTCCACGAGCGAAAGTCCGGCGGCGCGGGGGGCCCGCGCGAGATCGAGGCCCGGCGTCGCCTGCAGAAGATCAGCGCGCCGACGCTGAGGCGACTGATCGGCCGATCCTGAGCGGTCCAGCGGCGACCGCTCCATCACTTTGGCGCTGCGATCTAGCCAGTTTGACGCCTTCGACCGCGAACGGGTGGGGTGGGACCATTCAAGATGTTGAAAATACGTGACCTGACGGGCTGGCACGGTGTGTGCTTTGGGTAGGGTCCGTACAAGCGGTTCACGACACGAGGGCTCAATCCCGAGCTCACACCGGACCAAGGAGTCTCTGATGAAGCACACCCTGTTGCTGCTGGCCCTGCTCGGCTGCGAGCTCGACCAGGACAATGCTGCCGAGCTGCAGCGCGAGGCTACCCAGGCTCAGACCGAAGCTGGCGAGAAGATCGTCGAGGCCCGGGCCGACGCGACCGAGACGATCGCCGACGCGCGAGCCGAGCTGAGCCAGGAGGCCCGCGAGGCCCAGGCTCAGGCCGACCTGGCCATCGCGGGCGCCAACGGCGACTTCCAGGCCCTGCGCGAGGCGTACCGGCACGAGAAGGCCCAGGCCCTGGTCGAGCTCGACACCCGGGTCGCTGAGCTCGAGGCGATGGCGCTGACCGCCGACAGCGAGGAGAAGGCCCGGCGGGAGCCGGTCCTGCGGCAGATCGCCCAGCTGCGCGCGGACTTCATCCGCGCCTACGACGAGCTCGAGACCGTCGACGCAGCGCAGTGGGACACCGAGCGGGACCGGGTCGATCGCCTCTGGGACGCCTTCCAGATAGCGGTCCGCAAGGCCTGAGCCCGATCAGCGGCCGACACCCGCTGTCGGCGCGGAGGCGGGCTCTCGCTCGATGGTCTCGACGTTGCTTCGGGGCAGCATGGCCCGCTCTGGCTGGCCATCGGCCCCGTCGCGAAACTCGACCTCCATCACCCGGGCCTTGCTCTCGGTCTCCAGGACCACGGGCTCGACCGGCAGGCTGACCACGGTCCCGATGCGTCCGAACCAGGGGGTTCGGATGCCGCGGACGGTGTCGCCGATGCTGAGCCCCTTCGGCTCGGGCGGGGTGACCTTCTCGGTCGGCACGGCCTCGTCGTCGTAGGTGACGACCACCTCGGGGCGGATGACGCCGGCGCGGATCTGGGTGGCGCCGTTGATGCTGGCCCGGCGGCCAGCCCGCTTCTGCAACAGCGCGAAGGTGGCCGGGGCCATCGGGATGCGGCCGAAGCCCTCGGTGACGATCAAGCTGAGACCGAGCTTCTCGCCGCCGGTGATGGCCACGCCGACCTCGTAGCCGAGCAGCTCCTTGATCTCGTCGTAGTCGAAGCCGCCGGTGACCAGCCCGGCCACGCCGTGCTCGACCGCGCGGCGAAGGGCCCCGATGGTCACGAAGGAGCCGCCGATCAGGATCTGGCCTCGGTGCTGGGGGCCGATGTCGGACTCCTCGATGAGCTGGTCGGGGTGGGTGGCCAGCATGGCCAGCGGGGCCTGGACCTCGCCGCCCAGGCCGAAGATGCCCTGCACCAGGGTCGCGGCGGCCTGGACCACGCAGCCCTCGCCCTCGTGGACCTCGACCACGGTGCCGTTGATGTAGGCGTCGACCTCGACCGGCACCGGCATCGCCTGGTAGATGACCTGGCCGGTGACGATGGAGATGCTCTCGATGGTGCCGGTGACGATGGCCTTGGACTCGGCCTTGAAGAAGCCGAAGAAGCCGGGCGTGCGGGCGATGATCTCGCCCTCCTCCACCCGGTCGCCGACCTTCTTGAGCATGTAGGGCATGAGCTGCCCCGGATCGACACCCAGCTGGTTGGCGACGTTGACCGGGTAGACCTTGCCCGGCAGCTCGGTGCGGGCGATGACCTGGTCGGAGCGGACGGTGTCGCCGACCTTGACGGCGACCTCTCCGCGCATCGGCAGGCGCCGGTCCTTCTGGAGGATGGTGTGATCCTGGACCTTCAGGCCCGGGGTGAAGATCGCGGCCATCAGTGTCCCCCCGTCCAGCGGCTCTGTCCACCTGGACCGTACTCGCCCATCGCCTCGACCCAGGCCTGCAACAGAGGCACCCGCTGCTCGGGCGACTCGGGCATGACGATGGGCCGCCCGCGCAGATCGATGGCCAGGCCGACCTGGCCGCCGCGGACCTTCACGGTGATTGGTTTGCCGGGGCCCTCGCCCAGGTCCAAGGTGTTCTGGAGAGGAGTGAGCTGCAGCTCGATCTGTTCATCTCTCTCCAGCGGGTAGAGCCGGAGCTGACCCAGCGAGAAGCGCTCGTCGAGGGCGGAGCCGTCGGGCAGCGTGCCTTGGACCCGCAGGGCCTCGCGGTCGGGCTTGCACTCGCCGATCGGGGCGATGCAGGTGCCCAGCCAGACGAGGCAGTCCTTCTCGAAGACCTCGGTGGCGGCCTCTTCGTGGATGGTCGAGAGCACGCCCAGGTGCGGCATCATGAAGATGCTGTCGACCGCCAGCTCGGTGACGCCTTCGGGGGCGTAGGCGTCCATCATCATGCGCATCGACTGGCTGCGCCGCGGGGCGTGGCTGAGCACCCCGCCCGAGCCGACGATCAGGTCCAGCTTCATCATCTGCACCAGGGTCTCCTGGCCCACCTGGCGGAAGGCGTCGGCGATGGTGCGCTCCTGCTGCACGCCCTTGAGCGCGACGGCGAATTCCTTGTGCTGGATGAAGGCCAGCCGCAGGGCCTCGCGCGCGATGGCCTGCTCGATCTTCAGCTCTTCCAAGGTCTCGGGGATGGTCGTCGGCCGGATCATCTTGTTGCCGATGCGGTTTCGGAGCTGCTTCTCGTCGATGGGGAAGGGCACCCAGCGCAGGATGGCCGGCAGCCCCGCCTCGGCGAGGACATTGCTGACGCTGTAGGACATGCCCAGGTTGGCGCTGACCGTGCGGTTGAAGATGCCGTCGAAGACGCTGAAGACGTCGGTGGTGGCGCCGCCGATGTCCACTCCCAGCACGTTGATGCCGCGCTGGCGAGCGATGGTCTGCATGATCAGGCCGACCGCGCCCGGTGTCGGCATGATCGGCGCGTCCGCCCAGGCCATCAGCTTGCCGTAGCCGGGGGCCTGGGCCATGACGTGCTCCATGAACAGGTCATGGATCTTGTCGCGGGCGGGGCCCAGGTCCTCGCGCTCCATGACCGGGCGCACGTTGGGCACGATCTGCAGATCGGAGATCGGCCCCAGGATGCGCTGCATGTCCTCGGCGACCTCCTGGTTGCCGGCGAAGATGATCGGCAGGTCGAAACCGCCTCCCAGGCGGGTGCGCGGCCGGGCTGCGGCCAGCATCTCGGCCTGGGCGACGACGTGCTTGCGGGTCCCGCCGTCGATGCCGCCGGCCAGCAGGATCATGTCCGGGCGGAGCTGGCGGACCCGCTCGATCTGCTCGTGGGGGCGGCGCTTGTCGTTGGTCGCGAAGGCGTCCATCACGATGGCCCCGGCCCCCAGGGCGGCGCGCTGGGCGCTCTCGGCCGACATCGAGCGCACCACCCCGCCGACAACCAGCTGCAAGCCGCCGCCGGCGCTGCTGGTCGAGATGTAGACGTCGACCCCCTCGGTCGGGCTCTGCTGGGGCGTGATGACCCCGCTGCCGTCGTCCTTGACCAGCTTGCGGCCCGAGAGCTCGGCCACCTCCTGCGCGGCGTTGAGCACGCCGCGAGTGACGTCCTCGAAGGGCGCCTCGACGGTGGTCGGCGCCTCGCCCCGCCAGGTCTGCCGCCAGGCGCCATCGACCTTCTCGATCAGGATCGCCTTGGTGGTGGTGCTGCCGCAGTCGGTGGCCAGCACCGAGCGCAGGGTCGTGGGGTCGACGGTGGTGGGAGCAGCCATGGATGTCCGGGGGAGGGGAGGGCGAGTCTACGTCAAATCGCCCGGGCGCGGCGCCAGGCCAGCAGGGAGAGGCCCAGCTCGACGCCTGCCAGCAGGATCACGCTCCACAACAACAGCCAGGAGCCGAGGTAGCTGCGGGCGTGCAGGCTCTCCCAGTCCGTGACCTCCAGGCCGCGCAGCAGCGCGACCAGTCCGCAGAGCAGCCCGAGGGCGAGCCCGTGGCGCCGCTGCTCGCTGCTGGCCAGGCCGAGCCCCAGCACCAGGAAGAGGCTCCAGTAGTACATGTTGGTGACCAGCCCCAGGTAGATTCCCAGCACCCCCAGCCCCGCGGCCAGCAGGGGAGCCTGGCGGCTGCTGACCCAGGCCAACAGGGCCAGCAGGGCCAGCCTCGCCAGGTTGAGGCCGGTGCCGAAGCTGGCGAGGTCGGCGTGGCGGGCGTGGATCCGACCGGGGAAGGGGTCGAAGAGGGCCGCCGGGCCGTTGACGGCCACCTGGATGTAGACGTCGCGGAAGCCGTACTGGGCGCGGTAGTAGCCCTCGTGCAAGGTCAACAGGATGCGCTCGATGTACTCGACCCAGATCCCCGGCCCGCCGAAGGCCAGGGAGGAGGCGGCGACGGCGCCCAACAGGCCCAGGAAGGCGAAGCCGATCACCTGCCGGTGCTCCAGGGGGATGGCCCGCTCCGAGACCCAGCGGCGCAGCATATGGGCGCCCAGCATCAGGGGGATCAGCGCGCAGAAGACCTTGCTGGCGATGGCCAGGCCCAGCAGGAGGCCCCCTGCGCGGAAGCGGCGGACCTGCAAGGCGCACAGCGCCATCCCCAGGAAGAAGAGCCAGTCCATGCGCAAGATGCTGCCGCCCAGGAAGTCGAAGACCCGCCCGGGGGTGAACGCGAGGACGGCGGTCACGGCCACGGCCCGGGCGCCGAAGGCTCGGGCCACCGAGACCAGCAGGATCAGGAAGAGCGCCGGGTCGATCAGGCCGAGGAGGTTGGCGCTCTGCGTGCTGACGGTCGGCCAGGCGGTGAACAGCAGGGCGAACAGTGCCCAGGAGGGCGAGCCGGTCATTCCGTGGTCGGAGATGATGCGCTCCAGGGGAGCACGGAGCTCGCGTCGATAGACCTCCAGGTCCGCGCTGAAGGCCTCCCAGCGTTCCGCGCTGAAGCGCGCCTTGGCCGCTTCGGCCTCCTCCAGCCGGTCGCTGACTTTGTGCAGTTGAAAGGTGCGGGTGTCGCGGATCTCGGCCCTGGGCAGGTTGCGGTCCTTGTTCAGCCGGGCGGCGACGATGGCCGGGTAGAGGCCGTGGTAGCCGAGCTCGGGCAGGTAGCGGCTGCCCAGCAGGAAGTGGACCTGCTCGTGGCCGTGGACGATGCCGTTGCGGCTCTGGATCCGGGCCCAGTTGGGCCAGGCCAGGGTCGCCAGCACCGCCAGCAGCACCAAGGGCACGCGCGAGGCCCGGCGGGCCGGGGGGACCAGGACACCAAGCGTCACCACCAGAGCGGTGATGATCGCGATCAGCACGCTCAGGTGGGGTTGGGTGAGCTCGGCCATGGCGCCTGGGTATCCAGTACGGTCCCGGTCTGCCCCTCTCCGGTCTGTACAGCCCACAGCCGGGCGTAGAGGCCTGGCGCCTGCAGCAGCTCCTCGTGCCGGCCGCGCTGCACGATGCGGCCATGGTCCAGGACGATGATCTCGTCGGCGTGGCGGATGGTCGAGAGGCGGTGGGCGATCACCAGCATGGTCCGGGCGTGGGTGCTGCGCAGGCGCTCCAGGCTGCGCTGGATGGCGGCCTCGGTCTCGTTGTCGACAGCACTTGTGGCCTCGTCCAGCACCAGGACCGGGGCGGGCTTGAGCAGGGCCCGGGCGATGGCGACGCGCTGGGCCTGCCCGCCGGAGAGCTTTTGACCGCGCTCGCCGACGATGGTCTCCCAGCCCTGGGGCAGGGCCTCGATGAAGGAGAGCGCCTCGGCCTGGGCGGCGGCCTCGCGGAGCTGCTCCACGCTGGCCTGGGGCGAGCCGTAGGCGATGTTCTCGCGGACGGTGCCGGGGAAGAGGAAGGGGCTCTGGCTGACGAGGCTGACGCAGGCGCGCAGATCGGCGAGGCGCAGCTGCTTCAGCTCATGCCCGTCCAGCAGGACCCGCCCCTGGCCGGGGTCGTGCAGCCGCAGCAGCAGCCGGATCAGCGTGCTCTTGCCGGCCCCGGTGGGCCCGACCACCGCGACGGTGCGGCCGGGCTCGATCTGGAGGTCGAAGCCGTGGAGGACCGCGGCGCCTTCGGGGTAGGCGAAGTGCACCCCCTCGAAGCGGATCTCGCCCCGGGCGGTGGCGGGATCGAGGGCCGTGGGCCCGTCGGTGATGGCGATCGGCGTCTGCAAGAGGTCCAGCAGCCTGGCGGTGCTGGCCATGGCCCGCTGGTAGAGGTCGAAGGTCGCGCCCAGCCGGGTCAGCGGCCAGAGCAGCCGCTGGGTGAGGAAGACCAGCACGCTGTAGGAGCCGACGGCCAGCTCGCCCTCCAGGGCCAGCCAGCCGCCGTAGAGCAGGGTGCCGATGAAGCCCAGCACCACCGCCATGCGGATCAGGGGCGAGAAGGCGCTGGAGAGGCGGATCGCCTCGCGGTTGGCGCTGCGGTAGGCCTCGCTCTCGGCCCGCAGGCGCTGCACCTCGGCCTGCTCGGTGCCGAAGCTGCGGATCGTCTCGATGCCGCCGAGGTTGTTGGCCAGGGTGCCGGAGATGAGGCCGGCCTGCTCGCGGACCCGGGCGTAGCGCGGGGCGATGCGGCTCTGGAAGCGGAAGCTGCCCCACAGGATGACCGGGATCGGCATCAAGGAGAGGGCCGCGACCCCCGGGGAGAGGGCGGTGAAGCCGATGCTGACGACGACGACGGTGGTCGCGACCTGGAGCAGCTCGTTGGCGCCGCCGTCCAGGAAGCGCTCGAGCTGGTTGACGTCGTCGTTGAGCACGGACAGCAGCCCGCCGGTGCTGCGGCCCTGGAACCAGCTGCTGTCCAGCCGCTGGACGTGGGTGTAGGCCTCGACCCGCAGCTCGTGCTGGACGGTCTGCGCGAGGTTTCGCCAGGCGAGGCCGAAGGCGTACTCGAAGACGCTCTCCAGGCCCCAGATGATCACCGTGATCCCGGTCAGGGCGACGAGCTGGTGCACGACGTCGACGACGCCCCAGGAGGCCAGCAGGGACTCCTCTCGCTTCACCACGATGTCGACGGCCATGCCGATCAGGGCCGGCGGCGCGAGGTCCAGCAGCTTGTTGGTGACGCTGCAGAAGCTGGCCCAGAGGACGGTCCTGCGGTGCGCTCGGGCAGCTTCGAGCAGGCGGGTGAGGGGATGGCGGGCCACGGTGCTGCTCCGGCGCTTGACGGGTTCGGGCGGGTGTTTAGCGAGTCGCGCCGAAGGTGGTGCACGCTTTCGGGCGGGAACTCGACGGGTGGGCTATCAGCCCCCGCCGATTCGGAGGGTGGATGATCGAAGTTCGGAACCTCAGTCGCTATTACGGCGACTTCTGCGCGGTGGAGGACGTCAGCTTCTCCATCGCGGATGGCGAGGTGGTGGGCTTCCTGGGCCGCAACGGCGCCGGAAAGTCGACCACGCTGAAGGTGCTGGCGGGCTTGCTGATGCCCTCGTCCGGCGCGGTGACGGTCGACGGGGTCGACATGACCGAGGCGCCGACCAGCTTCCGGAGCCGGATCGGCTACCTGCCCGAAGATCCGCCGCTGTACGAGGACATGACGGTCGCCGACTTCCTCCGCTACATGGGCAGCCTGCGCGGCATGAGCTCCGAGCAGGTCGAGACCCGGCTGGGCGAGGTGATGGCCCGCACGCAGATCACCGAGCGCGCGGATCAGCTCATCAGCGAGCTCTCCCATGGCTTCCGCAAGCGGGTCGGCATCGCCCAGGCGATCATGCACCGGCCGCGGCTGGTCATCCTCGACGAGCCCATCAGCGGCCTGGACCCGGCCCAGATCCGCGGCATGCGACAGGTGATCCGCTCGCTGGCGGAAGAGAGCACCGTGCTCATCTCCAGCCACAACCTGCCCGAGGTCAGCCAGACCTGCGACCGGGTGATCGTGCTGAAGAAGGGGCGGCTGGTGGCCGAGCCCTCGCAGACCGCCGACGAGATGGCCCCCACCATCGGCGGCCTCGCCGGCGGCCCGCTGGTCAACCACCTCAGCCTGACGCTGAGCGGCGACGAAGCGGCCATCGCCTCCTTCCTGAAGGCCAGCCCCCTGGTGCGCGGCCACTCCCTCAAGGCCGGCGGGGGCCTCTGCCTCGCCCATGTGCTGCTCAACGAAGACCAGCCCGAGCAGCTCGTCGCCGCCCTGGTCGGGGCTGGAATCGGCGTGCGTCGGGTCGAGGACGGCCTCGCCGTCCAGCTCGAGGACGTCTTCCTGGATCTGACGGAGGACCGGTCGTGAACGCCGTACTGCACATCGCCCGGCGAGAGCTGGGCAGCTACCTGAACTCCTGGTGGGGCTGGGTCATCCTGGCGCTCATCCTGCTGTTCGACGGGCTCGCCTTCAACGTCTACGCCGTGGGCTTCTCGCCCAAGTACAGCGCGGACGTGCTGGAGAGCTTCCTCGAGGCCAGCACCGTCACCGTGATGATCGGCGGGGTCCTGCTCTCGATGCCGACCCTGGCCCGCGAGCGGGCGGCGGGCACCCTGGCCCTGCTCCAGACGGCGCCCATCTCCGAAGCCCAGGTCATCGCCGGTAAGTACATCGGCGCCCTGGGCTTCCTGACGCTCATCAAGTCGCTGACCCTCTACATGCCGGCCCTGATCGAGATCAACGGCAAGGTCAGCTGGTCGCAGATCGGCGCGGGCTACCTGGGCCTGTTCGCCCTGGGCGCCGCGGTGGTGGCGATCGGCACCTTCGCCAGCGCCGTCAGCCGCAACCAGGTCCTCTCGGCCGTGCTCGGCGGCAGCGTCGTCGGGGTGATGATCCTCTCCTGGCTGGTCAGCCGCAACTCCGACCCGCCGCTGAAGGCCATCTTCGCCTACATGGCCCTGTTCGACACGCACTTCCAGCCCTTCATGCGAGGGCGCATCAACACCGAGAGCCTCGTGTACTACGCTTCGGTCAGCTTCGCGTTCCTGCTGCTCGCGACCCGCTCGCTGAAGGCAAGGAGGTGGGCATGAGGCTCGCGAGCTTCACCTGGTTGGCGGGCTTCGCCCTGATCTTCGTCGGCGAGCGCATGTTCGGCGGCGGTGAGGACAAGTGGCGCTGGATCCTGGACGGCACCGGGGCCCTGGCCCTGGTGGCCACCCTCGGCCTGATCCTCAGCGCGCGGTCCGCTGCGCCCCAGGATCAGCGGGCCCCCTACGGCCTCGGCCTGGCCTTCGCCGCCGTCGGCCTCTCCTCGCTGCTGCTCTATGCGGGCACCGGCGACGCCGTGCTCGACGGCCTCGCCCTGGAAGCCCAGGCCGAGGACCGCCTCGTCGTCGCCTTGCAGGCCCTCTCCTGCATCGCCTGGCTGGCGGGCACCTTGCCGCTGCTCAGCGTCCTGCGCGCCCTGGCCCTCTCGCCGGTCCGCAGCATCGCCCGCCTCGTCCGCGAGGGGGCCCTCTCCGCCCTGGCCGTGGCCTTCGCCCTGGCGATGCTCTTCCCCCTCAACTACCTGGCCAGCGAGCACAACACGCTCTGGGACCTGGGCTACTTCAAGACCGCCCAGGTCGGCAGCCGCACCCTGGGCATGGTCGAGGCCCTGGAAGAGCCGCTGCGGGTCGTGACCTTCTTCCCGACCGGGAGCGCGGTCCAGGCCGAGATCAAGGGCTACTTCGGCGCCATCCCCGGCGACCGGCTGCAGGTCGAGCACGTGGACCACGCGCTGGAGCCCGGCCTCTCCGAGCAGCTCAAGGTCCGCGGCAACGGCTACATCGCCTTCGTCAAGGGCGAGCAGGTCGAGCGGGTCAAGGTGGGCGAGGACCTGGACGACGCCCGCCGCAAGCTGAAGACCCTGGACGAAGAGGTCCAGAAGGCGCTGGCCAAAGTCGCGCGCGGCCAGGCGACGGTCTACCTGACGGTCGGCCACGGCGAGCTCTACTGGAAGGGCGACGACAAGGCGCGCAAGATCAACACCTTCAAGACCGTGCTCAGCAACCTGAACTACCGGGTCAAGGAGCTCGGCCTCGCCGAGGGCCTGGGCACCGCGGTCCCCGACGACGCCGCGGCGGTGATCGTGCTCGGCCCGACCGAGCCCTTCCTGGCCGAAGAGCTCGCCACGCTGGAGGCCTACCGGCAGCGCGGCGGTCGCCTGATGATCTCGCTCGAGCCCGGCGGCTCGGACCTCAGCGCCCTGCTGGGGCCCCTGGGGATCCAGGCCGGCATGGCCGGGCCGCTGGCCGCGGACAACTACTACCTGAAGGTCACGGGCGGGCCGGGCGACCAGCTCAACCAGGTCAGCAACAAGTTCAGCGCCCACCCCTCGGTGACGACCCTCTCCAAGAACAGCAAGCAGCTCGCGGTGGCCTTCCCCGGGGTGGTGCCGCTGGACTTCGACGCCGAGGCCGGCGCCAAGGTCCAGGCGACGATCCGCACCCTGCCGGCGGTCTGGCAGGACCTCGACGGCGACTACGCCTTCGACGACGGGGCCGAGGAGCGCAAGCAGTGGCAGGTCGGCCTGGCCGCCTCGGGCGAGCCGACCAGCGGCGAGCTGGAGTACCGGGTGGTGGTCTACGGCGACGCCAACTGGGCCAGCGACCTCTTCCTGCCCTACAGCGGCAACGCCCAGCTCCTGGTCGACGCGCTCGGCTGGCTGGTCGAAGACCCGGCCCTCCAGGGCGAGACCGAGAGCGAAGAGGATGTGAAGATCCAGCACACCAAGGAAGGCCAGGGGCTGTGGTTCTACGGCTCCGCGCTCTTCGTCCCGATGGGCCTGTTGGCGCTGGGCCTGGGCCGCCTCGGGCTGCGGCGCCGCCGCCATGGGAGGTCCTGATGCGTCCAGCGTTGATCTACGGAGCCCTGCTCCTCCTCTCCCTGCTCGCTGCCTGGGTGCAGTGGACCTCGGACCCGACGCCGGACAGCGGCGACAAGGTGGTCCTGCTGGCCGGGGACCTCGACAGCCTGGAGCGCATCGAGTGGAAGGCCGAGGACGGCAGCGCCGTGCTGACCCGCAAGAGCGACGAGCACGGCGACTACTTGTGGATCGAGTCGCTCTCGGTCGAGACCCGGCGCATCAAGCCGCCGCCGGTCGAGAAAGAAGAGGGTGACGAGGCGGCCCCAGGGGACGAAGCCGCCGAGGCTCCTCCCGCGGATCCCGCCGTCGATCCGATCGTCAACGAAGAGCGCATCGAGCGCCGCAGCGCCTTCAAGGGCAGCAGCAAGGGCGACGAGGTCCTGGCGGCCTTCTCGCCCCTGATGGCGCTGCGCAAGCTCGAGGCCAGCGATCCTGCGAAGCTGGCGGAGATCGGCCTGGATGCGCCCAAGGGCACCATCACGATCGTGCGCCGCGGCAAGGAGACCGTGCTCAGCGTGGGCGGCGAGGCCTATGGCACCAAGAACCGCTACCTGCGCAACGAGGAGACCGGCGAGGTCTTCCTGGTCGAAGAGACGATGGTGAAGGACCTCCAGCACGCGCGCACCCGGCTCGCCGATCGCAGCTTGTGGAGCGCCGCCACCCCGGCCATCGCCAAGGCCGTGCTCAGCATCGGTGAGACCAGCCTGGAGCTGAGCCAGAAGAACCCCGACGACGAGGCCCAGACCTACTGGGCCCGCGCCGGCGCCGAAGGCCGCGACGAGGAGGCGACCGCCTGGATGGACAAGCTGCTCAAGCTGCGCGGGGTCAGCTACGTCGACATGGAGGCCGAGGACGCCCCCAAGGAGCTGACGCCCCGGCTGAGCGTGGAGCTCCACCCGACCGGCAAGGGCAAGGCCGAGCGGCTGGAGGTGCTCGAGGACACGGCGACGGGGGAGTTCTACGGACGCAGCCCCCACACCCGTGGCCTGCTGAAGATGCTGAAGTCGCCGACCCGGTCCGCGGTCGAGGACGCGGCCCCGCTGCTGAAGTAGCGGGCCCTACTCGTCGCTGACGGCCACGACGACGACGGTGATGTTGTCGTCGGCGCCGGCGCTGAGCGCGGAGCTGGTCAGCAGCTCGGCGAGCTCGTCGACGGGGCCTTGGGCGCAGAGCTGGGCGATTCGTTCGTCGTCGAGCGGGTCGGTCAGGCCGTCGCTGCAGATGACGAAGATGTCGCCAGGGCGGATCGGCCGGGTCGACGTGTCGGGCTCGACGGAGCCGTGGTAGCCGACCGACTGGGTCAGGATGTTCTTGTGGGGCACGATGCGGGCGAGCTTGGGGGTCAGGCGCCCGGCGTCCACCTCCTGCTGCACGACGGTGTGGTCCCGGGTCAGGCGCTGCAGGCGCTGGTCACGGTAGAGGTAGATGCGGCTGTCGCCGACGTGGGCGAGGTGGGCGACCTCTTCTTCGATCAGCAGGACACAGACAGTGGTCCCCATCCCGGTGTGCGCCGGGTTCTCGATCGCTGCCCGTCGGATGCGCTGGCTGCTCTGGTTGGTGGCGTAGCGGAGCCGCTCGCGCATGGCCTCTTCCGTGTCCGGGGCGGCCCGCTCCAGGCGGGTCTCGTCCGGGTCGGCCCTCCCGCTGAGGATCTCGCGGATGGCCTCGACCGCCATGGCGCTGGCCACCTCGCCCGAGGCGTGGCCGCCCATGCCGTCGGCGACGATGAAGATTCCGGCGTCGACATCAACATGGAAGGCGTCTTCGTTGTGTTCCCGCACGGGACCCAGGTCGGTGCGCGCATAGGCTTCAAGCTTCATCGTCGGCCTCGTTCTTCCGTGAGGAGGGCTCTGCTCGCGCGGAGTGAACCCGTTTGGGCGTTAACCTTCCCTTTTGTCGGGTGAGGTGTTTAGCATGGGCGCGCAACCATCATGGAACCTCTGCTCGTCCATACTCCTCGCGCTGGCGAATCCATAGGTCCATACCGGGTCTTGGGTGAGATCGGGCGAGGCGGGATGGCCTGTGTGCTGGACGCGCTGCACGAGCCCTCAGGGGCACGGCGCGCCATCAAGCTGATGCTGCCCGTCGGTCGTGCGGACGAAGTGGCCCGTCGCATGGAGCGAGAGTTCGCCGCCCTGGCCCGCCTGGACCACCCGAACATCCTCCGGGTCTACGACGCCGGCACCTGGCAGGGGCGCCCCTGGTTCGCCTGCGAGCGGCTGGAGGGCGAGGAGCTCGGCTCCGTCGTCGAGGGCTGGCGCAGCTGGAACCCCTCCGAGCGCTTCGCCGAGGCCAGCCGGATCCTGGTGGCCCTTGCCGAGGCCCTGGCCTTCATCCATGACCAGGGCCTCGTCCACCGCGACCTGACGCCCAGCAACGTGATGATCCTGCCCGACGGCGGGGTCCGCCTGATGGACTTCGGGGTCGTCAAGGAGCACGGGGTCGACGCCACCCAGGTCGGGGAGGTCGTCGGGACGGTCGCCTGGATCGCCCCCGAGCAGATCACCGGCGCCGTCGTCGACGGCCGGGCGGATCTCTACGCCCTGGGCGCGGTGCTCTACCTGATGCTGACCGGCCGTCGGCCGTTCAACGCGCGCAACCTTGCCGGCTTCCTGGACAAGCACCTCAACCGGGCCCCCCGGCCGCCTCGCGAGCTGGCCCCGACCCTGCCCGATCGCCTGGACTCGATCTGTCTGCGCCTGCTGGAGAAGCGCCCCGACGATCGGTTCGCCTCGGCCCGCCACCTGCTGCTGGCCCTCAACGACGGCCCCTTGCCCGGCCTCGACATCGACCAGGGGCCCAGCCACCTGCCGATCGCCGGTCGAGCGGCGGCGCTGGTGAAGCTGCGCGACGCCATCCTGGACCTGGGCAGCGCCCGTCCGCCGGACGGCTCGGCGGGCAGCCGAGGCGGGCTGGTGGTGGTCGAGGCCGCCGACGGCATGGGCAAGAGCCGGGTCGTCACCCAGGCGGTCGATCTCGCCCGTGGGTCCGGCCTCGCCGTGACCCGGGTGCGCGGCACCGGCGATCCGCGGCCCTGGTCGGGTCTGCGCGCCCTGCTCGACGCCGTCGCCTCGCGGGCCGGCTTCGAGGTCCCCGCGGCCCTCTCCCGCCTGCTGGACACCACGCGGGCGGCCGAGCCCTGGGCCGTCGCCGGCGCCACCCGTGAGCTGATCGAGGCCAACGGCCCCCGCCTGCTGGTGATCGACGACGCCCAGCGCATCGACCGCTCCTCGCTGGAGCTGCTGGCCTTCCTGCTGCGCAACCTCGCCGCGCGGGACGGCTTCCCCCTGCTGGTCCTGCTCACCCGGGACACCGGCGAGCCGGCCCCCTCGATCGAGGCCATGCTCGACCCCGCCGGCGGCCTGCTGCCCTCGGGCCTGCCGGTCTATCGGGTCCGCCTGGAGCCCCTGGGCCTCGCGGCGGTCGAGGAGCTGCTGCTGCACTTCGTCGTCGACGGCCCCGCGCCCCGGGCCCTGGCGCAGCGCCTTCACGCCAGCAGCGAGGGCAACCCGCTCTTCCTGGCGCAGATGCTGCACGCCCTGAGCGAGCGCGGCATCATCCTGCCCGGCACCGGGGCGCGCCGGGGGCGCCTCAGCCTGGAGGAGACCCAGGTGGCCCGCGCGGTGCTGCCCGTCCCCGGGACCATTCGCCAGGCGATGCTCGCCAAGCTGGCCACCCTCGACCGGCTCCCCCGCGAGGTGCTCGAGCTGATGGCGATCGCCCGCGAGCCGCTGGACTCCCTGGTCATCGCCCAGGCCTGCGGCCCGCTCACGGCCGAGAGCCTCGCCGAGGCCCAGCAGCAGCTCGCCAAGGCTGGCCTCGTCTCGTGGGGCGAGGGCCTGGGAGGGCGCTCCACCCTGGCCCGCCATCGCCTCGCCGACGTCATGGTCGAGGAGCTGGACGAGGCCCGCCGCCGCGAGCTGCACGGGAAGCTGGCGCGCGCGCTGGAGGTCTGCAACCGCCACGACCTGGACGCCGCCGTCGTCTCCATCGCCGACCACTACGAGGCCGCCGGCTACCCGGCGATCGCCTGGCCCTTCCTGGTGATGGCCGCCCGACGCATGACCGCGGTGGGCGAGGTGGGCGAGGCCCTCGTCCGCCTGGATCGCGGCCTGGGCTTCGAGCAGCGCGCGCGCGGCTTCGTGCCGCTGGCCGAGGCCGACCGCCGCCTCTCCGAGGCCCTGCAGATGCGGGCCTCCGCCCTGGTCCACCTGGGCCGCTGGGAGGAAGCCCAGGCCGAGGCGCGCCGGTCCTACGAGCTGGCCAGCTCCTGGGAGGACGCGCTGCGGGCCAGCCGGGCCGCCACCGAGCTGGGCGCGCTGGCCCGCCGTCGCCACGAGCTGGACGAGGCCCGCACCTGGCTGGACACCGGCCTGCGCCTGGCCCGCGCCAGCGGCGACGTCGAGGCCTGCATCCCGCCCCTGTACGAGCTGGGCGGCCTGCGCTGGGCCCAGGGCGACCTGGACGGCGCTCGCCAGCACTGGGTCGAGGTCCTGGCCCTGGCCGAGGGCCTGGGCGACGAGCGGATGCAAGCGCTCGGCGCCAACGGCCTGGGCGTCGTCGCGCTCTGCCGGGGGGACGCCGCCGAGGCCCGCCGCAACCTGGAGCGGGCGGTCGAGCTCTGCCAGCAGTACGGCCTCGCCGAGCGGCTGGTGATCGCCCGCATCAACCTGATCGAGCTGCACCACCTGACCGGCAACCTGCGCAAGGCGGCCGAGCTGGCCGATCTGACCGTCGCCCAGGCGCGGGAGGCCGAGCACAGCTTCGGCCTCGCCCTGGGCCTGCGCTATCGGGCGCTGGTCCTGGTCGATCTCGGCCGCCTCGCCGAGGCCCGCGAGAACGCCGCCGAGGCCGTGCGCATGCAGCGGCTGCTGGGCAACCCGGAAGAGGAGCTCAGCGCGCGGGTGATGCTGGTCCGCGAGGCCCTCTACGCGCGGGACACCGTGCGGGCCGAGGTCGAGCTGGAGGCCTGCGCCCCGCTGCTCGCGGAGCACGACACCGAGGGGATGGGCCCGGTCCTGCACGCCTGGCGGGCCCGCCTGCTGCATGCCCGGGGGCAGCCCGAGCCTGCCCGTCGGGAGCTGGACGCGGCGCGCCAGGCACCCGGTCGCCAGTGGCCGCACCAGCGCATCCGCTTCCTGCTGAACCTCTCCCGCGCCGCCGAGGAGCTCGGGGATCGGGACGAGGCCGGCTCCCTGGCGGAGGAGGCGCTGCGCCTCGCCGAGGGCTGCGGCTACCGCCTCTACGTGCTCAAAGCCCGCCGCATCGCCGCGCGCGCCACCCTGGACGAGGCCGCCGCCGCCCGACACCTTCGTGTAGCCGAGGCCCTCGCCCGCAGCCTGTCGGCAAACCTGGTCCGCGAGGAGGGCGAAGCGATGCTCTCCGAGCAGCCCGGCCTCGGCTGAGCCTCTCGCCGGGCTTCGCGAGGCGCTACATTGCGCGGCGATGTTGCTCGACGCCCCACCTTTGCCCGGCGATCAGGTCGGGACCTACACCCTGCGGGAGGTGCTGGGCGTGGGAGGGATGGCCACCGTCTACAAGGCCACCGATCGCCGCGGTCGGATGATCGCCGTCAAGATCCTCCACCCCGGCAAGGCCGAGACCGACGACGGGCGGCGCTTCCAGCGCGAATTCCTCACCCTGCGCGAGCTGCGCGACGAGAACATCGTCCAGGTCTTCGAGGCGGGAGTCCAGGGCGACTACCCCTGGATCGCCATGGAGCTGGTCGATGGCACCGACCTGGGCACCCTGGTCGAGCAGTGGGAGGCGGACCCGCCGCCGGACCGCTTCGAGCGGGTCGAGGCCATGCTGCGCTCCCTCTGCCAGGCCCTGGCCCACATCCACGCCGCGGGCCTGATCCACCGCGACATCAAGCCCAGCAATGTGCTCGTCACCCGCGACGGCCGCGCCAAGCTGACCGACTTCGGCGTCGTCAAGGCGCCCGGCCAGTTCACCACCCAGCTCACGCTGGCCGGGCGGCTGGTCGGCACGATCGCCTTCATGGCCCCCGAGCAGATCACCGGCGAGCCGGTCGACGCCCGCTCGGACCTCTACAGCCTGGGGGCCGTGCTCTACGTCATGCTGACCGGTCGCAAGCCGATCCAGGCCGACACCATCGCCGGCTACCTCGCCCGGCACCTGACGCACGCGCCGACGCCGCCCTCCGAGATCGCCCCCCACATCCCGCGTCGGCTGGAGGAGATCTGCCTCAACCTGCTGCGCAAGGACCCCGCCCAGCGGCTGGGCTCGGCGCGGCAGGTGCTGGCCGCCCTCGACGCCGGAGAGGGCCCGCGGCAGATCCCCCTGCACGGTCGGGAGGAGCTGACCGAGACCTTGCTGAACCGGCTCGACCGCCTCGCCCAGGGCGACGGCGGCATGCTCGTCCTCACCGGCCCCGAGGGCGTCGGCAAGAGCTCCCTGCTGGCCGAGCTGGTGCGCCTCGCGCGGGCCAGCGGGCGGGACATCGCGGTCGCCGACGGGGCCAAGATGCAGCCGATGATGTCGCTGCGCGCCCAGCTCCCGGCGCGGCCTTCCACCGAGGAGGACCTCTCCGACCCCGCCGACGACCTGGCCAGCCTGATCGCGGGCCAGCCCTGGACCCTGGCCATCGATCACCTCGACCGGCTGGCGCCGATGGAGCTGGAGCTGCTGACCCGCGTCGTCCGGCGCCAGATCGCCATCCACGGCGAGCCCCTGCTGGTCATCGTCGTCGTCAGCGAGGCCAAGGGCCGACTGTCCGGCCTGCTCAGCGGGGCGGACACCGGCCTGGTGCCCGAGCGCTTCGAGCTGGCTCCCCTGGACGCCCGCGCGGTGACCGCCATGCTCCGCGACCGCGGCCTCAGCGGGTCGACCGGGGCCGCCCTGGGCCAGCGGCTCTGCGAGGCCACCGGCGGGCTGCCTGCGGCGGTCGTCGAGCAGCTCGCCGCCCTCGTCCGCGCCGGCTGGCTGGTCGAGGCCGGTGCCGGCGAGCTCCGCTGCACCCGCGATCTGGAGGCCCTGCGCGAGGACCCCCTGCCCATCCCGGATCGGGAGCGCTCGCGGGTCGACGAGCGGCTGGTGCGCCTGTCTGCCGACGCCCGGGCGCTGTTGACCGGCGTCGCCGTGCTGGGGGTCGAGGCCCCCTCCGAGCTGGGCCGGGCGGTGGCCTCGCTGGAGGCCGAGCCGGCCGCGCGCGCCCTCGACGAGCTGGCCGCTGCCGGGCTGGTGAGGCGTCGGACCCTGGGCCTGGAGGAGGTCGCCCAGATCACCTCCGAGCGCCAGCGCGACGCCATCCTGGAGCTCTGCCCCGGCCCCGAGCTGCGCCGCCTGCACGCACGGGCGGCCGAGCTGATCACCCGCCGCGGGCGCCGTCGGCCCGACCAGGCTGGCGAAGAGGTCCTGCGCCACCTGCTCGCCGCCGGTGAGCTGGGCCGCGCCTTCCCGCTGTTGATCTCCGCCGCACGCCGCCGCCTCGCGGCGGGCCAGGCCGACAGCGCCAACCGCCTGCTGCGCCGAGCCAGCGAGATCCAGGCCGAGGCCGCCCTCAGCATCCCCGCCGAGGAGCAGCGTCGGCTCTCGGCCCAGCTCCTGGCCCTGAGGGGAGAGACCGCCTGGCGGCAGGGGGATCTGACCGGCGCGCAGGACGCCTGGCAGGCCGCCCTGGTCGAGGCCGAGCGGGTCGGCGACGTCGGCGCCCTGGCCCAGGCGCGGGCCGGCGCGGGGCTGGCCCTGGCCGCGCGAGGGGAGTGGAAGCCCGCCCTGGACCTGCTGCGCAAGGCCATCGAGCACCTGCCGCCCGGAGACCCGATCTGGCCCGCCGCCGGCTACGCCCTGGCCGAGGTCGAGCTCGGGCAGGGCCGGGTCGAGACCGCCGTGCGCATCCTCGGGCGAGTCTTGGAGGTCGCCGAGGGCACCGGCAACGAGCGCATGGCCGCCCGGGCCACCGCCGGTATCGCCCTGGCCAGCGTCGCCTCGGCCTCGCCGATCGACGCCATGCTCTCCCTCACCCGGGCCGCCTCCCGCCTGCGCGTGACCGAGGAGAACGCCAGCCTCGTCCCCGTCCTCCTCCGGCTGGCCGAGCTCCAGCTCGCCGACGGTCGCCTGCTCGAAGCCCGCGATCGGGCGCTGGAGGCCGAGCGGGTCGCCCGGGCCGGCAACCGGCTGGAGGCGCGCATCCAGGCCACCGGTCTGGCTGCCGCCGCCCTGGTCGCCCTTGGGACCGAAGCCGAAGGCAGGCAGCTCGCCCGCGAGGGCGCCGTCATGGCCCGCGCCCGCGACGCCAGCCACGCCGCCGGCCCCTTGCTCGCCGTCCTGCCGCTGGCCCGGGTCCTGCTCGAGCTCGGCCTGCTCGACGAGGCCGCCGCGGTGCTGCCCGCCGAGATCACCGGGGTCGTCGAGGGCCTCGACGCCGCCCCCGCCCAGTGGCTGGGCGTGCGGGCCCGCCTCCTGTCCTGGCGCGACCCCATGGCCGGACGCCAGACCGCCATGCAGGCCCTGCGCGCCCCCCAGCCCGCCATGCCCGCCGCCCAGGCCCGCGTCCTCCTCGACGTCGCCCGCGCCCTCAGCCGCAGCCTCGCACCGGAGACGCCCACGGTACTCGACCAGGCCGAGGCCATGCTCGGTGCCGACGGGCCGCGGTTGTTGCGGCTGGAGCTGTGGCAGCTTCGGCGGCGCGGGGGAGTGGAGGGTCCGCCGGGGGTCGTGTGTGTGGAGCTCGCCGCACAGTTGGACCAGGAGCTCGGGCAGCAGGGGCGGTTCTCGCGGCGGTGGTTGGGGTGAGGGGGGATCGCGCAAAGGTAAGACGTGGGGCGCGCGCCTGGTGATCTGGAACAACTGTGTAGCGGCGCGATTCATCGCGCCCGCCGGGCCAGATCCCACGTTTATCGAACTGCACCGGCTCCCTGCTCTTGGCGTCCAGAGACCCAGCCTCTCGGCTCTCCTGCGTTCGTGGCGTCTCGCGTCTGATCGCGGGACCGGGTGCTCCGAGGCAGCTCGGGGCCCGGCCATCAGGAAGGCAGGAGAGGAGGAGAGCAGGAAGGGAGCCGGGAGAACGGACCGGCATCCGCAGCGGGTTCACGCCCTTCTCGATTCTGATAGCCTCGCCAGATGCGCCACCCCCTCCTGCCCGTCCTCGTCCTCTTCGTCCCCATCGCCCTGGCCTGCGGAGGCAAGCTCGACGAGCTGAAGGCCCAGGGCGACGCCGCCAAGGCCGAGGGCGCCGCCTGGGCGGTGGGCAGGGACCAGGCCGCCTGTGTGACCGAGGCGCTGGCCCGTTCGGCCAAGGAGTCCGACACGGCGATCACCTACCATGCTCTGAACGGGGTCTGGCTCCAGACCTGCCTCGGCGCGGCCACGCCGACCCCCGGCCTCTGCGATGGGGTCCCCTCCACCGACGCGATCACCGAGACGGTGACCTGGCGCCTGGCCTACTGCGAAGCGCGGGGTCGGGGCCAGGACCAGAGCTGTCAGCGCCTTCTGTCGTCGATCCAGGACCACTGTCATCCGACCTGAGGATCCCCATGCCTCCCCAGAAGATCGTGCTCGCCGACAAAGCTGCGCACATCCAAGCCCCCTGGACGCCCGGCATCGTCGGGGCCCTCAACGGCCAGCTCGTCAAGCTGGCTCGCACCCAAGGCGCCTTCGTCTGGCATGCACACCAGGACGAGGACGAGCTCTTCCTGGTGCTGGAGGGAGAGCTGAACATCCACTTCGAGGACGGCAGCCTGTGCCTGCGTCCCGGCGAGCTCTGCGTCGTGCCCAGAGGCGTGCGCCACCAGCCCGAGGGCGAGGCGCTGATCCTGCTCTTCGAGCCCGCCTCGACCCGCAACACGGGCGAGCAGGACGCGGCGTTCACGGTGGAGGCTGAGGCGTTGACGATGTTGTAGAGGCCTCAGCCCGCCGGTCGCTCGAAGACCAGCACGAAACGATCGCTGGTCCCCCGCCGCTCGGCGGCCTTGCCGGGTGAGGCGCTCCAGTCGCGCGTATCGTCCGGGTTGCGCAGGAAGTCGGGGCTGTCCACCAGCCGGAAGCCCGCGGCGGCGATCTCCTGGCGGACGGTGTCTTCGTCGATGCGGTGCAGGGTCTCGACGTCTTCGAGGCCGCTGCCGGCGCGGGCGCTGTGGTCGACCACGACGTAGCGGCCGCCGGGCTGAAGCGCGCGGAAGATGGCGGCGTTCATCGCGGGCCGGTCGACCTCCTGCCAGACGGAGTCGTGGTAGAACAGCACCATCACGACGATGTCGAGCTCGCCCACCTCGCCCAAGGGATCGTCGAGCTCGCGGTCCAGGCGGACGACCGGGGCGTTGACGGGGCGGGCCAGCCGCTCGGACCAGGGCCCCTCGGCGAAGCGCTCCAGGACGAAGCGGTTGTTCTGGCCGTAGACCTGCCCCTGGGGACCGACGGCGCGGGCCAGCAGCTCGGTGGTGTAGCCCCCGCCGGCCATCAGGTCGGCCACCCGGTCTCCGGGTTGGACGCCGATCGCCTCCAGGAGCTGCGCGGGCTTGCGGCCCTCGTCCAGCGCACGGTCGGCGTCAGTCCGGTCGGGGGCCGCGACCAGGGCGGCGTAGTCGACGCTGGGGGCCGGCTCGGAGGCGGCAGGCGCGGGCACCGACACCGGCCCCGACACCAGCGCAGGCGAAGGCGCAGGGGCGGGATTGGTCGTGTGCGCGCAGGCGAGGAAGAGGAGGGTCGGGAACATGCTCTCTCCGAGTTTTGCAAAGTTGACGAGCGACTGCGTGGATTGGTCGGGTAAGTGTAGCAAATCCTCAACCCGGAGCTCCCATGCGCACACCCAGCCTTCTCCTCGCCCTCAGCATCTCCCTCCTCCCCCTCTCCCTGGCCTGCGGCGACAAGGACACCGGCGATGGAGGGGGCGACGGCGGCGGCACCGATGGCGGCACCGACGGGGGCACCGACGGGGGCACCGACGGGGGCGGCACCGGGGACGGCGGTGGCACCACCACGGATCCCGACGCCGACGGCGACGGCTACCCGGCCTCGGAAGACTGCGACGACGGCAACGAGGACGTGAACCCCGGCGCGGCCGAGATCTGCGACGGGATCGACAACGACTGCGACGATCGGGTCGACACCGACGACGACATCGTGCTCGACGCCGGCACCTGGTACATCGATGGCGACGCTGACGGCTTCGGCGACGCGATGGTCGTGGCCTGCGAGCAGCCCAAGAACGGAGTGGACGTCGCGGGCGACTGCGACGACGGCAACGACGAGATCCACCCCGGCGCCGACGAGGTCTGTGACCTGGTCGACAACGACTGCGACACCCTGGTCGACGACGCGGACGACGTCGTGATTGGAGCGCCGACCTGGTACATGGACCGGGACGGGGACGGCTTTGGCGACGCCGACGCCAGCATGGTCGCCTGCGAGCCCCCCGGCAGCGCGGGCGAGTACGTGGCCGACGACCAGGACTGCGACGACCGGCTCGAAGAGATCAACCCCGACGCCGAAGAGGTCTGCGACGGCATCGACAACGACTGTGACGGCGCCCTCGATCCCGAGACGGGCTGCGGCGTCGACTGCGGCGAGCTGTCGCTCCTCTCCTACTACGACAGCTACTCCGACTCGACCCCGGCGCCCGTGCACGCGGCGGCCGAGCACCTCGGCATGCCGTACGCCGATGGAGCCGCCTCGGACTTCGACACGCTGTGGGCGGCCGCCAGCTACGACATCCTGGTCATCGACGTCCCGGGCAGCTCGCTGCCCACCGGCGTGGACACGGCGATCAGCGAGCAGATCGCGGCCGGGGGCATCGTGGTGCTGAGCTGGTGGCAGCTGTACTCCGACACCGACATGCAGGCCCTGCTCGAGGTCGACGCCACCACCTACATCAGCACGCCCGAAGACCTGCACAGCCTGGACAGCGGCCTGTTCGAGCTCTACGAGTCCGTTCCCGACCCGATGGTCGCCGACGGCGACGAGGCGGGCATCAACGGCTCCTACCTGGTGGCCACGGACTCGAGCAGCTCCGAGGCGCTGGCCTGGTTCGACGAGCGCGGCACCAACGTGTCGATCCTCGCCACCCTGGACGGGCAGGTCCTGCTCAACGGCTTCCTGCCCTGGGACTACAAGACGGGCGACAACGACCGGGACGGCATGGTCGACGCCACCGAGCTGTACGTCAACGAGCTGCTCTGGCTGACCGACTGCTCGCCCTGAGCCTGACGGCGGTACGGCCCGGATCTTGATACCCTCCGGGCCGTGAGCGACCCCGGCGACAACGACAGCAACCAGTCCGTTCCCGACGAGATCGAGATGGGCGGGCTGCTGCTCCAGCCCGGCGACTTCGTCGACATGTACCAGTACGAGCGCCCGGTCGGACGTGGGGGGATGGCCTACGTCCTGCTGGCCCGCGACCCGGGCGGGCAGCCCGTCGCGCTGAAGGTGCTCAAGGCCAGCCGGATGCGCACGGGCCTGGCCCGCTTCCGCCGCGAATTCCGGGCCCTCTCTCGCCTGGACCACCAGAACATCATCCGGGTGGAGAGCTGGGGCGACATTCACGGGCACCCCTACCTGGCGATGGAGTACGTCGAGGGCTGCGATCTCCACACGGCGATCCGCCGCATGATGCGGCGCCCGGCCGAGGTCCGCTACTCCTGGGTCGAGGATGTGCTGATCCAGCTCGCCCGCGCCCTGGGACACCTCTCCCGCCGCGGGCTGGTGCATCGGGACCTCAAGCCCAGCAATGTGCTGGTCGACCAGGAAGGCACCTGCAAGCTGACCGACTTCGGCATCGTCAAGGACCTCGATCCCGACCGCGACCCGATGGTCAGCACGACCCTGGTCGGCACCTGGGCCTACGCCAGCCCCGAGCAGATCGCCGGCGACCCGATCGACCACCGCTCGGACCTGTACAGCCTGGGGGTGATCCTCTACGCGATGCTGACCGGCCGCCGTCCGTTCATCGCCGAGAACATGGCCGGCTACCTCGAAGCCCACCGGGGGCAGGCGCCGACGCCGCCCTCGGCCCTGATGCCCGACGTGCCCCCCGTGCTGGAGCGGGTCTGCCTGCGCCTGCTGGCCAAGTCCCCCAAGGACCGCTTTCAGAGCGCGTCCGAGATCCTCGACGAGCTGATGCTGGACGAGCCCGAGACCAGCCCCGAGGAGGACCTGCCGGTCGCGGCCTGGTCGCCGCCCCTGGTCGGTCGGGAGGACGCGCTGGCCGAGGCGGGAGAGGCCCTTGCCGCGCTGACCCGCGGGCAAGGCGGGGTGCTGATCGTCGAGGGAGCCGAGGGCCGCGGGCGCAGCCGGCTGCTCTCCGCGATCGTCTCGCGGGCCCGCCAGCAGCACGGCTACTCCGTCTACGAGGCGCGCATCGCCCTGAACGAGGGCTCCTTCGAGGCCCTGCTGCGCCTCGCCCGCGAGATCGGCCGCGAGCTGGGCGGCAGCGTGCCCCCCGAGCTGGCCCGGGCCATCGCCCGCTTCGCCCAGGGCCGCGGCAAGATGCCCGGCGACGCGCGCTACCAGCTCTACGACGGGCTCCGGGCGGCCCTCGACCGGCTGCTGGCCGGGGGGCCGCAGATCCTGGCGATCGACGATCTGCACCTGGCACCCTCGCCGCTGCTCGACCTGCTCGGCTACCTGGTGCGCACGGTCGTCGCTCGCGACGGGCACCCGCTGCTGCTGCTCTGCACCGCCCGACCCGAGGCCTCTCGCTACGAGGGCCTGCCCGCGCCGGGGACCTGGCCGGCCTTCCGTCATGGCCAGGACCTGGGCCTCAGCCCGATCGTGGTGGGCCTGGAGCTGCTGACGGTGGGCCACCTGCGGACGCTGGTGGACGGCCTGCTCGGCGCGGTGCCCGAGGCGGCGGCCCTGGCGCAGATGCTTCACCAGCAGACCGGGGGGGATCCCCTCTTCGCGGTGGAGTTCTTGCGCGGGATGATCCAGCGCGGCCTGATCCAGGCCCAGCCGGGGGGAGGCCATCGCCTGCTCATCCCGGCGCAGGAGCTGGACGCCGAGCGCCTCGCCATGCCGCCGGGCCTGCGCCAGGCGATCCTCGAGCGGCTCTCGGTCCTGGGTGAGGACACCCGCCAGGTGCTGGAGGTCTGCGCGGTCGCGGGCGCCGAGCTGGACATCGAGGACCTGCTGGACGTGGTGCAGCTCTCGGACGATGAGCGCGTCGGCGCCGAGGACGATCCGACCGAGATGGGCGACAGCACCGACCTCGGCGGCGCCGAGCGGCCCGTGGCCCGGCTGGTGCGCCACGGGCCCGATCGCTGGATGGACGCGATCGACCAGGCCATCGACGCCGGCTTGCTGATCGAGCTCCGGGGGGCGCTGGGCAGCCGGGTCCGCTTTGCCCAGGGCCAGGTGGCCGAGGTGGTCTACCAGGACCTGACGGCGACGGGGCGCTCGGCCCTGCACCGGCGCCTCGCGGCAGCCCTGGAGCTGCGCTACGCCGACAGCCCGGTGGTCGCCGAGGCGATCGGCGAGCACCACCGGCGGGCCGGGGACCTGGGGCGGGCCTGGCGTTCGCTGGCGCAGGCGGCGGTGGGCCTGATGGAGCGCTCCCTGCACGCCGAGGCCAGCGGCCTCCTGGCGCGAGCCCGGGCGGTCGAGGCGGCCGCGCGCGAGGTGATCCCCCACGCCGAGCGGGAGCCCGTCGAGCTGGCCCTGGTCCAGGTCGAGGCCGAGCTGCACGCCAACCGGGGCGAGTGGGAGGACGCCGTGCGCGCCCTGGTCGAGCTGGGCCGCCGCTGCCGCCAGGCCGGTCGGCTGCCCGAGGCGGACGAGGCCGAGGTCCTCCAGGGGACGACCTTGCGGCGCCTGGGCCGAGGCTTCGAAGGCGAGGAGCTGATCCGCGAGGTGCTCGTCCGGGCCCGCAAGCGCCACGACCGGCGGGTCGAGCTGCGGGCCCTGCACGCCCTGGCGGGGATGGCCTGGTCCGAAGGGGACCTCGACGGCTGCGAGCGGCTGGCCAGCCAGGCCCTGGTGGGCGCGGTGGGCCCCGAGATGGCCGAGGGCCGCGCCGGGATCCTGCTGGCGCTGACGGCGGTGCAAGCCAGCAAGGGCCAGCTCGCCCTGGCCGTGACCGGCCTGTCCGAGGCGGAAGAGCTGCTGCGCGGGCTGCGCGAGAAGAAGACCCGGGCCAGCGTGCTCTGCAACCTCTCCGAGGTGCTCTCCTGGAAGGGCGACCTGGTCGCTGCCGAGGCGCGCGCCGAAGAGGCCCGGGTCCTGGCCCGCGGGGTGGTCTACCAGGTGGTCGAGGCCAGCGCCCTGCGCTGCCGGGCCCTGGCTCGGCTGGAGCTGGGGGACCTGGAGGGCGCCCAGGTGGACCTGGACGAGGCCCTGGACCTCGCGCGCCGGATGGCCCTGGTCGAAGAGGAGGTGGCCATCCGCTTCCTGCTCGGCCGGCTGCTGATCAAGAGGGGCCAGGCGATGCAGGCCGAGCTGCACCTGGAGGCCGCCAACACCGCCGCTGCCCTGGCCGATCCCGAGTCCTACGGGCCCTCGGTGGTCGCCCTGCTGGCCCGTGCCCTGGCCGCCCAGGGGCGTCGGGACGACGCCCGGCTGGTGCTGGCGCACTGCGCGGGGGCGACCGAGCGCCTGCACGCCCCGCGTCGCACCGAGCTGCTCCTGCTGCTGGCCAGCGCCTGGAACACCCTGGGTGATCGTGCCCCGGCGCTGGCGGTGGTGCGGCAGGCCGTCGCCGTCGCCGAGCGCTACGAGTTCCGGACCTGGGCGATGCACGCCCACTCGCTGCTGGTGGTGCTCTCGACCGATGAGCAGGAGATCGCCTCGGCTCGGGAGCGCGGATCGGCCATCGCCCGTGGCATGCTGACCCACCTCTCTCCCGATCGGGCCCGCGGCTTCCGGGCCATGGCCTCGGTCGTGCGGCTGCTCGGTCCCCCCCTCGTCTGAACCCTGCAACCCGGCATCGACCTGCCTCTTCCGGCCCCTCCTTCGGCCTCCGATGTGCCGCTCAGCATCGGTCCCTACGTCGCCGAGCGGCTGATCGGCCGAGGCGCGATGGCGGCGGTCTACCTCTGTCGGGATCCCTCCGGGCAGGCGGTCGCGGTGAAGTGGCTCGACGGGCATATGCCCGGCATGGGTCCGGAGGAGGGCAGCCTCAGCCCGGCCCTGGCCTCCCGCTTCGAGCGAGAGGTCGAGGCCCTGGAGCGCATCCGCCACCCCGGCGTCGTCGCCTACCGAGGGCACGGGTTGTGGCTGTCCCGGCCCTACCTGGTGATGGACCTGGTCGAGGGCACCGATCTGCGCGCCTTCGCCGAGAAGCTCGCGGCGCGCCCTCCGCTGGAGCGCTACGCCCGCGCCCGGACCATCGGGCAGGCCCTCTGCGAGGCGGTCGGTGCGATGCACGAGGTGGGCCTGGTGCATCGGGACGTCAAGCCCGCCAACGTGCTGGTCGACCCCGACGGTCGGGTGGTCCTGACCGACCTGGGGGTGGTGCGCGACCTGTCGGAGCCCGGACGGACCCAGGTGGGCGTGCTGATCGGGACGGTGGCCTACGCCGCGCCCGAGCAGATCGAGGGCGGCGCCATCGACGCCCGCACCGATCTGTACGGGGTGGGGGCGACGATCTACTATGTGCTGACGCTGCGTCGCCCCCACGAGAGCAGCGCACGGCCCGGCGATGGGCTGCCGGTGCCCCCCAGCCGCCGCGACCCGGAGCTGCCCGCAGACCTGGAGGCGGTGATCCTGCGCCTGATGGCCCCCCGGCCCGAGGATCGCTACGCCGACGCGGCCGAGGCGGCGGCGGCCTTCTCCGGGGCGGGAGCGGGTCAGCCGGCCCTGCCGCTGGCCGGTCGAGGGAGCCTCGTGGCCGCGGTCACCGGCATCCTGGACGAGGCCGAGGCCCGTGGCGACTCGATGCTGCTGGAGCTGCTCGGCAAGCCCGGGGTCGGCCGTCGCTGGCTGGCGGGCGTGGTGCGCTCTGCGGCCTCGCGTCGCGGCCTGACGGTGGTCGAGCCCGGCCACGCGCCCGGCCTCGCCCTGGCGGTCCAGCGCGCCGCTCGCGAGCCCGGGACCGTCGTGCTCTGCCTCGGCGCCGGCGCCTCCTCCTCGGAGACAGGGCCCGAAGGCCTCCGCCGGGAGCGCGTCGAGGTCCTCCCCCTGGGCGTCGCCGAGCTGCGCCGGACGGTCGTCGCCGTCGCGCCGCTGACCGAGCACCCCGCCCGGGTCGCCGAGCGCCTGCACCGCTTCACCGGCGGCCTGCCGGTGTTGATCCTGCCCTTGCTGGAGGCCTGCACCCACGGCGCCCGCCTGCGCCTGCCCGAGGCGCCTCCCCTGCTGCCGGCCGCCCAGCGCTTCCTGCACGGCCTCGAGCTCGATGCCATCGAGGTGCTCGGCGCCCTGGCCCTCTGTTCGGGACCGGCCAGCGCCGATCAGCTCTCCTCGGTGGCCGCCCTGCCGGCCGAGGACCTGCTGCCGGAGCTGGCCGCGCGCGGGCTGGTCTCGGAGTCTGGCGGACGCTGGTCCTTCCTCGCCGAGTGCCTGCGGGTCGCCGCGCTCGACGCGGTCCCCGACCTCGACAGCCTGCGCCGACGGTTCGCCGACCGCGCCGAGCCGGGCGCCGATCCGGGCGCCGAGCCCACCCCGCCTCCTCGCGCCGAGGCCGGGCAGCTCCTCTTCGACGGCCAGCCGGCGTTGGCCCTGGAGCAGGCCCGCCGGGACCTCGCCGACGCCCAGGCCCGCGGCGCGCGTGACTCCGAGGGCTGGGCCCTGGCGGAGCTGGGCGGGACCCTGCTGGAGCTGGGGCAGCTGGACGCCGCCCGTCGGGTCCTGGCCAATTGCAGCGCCCTGGCCAAGGCCGGCGACGACGCCGAGCTGCGGGTTCGGGCGCACGTCCTGCGGGCCCTGGCGGAGCTGGGCGCGGGAGGCCAGGGGGCCCAACGTCGGGTGGCGGCGGCCACGGCCCTGGACCGGGTGGTGCCGCTGGCCGCCGGCGCCGAGCTGCGGCAGGACGCCGTCGACGCGCTGGTGTTCATGGCCTGGGCTTGCGCCGCGGCCGAGATGAGCGATCAGCGCGCCAGCCTGCAGGCCCATCGCCGGGCCCTGGAGCGCCTGCCCCGACTGGCGCCCTGCGATCGCATCCGCGTCGTCCTCGGCCTGGCCCGGGCTGGCCTGCGGCGTGGCGAGGGCCCGCTGGCCCTCAACGTGCTCCACCAGCTCGACGATGCCACCCGCGCCCGCGCTTTCGTGGCCTGGCAGATCGACCGCCTGCGGGCCTGGGCGACCGGCGGCGACGCCCCCGCGCCCGGGGCCCTGACCGACGGCCTGTCGCCCGCCGAGCGGGCCGAGCTGGAGCGCTCGCGCTGAAGGGAGGCCTGGTACGCGCGAGCCCCCCTCCAAGATGGGGCGCAGCTACTAGCGGGGCCCCTCGGCCTGCCAGGCGTAGCCGGCGCTGACTCCGGCGCCGGCGCCGCCCGAGAGCGACCAGGCCTGGGCGAAGCCCTGTTCGCGCAGCCAGTGGGCCACGCCGTAGCTGCGGGCGCCCGCGGCGCAGTAGACGACGATGACCTTGTCGCGCGGGAGCTGGTCGAGGTTGTTGGGCACACTGTTCATGGGGATCCAGCTGGCGCCGGCCAGGATCCCGTTGCGGACCTCCATCGACTCGCGGATGTCCAGCAGCAGCAGCGGCCGCCCCTCTTCCCGCCATGCCCGCAGGCCCTCGTGGTCGATCTCAAGCTGGGGCTCCACCCCGGGCGGCTCTTCCTGCGGCGC
>ERZ761602.1860-NODE-1860-length-35937-cov-38.143721_pt1 | contig 35937 bp, 32 predicted proteins | sample MGYA00512165_ERZ761602 | MGnify/ENA primary metagenome ERZ761602 (study PRJEB28899, sample SAMN02445085) | bioreactor sludge metagenome | biome: EBPR sludge; isolation source: Thorneside wastewater treatment plant | place: Australia: Brisbane, Thorneside...
ATTGATATTCCTAGAGTTAAGGCCGGTTTTAGGCGATAATCTAGGAAAGACCCATGGTAAATATCCCAATAATATCAATTCAAATAAATTATTAAAATTTGAGAATAAAATTTAATAAATTTTGAAACTCCGCCTTTCGTAAGGATGCCGAAGTGGTATTTTTGCACATGTTCATGACAGGACGACAGTCGACGGGAATCGCCGCAGCAATGGTGATGGCGATGGCAACCTCGGGATGCCTCAGCCTTGGCAAGAAGAAGGAGGAAGCCGCCGTCGATGCGCCGCCTCCGCCTCCGGCGGCCTACCCGGACACTTCCGGGAGCATGATGGCGGGTTCGACTCCGTCCTCCGCCGTGCCTGCGCCTTCCTCGGCGACGGCTGCGGCGACGAACCGTCCTTCCGCCGCGTCCGCCACTCCGGTGCCCTTTTCCCTGCGGGAAGGGGAGCAGCTCGTGCCTCACTTGATCCAACCGGGCGAATACCTCTCCACCATCGCCTCGAAGTACAACACCACGGTCGGGCGCATCCAGTCGGCCAACGGGATGACGGACACGAAGATCTTCGCGGGCAAGACGATCCAGGTGCCGACTTCGGCAGCACCGCTGGCTTCGGGCTTGTCGGGCGCTCCCTCCGGCGGAGGGTATGGCGCAGAGCCCGCTCCGGCCTACAGTGGACCCGTGGGCGGAGGCTATCCTTCGGCGACGGCACCGCCGACGCCGTCCGCTCCCTCGTATCCCACGGCTTCGGTGCCCGGTGCGATCACCGCCCCTCCGGTGCCTGAGGGCGGGGGCGGGCTGGGCGACCCCGCCGCGACCTCCTACCCGAGAACGAATCCCGTGCCGAGCTTCGAGGCGAGCCGGGTGCAATTCTCGAACTGAGCCGCCTTGCGTGGCTCCCCTCGATGAGCAGTCGTCTTTCCGTCGGGATCGTCACGGTTTCGGATCGCGCCGCCGCCGGAGAATACGAAGACCACGGAGGCCCCGCCTTGCGTGCCGCCTGTCTCGAATCGGGCTGGGAGGTGCTCGCCGAGGCGGTCGTTCCGGACGAAGCGGAGGCGATCCAGAAAACGGTCCGCGCGTTCTCGGCTCAAGGTTGCGGGTTGATCCTCACGACGGGCGGCACTGGCATCGCCCTCCGAGATGTCACGCCCGAGGCGATCCGCGGAGTGATGCGGGTGGAGATCCCCGGATTCGGCGAGACGATGCGGAGGAAGTCGTTCGAGATCACCCCGAACGCGATCCTTTCCCGCAGCCTCGCGGCCATCGTGGATCGCTCCCTCGTCGTCGCCCTGCCGGGCAAGCCGAGCGGCGCGGTGGAATGCCTCGGCTTCGTGAAGGACGCGATTCCGCACACGGTCAAGCTGGCGCAGGGGATGCCGACTTCGTGTTGAGCCGCGGGTCACGAGTCATGGGTCACGAGTCATGGGTCACGAGTGGCGGAACCCCGTCAACCCGCGGCTCTTGACCCGTGACCCGCGACCGCTTCGGGTTTCGGCGTTTTTCCCAGCAAATGCCACGCCAGAATCAAGGCGGCGGCGAAGAGGAGCGCCCAGACGAACCAGATGGGATCGGCGGTGGTCTGGCGCTCGCGGATCGCGTTGGGGAGAGTGCCGAGTTCGGAGATCGATCCGGCCTTGGAGAAGTCGGCCTCGCGGGTGTCGGCGAAATTCGCGGTGGCGTCGAGGAGGAGGACGCCGTCTTGGGTGACGCGGAAGAAGCCCGGATCGCCCGGGGCGCGGAGCTGGCGGGCGCGGTCCAAGGGGATGGTGGTGCTCCCCGTCTCCTCGACCAGTTCCAACGGAGGGGACTCGGTCGTGGTGGCGTGGGCCAAGGCGAGGGGCTGGCGCAATTCGAGGTTGCGGACTTCGCCCGCGATTTTCCCCGCCCGCACCTGGGCGGCGAAGCGATGCACGAGGACGACGAAGGCGGGCAGGCGCGGGGCGTTGGAATGGAGGATGTCGAAGTTCAAGACGAGCTGGCGGCGGTCCGCCGCCTCGCGCAGGAGGACGAGGGGGCGCTCGCCCTGCCAGAGCAGCACGAGATCGTCCTCGTGCATCGGAATGGAGGGGGTGGAGCGGGCGATGAGACCCTGCCAGTCGAGCTCAGCGACGAGGGGGTGGTTCGCCGCGACGATAGGGCCGGAGAGGAAGCGGGGCGGCACCAGTTCCTGGTTGAGGAAGACGATGGCCGTGGCCGGGAGTTCGGCGGGCGAGAGAGGATTGTAAGTGGCGAACCAGAGGTCGGGCGTCTCGTCGGGCTTGGACTGCGCCGCGTTTTCGAGGCTGCCGATGAGTCCGGCGACGACAGCCTCGACGGTCGGCGATCCGGTGCGGGAGACGAGGAGCGATTTGGGCGAGGGGTTCACGAGAAAGAGCCGGTCGTCGCGGGTGAAGCGGTCGGGTTCGAGGACGAGGCTGGCGCGATCCGCTCCCTCGGGGAATTCGCCTTGCAGAGTGATGGTCGCGCCGGGTTCCAGATCGGCGGTGCGGGGTTCGGTGCGGCGGCCGCCCGTGGCGAGGAACCAGGAGCGGCTTTGGGCTTTGTCAGCGTAGTTCCGCAGGGTCGCCCGCCACACGGTGCGGTCGTCCTCGCGCTCGATGCGCAGCCCGGCGAAGCCGACGTTGTCGAGGGGGCTGCCGACGGCGAGGCGGAGGGCGCCGAAGGGCAGGGGATCGCCGGGATAGTCGGTGGCGAAGACGAGGACGCCCTCGGCCCCGGCGAGGCCGCGTCCGACGCGCAAGGCGAGCTCGGGCGAGTGGCTGCCGGAGGAGGGACGCCAGTCGGCGAGGGCCTCGATCAATTCCCCGGCCGAGGTGCCCCGGTAGAGGGTGGCCCCGCTCGTCGAGGATTCGATGGCGGTGTATTCCGTCGTCCCGACGAGGGAGGCGAGGGGCGGCAGTTCGCGGCGGAGGACTTCGGCGAACTCGTCGCGGAAGGCCTCCATCGAGGCGGAATCGTCGAGGACGAGGACGACCCGCTGCACGGACCTCGCGCTGGTCCATCGCGGTTCGGCGAGGAGCCAGGCGAGGAGGATGACGCCGAGCAGTTGCAGCCAGAGCGGGACGGAGTTCCGCAATCGGTCGAAGCGCCGCCCCTTCACGCTCTCGCGGTCGAGATGCTCGAGCAGGAAGAGCGTGCTCGCGGGGACACGCTTCGACTCGCGCTGGAGGAAGTGGATGAGCAGGATCGCCGGGATGCCGAGCAGCGCCCAGAGGCCGATGGGGTTGGCGAGGATCATGGTGGCCGTAGGCCACCGTTAAAGGTGAAAAGTGAAAGGTGAAAGGTAAAAATTCGAGCGGCCTGGTGGCCTATTGCCAAATCTCTATGTAAGCCATGTCGAAATCCGAAACATGACGCAGAGAAGATGGCATCACTCAGTCGACCGCTCCAACTCCTGACGGGGGCCGAAGAACTCGAAATGCGCCCGCGAGGCCGGGATGCCCCAGGCGAGCAGTTGGTGGTAGATGTTCACCATGAACGGTTTCGGGCCGCAGAAGTAGTAGTCCGCGTCGCGTTCCGGCACGAGGGACTCGATGAGCTCCGCGTCGATCTGCCCTTCGCTGACGGGGCTTCCCTCCGAGCGCAGCCGGTCCATCTCCGTGGGCGCGTCGTAGCGGTAGCGGACGGTGAGGTTGGGATGGGCGGCGGCCAAGGCGTCCACCTGATGCCGGAAAGCATGGACCCGGCTGTTGAGGCAGCCGTGGAGGAAGAAGATGCGTCGCCCGGGAGTGCGCTCCAGCGCGCTGAGCAGCATGCTGAGCACTGGCGTGATGCCGACCCCGGCGGAAAGCAGCACGAGGGGGCGCTCATGGGACTCTTCGAGATCGAGGAAAAACTCGCCGCAGGGCGGCCCCACCTCCAGGCGGTCGCCCACTCTCACCTGCTGGTGCAGGTAGCTGGAGACGAACCCCTCCGGCTTGCCAGTGTCGTCGCCCGGCTCCTGCTTCACGCTGATGCGGAGCCAAGGCTGGCCCGGCTTGTCGGAGAGGCTGTAGTTCCGCATTGTGGTGTGGCCGCAGGGACTCGGCATGCGTAGGGTCAGGTATTGCCCCGGCTTGTAGTCCGGCACGGCTCCGCCATCGACCGGTTCCAGGTAGAAGGACGTGATGAGCTCGCTCTCCGGCTGCTTCCGCGTGACGAAGAAGGTCTTGAAACCCTCCCAGCCATGGGGCGCGGCCCCTTGTTCGCGATAGATCTGCGCTTCGCGACCGATGAGGATGTCGGCGAGGAACTGATAGGCCTCGGCCCAAGCCTGCACGATCTCCTCCGTGGCCGCGGCTCCCAGCACTTCGCGGATGGAGGCCAGCAGGTTCTCCCCGACGATGGGGTAGTGCTCGGGTTTGATCATCAGCGAAGCGTGCTTTTGCGCGATCAGCTCGACCGCGCCTCCCAGCACCTCCAAGTTGTCGATGTTCGCCGCGTAGGCGCAGATGGCACCCGCCAGCGCCTTCTGCTGGGCACCTGCCGCCTGGTGGGCCGGGTTGAAGAAAGGGCCCACTTCCGGATTGTGCTGGAACATGCGCTGGTAGAAATGGCGGGTCAAGGTCTCCCCGTGCTCTTCCAGGACGGGAGCGGTGGCTTTGACGAGGGCGATGGTGTGTGGCGAAAGCATGGGAGATGGATGGATCGGTGGATGGGCGCTAAATAGGTATTTTATTTACCTGTTTAGCGAGCGATTTTTCCCCCATCATCGCGTGATGCTGCTACAGTGCCGGGAAACGTATCGCGCGGAGCCGTGCAGCTCACCTACCACACCGACTACGCCTTGCGGCTGCTCATCTACCTCGTCGCGAGGCCCGGGCAGACGGTGGGCACGCGCGAGATCGCCGAGCACTACGGCATTTCTCCGGACCATCTCATCAAAGTCGCCAAATCCCTGACGCGGGCGGGCTGGCTCGTCTCCAGCCGCGGCGTCGGGGGAGGGGTGCGGCTCGCCGAGCGCACGCCTAGCACGCCCATCGGCGACATCGTGCGGCATACGGAGAACACCCCGCTCGTCGAGTGCTTCCACTTGGAGACCAACACCTGCCCCATCCACAGGGGATGCCATCTCCGGTCCATCCTCCATCAAGCCCACCAAGCCTTTTTCGACGTGCTGGACTCCTTCACCGTGAGCGATTTGGCGAAGAATCCCGGCAGCTTGGCCAGCCCGCTTGGGAAAAAGCCACGCCGGACCCGGTCGTGACGGTCGCTACTCCGGCGTTGTCATTCGTGCGGTATCCAATAGATTCGAAACATTCACCAGAAGTTCCGTGTGTCGGGTAGGACGGTTCGGCCCGAACTGCCGGAAGGGGGTTCTTGGATCCCTGCGCGCCCAACCCCTGACCGGGCCGGTCGGGTCTACCCGCTCGCCGTTTTCGGAATCCGAAAGACTTGGGAAGGTTCCAAAAAGAATCCGGCTCTCCACCCGGCAGCCGGTCTTGATCACACGGTGCATCACTTCGATATGCCAGTGCAGGTCATACCAGCCGGTCAGTTGCGCCGCGTCGGAGCCGCTTGCCACCGATTCGGTGGGCAAATCCATCTCCATGCGCCACCCCCTCGACCATACAAGCGTTTGGTGCCAGCAAATTATATAGATTTGGGTAGCGGGCAGGTCATGACACCGCACCCCAAGGTATGGTCATTCGCCGTCTCGAGGCCAAGTTCGGGTTTCGAGCTTCGGATTTCGGGCTTTCACCCGACGGTCATCTCGGCGCGTTCATCCAAGTAAGCGGCGATGCCGTTGTTTTGGTCGCAGAGGATGACCTTTGGTTTCACTGGCTTTTCCGTGATTTCGAAACCCATCACGATGACCGTCTCGCCCGCGTTGATGAGGTGGGCGGCGGGTCCGTTGATCCCGATGATGCCCGATCCGGCCTCGCCCTCGATGACGTAGGTTTCGAGGCGCACCCCCGTGGTTGCGCTGACGACGAGCACTTTCTCCCCGACCCAGAGGCCCGTCGCGTCGATGAGGTCGCGGTCGATGGTGATGCTGCCGACGTAGTCAACCCTCGCCTCGGTGACGGTGGCGTGGTGGATTTTGGAACGGAGCAGGCTGCGCATGGGGGATGCGACGAAGGTTTCGCAGAACGGGGGATTTGCAAGGGGAGGCTTCTTCGCCCAGATCAGGGATTGCTTTTTTCCCTCCGATTGGCCATGCTCGTGTCCATGGGGAATTCCGATGGCTGCGACCAAGGGCGCGAATGGCACGGATGCACCGCGTTCCGCTGGCTGGCTCTGATCGCGTTCACTGTCGCGTCGGTTTTCGGCTGGCAGTCTTGGCGGGGGAAGACGGAGGAGGAGCCGATCACGCGGCTCGACATCGGGGACGGAAGCGGGCTGATGGGCCACCGCATCCTCGCGGCGGCGGCGATGCTGGCGGCGGAGCGGCCTGTGCGCATCGAATTTGTGCGGGGACAGGGTCGGACCGGGGGGATCTCGGTGATACCGCGAAAGGTGATGGCGGGGATGCCGTGCGATTGGATGTCGTTGGAGGTGACGCAAAACGGAACCAAGATGAACGACGAACCGTTGTCATTGGACGAACTTACCGAGAGACTGGCGACTTATGTCAAAGTCGCGCGATTGACGGACTCCTTGCCGTTTTTCATCCTCCGTGCCGACGAAAAGGCCACAGGCGAGCGCTTGGTGGCTGTCTTCGGTCTGTTGTATGAAGCCGGGATAGTTCATGTGAACTTGCCCGATCCGCTTTTCGAGATGTCCAAAAAGGCTGATCCACCGCGACCGCAAATCATTCCCCAAGCCCATCCGGTGCGGCTGAATTGATCTTTGAAATCCGACAACGCGGTACGAAAAGCGCCGGGAATCGGAACCACCCGGCTCTCAACCCTCAAACCACCCCCCTCTCGATTACTTCAACGGCAAGGTCTCGGTGGCGGCACCGGGGGCGGGCTCGATGCCGAGGAGCTTGCACACGGTCGCGTGGAAGCTGAGCTGCCCGACTTCGCTGGCGAAGGCCCCGGCGGGCGAGTTCGGGTAGCCGGCGAGGAAGATCTGGCCCGACATGCGGCCCGACTCCTCCACGGGATAGCCGTAGGCGCCGAAGAGGCCGGGGCCGGCGGAGGCTTCGTAGACAGGCTCGTCGGCTTTCTCGTCGGCGAAGGAATAGGGGGCCTTGAGGACGAGGACGCGGTCGCCGGTGCGCTCGGGATGCTGATAGGCCCAATTTCCGGGCAGTTCCTCCTTCTTCAGGGGGCGGAAGTAGATGCGCTTGCTCAACTCGTTGTCGAATTTGTTGATGAAAATCTTCCGTTCACCCTCGTTCTCGGGCAGGTTCTTGAAGAAAAGGTTGGCGATGGCGTCGTGGGCGACGATGTCGGCGTTGGCCATCATCTCGGGGCCGAGGAGGTGGGCGATGTTCACGTTCTTCTCGCGCTCGGCGAGGCCGTGGTCGGTGGTGAGGAAGATGACGAGGTTCGCGTCGGGCGGGGCGAGGGTGGCCCATTCCGCCTGGAGGGTGTCGAAGAAGCTTTTCAAGGCCGTGTCGGTCGCGCCGACGGCGGCGTAGGTGTCGTCGGCGCGGGGGCCGTGGGCGAGTCCGGCGCGGAGGATGTCGTCGAGGCGGAGCATGACGAGGCGCAACTTCTCCCCTCCGGCGGTGGCGTCGGCCCGCCATTGCTCCAGCGCCTTGTTGAGGCGGACCTCGTCGGTCGATGCGGGATCGAAGGCGTCGAGGAAGTGGGCGGCCTTGTGCTCGCCCCCTTGGTTCTGCGAGAGGGGCCAGTCGTGGACGAGGGTCTTCACCCCCTGCCTCGTCGCGGTGGTCCAGATCGGCTCGGCGAGGAGCAGCGCGGAGTCAGTGGGTCGGTCGACGATCTCGCCGGAGGGGGTGCGGATGCGGTCGGCGACGATGCCGTGCTTGTCCGGCGTCACCCCCGTGGCCATGGTGGCATGGGCGGGGTAGGTGAGGCAGGGGAAGCTGGGCCGCATCTTGTTCGTCGCGGCTCCGTCCTCGGCGAGCTTCTTGAGAAAAGGGGTTTCGGACTTCTCCAGATAATCGCCCCGGAATCCGGGAATGCTGATCCAGACGACGACGGCAGGGCCGGAGCCAGACCCCTTGGAGACGGGCTCGGGTTCCTCCTGGGGCGTTTCCTCGGGACGGTTGCTCGCGTTCTTCGCGAGCCGGGTGGCTTCGTCGACCCGGCGCTGCTCGGCAAGAAGCCCCTGTGTGGACCGGTCGCCCTCGAAGGAGTTGCGGGTGAACTGGATGCCGTCGCTGCCGCTCCAGAGGAAAAGGAGCATGAAGGAGAAGAGCAGGATCGCGACGAGGGTGAGCAGCGAACTGGCGAGGGATCGGAACATGGCGGGGCGTTTGTTACCCGTTATCCGAAGATGGCCCGGCTTGCAAGTGGCGCGACCAGTTTTCAGCCTTGCCCCCAAGCGGCCCGGTAGACGCTCTCCAGCGAGGCGGCGTCCACCGCCACGGGATTGAAGCGGGCGGTCCACTGGGCGGCGGCTTCCTCGGCGAGCTGGGGGACTTTCGCCTCGTCCACGCCGAGTTCGCGCAGGGAGAGGTCCATGCCGCAGGCGCGGAGGTGCTCGCGCACGCGGGCGGCGAGATCGATTCCGCCGGAAAGCTTGTCGTAGATCGCGGCGGCCTCGGCGTCGGTGCGGTTGAAGGCGATCACATGGGGCAGTATCGTACCGACGGCTTGCCCGTGGATGGTGCCGTAGTGCGCGGTGAGCGGGTTGGCGCAGGAATGGGCGATGCCGAGCATGGAGTTCTCGATCGCGGTCCCGGCGAAAGCGGAGCCGAGCAGCATCCGGGCGCGGGCCTCAAGATCGGACGGCTCGGCGAGGACTCGCGCGAGTCCCGCGTCGAGGAGCTGCCAAGCCACCGCCGAACAGGCCGAGGAGATTTCGTTGCGCTGGTTGCACACCGCCGTTTCGAGAGCGTGGGCGATGGCGTCGATCCCGGTGTGGGCCGTGACCGCCGTCGGCATGGTCACGGTCAGTTCGGGATCGAGGATGGACACGGCGGCGGCGCATTTGGTGTCGCCACAGGCCATTTTGGCATGGGTCTCGGCGTCGGCGATGAGGGCGAATTTCTGGCATTCGCTGCCGGTGCCGGCGGTCGTGGGCACGGCGATGAAGGGGAGCATGGGCTTCGTCGCCTTGCCGACGCCCCAGTAGTCCTGCATGCGGCCGCCGTTGGTGAGGATGAAATTGCAGCCCTTCGCGGTGTCGAGGCTGGAGCCTCCGCCGAGTCCGACGATGAGGTCGATCCTCCCTTCCGCCGCGACAGCGACGCAGCGGTCCACGTCCTCGGTGTCGGGGTTCTCGCGGACTTGGTCGTAGACCACGACCTCGATGCCGACGACCCGGAGGGAAGCGACGGCTCTCTGCACAAAGCCCGTCTTGGCGAGGCCCGGATCAGTCACGACGAGGACGCGTTCGCCGCCGAGCGAGGCGGCCTCCGCTCCGAGGGTGTCGAGTGTCCCGGGGCCGAAGACGACTTTCCCTCCGGCGGCGTGGCGGAAGTCGCGCACCCATTCGGGCAGGTTCAGTTCCGCGCAGAGGGATTCGATGGAAAGGGGATCGGACGGCATCGGGAAGAACCCTAAGGGATCACGCGACCTCCGCAATCTGGAAGGAACGGCGCGTATACAGGAACTCGAAAAGGTTGCCTTCGTGCGGTTGGTTCCACTGGATCCGGTTGGTCGGCACGTTTCCGATGTTGAGGCGGTCGATGTGGGGGCAGTCGAAAAGCCGGTGGATCCACTCGATGTCCTTGGTCACGGCGGTGACAACCAGCGAGTAGCCGATCTTGTCGAGCATTTCGGCCTGCGGGCATTCGACGACGCTGGCGAAGGGGAAGAGGAACTCGCGGATGGCCAGCTCCTGGTCGAAGGAATCGACGCGCACGAGGGTGGGCTGGAGGTAGTTCATCCCGTCGCGCTGCTGGAAGCGCTCGCCCTCGCGGAATTCGGCGGTGACATCGACGGCTCCGTCGGCCTTCAATCCTTTTTCGACGGCCTCGTTGATCCACTCGGCGAACATGGGGTTGGCGAAGCCGGAGAGCTTCGCGTCCGGGTCGTCCTGGGCGAGGGGCTTGATCTCGGCGAGTCGCTTCGCCATGGCGCGGGCGATCTCGTCGCCATGGCGCGGCACGACGATGGTCGAGGTGCAGATGCAGCTGCGGCCCGAGTTCGCGGAGACGGATTCGACGAGGGTGTCGATGTATTTCTCCCAATGGTCGATCTCGTCCTCGCCGATGAGGAATTTCGAGTAGCCGGTGCCGTGGACCTCGATGCGGGGGTCGTTCTCGTATTGCTTCACGGTCGAGTCGTCGCCGAAGAGCATGACCCGGCCCGCGCGGCGGATGATCACGCCGGAGCCGTCGTGCTGCGTCGGGTAAAGGCTGAAGGCCTCGGACGGAGCGCCCGCCTTGAGGAAGGCTTGGATGATGCGCCAAGGGGTCCAAGGCTCCTCGCGTCCGGGCTTCAGCAGCACGGGCACCTTCATGGCGATGGCGGGAATCCAGAGGGCGTTGACCGCAGGGGAGTTGCTCGGGAGGATGACGGCGAGTTCGTTCGTCGTCGCCGAAAAACTGACCGGAGCGCCGCCTTGTTCGCCGTAGCCTTGGTCGAGCACCGCGACGTCGAGTCCCCGCGTGAGGCCGCGGAAAATGTCCTCGATTTGTCCGAAAATGCCTCCCAAGCGCTTCATGTTCATGCGGATGAGCGAATGGGGGAGGCCGCTCGTGGCCGCAAGGGAGAGCACGTAGTCCTCGGGCGACTGCATCGCTCCATCGAGGCCGATGGGCAGGTCGTCGTTCAGGAAGATTTCGCCGGCCCGCTTCGTGATCTCGATGAGATCGGTCGCCTTCATCGCCTTCAGCTTGGCGCGGGCTTCGCCCATCTTGGCGAGATCGTATTTGATCATGTCGGCGCAGGCGAAGCTGATCTCGGCGGCGGCTTCTTTGCCGCCGAGCCGGTTCACGACCTGCACGTCCAGAGATTTGTGGACGCGGCCTTGGCGGAGGATGGGGATGTGAGGGGCGTTCATGGGGAAATTCCTCTTACTCTTTACTCCTTACTCTTACCTCTTACTCGGGTGGGGGAGGAAAGCGGGCTTTGCTTGGGGGGGAGTAAGAGTAAGGAGTAAAGAGTAAGAGGAAGGAGCTCAATACACTCCCTCGATCACCTTCCCCGTCAATGCACCGAAGGGCCTCACATCGCCGACGCCGTCCCAAGGATACTTCCCGTGCGGCTTGCGGCGGATGGCCTCGTCGCGTTCGAGGAAGCGGGGCATGAAGAACTCGTGCGACAGGGTCGTGAGCTCGACCCGACCGTATTCGCCGTAGTCCTTGGTGATCTCGGTCTTCTCGGGATCGACGATGCGGAGGACGGCGCGGGGCTGGGGGGCGTAGTAGGTGACGCTGTAGCCGTTCGCCTTCAACTCGCGGGGAAGGGAGACGGCGAGGCCCATGAGGGTGTTGCCGTAGGTGGGCACGAAGAGGGCTTTGTCCTCGAGCACCTCCTCCTGGAGGAAGCGGACGTATTCCGGAGTCATCGAGGTGCCGCCGCAGAAGCAGCCCTTGATCCCGTGCCCCGCGATGGAGATGCGCTCGCCGATGGAGGCGAGGAGGCGCGGGGTGGTGAAGATGCACTGGATGTCGCGGTGCTTGATGATCTCCACGGCCTGCTCCATGACGTGGGCCTGGTAGCGCTCGGCCTCGTCGTAGGCCTTGCGGGCGATCACTTTTTTCACCCAGCGGGGGTCGCAATCGACGTGGTAGCAGCTCCCGCCGCGGAAGTTGGCGAGGTGCTCGATGGCGAGGCGGAGACGGCGGGGACCGGTGGGGCCGACCATGATCCAGTTACCGCCTTTGGGGAAGAACTCGTCGTCGAGCTGGTGGGAGAACTGCTCGTAGTCGTGCTTGTAGTCCTCCCAGCCGACGCGCTGCTTGGGCAGACCGGTGGTGCCGCCGGTCTCGAAGACGTTGAAGGGGCGGCCCTTGTAGGCGTTGGGAACGAAGCGCTCGTTTTTCTCGTCGCGAAGCCACTCGTCTTGGAAATGGGGGAACTGGACGATGTCGTCGTAGGTCTTCACCTCCTCGCGGGGGTCCCAGCCGGCCTGCTTCTTCCAGTCGAGCCAGAAGGGGCATCCGGTTTCTTCACTGAAGTGCCACGCCATCATTTCGCGGACACGTTCGTCGAGTTGTGCTTTGGCTTCGTCTGCGGTCATTTTTGGAGAACGGTGCGGTGGTTGGACCGCTGATTTGGCGGATCTTCGTGACGGGACTCACTGATCGCCGAAGGCGTAGAGGTGGGTCTGGGTCATGATGTAGAGGGTGCCGTTGGCCACCACGCAGGTCGAGTAGATCGGGGCGGGGAAGGTGATGGAGCCGAGCTCCTCAAGTTCCTTGCCGGCCTTGAGGATGACCAGCTCGCCGTCCTCGTTGCCGATCAGGATCTTGCCGTCCACGTAGAGGGTCGAGCTCCAGATGTGGGAGAGGGTGTCGTGCTCCCAGTATTTCTCGCCGGTCTCGGCGTCGAGACAGTAGATGCGGCCCGAGTAGTCGGCGATGTAGACGAGGCCGTCGTGGATGGAGGGGGTGGAGATGCTGCGGGCGATCTCCTTGAACTGCCAGGCGATGGCGTCCTGTCCGGTGCCTTTCGAGGGGTCGATGCAGGTGACCGCGCCGACGCCCTCGCCGTGCTCGGGGTCCTGGCCGATCACGGCGTAGACCTTGTCGTTGTAGATCACAGGGGAGGAGATGATTTCGGAAGGGCCGGGATAGGTGGCGTATTTGATTGGCTCGCCGTTCTCGTCGAAGCGGTATTCCTTGGGGCAGCAATCGACCTGCCAGAGCGCTTTGAGGAGGTTGAATTCGTCGTCGCCGTCCTTCTCGACGTCGAATTCGTTGGCGTCGAAGCCGTAGACGATGCCGTCGCCGCCGCCGAAGACGATGATCTCCTTCCCGGCGAGCTTCCCGTGCGCGGACGAGGACCAGTTGCAGTGCAGGGTGCGCTCGCTGATGCCGGCGGCCTCCTCCCCGGCCAGTTGGCCGGTCTCGCGGTCGATGGCGATGAAGGTGGGCGCGTTGGGGGCGGGGATGTTGATGTGGGACCAGTCCACGCCGTTGGAGGTGCTGACCCAGACGTATTTGTCGGTCAGGGTCACGGTGCTGGAGGTGATATTGTGCGGGAAGACGCCGAGCTCCGTACGCATGTCGTAGCCCCAGACGATGTCGGCGGATTTCTCGGCGAGGGGGAGGGGCTCGATGGAGCCGACTTTCTCAAGGCCGCCGGCGAGGTATTTGGCCTCGTCGGTGAAGGGGCCGTCGTTGCCGTCGCTCATCCCGTAGACGTCGAGGCAGAGGAGCTCGCAGCGGTTCGTGACGACGTAGCCGTATTTGCCGTCGACGGCCACGGAGGAGCAGATGCCGAGGTATTCCCAGTCGTTGACCTTCCCGGCGTCGAGCTTGGGCACGACGAGCTGCCAGAGGAACTCCCCGCTCTTCTCGTCGAAGCACATCACGATGCTGCGGTCGCCGGTGATCGAGGGGTCGCGGGGCTTCTCGTTGTTGGTGCCGATGAAGATGCGGCCGTCCTTGACCGTGGCGGTGCCGTAGGACTGCGAACCCATCTCGGTGACCCACTTCAGCCCCTTGGCGCCGACGGGCTTGCCGTCCTCGCCGACTTCGCCGGATTCGATCTCGACGGAGATGCCCTTGGCAGGGGAGACCATGTTGCGGGTGCCGTCGCGGCCCCAGGTGGGCCATTCCCCGCCGCCGTCGTCGGCGTGTGCGGAGAGGGAGACGAAGGCGAGGCTGGCGAGGGAACGGAGAAGGGTCTTGTTCATGGCGAAGCGTGCTGGCGGGGAAGGGGAGTATCGGGGTGGGCGTTGCGGGAATCAATCCTCGTTCGGGACGACGGTCAGGTTGTCGACGTAGACGCTCTTCATGCTCTGGGGGGAGAAGCCGAAGATGCCGGGGCAGCCTTTCTTGTGCGCCTCCTTGTGGTGGAATTCGATGGTCCACGCTTCCGGCTCGGGGTCGCCCTTGGGCCAAGCCTTGCCCCGGACCACGCCGCTGCCGTCCTCGGCGACGTCCACGCGGGTCTTCAGGGTGTACCACTTGTTCGCCGCGATGGGGAAGGGCTTGGTCAGCCAGACGCGCTCCTGGTTCGAGCTGACCTCGATGACGTTGGAGTTGCCGACGAGGGAGATGATGTAGCGATGGTTGATCAGGCCGACGACCGACTTGGTGCGGCGGTTCCCGTCGGTCATCACGTCGGCCTGCACCGTGTAGCCGGAGGACTCGGGCGACCCGATGAAGGTGAGGGAGCGCTGGAAGAGGACGCGGTCGAGGGTCTTCGTGAGCACCTTGCTCCCCTCCAGCTCGCGGATGTCGAATTTCAGGCGAGCCCCGATCCAGGAGAGCGGCGGAAAGGCGAAGCCCTCCTCGCCGATCTTGGCGTTCTCGAAATCCACGGTGAAGGGGATCTTCGGGGCGACCCGCCCGCGCAGGATGCCGGAGAGTTCGCCGGAGTGGACTTTCCAAGCGCCCGCGGAATCCTTCGCGTCGGCGGCCGCGGAGATCGTGTTGCCTTCGAAGGAGGCGTCCATCGTCGATTTCACCCGGGCGGTCGGCGGGATGAAGGTCTCCCAAGTGGTCTTCTCGTCGTCGCCGAGCTGGCGGATCGGGTTGCCGTGGGCGTCGGTGACGAAGACGCGGACCGGAGCGGATTGGCCGCCGGTGAGGAGCACGTCGGAGGGCACGGGCATCAGCTTGGCCGGTTCGCCCGGCTCCGGCTGGGGATCGGCGGGGGCCTCGCCGTAGGTGATGCCGGTGTTCTTGATTTCGAAGGCGTAGAGTTTCGCCGTGGTGTGGACGTAGACGCGGCCGTTGCAGATCGCGGGCGAGCCGATCCCGTTGCCCTCGAGCTTGATCGAGTGCTCGATCACCGGCTTGTCCCCGGTGACGTTGATCACGAAGAAATCCCCCGGCTGGGTCGGGATGTAGAGCCGCCCGTCGGCGTAGAGGGGCGAGGCGTGGAGCTGGGAGTTCACCAGTTTCTCCTCCCAGAGGATCTTGCCGGTGGACGCCTCGATGCAGACGAGGACGCCGATTTTCAGCATCTGGTAGATCTTCCCGTCGTGCAGCACGGGCGAGCTCGTGAACATCTCCAGCGGCAGGCGCCATGCCTCCGTCGAAATCGGCACTTTCGGGGCGCCGCCCTGTTCGGGATCGACTTCCCCCTCGATCTTGTCGAGATCGGCGGGGAGGTGGACGGCATACGCCTGACCCGTCTCGGTGGTGTCGATGTTCTCGGTCCCGTGGATGATATAGGCGGTGTCGCCGATGACCAAGGGGGACATGTTGATCCCGCCGACGGTCGCCTGGAAGCGCCACAGCGGCGTGCCGTCCTTCGCGTTCACGCACACGAGGTTGCCGCAGCCCGTCCCCGCGTAAAAGACGCGCCGGCCTTGGCGGGTTTCCAGCAAAGGGGTGCTGAACGAGGAATCCTTCAGGAAGGGGGCTCCGACGCCGGGCGTCGAGGACCAGACCAGCTCGCCGGTTTTCTTGTCGAAGGCGAGGAAGCGGTCCTTCGCCGGGCCGTCGGCGCCCCAATAGCTGGTCACGGCGTGGATGATGACGAGGTCGTCGTCGATCACGGGCGCGCCCGCGCGGGCGTTCGGGAAGGTCAGGCGTCCGAAGCGTTCCATCGTCGACACCTCCCAGACGATGTCGCCGTCCTTCGAGTAGCAGGTCACGAGACCGTGGGCGGTCGCGGCGATCACGTTCTCGGTCTCCGTATCGACCGTGACCGAGCCGATCGTGTAGCGGTCGTAGACCGTGTCGGACATGAAATCGTGGGTGGTGCGCTCCCAGAGGACCTTGCCGGTGGATTCCTCGCGAGCCTGCACGACCTCCACGAGATCGGGACCCTTGCCGCGGTAGCCCCAGGAGTAGAGGCGTCCGTTGTAGATCACCGGGGCTCCCTGCGAGGCGATCTCGTCGGTCCAGACGGGTTCCGGGTTGAATTCGTAGCCTTCGTAGCTCTCCAGGCTCACGCCCGTTTGTAGGGGGCCGCGCCAGTTGGGCCAGTCGCCCTTGCCGAGGCGGGTGTCTTGCGAAAATACCGGGGAAGCGGCGGCTACCGCCACGGAACATGCGATCAAAAGGGGTTTCATGGGCAAAGCTGGCGAAATCTACAGGGCCGCTCCGACCGGACAAACGGAATTTGGCGGAGAATCGCGTCTATAAGGAGGGCTTATCGAAAGGTGCCAGGCTTCCTCTTCCGCGTGGTCTGTTTTTCTGTGCCATGCTTTCGGATTCCGCAGGGATCTTGCGACAGACATGATGAAGGGACTCGCGGAGACTTCTCCATCTGCGAAAATCCGCGTTTCATCCGTGGAAATCTGCGTTCTCCACTTCTCTTGACGCAGATGGGGCGAACTGTCCCCAATTCCGATCACCCTGATCCAGGGAAGTGAACTCTCACGGGCTTGAGACCTCGAGGTGGTCGATGTAGACCGGCTTCAGCGCGTAGGGGGCGGCGGCGGCGCTGGCCCGCGCGAAGCCGAGATCCTCGACCGGCGACAGGACGAGGGTGGGCGTTTCGGGCTGGGCTTCCCCCTCGTGCCAGACCCGCCCCTCGAAGGACGATCCTTTGCCGTCGGCGGCGGGGACGACGCGCAGCTCCAGCCAGACGGGCTTGACGCTGTCCCATTCCCACGGGACGGAGGCGATGGTCTCCTCCTGGGAAACGATCTGGATCGACTTTTCCGCCGGGATGGCCCGGAGCCAGTAGGCGGACGAGGACCCCGCCACGCCGAGGGCGAAACGGGGGGAGGCCCGGCGCGCCTTCTCCCCCCACATCCGCGAGCGGATCATGCCGTGGCTTTTGAAAATGCGGTTCCAGACGAGGCGGCCCTCCACCATCGGCTCGTGCGACAATTCCATCACCGTGCGCCCCTCGCGCGAGACGAGCCGGAAGTTGCCTTGGCTGGTGGACCAGTCGGGCACCGTGCCTCCCGGCTTCAGGGCGGAGAAGTCGGCGAGGCTGCGCGTGGGCGGTGGCGGTAGCTTGAGGGCGGGGGCCTTGCCCCGGTTCGAGAACCAGAGGAAGCCGCCGAGGAGGAGTATCACCGTCATCGGCCCCAAGGCTTGGACCATCCATTTCGAGCCGGAGTTCACGATGCGCACACTGCTTCCATGGGATGCGGCGTTTGCAAATGGCGCATTGTCCGCAAAAAATACTGTTCAAGTGTTGACTTATGGTCAAATGAGTGCAAAAGTGCCGTATGAAAACGAAACGACAGCTCCATTTCGCCTATTTCTGGCAGGGTTTTGTGCATCTCGACGACGGCAGCGAGTGGTTCCTCGCGGATCCCTCGTGGCGGCACGACGTGATTTGGTGGCAAAGCGGCGAGACAGTCAAGCTCGACCGTCACCACGGGCAGACTCTCCTGAGGAACCTCATCCGTGGCGAGACCGTGTCGCTGGAGACTGCGGAGACTGTCGAGTGGAAGCTGGCGGCGTGAGCGCTGTCAGGAATAGGGGTTCATCAAAGGCGTTTCTGGAAACCTGCCCGGCTGTCAGATAGCTCCTGTGGAGAATTCGACGCGGCCCTGCTTGGAAGGGGTGCCCACGGAATTCACGGAAACTCACGGAATGTTTCCCTGTCGAATCTCTTTCCGTGAAATTTCGTGAGTTCCGTGGGGATTTCCTCGTCTTCGGTGCGGTTTCGCTTTTCAATCTCAGCGGGTCGGATTCCCCGCTGCTTGCAGCGAGTAGACTTTTTCGCGGATCGATCCTTCGATCTGCGCCGGGCCCATCGAGGCTGGATCGGGCGTCCAAACGACGCTCGACCGAGGCCACTGGCCTCGGCTACAGGTATCCTCCGAACAACGGGTCTTCCCGTTCGGATTTCGAGCTTCGGATTTCGGATTTTCCCCGCCCCCTCCGCGTTCAGAGAACGACATCTTGGAAGGCGCGTCGGAGAGAAATCAAAGTGCCGGAGGTCGTTCCGCCCGCCTGGAGCCATTCCTCCGGATGGTGGGTGGCCAGGTAGGACAGGATGGCCGTCCGGATGGGGACTCCCGTCGCGCCCTCGGAACGCCCGATGTCCTCGTAGGTCTCCCCGCGCTGGAGGGCGCGGATGGCGAAGGCTCTGGCTTGCTCCCTGTCGTATGGGCTTCCCTTTGCTGACGGGCGGAACGAGTGCATGGGGGCAGGATGGAGATGGACCCGGCCCGACGGACCTCCGGCGACCGCTGATGGGCGCTGATCTTCGCTGATTTTTTGGATCAGCTCCGATCAAGCGTGGATCAGCGGTCCCGGGAAGCGGGTTTCGGGTTATTTCGAGTAGACCGACTTTCCTCCGGTGGGAACGGCGGGCTCCCACAGGATTTCAAAGCCGATGAAGTATTCGCGGGGGGCGTTGACGCGTGCGCCGTTGGGCGAGCGGCTGGTGATCATGGCTTCCTCGAAGAGGTTGTGGACGCCGGCGACGAACTTGGTGCGGTCGTTGATCTGGTAGTGGCCGGCGAGATCGACGATGACGCCTCCGTCGATGAGACCTTGCCGCGAGGTGGTCAGAGGGACCGGGCTGTTGTTGGCCGTGCCGAAGCTGTCGCTGACGTAGGTGGCGGTCAGGTCCAGCCCCCAAGTCTCGGTGTGGAGTCCCGCGCCGAGGGCGAGCTTCCACTCGGGGACGTAGGGGATCCGGTTTCCGGCGAGTGCGCCGGAGTAGATCTCGTCGCCGACGGCGGTGTCCTTGAGGAAGGTCGCATCCGTCCAAGTGGCGCTGGCGAAGAGCGGCAGACGGACAGCCCGGTCCTGGAAGGGGTCGTAGCTGGCGAGGAATTCGATGCCATGCACTTCGGCGGCGCCCCAGTTCTGCGAGTTGTCGAGACCGAGTCCGGCGCGGGTGCTCGCGAGGTCGTCGATCTGGGTGATGAAACCGGTCAGATCGGCGTTGAAGTTGTCGCTGCGGTGCCTCGCGCCCAGCTCGTAGGCGAGGCTGCGCTCGGGCTTGAGAGGGGCGAGACCGACGGGCGTGTTGAGAATGCCGCTGGGCCCCCCGGACAGCGTCAATCCTTCGTGGACGCCGCCGTAGACCGAGTTCGCCCCGTCGAAGTCGTAGTTGAAGCCGACGCCGGCGAGCCACCAGTCGGTGGAGCCGTTCCGCACTTGGGTGATTTGGTTGGGCAGGGCGGCGTTGTAGCGGGTCTCGTGGAGGTCGACGCGCTCGTGGCGGATGCCGGGGGAGACGCTGAGATTGCCGATCTCGATCGTGTCGTAGAGCCAGAAGGCCGTGGCGTCGGCCTGCTCGTAGCGCTTGCTTTCGAGGCCAGGGCTGGTGATCACGGGGGCGGGGCCGCCGGTCGTGACGTTGATGTGGGGCTGGAGGCGGAAGGTGCTGTCCGTGTGCCGGCGCACGCCGAAGTCGAGGGAGTGGTCGAGCGGTCCGGTCTCGAAGCGATATTGCCCCGAAACCTGGACGCCGTAGGCCTCGTGGCTGCGGTTGTTGTCGCGGTAGTTGAGGACGCCGGGAGCGATCCCCCTCAGGATGTCGAGGAGGGCCGGGTTGCCTGTGGGACCAAGCACGGTGTGCGGGCTTTGGCCCCCACCGCTGGAGTTCGCGCCGCCGACGCGCTCCAGCTTTTGCCAAGAGCGGTCGAATTTGTTGTAGTAGCCGGCGGTCTGCAGGTCGAGGTCGTCGGTGATGGCGATGCTGTGCTTCAGATAGGTGCGGTGCTGCGAGGAGGCGATGTTGTCGAGGAAGGTCCCGGCGTAGCGGCGGTAGGGGTCGATGGCGATGTCGGCGTCGGTCAGGCCGGTGTAGCTCTCGTTGGCGTCGAGGCTGGTGTAGCCGTATTTGAACTCGAATTTCTGCTCCAAGGCGGTGTTGGGCTTCCAAGAGAGTTTGACCATCGGTTCGATCAGGTGGTAGCCGGTGTCGTCGGAGCCGGGCCCGATGAGGGGGGAGGCTTCGACCCGCCGGAACCCGTCGGAGCGACCGTAGTAGATTTCGGCGAGGTAGCCGATCTTGCCCATGTCGGTCTCGATGGTGTTTCCATAGTGGGAATGGATCTTGGCGGTGGCGTTGCTGCCGTAGGTGGAGCGCATGTAGAACTGCTCGTGCTCCGGGATCGGGGTCGAGAGGAAGTTGATGACGCCGCCGGTGGTGCTGGGGCCGAACTTGATCTGGCTGGAGCCTTTGAGGATCTCGACGCCGGCCATGCGGGCGGTGTTCGGGAAATAGTAGGTCGCGGGTCCGGCGTAGGGGGCGGGTGCCTGGAGGATGCCGTCCTCCATGATGGTGCTCTTCTCGTTGCGGGTGCCGTCCACGCCGCGGATGGAGATGTTGGGGAAGATGCCGAGGCCGTCCTCGTCGCGCAGATAGACGCCGGGCACTTTGGCGAGGACTCGGTTGATGTTGGTGTAGTTCTGGTCCCGGATGTCCTGGCTCGTCACGAAGAAGCCCGAGCCGGGGAGGGTGTGGGTCGCCTCGGCGCCGCCGGGGATGACGACGGGGGCGAGGGTGTCGTAGACTTCGACTTCGACGGGGCGCGACACGGTGGGCTTCCGCACGGTCTGGTTCGCCGCGCGGCGGACCGGGGTCGGGGTGGAGGTGACGACGGTGGCGTCGAGTTCGTTGGTGGTGTCGTCGATGACGGGCGCGGTCGTCGTCGACGCGTCTTGCGCAAGGGAGAGGGAGGCTCCGGAGGCGGCGAGGACGCATGCGGCCACGCGGGCCGCGCGGAGGAGGGGAAGGGTGGGGCCTTCGCCGGGCTGTTTCCCTCTGGTGGTGTTTTGGGTTCGTTTCATCATTGGTTGAGTGGGTTGCGGGTGCAGGCCGAGGGATCGGATGCTGTCCGTCCTTCGGTGGGCGCAATTGATACCGCGTCTCATTTCCGTCAACGAAGGGGATAGATAATGACAATTTCTTCATCTAACGCCGCCTTGCTTGGGCAGGGATCGATACCGCATTCGCCTCCCGACTATCGAAAACGAATTCGAAAGACATGCGGGATGGACAGTCCGCTTTCCAGAAGTCTCTCGCCATCCATTGAGCGCTTTGTATTCCGAAGAGTCCATAATGACAGTTTTTTCATTTTCTTCATTTTGGCGGAGGCTGACTTAATTCCCAGATGCGACTTTTGATTGTCGAAGACGAGCCGAAGACCGCCGCTTTGCTCGGACGTGCGCTGAGAACCGAAGGGGTCGAGGTGGATTGGTCCGACAACGGCGAACAGGGGCTGGAGATGGCGTCGCAAGGAGGCTTCGACGTGCTGCTGGTCGACATCATGCTGCCGGGCCTCGACGGGCTCAGCCTCGTTCGCGCCCTGCGGGCCGGGGGGATCGCCACCCCGGTCATCATGCTCTCCGCCCGAGGCGAGGTGGAGCAGCGTGTCGAGGGCCTCGACGCGGGGGCGGACGACTACCTGCCCAAGCCCTTCGCGATGTCGGAGCTGATCGCCCGGATCCGGTCCCAGGTGCGGCGCAGCACCTTGCAGAAACCGATCCCGCTTTCGCTCGGCGACCTGACTTTCGAGCCGGCCACGCGGGAGGTGCGGCGCGGGGGGCAGCGTATCGAGCTGTCGCCCCGCGAAAGCCTGCTTCTCGAATGCCTGTTCCGGGCGGAGGGCGACGCCGTCACCCGCCGGGACATCATCAGCGCGGTGTGGGGCTACGACTTCGACACCGGAACCAATCTCGTGGAAGTTTACATCCGGCGTCTGCGGGATAAAGTGGATCGGGATTTCCCCGAGAAACTGATCCAAACGGTGCGCGGCTTCGGATACGCGCTCCGGCTCCGGCCATGACGCTGCGCCGCCGCATCTTCCTCTACTATTCGGCGACGCTCAGCCTCTCGCTGGTGATCGTGGGCTTCTGGAGCTGGTTCGAGCTGAACGAGCACCGGGACATCTTCGTGCGCGAAGGAGTGGAGGCCGCCTTGCAGCACGATCTCCTCTCGGAAGCCATCGAGGTCGTCCTCTACGGGGGGCTTCCCGCGATCCTGCTCGGCATCGTGGGCGGGAGCATCCTGATCGCCCGCGCCCTGCGCCCGATCGAGGTCCTGACCGACGCATTGGAAAAAACCGACGTCTCGACGCTTTCCGATCCCGTCCCGGTCAGCGGCAAGGGCGGCGAACTGGACCGGATGGCCGTCGTCTTCAACCGGATGAAGGAGCGCCTTTCGCTCTCCTTCACCCAGACGCGGGAGTTCACGCTGAACGCCTCGCATGAGCTGAAAACGCCCCTGACGATCATGCACGCCACCTTGGAGCAAACGATCACGCGACCGGAGGCGACGGAGGCGGAACGGGAAAGCGCCGTCGCCATGCTGGAGGAGGTGCAGCGGCTTTCCTCCATCGTCGGGCAGCTCTCCTTCCTCGCCCGCGCGGATGCGGGACTGATGCCTTTGCACCGGGAGCCGGTCGCGCTGCACGAACTGATGCGGGATCTCGCGGAGGAAATCGCCATCCTCGCCTCCGGCACGGACATCTCGGTGACGATGCCCTGCTGCGAGCCTGCGGTGGTCTCGGCGGACCGGATGCGCTTGCGCCAACTCCTCCTGAATCTCGGGGACAACGCCGTGAAATACAACGAGGCGGGCGGCACCGTCGAGTTGGCGCTCCGCCGGATCGACGGCGGGGCGGAGTTCACCCTCGCGAACACGGGCAAGGCCCTCCCCGCCGATCTCCGCGCACGGGTCTTCGACCGCTTCTTTCGCGGCGATCCCGCGCACAACTCCGCCATCGAAGGCAGCGGCCTCGGCCTCAGCATCGCGCGATCCATCGTCGTGGCGCACGAGGGGAGGATCGCCTACGAGGTGCTCCCGGATGGCCGGACCCAAGTGCGCGTGTCCCTTCCCTCGTAGATCCCCCTCGCTATGGAACGCTGGAAACTCTATGCCTTCGCCGCTGCCCTCTTCGCCGGGCTGACCTCGGTCGTGGCCAAGGCGGGGCTGAAAGCCGTCGGCCCCGATCTGGGGCTCGCCGTGCGCACTGTTTTCGTCTTCGTCTTCACCCTGATCGCCGCCGTCTTCCTGATCGATCTTTCCAAGGCCCCCGCGACCCTCCAAGCGGCCGGATGGAAGACCGTCTCCCTGCTCGCCCTCTCCGCCCTGACCACCACGCTTTCCTGGATCTGCTATTACCGGGCGATCCACGAAGGAGCCGTTTCCTATGTCTCGCTCGTGGACAAAGGCAGCGTCCTCGTCACGCTCGCCCTGTCCGTGCTCCTCCTCGGGGAGCCGATGACGTGGCGGCTCGTCGGAGGCGCGGCCCTGATCGTGGTCGGGCTCCTCGTGCTGGCCGGGGGGAAATGAACGAGGGGCGATCAAGGAAAGCCCAAGGGCTTCGCATGAAATGTGAACACCGCGGGGCAACGATGCCCGTAGAGAAGTTCGTGAGAACTTCTCCCCCGAAGTCCAAGGGACGCCAGCCGAAGTTCTCACGAACTTCGCTACAAGGCTCCGCAGGCAGGAAGCGCGGGCACCGGGGGGCGGTGCTGGTAGAGAAGTTCGTGAGAACTTCTCCCCCCGAAGTCCAAGGGACGCCCGCCGAAGTTCTTACGAACTTCGCTACAAGGCTCCGCAGGCAGGAAGAGCGGGCACCGGGGGGCGGCGGTGCTGGTAGAGAAGTTCGTGAGAACTTCTCCCCCCGAAGCCCAAGGGACGCCCGCCGAAGTTCTTACGAACTTCGCTACAAGGCTCCGCAGGCAGGAAGAGCGGGCACCGGGGGGCGGCGGTGCTGGTAGAGAAGTTCGTGAGAACTTCTCCCCCCGAAGCCTAAGGGACGCTCTACAAGGCTCCGTCGTCTCGGTCTTTTCTATGACGATTCATGCGTAAGCCTTGGGGCAAGTGAATGCGATTCGCGACGGCTCACGGCGCGACGAGCCATTCGAGGTTGAAGCGGGCGAGGCGGAGGGCGGAGCCGGCGAAGCTCGGCTTCGTGCCAGCGCCGTAGAAGCAGAGGATGGTCCCCGATTTCGTTACGGCGATGTCGGAATAGGCGCTCGGGCCGTCCTCAAGGAGCTTGTTGACGGGCCAGGTCTGGCCTTCGTCGCGGCTGAGCTTGATGTGGAGGTTCTTGCGGGCGCGGCCCGTACCGGGCGCGGGCTCGCCTTCGCGGCCTCCTTCGAGATTGTGGGGATTGGAGAAAAGCAGGAGGCTCTCGCCGCCGTGCTCGTAGCGGACGAGGCCGGCCATGCAGATGGGTTCGAGAAGGGCCTCGTCGAAGCGCGGCGTGCTCCAGTTCGTCGCGCCGTCGGGGCTGGTGACGACGAGGCGGCGGTGGGCCTTGGATTCGCTGCGCGTGTTGAGCATCACGGTCCCGTCCCGCAATTCGACGGCGACGGTTTCGTTGGGGTTGATCCACTCCTCGGTGCAGGGTACTGCGATTTCACCCGCTTGCCAGGTTTTGCCGTCGTCGTCGCTGGTGATCGTGGCGGTGACGCTGGGACGGTGGGCGTTGCCGCCTTCGCCGGTGGAGAGCCAGACGGGCACGACGAGGCGTCCGGTGCGGAGCTGGATGCTGTGGTTCGGCCCGGTCGCGAGGACTTTCCAGTCGTAGTCCTTTTTGAACGCTTCGAAGGTCGCGGTGATCTCGACGGGCTGGCTCCAGGTGAGTCCGTCGTCCTCGCTGCGCTGGTAGAAGGCGCGTTCGTATTCGAGGCAGAAGAGCATGTGGACGGTGCCGTCGCGTCCGGCGATGAGGACGGGATTGTTGTAGGTGACGTGGGCGGGATCGACGCCCTTCAGTCCGGTGGAGAAGGGATTCTTCCGTTTCGGGCCGGGGACGTCGGCGATGCTCTGCGGATCGCTCCAAGTCTGCCCGTCGTCGGTGCTGCGGCGGAGGAGGATGCGGATGTCCGACCAATCCCCGCCGCCTTGGCGCGCTTCGCACCAAGCGAGAACGGTGCCTTTGGCGGTCACGACGATGCCGGGGATGTGGTAGAGGTTGTAGGCCGGGTCTTCGCCGACGGTGAAGAGATCCTGCTTTTCGAGGAAGGGCTCGGCGCGGAGGCAGGAGCCGACGATGGCGAGGAGGGCGAGGGTGGCGAGGGTGGTTTTCATATCGGACTCGGATGTGATTTCGAATGTTGCGCCAAGGGGATGGGGAGCGTGAATGGGAGCCTTTTCACCATTCCCCATCGCGCTGGAATTTCCGTCGCACGTTTTCGCCGAATTGCGCTCCGGCGTCGGCGAGGTTGGCGAGGATCTCTTCGGACGGGAGGCCCGCGCTGCCGCGAGCGGCGGGGATCACGGTCTCGCATTCGTTCGCGTCCATGAAGCGGGAGGCTTCGAGGAGCTGCGTCTGCTCCCCGGGCGCGACGACGAGGAAGCCGTGCTTGTCGGCGTGGATGAGGTCGCCGGGGTTCACTTTTCGTCCGAAGACCTCGACTTCGCAGTTCCAGCGCACCGGATGGACGTGGGCGTGGCCGACGCAAAGGCGGCGGGCGAGGGCTTTGAAGCCGGCGTTGGCCATCTCGTCGACGTCGCGGATGGCCCCGTCGACGATGGTGCCGATGCAGCCGAGGGCGCGGTGGGCGTTGCTGTTGACCTCGCCCCAGAAAGAACCGATGACGCGCGGTGTGTCGATATCCTGCACGCAGACGATCTTGGGGCCTGGCTGCGAGGCGACGTAGTGGCGGTATTCGTTCCAAGCGCCGGGATTGGATTCACGGTGGGATTTATTCGAGGGTTCGATCACCACGGTGACGGCGTAGCCGACCATCGGTCCCATCTGCGGCATGAAATCGCGCGTCTCCTCCGGGTTGAAGGCGTCGGCGGCGGGGTCGCGCGAGGTGATCTGCTCCCAGCCGTTGTAGATCGTGGGGGTATTCCAGCGCTTCAGTTGGAGGAGTTCGGCGTGGGTGAGCATGGGGGATCGAGGGATGAGGGGATGTGGGGGCTCCGTGCGTATTCCTCTACGAAAAAACACGCCCTTCGGCGAGCGCGAATTACCTGTTCTATTCGAGGACAGGGACAGAGGCGAGAGTGGCCCCGGCGATGGCTCGGGGCATGAGGAGGACGCGGCGGGTGGAGGCGCCGGCTCGCAAGTCGGGCCGAGCCACGAGGGTGGCGAGGCGGGAGGCGAAAGCGCGGGGGCTGTGGCGGTAGCGCGAGGGCTCGGGATGGAGCAGTTCCAGATAGGGCGCGTCGTCGCGGCAGATCAGCGAGAGTTCGGCGGGGATGCGGAGCCCTTCGCTTTGCAAGTAGCTCAGCGCGGTGGCGCAATGGTCCGGATGCAGGACGTAGAGCCCCGTCGCGCGAGGCGAGGTCCGGAGGTGCTGGCGCAGGGCGGCAACGACGCCGGATGAGCCGTTGCGGCAGCGAAGTTCGGCGACATCCGCCCTTGTCGCGCCTTCGCGGAAGGCGGCGACGCATTCGGCGTCCCCGGCGAAGGGGCCTTCGGGGCGCAGCACCGCGAGATGGCGGTGTCCGCGCGCGAGAAAGCGGCCCGCCGCGTGTCGCGAGACCGCCCCCAGATCGACCTCCACCTGCGGCAGGAGGACGCCCTCGTGCCGCGATCCCGCGAGGACTGTGGCGGGTCCGCGTTCTTGGAACCATCGCTGCATCGCCGGGGTGGAACGATGGAGGATCCACACCGCCTCCCGCCTCCCGGAGCAGAGCTGACGCAGCAGAGGAGCGGGCTGGGCGCGGTAGGCGTCGGGTTCGACGAGGACGCGGAAGGTCCAGCCGAGCGTTTCGAGCCGGGTCCTCGCCTCCGCGATCCAAGCCGGGGTCGAGGGAGGGAATTCGTTCTCCGGCTTCGCCATGAGGAGGATGGCGTGGCGTCCCGGTTCTGAGCTGTCGCGTCGCGACACGATCTTCCGGCGGAGGCCGTTGCGGGTGCGGAGCCGTCCCTCGTCTTCGAGGAGGCGCAGGGCCGAGCGTACCGTGTTGCGACCGACTTGGAGGAGGGTGGCGAGTTCCATTTCGCCCGGCAGGCGCAGAGTCCATTCACCCTCGTCGAGCCGCTGCCGCAGAACGGCGGCGGTCTCGTCGATGAGGGAGGGACGGCGGGGGAGATTGGGCATGAGTATGAAAAAGGGTTTCCGTCACGCCTTTTTTCTGATCGGGCTTGGATTTTACTCCTACTCATACTCTTCCTCATACCTCCTGCTCAAATCGAATGTTCAGCGACGTTCGAGGGGAGGAGTAAGAGGATGAGGAGGAGTATGAATGATAGGGATTCCCTCGCCAGCCTGCATTTCCCGGCGTCCTACCATTCGCGACCGTAGTTGAGGATGACGCGGAAATCCTCCAGATCGCGCCGCACGGGGCCTTTCTCCTCGACGTGGGCGTAGCGGAGCCGCAGGGAGAGGTCGGAGAGCCAGCTTTCGGGAGGCGCCCATTCCAAGTTGAGGTTACCTTCGTCCCACCGGGAGCTCGTGGCGGCGTCGGGGGCCGATCCGATGACTTGGAGCGCGTAGGCGCTCAGCCCCGGAACGCTCTCGAATTCATAGGCGGCTCGGAAGAGGAGCGCCTCCTCGCCGGCGCGGTTGTAGTCGCTGTATTGCACGCCGGTGAAGCCGGGATGCCCGGCCCAAGGGCTGATGAGATCCCTGTCGCCCCCGGCGCGGGTCCAAGCGGCGGTGAGAAAGAGGGGACCGGCCGGAGCCTCCGCTTTGATCCCGAACTGATGCGCCTCGAATTCGCCTCCGGTGAGCAGCTCGTCGCCGTGGCTGCGCTGGTCGGAATACTGGAAGGTGACGCGGGGACGCCAGTCGGGCGACACGGGCAGGGTGACCTTCATCTCGGCGTGGAGGATGTTGACGATGTCGGGGCTGAGGTAGTCGATCGCGCCGATGGAGAAATCGTCGGACTCGTAGATGCCCCCGACGGCGACGGTCCCGCGGTCGACGGAAGCCCCCGCCGCCTTGGACATGGAGACGAAGTCGTCCGCGTTGTTCGTCTTGATGCGGTGGAAATAGCCGGTTCCATAGCGCAGCCTGCCGCCCCCGGTTCCGACCGGGTGGATCCCGATGACGGAGACCGCTTCGAAGGTGTTCGGCGTCATGCGGCTGTCGCTGCGGTTCAGATAGGGCGTGTCGTATTCCTTCCGCCCTCCGTAGAAGTGCAGGGTGTCGGTGAGTTTGATGTCGGTGTAGAGTTCGCCGAGCACGTCGTAGCCGGATTGTCCGGGGCCGAGGAGTCCGGTGCCGTCCTCGGTCGGATCTCCTTGCAAGTGTTGCGAGGTGTAGCCCGTCACGCCGAAGGCGAAGCGGTCGGCGAGGTAAGAGGTTTTCGCCCCGATCCAGCCGCCGGCGGCCCATGCCTCCTTTCGGGAGCCGTCGAACTCGTCGCGGGAGAGGTAGAAGGAGCGGAAGTGGTAGCGGAACTGGGTGGCGTTCTCCTCGGCCTTGCGCACCGCCTCCTCGTATTCCCCCGAGAAGGAGTCTCGCAAGGAGGTCCGGCCCTGCTCGGCGCTGTTCCGGGCGGAGGCTTGCTGCCCGGCGGCCGGCGGAAGGGGCCGGGCGAAGCAGGCGAGCGCGAGAAGGACGGGCAGGAGGATTCGGCGCGGAGGCATAGCGGAAGCAGGCCCGTAGTCCATAGTCCTTGGCCCTTGATCCAGCAAGGCGGAAGGTGGCGGAGTGAAAGCGCGTCCCCACCCCTTCAGTCGTTAGCCCGCCAATCGCCGGAGGCGTTGCAAATGCTTCGCGGCTGGGGCGTGGTCGCAGTGGTGCGGCAGAACTCCATGCAGATCGACCCCGAGCGCCCGTCGGATGCTGCGTTCCGCCTCGGGGGAGTCCTCGTTGAAACAACGCGGCGGTCGATGGGAGAAGGGGCCGTAGCTTGCGAAGAGATCCCCGCAGAAAAGGAGGCCGAATTTTTCGCAGAGATACCCCGTATGCCCTTCGGTATGTCCCGGGAGATGGATCGCTCGCAGACCGTGCCAGAGATCGAAGGTTTCGTCGTCCCGGACGAGCCGGTCCACGCAAAAGGGCTCGTAGTCGAGAAGCCGTCTGCCTGCCCCTTCCATCCGGTCCACCAGCCGCTTGGCTCCATGGGGCTGGTGGCGTCCGGCAAAACGTTCGCGATCCCCTTCCGGTCCTGCGATCCACGCCCCGTTGCGCCGCGCGAAGCGGGCGGCGTTGAGGACATGGTCGAGATGGCCGTGGGTCAGCAGGATGCCCCGGATCGGCAGCGTTTCCCATCCGCGGGACGCGAGGACTTTCTCCAATCGCGAGGCTGCGCCGATGAATCCGGTGTCGATCAAATAGAGTCCGTCCCCGTCACGGAGCACGTAGAAGCAGACGCCGCAGGAACGGACCTGGGCCAAATCCGGCACGTCCCCGATCATTCACCGCTTCCCGTCTCCCATTTCAACACCGTGAAGACCGGGCGGTGGTCCGAGGCCATCGCGTCGGGGATCACTCTCGCCTCCTTGATGGTGAAAGGATCGCCGGTACGGAAGAAAATGTAGTCGATCCGCGAGGTTGGCTCGTGCGAGGGCACGGTCGGCGCGGCAGGCTGGTCGGTGGCGTTCGTCCATTTCGAGAGGAGGATGCGCATCGGCTCCGAATCCGGGGTGGCGTTGATGTCTCCCGCGAGGATGGTGGGCAGGGCGTCGCCCTCGGAGGCGAGGAGCTGGTTCACTGCCTCGGCCTCGGCGACGCGGTCCTCCTCGACATTGTGCTGGAAATGCGTGCTGACGAAACGGAAGGGCTTGCCGTCCGGCCCCTCGACGGTGACGGCGATGAACCCTCGTGGATAGGTGGTGCGCTCGGGCGTCGCCTCGGTGTAGGGCAGGGGATGGATGAGCGTCTCGCGGACGGGCAGCTTGGTGAGGACGGCGTTCCCGAACAGCCCGCCCTCGTAGTGCTGGGTGGGGCCGTAGTGGACCGAGAGCCCGGTCAGCTCCCCGAGCTTCTTCGCCTGATGCGCTTGGCCGGAGCGGCGCACGACCACGTCGACCTCCTGCAGGGCGACGAGATCGGGATCGACCGCCTTGATGACCTCGGCGAGCCGCTCCAGATCGTAGACCCCGTCGTTGCCTTGGCCGTAGTGGATGTTGTAGCAGAGGATGCGCAGGGCGCCTTCCTCGGCGCGGACGGACGGAGCGGCAAGCATGAGGGCGAGGGAAAGGAGGGCGAGGGAGGGCTTCATGCCCAACCCTTCCCCGTGTCGCGGAAAAACGGAAGGTGAAAGGCGGCGGTCCGGGGCACGCGATGGCGGGAAGGCGCAGACGGCCCGGAGCGGCCCGGGTCAGTCCAGCGCCTTGACCTTCACATTGCGGAAGGAGACCAGGTTCCCGTGGTCTTGCAGGGAGAGGTGGCCTTTCGTTGCCTTGCCGAATTTCTCGAAGGCCGCGAACTTGCTCGCCGCGACTTTGGCGTCCCAATCGGCCGAGCCTTTCACGTATTCCACATACTTCACGCCGTTTATGTAGTGGACGCATTTCTCGGGGGTGATGACGATGTGGAGGGTGTTCCATTCGCCGGCAGGATTGGTCGTATCGACGTCGGGCGCGTAGAGTTGGTAGAGCCAGCCCGACTTCTGCGGATCTGTGCCGTCCACGTTGTCTTGGATCTGGACCTCCGGTCCCGTACGCCAAGGGGTCGCCTCCTCCTCGGTGACGTGGTACATCAGGCCGCTGTTGCCGCCTTTGCTGATCTTGTAGTCCAGTTTCAACTCGAAGGCCCCGTAGGTCTCCTTCGTGATGATGTCGCCGCCGCCTTTTTCGGTCAGGGTGAAGGCCCCGTCGGCGACCTGCCATTTCCCGTCGATGTCCTCCTTCTTGAAATTGCGCCACTGCGAGAGATCCTTACCGTCGAAGAGCAGGGCCCAGCCCTCGGCCTTTTCAGCGTCAGTCAGGGTGTTCGGCTCGTCCGCGACGGCGGCGAGGGCGAAAAGCGGGGCGAGGAGAAAGACGGGGAGTTTCATGGCCGCTCTTGTATCACGGAGCAGTGCTCGCGACAAGGGCGCGATGCGGCGGCAGGATCACGTCCCCGGGTCCATCCGGCGGGGACGGATGAGGAGGACGAGGACGACAGAGAGGAGGGCGATCCCGGCGAAGGCTCCGAAAGTGACGTTGAGCGGCACCTTCCGGTCGTTGAGTATGCCGAAGACCCAGTCGGCCACGCCGCCGAAGGTCATGCTGACGAAATTCATGACCCCGTAGCCCGTCGCGCGCAGTTCGGGTCGCATGATTTGGCAGAGGATGGGCATGTTGTTGCAGTCGAAAAAGCCCCAGCCCACCCCGAAGAGGACCAGCCCGAAAATCGCGAGAGCAAAGGAGTTCGCCGCTGGGGCGTTGCCCACGCTGAAGAGGGCGGGGATGATGAGGGCCATGCCGATGGCGCTGACGTAGATGCGGCCCCGCTCGTTGTGCCGCATCCAACGGTCCGCGAGCCAGCCGCCGAGGATGGCGGCGAGCAGCGCCGACGCCTGCCAGTAGAGCGAAGCCGAGACGCCAGCCTTGCCTTGGCTGATATTGAAGGACTGCTGCAGGATCGCCGGCATCCAGTCGCGCACCACCCAAGCCGCCACCGCCGGCAGGGTGAAGTACGCGACGAGGAGGAGGAAGGAGCGGTTCGTGAATACCTCGCGTGCTGTGGCGAGGATGCCAAGGACGATGGCTGCGAGCTTCTGGATGAAGGATCTGTTTGTGGGGCGCTCGTGCCTGGGCTTTTCCACGAGCGGGCGATCGGACTGCAGACGAGGCGGATTTTTCAGGAAGATCAGCAGAGGGATGGCGTAGAGGATACCCACGAGGCCGGTCCAGTTGAAGGCGGTGCGCCAACCCAGCGAGGGTTCGTCGGCGATATATCCGGCGAAGCCGCCGAGCATGACCCCGCAGTAGATCCCCATCTGGTGGATGCCGACCGCCCGCGAGCGGGTTGGCCCGAGGTGGAAGTCGGTGATCAAGGCGAGGGCCGCCGGGATGTAGAAGGCTTCGCTGATCCCCATGAGGGTGCGAGCCCAGAGCAGTTCGGTGTAGGTGTCCACGCGCCCCGTCCACCAAGTGATGCACGACCACACGAAAAGGCTCGCGCAGACCGTGAACTTGCGGCTGTAGCGGTCCGCGATGTAGCCGCCGACGAGGCTGAAAACCGCGTAAACGAATTTGAACTTGCCCAGCATCAGTCCCCAGTTCGCCTCCGTGCCGATGCTCGGGATGTCGGCCATCACCGAGACCTTCATCGACGCGATCATCTGCCGGTCGAGATAGTTCAGCAGCGCCACGGGGAAGAGCAGCAGGACCATGAGCCACGCCGTGCGCGAGGCCGAGGCCGCCGGGGATTGAAGAGGGTTCATTCGGGAAAGGGACAGGGTTTAACCTGTCCGCGCCACCGTTGAAAGCAAAAAACCTCGAATCCGCCAAGGCATACGCATGAAATGTGAGCATCGACGGTGCTCGTCTGTAGAGAATACGCGAAGCGGATAGCCGAAGGCAATTTCGTGAGAACTTCTCCAGCCGGAAGCCATGGGGACGTTCGGGTCGAAGTTCTCACGAACTTCGCTACTGGGTTCCGCAGACATGATGCGCGGGTACAGCGGGCCGACGCTGCTCGTGCGTAGAGAAGTTCGTGAGAACTTCTCCCCTCCGAAGCTCAAGGGACGTTCTGCCGAAGTTCTCACGAACTTCGCTACTGGGCTCCGTCCTCGCGGCGGACGCTTCATGCGTATGCCCTCCGAATCCGCCAAATCCAAAAAAATGCAGGGTCCACCGACCGGGTGGACCCTGCAAGGAACCGCTTGTTTTTGACTGTAACTGCCGCGTTGCTATTCAGGAGGAGATCCCTCGGCATCACAACCGTTACTGTAGGATTGGACGAGCCGGGCGGAAATTCGTTCGAAGTTTTTTCAGAAAAATGCCACTTTTCCTTCTGCGCCCGGTGAGGTCCCGGGAAAGTCCATTGAACATCAATTACTTATGGCAAAAATCCTTCTGGTCGAAGACGACGAGGACAACATCGGACTCCTCGTCCGGCTCCTCGAACACCACGGTCACGCCCTCTCCGTGGCCCAGGACGGGGAGACGGCGCTGGCCCGCGCCCGCGAGGAGCGGCCCGAGCTGATCCTGATGGATCTCGAACTGCCGCCCACCCCGGCCGACCCGCCCGATCCGAACGCGGGGCTGGAGGCGACGCGCCGCCTCAAGGCCGATCCGGCGACGGCGGGCATCCCCGTGATCGCCCTGACCGCGCACACCATGGCCCACCACCAGGAGCGCATCGCGGCGGCGGGCTGCGACGCCTTCCAAGAGAAGCCGATCCACCCCTTCGAGAAGCTGCTCGACAAGATCGCCGGCTTCACCTCCCGCGATGTTTGAGCAACTGTCAGAAAAGGCCGTAGTCGTCGCCTTGCTCTTCCTCGCCTGGGAGGTCCTCGCCGTGGCCACGATCCTGAACATCGTGATGAAGAGCCGTTCGGCGGCGGGGGCCTGGGGCTGGTCCATGGCCGTGCTGGCGCTGCCTTTCTTCGCGGTGCCGCTCTACTGGGTGCTGGGACGCCACCAGTTCAAGGGCTACATGGAGCGGCTGCGCGAGGCCCGCGCCACGCACGAGGAGGCCTACCGCGAGCACATGGCGACGATGGCCCCCCACCACGCCGTCCTCGAAGGCGACGAGATCCGCTACGGGGGCGTCCTCGAAAGGCTGAGCGAGCGGCGCTTCACCGAGGGCAACGAGGTCTGCCTCCTCATCGACGGCGGGCAGACCTTCGAGGCGATCTTCGAGGCGATCGAGTCGGCGGAGAGCTATGTCCTCGTGCAGTTCTTCATCGTGAAGGACGACGGGCTCGGCAACCGCTTCAGGGAGCTGCTCGAACGCAAGTCGAGGGAGGGGGTGCGCGTCCACTTCCTCTACGACGAGATCGGCAGCCACAAGCTCCCGCGCCGCTACGTGCGCTCGCTGCGCGAAGCTGGGGCGGAGATCCATCCCTTCCACTCGACCCAAGGGCCGAGCAACCGCTTCCAAGTCAATTTCCGCAACCATCGCAAGATCGTCGTCGTGGACGGGCGTGTCGGTTTCGTCGGGGGGCACAACGTGGGTGACGAGTATCTGGGCGTCTCGGAGACCTACGGACCCTGGCGCGACACCCATGTGCGGCTCACGGGGCCGTCGGTGCTGAGCCTGCAGATGGTCTTCCTCGGCGACTACTACTGGGCGACGCGGCAGGTGCCGGGCCTGAACTGGACCACGGTGACGCCCGCCGACGGATCGGGATGCGGCGGGGGGCATTCCGTCGTCCTGACCCTGCCGACGGGGCCGACCGGGGAGATCGAGGGCGGCACGATCTTCTTCCTCAATGCCATCACGCGGGCGAAGCGGCGGCTTTGGATCGCCTCGCCCTATTTCGTCACCGACGAGTCGGTCCGCTCGGCCTTGCAAATGGTGGCGCTGCGCGGGGTCGATGTCAGGATCATGATTCCCGGCAAACCGGACAAATACGTGCCCTGGCTCGCGACCTTCGCCTGCCTCGGCGAGATGGAGGCGGCGGGGGTGCGTGTCTTCCGCTACGTGGAGGGCTTCCTGCACCAGAAGGTCCTCGTGGTCGACGATTGCCTCGCCGCCGTGGGCACCGCGAATCTCGACAACCGCTCCATGCGGCTGAACTTCGAGGTCAGCGCGGTGGTGCTGTGCGAGGATTTCGCGAAGCAGGTCGCGTCCATGCTGGAGGTCGATTTCGCCCGCTGCCGCGAGGTCGGCGCGTCGGACTACACGGATCGCCCCTTGTGGTTCCGGATGCTCGTGCGCCTCGCGCGGCTCTTCAGCCCCGTTCTCTGAACCGATGGCCAAGGAATGAGCGCGACGCGGGGATATTTCGACCACAACGCGACCACGCCGATGACGGCGGCGGCGCGGGCGGCGTGGCTGGAGACGGAGGAGCGCCATTGGCACAATCCCTCGGGCCTCTACCGCGAGGCGGGCGGGGCGGGGCGCGTCCTCGGGGATCTCCGCGCCGAACTGGCGGATCGCTTCGGCATCGACGATCCCGAGCGCGTCGTCTTCACCTCGGGCGCGACCGAGGCGAACAACGCGGTGGTCCGGCATCTCGCGGAGAGCGTCCCGGGCAGGATCGCGATCCCGGAGGTCGAACATCCCAGCGTCGCGGTGGCGGTGGAGGGATGTTTCGGGAAGGGCCGGACCTGCTTCCTTCCGGTCGACTGGGGCACCGGGGCGGTCGATGTGGCGAAACTGGCCGAGGGGATCTCGCGTGGCGGCATTGGGGCCGTCTCGGCGATGGCGGCGAACAACGAGACCGGCGCCTTGCAGCCTTGGCGGGAAATCGCCGCCCTCTGCCGCGAGGCGCGGATTCCCTTCCACACCGACGCGGCGCAGTGGATCGGAAAAATGCCGCTCGCAGGGCTTGGCGAGGTCGGCTACGTCACGGGCAGCGGGCACAAGTTCGGCGGGGGCAAGGGCGTCGGGTTCCTCATCCTGCCCGAGGAGGAGCCGGGCGGGCCTTTCCATGGCTTCGTCGGCGGGCCGCAGGAGCACGGTCGCCGCGCCGGGACCGAAAACCTGCCCGCCATCGCCGCGATGGTCGCGGCCCTGCTGGAGCGGGACGACGAAGCGCTCGGCGTCCTCGCGGAGCGCCAGGCCCCGTTCCGCGACGCCTTCGAGGCGCGGATCGCCGAGGAGTTGGGCGCGCGTGTTCTGGCGGAGAAGGGGCCGCGCCTCTGGAACACCTCCATGTTCGTGCTGCCGCATGGGAAGAACGTGAAATGGCTCGCCCGGCTGAGCCAGCGCGGCTTCGCCGTTTCGACCGGATCGGCGTGCAGCGCGGGCAAGGGCAATCCCTCGGCGGTGATGATGGCGATGGGGCTGGATTACGAGGAGATGGGCCGGGTGCTTCGGGTCAGCGGGGGGGCAGGGACGACGGAGGAGGAGTGGAGCGATTTGGCCGGGGCGGTGCTGGGTGGGCTGGGGTAGGGGATGCCCTCATCCTCTTACTCCTTACTCCTTACTCCTTACTCCTTACTCCTTACTCCTTACTCCTTACTCCTTACT
>ERZ761602.1861-NODE-1861-length-35935-cov-9.473467_pt1 | contig 35935 bp, 32 predicted proteins | sample MGYA00512165_ERZ761602 | MGnify/ENA primary metagenome ERZ761602 (study PRJEB28899, sample SAMN02445085) | bioreactor sludge metagenome | biome: EBPR sludge; isolation source: Thorneside wastewater treatment plant | place: Australia: Brisbane, Thorneside...
AGAATGTTACCGCCGCACGAGCGCTCGACTACATCTTTTTGCAGGAGAATCTTTTTTTTCAGAAGGTCGGGCCGCGGACGATCCTCGTTGCGGATAACGCTCGGCGGGCATTGCTCCAGCAGCTTGTCTTAAGAACTTTTTTCCTTGCGAATGCGAGCCCGAAAGATATAAAGGCTGTTATCCAGACCGCGATCCCGGCTCAACAGGGCCGCACGCAGACCATCGTCCTCGAGGATGCGGCGACGAACAGCGTTACCGTCCGAGATACGGCCGAGAACGTCGCGCTGATCGGAAAGCTGATTCAGTCGCTCGATAAAGACCGTGCCGAGGTCGTTATGGACGTCGCTATCTACGAGGTCAATAAGAACGACCTGCTGCAGTTCGGTAACCAGATCGGAACGGCGGGCGATAATGCGACACTGCTGAACCTAGGAGGTATTGGCTTACCATTCGCCCGAACCGGAACGACGGGGAACATTACGAATGGAATGAGGTTTCCGAACATTGGATCGGCAAGCCTTGCGATCGGCCTTCCGGTAAGTACGATCGCCGCACTTCAGACCAAGACGAATACGAAGCTGCTTGCTTCAACGCAGATACACGCGTTCAACAACGAGGATTCCTCGGCCCGGATCGGACAGCGGGTGCCGGTACGTACGGCCTCTTTTGCTCCGATACAGAGCACAGGCGGCCAGAATCCGAACAACAACTTTGTCGGCGACGTGATCAACTATGAGCAGGTCGGTTTGACACTGAAATTCAAGCCGATCGTTTTCCCGAATCAGGACGTTCAGGTCGCGATGGAGATCGAGTCCAAGGACGTTGCCGGCGGCACGTTCGATAATCCGGTCTTTACCGAGCGGACGATCAAGGGAACTGCACGAGTGCAGAACAACAAGACCTTGCTGCTGGCGAGCGTTGCGCAGGGCGTGGAGTCGCGCGGGCGTTCGGGCCTGCCGCTCGTCGGGCTGATCCCGATCCTCGGTCGGCTTTTCACCGCACCGACCAAAGAGAACCGGCAAGTGGATATCGTCATCGCCGTTACACCGCGTGTAATTCGTGCTCCTGCCATAGTGCCGGACGACGAGGTCGAACGGCCCACGGGAAGTGTTGCGACGCCGACGGGCGGCTCGCTTGAGGCGATGCTAATTCAGGAAGAGCGCGACGAATATCTCGCGTCGGTCAGGCGGCTGCCGAAAAATTCGGACGTCCAGCTTGCGGATCAGGCTGTGACCGATGCTCCGAACTATGTCCGCTCGGCATTGCCCGAACCGGCTGGGGAAAAGGCTTCGACGGCCGTTGCCGTTGACACCCCGCGGACCGAAGCAACGCCTTCGTCCGAAGTTCCGGCATTGCGGCGGATCGACACAAATCCGGCGGAGTTGAACCTACGTCAAACCGCGAATACTTTTGCTCCGACGACCGAAACAAAGGCCGTCACGGAAACCGAGCCAAGCAAGTCGGCGATGGGAGAACGTGAGGCACGGATCACCTTTGGAGCGGACATCCCGAGCCTTGAAATCGGCAAGATCTATCGGATCCCGGTGATGATCGAGGCGGCCGGTTCGTTCAATTCTGCCGTTCTCGGCCTTTCGTTTGATGAGCAGAGGATCGCGGTCCGTTCGGTCATCTTCGGTGAGGTCTTTGGGCCGCGGTCGGCGACTCCTGCGGCTCCGTTCCTTAACCAGAACGGCAAGCTATATGTCTCGCTTCGCGGCGATTCGGGAGAGCTGTTCCGTTCAAGCGGGACGCTGGCGATCATCGAGATCGAGGCCCTTCAGGACGGCCCGGCATTGATGAGCTTTGAGCGGGATGTGATGAACGTGATCGCGGCCGACGGCCGAAGCCTGTCGATCATCAAATAGCAGATGCGCACGCGTTTCACCAATTCAAGAGGGCCGGAGAGCGGTTACACGCTTTTCGAACTGATCGTCACGCTTACGGTCCTCGCGGTTCTTGTAATGGGAACGGTGCCGCTGGCTCAGAACGCGTACAAGCGGCAGAAGGAAGTGCGGCTGCGGGAAACGCTGCGGATGATCCGCTCGGCGATCGATGAGTTCAAACGGGACACTGTCGGAGCCTGTCCGCAAGGAGCGGTGACGACCGGCAACCCGACCCGAGGCCCGCAGGCCGGTGCCCAAGTGCCGACCGACCCGCGGAGCCGTGTGGTGATAGACGATTGCACGATCTTCGATTCGGAAAACCTCGACCGATACCCGCCGAGCCTGGAGGTGCTTGTTGACGGTGTCCGCGTTAAGCAGCGGGGCATCAGCCTAACGGGCGGCGGCGGACTCGGCGGCAACACGCGGCAGGCAACGGAGATCAACAGCACCGAGACGGAAGAAGTGACCAAGGTCTATCTGAGAGAACTTCCGATCGACCCGATGACGGGCCAGAAGGATTGGAAGCTGAGGTCGTCATATCAGCCGCCGGGCGACGATTCGTGGGACTCGGTCAATGTATTCGATGTGCGGTCGGCCTCAAATGAGACCTCGCTTGCCGGAGATAAATATAGTGACTGGTAAGTTACAGCAATTGGCCAGGTTGCGGCGGCAGGGCGGCTTCTCGCTGCTCGAGCTGATGATCGCGATGTTCATCCTGATCATTCTGCTTTCGGTGGCGATCCCGACCTATCAGCGGAGCGTTCAGCAGGCTCGCGAAACCGTGCTGAAAGAGAACCTTTGGCAGATGCGGCGGGCGATCGATCAATTTGGTGCGGACAAGGGCCGGCTTCCGGCATCTATCGATGAACTTGTCGAGCTGAACTACCTCCGTGAAGTGCCATACGATCCGATCACCGAAACGCAGGAGTGGGACGAGGTGGCCGGCGATGATCCGCTCAAGGGCGACGGAGCCCAAGGGCTCAAGGACGTCAAAAGCCGGGCCGATGGCCGCGATGCAGACGGCAAGGCATATCGGGAATATTGATCGCGTGGCGGAATTAGCTTAAGGATGTTGTCATTTCTTACAGAACCGAGTTATCCCAAGGCCGCTCTAGGTATCGAGCGGTCGAGCGTTTCCGCGGTCGAGGTTAGCCGCAACGGAAGGCGTTCGTTCGCGATCCGCGGAGCGGCGATAGTTCCGTTGCCAGCGGGCGTTCTTGATCCCTCATTCACAGAGAGAAACATACTCGACATTGCCGGCTTTCGTGCCGCGATCACCGAGGCGATGACCGGTGCGGGATTGTTAGGCACCAAGCGTTGGTCGGTTTCGCTTCCGCCGCAGGCGGCCCGCTCGGCGATCCTGACGGTCGAGAATGGCGGGAAAGGCAACAGCGAAGAGATCCTCGAATGGAAAGCCGAGCAGATGTTCGGCTTACCGGCCCGCGAGCTGCGAGTGAACCGGCGAAAGATCGCCGCCGAGGGCGACGGACGCAGCCGTTATTTTGCAACAGCGGTACGGCTAACGGTGATCGACGAATACGAATCGGTATTTGAAGAAATGGGGATCCATGCCGGGCTGATCCTGCCGAAGCCGGTTGCCGAGACAGAATGGCTCAGCGGCCCGCAGATGTACGGCGATTCACTTCTCATCAGCTCGCAGGACGATGGCTTTACGGCGATACTTCTTCGCGGCGGTGAGCCCTCGGTGCTCAGGTCGGTGACGTGCTCGCCAGAAGAGATCGACGACGAGGTTTATCGGTTGCTGCTCTTTTACAATGATCGCTTCGGGGCCGAGGGCGATTCTGCCCTTTCGCGTGTCCTCGCACTCGGTTCGGGGCTTGAACACTCGCATTTGCAGGCGGCGGCAAAGGAGGCTCTCGGCCGTTCGCTTGAGGTTCTTTCGCCCGGTGATGTCGGCTTTCAGAGCGTTGACCGAGCCCTGCCGTTCGATGTTCTGGCGGCTCCCGCGGGCCTCGCTTCGCTTGGCCACAATTGACCTCGGGCACCCGCAGGCAGAAAAAAAGTTTCCTCTCCAACTTGATTATTCCGAACTTTAGCTGTCAATATGACGTTCTAACGTCTATGGCGGCTTTTTCTCTTGCAGATACTGCGACCGTTCTCGCTGACGCCGAGCTCGTCCGCGAGGCGATTCGCGGCGGCGAAGGCAGCTTTGAAGAACTTGTCCGCCGGTATCAAAGGCCGATCGTCGGCTACGTTTACCGAATGCTTGGCGATTACGAATCCGCCCTAGACGTAAGCCAAGAGGTCTTCATCAAGGTCCACAATTCACTTGCCCGCTTTGATTCAGGGTTCAAGTTCTCGACGTGGATCTATCGTATCGCCCACAACGCCGCCATCGACCACATGCGGCGAAATTCCGCAAATACTTTCAGCCTTGAAACCGAGAACGCCGATGGTGCGTATGAACTGCAGGTCGAATGCCAGAAGCCCTCGCCGGAAAAGCTCAGGGAGCTAAGCGAGTGGCGGACAGAGATCGAAGCGGTCATCGCCGAACTCCCCGTAGCCTATCGGGAATTGATAGTTCTTCGGCACGGCCGTGACCTGAGCTACGATGAGATAGCAGAGGTCACGGAGCTTCCTCTCGGGACAGTAAAGAACCGGCTTTTCCGTGCACGTGAAATGATGCGCGGCCTGCTCGAAGCCAGGGGCTTTTCAGCCTAAAGAACCATTCGACATTGCGAACACGTGGAAGCGGAGAACAAACAATTTGTTTCCGAAGGCGGGGCATCGGTCTGCGGGGCGGAGTCCGTTTACGCATATTTGGATGGGTTGCTTTCGCCTGAGGTGTCAACGGCCTTCGAGGCGCATCTGGACACCTGTGCCGAATGTCGGGAATCGGCGAACAGCGAAAAGGTGTTTGCGGGAATGCTTGATCACTCGCTTGTGAGCGAGCCTGCAGTACCGCTTCCGGAAGATTTTGCCAAGCGGGTCGCGGTAACGGCTGAAAGTACGGTGGTTGGAACCGGGGACCGATCAAACACCCTGCGAGCGGTCGTGATCTTTGCCGGGTTACTCGGAATTGCGGTGGTCGCTTTGTTGGCCGCGGGGGGGCAAGGAATACCTTTCGTCGGAATCGCGATCGAGAAGATCGGAGTGATCCTGCTTGCAGCGGTTCATCTGGTGTATAGCGTCGGAGTGTCGGTTGCGGTGATCATAAGGTCCGCAACGGCTCCGGTAGTTGATCAGCCGATGCTCGTCCCGATCATCGTGATGATCATGGCAGCTATGGGTTTGCTGCTCCTGAGGGTTCGGCAAAACCGCTCCGGCGATACCGCAAATTGAAAGTTTTCAAATGCTGATCTCTGCAAAAACCAAAAGGCTGTTATTCACCGCACTGCTTTGTGCGGGGCTTTTTGCGTTTTTGTCATTTGAAGCCCGGGCCGTCAACATGATCACGTTCTCTCAGGAGGACGACGGGCAGACACTTATTATTGAGAACGCGCCGGAGATGAATGTCATCTCCTTCGGCAAGAAGGTCGTTGTCCGCGGAAAGGCTAAAGAGGTCTTCTCTTGGGGCGGCGATGTCGTGGTCGAAGGAACGGTCGAGTCTGATGTTGCGACCCTTGGCGGCTCCGTGGTGCAAAAGCACGATTCCAAGATCGGCGGTGCCGTTATCGTGATCGGAGGTTCCTATCGTCCGGAAAGTGCGGAGCCGCTCCGCGGCCCGGATAAGGAAACGGTGGTCTTCGGAATGTTCGAGGAAGAATTCCGAGACCTCGCCAAGAACCCTTCACAGATCTTTTCGCCTGCCTTTACACCGGCATTCTTTGCGCAGCGCGCCCTTTCGGCGTTGTTCTGGTTCATCGTAACCTTCACGTTCGTTTCGCTCGCACCGGGTTCGGTTAGCCGTGCGATCGCGAGGACTAACCTTACTCCGCTCAAAGTGTTTGGTATCGGCGGTGGGTTATTCGCCCTTTTTGGCCTGTTCGTTGTCGTCTCGCTCAGATATATGCCGGACTACCTTGGTGCGGTCGTCAGCTTGATGGCGTTCGTGCTCTTGCTCCTCGCATACGTCTTTGGCCGCATCGTTCTGCAAGTCAGTCTCGGGAAAGCGATCCAGAAGTATCTCGGTTTCAATATTGCCCGTTCGGAACCGGCCGCGATCCTCCTGGGAGTGCTTGCCTGGACCATCATTCTTTCCGTTCCCTACCTCTGGACAATGGCCGCTTTTGCCCTCTTCATCGGCGGCATCGGACTCGTCGCAACCGGGCGCGTTCAGCGTGTCTGGGGCCAGCCTTAAAACCCGTAAGTGTTACGTTTTACAATTCTTTACATATTTTGGTGAACCTAGGCCAAAATATTTACGTCATAATCAACTTTGAAGGCATCCATTGCACGGATGCGAACGAACAAGTTAGGCGGTCGCAATATTCGACCGATCATTTTATGCGTTTTAGTTTATTAGGCACACTCTTTATTCTCTTTGCTTCGGCAGTCCTCTTCACCGCATTCGCGCAGGATGCGCCGAAGCCTTCATATCTAACCGGGGAGGTGGCCTCGATCTCCGATTCCGGACTCGAGCTTAAGAACGATAAGGGAACGACGAAGGTCACATTTGGAGCATCAACCGAATTCAAACGCGTTCCGCCGGAGAGGCCGAGCATCACTGCCGCAACTCCGACCGAGCGTTCGGAGATCGGCCAAGGCGATCGTCTCGTGATCTCGGGCTTTTATAACGCAGACAGGACAGAATTTGCGGCACGGGCGGTTTACCAGATGAGCAAGTCGGATATCGCCCGAAAGCAGCAGCAGGATGCCGAACGATGGGCGACGCGGGGAATTTCGGGTCGTGTTGCGAGTGTAAATCCGGCGACGAAACAGATCACTATCGAGGTTCGTGGCCTTATGGGTTCGACGAACGTCGTCGTGAACCCAAAGGATGGAGCGACCTTTAAGCGGTACGCGCCAAACTCGGTCCGGTATAGTGAAGCGGTCGCAAGCAGCCTTGAGGGCGTTAAGGCGGGTGATATGCTTCGTGCGGTCGGCGACCGCGGCCCGGACGGACTCAGCTTCGCTGCTGAAGAGATACTGACCGGGGCATTTCAAACTGTCGCCGGAACGGTCAAATCGATCGGCGCCGCAACGAACCAGATAACGATCACGGACCTGCAGACCCAGAAGGACATTGTTGTTCAGGTCGGCAGCGGTTCGACGATGAAGCGCTTTCCTGAAGAAATGGCCCAGCGATTGGCCGGCATGGCAGGCGGCGGTGCTCCGGGTGCAGGCCCGGGAGCCGGCGGCCAGCGTCCGGGCGGCGGCGAGGGGACTCGTCCTGCCGGCGGAGGGCCGGGACAGGGCGGGCCGGGTCGTCCGGGAATGGGTGGCGGACCGCGGGGCGGGATCGACGATATGTTCGAACGGATGCCGGCGATAACGCTGGGTGATATCACCGTTGGTTCGATGATAGCGGTTTCGAGTACGAGGAACGGCCAGACGGATCGGGTCACAGCGATAAAGCTCCTTGCCGGCGTTGAGCCTTTCGTCAGAGCTGCACAAATGGCGGCAGCGGCACAGGGGCAGCGTGGGGGCCGCGGAGCGGTCAGCGGCGGATTCTCGATCCCGGGTTTAGAAGGATTTGATAACTAATTTTTTAGAGCACTTTAACACTCTCTCCAAGTGAAGTTGAGGTGGGGACGAGGACATATTTCTGAGGACTACCACTTATGCATTTATTGAAAAGATCATTAACAAGTTTGCTGGCGGTCGCGATATGCGCATTCGCCGCTTTCGGCCAGCAGCAGGGAAGCGTCACCGGACAGGTGCAGGACGAACTCGGTGCGGCGGTTGTCGGAGCTACGGTTACGGTAGTAAACCCTGAGGGCCGTGTCCGAACGGTGACGACGAGCCAACGCGGTGAGTTCACCGTCAGCGGCCTGACCCCGGGAATCTATACGGTACGGGTCGCGATACCGAACTTCGCCATTTACGAGAACAACGAGGTCGAGATCAAGGCCGGACAGCGGACGGAGCTTACGGTTCCGTTGACCGTTGAGGGCGTCCAGGAACAGGTTGACGTAGATACATCAAACCAAGTTTCGACCGACCCGAATGCGAACCTGAGCGCCACGGTGCTTAAGGGAGAGGACCTTGAAGCCCTTCCGGATGACCCGGACGAACTTGAGGCCGCTCTGCAGGCACTTGCAGGCCCTTCGGCCGGCCCCAACGGCGGACAGATCTACATCGATGGCTTCACTGGCGGCCGTCTTCCTCCGCGCGAAGCGATCCGCGAGATCCGCATCAACCAGAATCCTTTTTCGGCGGAATTTGACCGGCTAGGTTTCGGCCGGATCGAGATCCTTACTCGGCCCGGTGCGGACAAGTTCCGCGGCAGCGCGTTCATGAACTTTAACGATTCGCGGTTCAATTCGCGAAATCCGTTCGCATTGAATCGTGCACCCGGCCAAACCCGCTTCTTTGGCGGAAACATTTCGGGCCCGGTTCAGAAGGGCAAGTCGTCCTTCTTCGTCGATATCAACAATCGTGACATCGATGCAAACACGATCATCAATGCTCAGGTGTTGGACGCCAATTTGAACGTTGTGCCGTTTCAGCAGGATGTTCAGGTTCCGACGCGTCGGTTCTCGATCAGCCCGCGGTTCGACTATCAGATCAACGACAACAACACGCTTCAGCTTCGCTACAGCTACACGAATGCGAAGTCCGAGAATCAGGGCCTCGGCAACCTGACGCTCCCTTCGCGGGCCTTCGAGACGACATATACGGAGAACGAGTTCCGCGTTACGGAGACGATGATCATCAACCCGACAACGATCAACGAGACGCGTTTCGAGATCGATTGGGAGAATAGAGAGCAGATCGGTGACAATTCGATCCCGACCGTCAATGTTGGCTCAGCGTTTGTCGGCGGCGGTGCTCAGATCGGCTTGAGCTTCAATAAGGAAACCTCGTGGGAGCTTCAGAATTACACGACAACTTCACTAGGCAAGAATTCGGAGCACGCGATCAAGTTTGGCGTGCGGCTTCGCGGGCTTACCCTGCGGGACCGCTCAGAGAACAACTTCGGGGGAAGCTTCTCATTCATCAATCTCGATAGCTACCGGAACGCGATACTTGGCAACGACTTTCCGACGTCATTCTCGCTGACGACCGGCAATCCGGAGCAGAAGGTATCGCAAACGGATGTTGGCCTGTTCATTACCGACGACTGGCGGATAAGCCCGGGCTTCACGATGAGCTTTGGCCTTCGCTACGAGAACCAAACGAACATCAAGGACAGCCTGAACTTCGCGCCGCGGCTTTCGTTCGCGTGGTCGCCCGGAGCCGGCGGTGCCCGCGCACCGAAGACGGTGATCCGGGGCGGTTTCGGTATTTTCTACGACCGATTTGGCGAAAACCTGACGCTGCAGGCACGGAGATTTAACGGTTCCGAGCAGCTCAGCCTATTGGTAAATAGCTTCGATCCGGATCCGGTTCGCCGGGCCGCGGCAATAGCTCTTTTGCAGCAGGCGGTGTTTACGGTTGACGGGGTCACAAATGTGCCAACTGCGGCTCAGATCCTTGCCGCTCTTCCGCAGTCGAACACGATCCGTTCCATTTCGCCCGAGCTGCAGTCGCCGTATATGGCTCAGGTGGCTCTCGGCGTTGAGCGGCAGCTGCCATTCAACACGACCGTTTCGGTCTTTTACATCGGGTCGCGAACCTGGCACGTCCTTCGTGCCCGAAACATCAACGCTCCGATCTGTCCTGAACAGGTCAATTGTCTCGATGCTCCGCGACCGGATCCGCTTTCCGGCGATATTTATCAGTACGAGTCGAGCGGCGTGCTTAACCAGAACCGCATCTTCACGAACATCCGTGCGAACATCACTCCGAGGATCTCGATCTGGGGCAACTATTCGCTCGGGTTCACGAAGGGCGATTCCGATGGTGCATTCAGCTTCCCGGCATATTCGTATGACCTCTCGGGCGAATATGGCCGGTCGGGCTCGGACGTGCGACACAACTTCGTTTTCGGCGGTAACGTCTCTTTGCCGTGGCAATTTTCGCTCAATCCGTTCGTAACAGCGAACACCGGGGCTCCGTTTAACATCACGCGTGGCGTTGACCTGAATGGCGACGGCCTGACGAACGAACGGCCGACGTATGGTGAGCTTGCCACCCGGTGCGGGGAACTCGGCCTGACGAACTCGTTCTGCGATGTTTCAGGTTTCGACCCGAACGCGATCATTCCGCGAAACTTCGCCGACGGGCCGAAGTTCTTCAATGTGAACCTACGGGTCAGCAAGAACTTTGGGTTCGGTAAGTCGGCCGCACCGGCGGGCGATGCACCGCAGGCGGGCGGCGGGCCGCGTGGCGGCGGCTTCCCGGGTGTTGGCCGCGGAGGACGCGGTGGAGGCGGACGCGGCGGTTTCGGAGGCTTCGGCGGCGGCGACGGCCGCAGCCCGTACAATCTGAACATTAGTGTCCAGTTCACGAATCTGTTTAATACCGTGAACTTTGCTTCGCCTATAAGCAATCTGGCTTCATCCCGCTTTGGCCAGTTCACCCGGACCCAGGGCGGATTCGGCGGGTTTGGCGGATTCGGCGGAAGCGGATCTAACAACCGCAGCATCTCGCTGCAGGCTCGCTTTAGCTGGTAGAATTCGGTGTAATTCCGAAAACGGAGACGGGCTCACATTTACGGGTCCGTCGTCTTTTTATTTGGTCGATGACGCAGTATCTTTGAGTTATGAATACAAGGTTCATTTCATTGGGTCTTCTTTTGCTCTTTTTCGCGGCGGGAACTTTGGCACAGCCGGCAGGTGATTTTGCCTCTGAACGCGAGCTCGCCCGTTTGGCGGTCGAGGCTCACGGCGGCGAGAAGTTCCGCACGATGAAGACACTGGTAGTTACCGGCGGTGTCGATATCACGACCTCACAGTTTCCGCAGGCGATTCCAGCCACGTTTGTAACAATTTTCGCAGGCGACCGGTACCGGTTCGAACTGAATAATCCGTTTCAGCCGATAAGGCAGGCGAACGATGGGACGAAGACCACTTCGACGATACAAAATGGGTTTACCCTTCCGCCCGTCAATCGGATAGGCTTTCCGGTTCTTCAACGCATCGGAGAGACCGGCTTCGTGGTGACAGCCATACCGGACAACAAGAAAAAGAGGAAAGGGTTTCGCGTGACTTCGCCGGAAGGCTATCAAACAGATTTCTTTCTTGACGCAAAGAGCAATCAGGTCAAGAGCTTCGAGTCGGTTTACACGGTCGGAGGGCGATCGGTAACTACTTCGGCGGAGATCGACAGGCTGAAGCTTGTTGATGGCGTACTTGTCCCGGAGCGATATGTACAGCGCTTTGATCTTGATCAATTTACGGTTTACGCAAACTTTAAGGCCCGGGAGATCAGTGTTAACGGCGATGTAGCGGATGACGTTTTCGTCGTGGGCGAATAGAACTATTGTAAAATAAGAATGCCGCAGTGCTTGGATAGCAGTGCGGCATTTGTTTGCTTCCGGATTAACGGCCTTACTTTGAAAAGCGGCTATTCTTCCACCAGTCGATGGTCCGCTCCAGCCCTTCCTCGAGCCCAACAAGCTTCTTGTAACCGAGGCATTCGATCGCCTTTCGATTATCCGCCTGCGAGTGCTTCACGTCGCCTTTTCGTTCCGGCTGGAAGTCGGCGACGACGTCGTCTCGGCCGGAGATCTTCTTCATCACCTCGACTAGGTCGTTGAGCGATATCCGCTCGCCATTGGCAACGTTCATAACCTCGCCGATGCCCTTATCCGTTTCCGATGCTTTGATGTTCGCATCGACGACGTTGGCAACAAACGTAAAGTCTCGGGTCTGCTCGCCATCGCCATAGATGACCGGCGTACCGCCCCGCATGAACGCATCAATGAATCGTGAAATGACACCCGAGTATTGCGACGAGGGATTTTGACGCGGGCCGAAGACGTTGAAGTAGCGTAGCGAAACGGTCTCGAGGCCGTAAACCTGCGAGAAAACGCGGCAGTAGTGCTCGCCGGTCAGTTTCGCAGCCGCATAAGGCGAAAGCGGATCGGGCCGCATTGTCTCGACCTTTGGCAGGGTCGGTTGGTCACCGTAAGCCGAGCTAGAGGCAGCATAAACGAAACGGCGAACGCCGGCATCGCGGGCCGCCAACAAAAGATCGAATGTGGCGTCAACACATGCCTTGTGAGTTTCGGCCGGATCTGCGACCGAGCGCGGTACACTTGGCAGGGCTGCTTGGTGGAAGACGGTATCGATGCCCGGGAGAATCTTTGCGAGCAACTCTCGGTCAGAAATGTCGCCCTCGACAAAGTCAAAATCACCGGCGATCTCTTCCAGATTTTCCCGGAAGCCGGTCGCGAAGTTGTCAATTAGAACCGGCTTTGCTCCGCGGCGGATCAATTCGTCGGCGAGGTTCGAGCCGATGAAGCCGGCTCCTCCGGTGACCAGAAATCTTGGTGTTCCCATATACTTAAAGCGAACGAGTGGGCAAAAGGGGCGGCCCTAGCGGCCGACCCCGACGTATTCGAACCCAAGCTCACGCATATCTTCAGGCTCGTAGACATTGCGAAGATCCGCGATCTTCGGCGAGCGGAGAAGCGACTTCACGCGGTCCATATCAAGAGCACGGAACTGGTTCCATTCAGTAACTATGACCATCGCATCCGCGTCCTTGATCGCGTCATATTCGTCGGCAGCGTACTCGACGCCGTTGATGTAGTGCCTGGATTCCTCCATCGCGACCGGGTCAAAGGCACGTACGCTTGCTCCGCGCTCGATCATTCCGTGGACGATCTCGATGGCCGGAGATTCGCGCATATCGTCGGTCTCGGGTTTAAAGGAAAGCCCGAGAACGCCGATCTGTTTGCCTTCGAGATCGCCGACGAGCTTTTCGATCTTCGGGATCATCGCCTGCCGCTGCAGGTCGTTGGCAAGAATGACCGCATCAACGATCCGCGTTTCGACGCCGAACTGGTCCGCAACGGTCGTAAGCGCACGTGTGTCTTTCGGGAAGCAGGAACCGCCGTATCCCGGGCCGGGATGGAGGAACTTGCGGCCAATACGGTTGTCCATTCCCATTCCCCGTGCGACATCGTGGACGTCGCATCCAATGGCGTCGCAGAGGTTCGCGATCTCATTAATGAATGTGATCTTTGTAGCGAGAAACGCGTTCGCGGCGTATTTGATAAGTTCGGCTGCCTCGAGCGAAGTGATCACGATCGGCGTCTCGATGAGATAAAGGGGCCGGTAGAGCTCCTTCATCACCTCGATCGCCCGCTGCTCGTTACTGCCGATCACAACGCGGTCGGGCCGCATGAAGTCTTCGATCGCAGCACCTTCACGGAGAAACTCAGGATTCGAGGCAACTCCAAAGTCCGTGGCTGTTTCGAGATTTGCGGATACAAAGTCGCGAAGCCATTTTCCGGTGCCAACGGGCACGGTCGATTTGGTGACAAGGACCTTGTAACCATTCATCGCCTTTGCCACATCAAGAGCGGCCTGCTGGTAATAGCTCATGTCCGGTGAGCCGTCTTCCTTTGGAGGCGTGCCCACCGCGAGAAAGACGACCTCAGCCCCGGAAACGGCCGTTCCAAGGTCGGTTGTGAAATGCAGCCTGCCGGCCTTCACATTCTTTTCGACCAACTGATCAAGCCCCGGTTCATAGATCGGGATCACGCCATTCTTGAGCTTTTCGATCTTGTCGGCATCAACGTCAACACACGTTACATCCACGCCGAATTCGGCAAAGCAAGCTCCCGACACCAAACCAACATATCCTGTTCCAATAACTGCTATGTGCATAAATCAATGTATGAACGAAACTATGATTCTACGAAAATTGCGAGAGACAAACAAAGAAGTGCGGGCCACTTTTTCAAATGACCCGCACTTCAAAAACGAATTCTGCTAACGAGACGATTACCTGGTCGGGCTGACCACGATGGTTCCGCCGCCAATTGTTGTATCGGTCTTACGCGAACCGAGAAGAATAGCGGCACCGGCAGCTCCTGCACCAAGAAGGATCAGCCACGGCCATCCTGCAAAGCGTAGCGGCGGAGCCGAACCCGGACGGAGGCACGGTTCGCAACCCTGCTGGTCCATTCTGCCTGCCGTAGCCGACGTGCCAGCTGCGATCTGGCGATCCGAGCTGCCTTCGCGGAGTGTTACCGTACCCGAGGTCGTATCAACGTGAGTATGCGAGCACTCGATCTCAACAAGGAAGTTGTTTGCCTGTCCGGCGTCGCCGATCAGCGTCGCGTCCTTTGTCGTGACAGTCGTGGCGACGCCAGCAGCGTTCGCGACACGAATTTTTCCTGATGAGGCGATCACAACGATCCCGTTCGGGCTAAAATTGATCGTGGCGTTGGTGTTTTCGAGCAGTTCGACCCGCCCGGCCTTTCCAAGGTTAACGGTAGCCGACGATGCGGCACCGGTCGCAACCGAACTTCCCGAAACGATGGTCGAGTTCGAAACTGCCGATTGGCCATTAACGGTCACCTGACCGCTCACAGTGATCTCTCCGGTTACATCACCCGGAACGGCCAAAGCGACCATTGAATAAACCGTCAACACAGCTACCGCATTCATGGCGGTTACAAATTTACGAAGAATGTTCTTGCCGAGCATTTGAATGTCTTCCTCCTGTGACAATCCCCTGAAAAATAACAATACCTTTTCGGTAAAAATAAAAGTTGACGAGATCAGCGAACCGGGCTAACGACCGTACCGTTTCCGCCGAGGCGTACTTCGTTCGAGTTATAGGTCGCACCTATGATCATGCCGGCAGCGGCACCGCCGAAGACGAGAGCCCAAAGCCACCAGGCCGCTCCGCCGTTGTCATCATCATCGTCGTCCTGAGCGCGGCCGGCGGTGGCGGTTTCGCCTGCCGGAACCGTCTTGGCCGAACCATCCGGCATGGCAACTGCAACGCCCGTCTCCGAAGAAAGAACCTTGACGCTTCCATTCGAAAGGTTCGCGGTGACATTGCGTCCGTCAAAATTGACCGAAGCCGTTGTTCCAGGCTCGACACGGATCGCGCCGGCCTTTCCAAAAGAAATGGTTGCCGAAGCATTCTCGGGCGTCGTGATAACGGCCGGGAAGAAAACCGAGCGGCTCGACTTGACCGCTTCACCATTGATCGAAACAAAAGATTCCGTTCCGGCGATACCAGATACGGTGAGTTCTCCAGCCACTGCCGGCGTGCTCGCCAACGTAACCATCGAGTAGGTAAGAAATACCGCAGTCGTCAAGAAAACAGATAGCGACTTCTTAAGCAAAGGTTTCACGGTCATAGTGCTCCTCAAATTTGATCCCGAAATTGCAAAATTAATTAGAACTTAAACAGAAATTCAAGTCATTCAATGTTTTACACGAATCCTTGGCCAGTGTCAACATTTACACTATCAAAGATTTTCGCGGTGTCCGCCCCGAGAGGGCTTCCCGAAAACACATTGAACTGGGTCGAATTTCAGAACTTGCATCCGTTTATACCACAGAAAAGCAGGTTCGCAAAGCAATTCTTCGATCTTTTACCCATTTTCACGAAATCCTAACGCTATTGTAATGAGCCCTGCCGATCTGGGCACAGCAGATTGCTTCCGGGCGGTAAGTTGCCCCGCGGCGGATTCGTCCCGTTCTGCGGAGGTCGCAACAAATTGATTTCCTTATTTAAGTTTGCTTTAATCGGTGAAGTTTTTATGAGAAGTGTTACGTTGACGGCTTTTTGGCGTATGACCGCTTTGGCGGCGGTCTCAGTTTTCCTCATTTCCTGCGGCGAGCCACAATCGGGCGGCCCGAAGAAGCTCAAGATCGGCTTCGCGATGGATACGCTTCGCGAGGAGCGTTGGCAGCGTGACAATGAGGCATTTAAGGCTTACTGCGAAAAGATGAACGTCGAATGCATCATTACGGTCGCGGACAACAGAGCTGAGAAACAGGCCAATGACGTTGAGAACCTTTTGACCCAGGGTGTTGATGTGCTCGTCATCGCCCCTAGCAACGCGAAACAGGCGGCATCGATGGTCGAAAAGGCCAAGGCCCAGAATGTCCCGGTCATAAGCTACGACCGCCTCATCGATTCGGACAAGATCGACCTTTATATTTCGCACCAGGTTCCCGTGATAGGAAAGAAGATCGCCGAATACGCGGTCGCCAAGGTTCCGAAAGGGAACTACCTGATGGTTTACGGCTCGTCAACGGACAACAATGCGTCGATAATGAAAAAGGAACAGTTGGCGATCATCCAGCCATTTGTTGACCGCGGTGACATCAAGATCGTGGCGGAACAGTTCATTGAAGGATGGGATCCGGAGCTTGCCCTTAATTTTGTCGAGAACGCGTTGACGCAGAATAACGACAACATTCAGGCGATCGTTGTTTCCAACGATGGTATGGCCGGTGGAGCTGTTAATGCTCTGGCGAAAAAAGGTCTTGCCGGAAAGATCCTTGTAACCGGACAGGACGCCCAACTCGACGCTCTGCAGCGAATAGCCGAAGGGCGGCAGTCGATGACCGTTTATAAGCCGATCATTCCACTTGCGAGCGGAGCGGTCGATGCGGCGATCAAGTTGGCGAAAGGCGAGAAGCTCGAAACCTCGCCGTTCCGTAACGACGCGATCGGAAAGGAGATTCCTGCGATCCTACTAGATGTATTCTCGGTGGATAAGGATAATTTGATGGATACCGTCATTAAGGACGGCTATTCGAAGTTTGAGGACGTTTTTCGAAATGTCCCTGAGGCCGATAGACCGAAGAGGCCGTAGAGGTTTACCTCATGAAGAAGATGGTTCTCGCCGCCGATCTTGGTGGAACAAATCTCCGAATGGCCGTTATCGGCGAGAATGGCGAGACAAAATATCGTTCGCGAAGCAGTACTCCGTCCTCCCGGCGTAGAGAGGACGTGGTCGATCTTTTGGTACGTTCGGCTCGCGAATGCATCGAGGCGACGAGGAGCGATGGTTCGATCTCGGCATTCGGGATCGCGGCACCGGCAGTCCTTGATCATGAAGCGGGGCGGGTCCTGGTCGCACCGAACCTGCCCGAGCTGAACGACTTTTCTCTCGCATCGGCCGTTTCTGGCTTGCTTGGGATGGAGGTTTTCCTCGAGAATGACGCGAATGCAGCTGCGATCGGCGAGAATTGGTTAGGGGCATCACACGGTTTCAACAGTTCGATATGCGTAACGCTGGGTACGGGCGTCGGCGGTGGTGTGATAATCGACGGTAAGCCCTTGCGAGGAATAGACGGAACCGCAGGCGAGATCGGCCATATTTGCGTTGAGCCCTTTGGCCATCCGTGCGGATGCGGAAGCGTTGGATGTTTGGAGCAATATTCGTCGGCAACGGCCGTTGTCAGGATGGCAAAGGAACTCCTGTCGGAATTCCCTGATTCAAGCTTCGCGTCGGGAAATGACCTTTCTTCGCTCGAAGTTTATAATGCTGCCATCTCCGGCGACCCATTAGCGAATGAGGTTTTTCGCAGGTTCGGCTTCTATTTAGGGGTGGCTCTTGGCGGCCTGATCAATGTCCTGAATCCTGAGGTTATCGTGATCGGAGGCGGGGCTTCAGAGAGCTGGGACGTATTTATCGAGCCGCTCAATCAGGAGATCAGAAAAAGAGCGTTCAAACGGCCGGCAGACCGTGTTAGTATTGTAAAAGCAAAGCTTGGCGACGACGCCGGGATCCTCGGTGTCGCTAAACTTGCCTTCAGCTCATCAAATATCGGCCTTGCAGTTTAGTCCGCGTAAACTCTATGGATGCGTATCATAAGGTTCTGGTAAAGATCTACGAGATCACCGGAGGAAAAGACAATGTAGATGTCGATTTTGCCGACCTTCTAAAAAAGGAGGGCTTTTTCCCGAGCATTGAAGACATCAAAAGCTACCTTTCCTCGGAAAGCTGGATCGCTGAGACAAGCCGGGTGAATATCGTGCGGATAACTCACTGGGGCGTCGCCGAGGCGAAGCGGTCACTTTCCAACGCTCCGGACCCAAAGACCGCGATCGAAAAGGAAACCCGGACGCTCGTCAACGCAGCCAAGGACCTTGCACTTATGGCGGAGGAGCTTAGCGGTGCCCCGGCAAAAGATAAGGTCAAGGCGATCGAAGCAAAGCTTGCGGCGATCGGTGAATTGGTCGAGAAGGTAAAAGCGAACTTATAACTAATTTATTTGCCTTTTGTTGGGCAGTTGAAGTAAACTACTCGCTTGCTTGCGAGAGTGAACCGTCGAAAGTGGGTTTCGCACCCACTTTTTCTTTTTCGGTCAGGCGATATGGATCGTGAATTTGTTGATAAGAAGATCTCTGAAATTGCGTCAGGTGTTTGTTCGCGGCTTGGGTTTGAGTTCGTACATAGTGAGCTCGCCGGAACGAAGCGAAACGCGACCGTCCGGGTCTTCATAGATAAGGATGGCGGACTGACGATCGATGACTGCGCTGATGCGTCTCGGGCGATAGAGGCCGAACTCGATGCCCTTGACCTGATACCTGACGCCTACGTTCTTGAGGTCTCTTCGCCGGGACTCGAAAGGGAGCTTTATACGATCGGCGATTTTCGAAAGTTTGCCGGAAAGGCGGCACGGTTAAAGCTGAAAAGCGAGATCAACGGAGCGAAGTCATTGAAAGGGACGATCATCTCGGTTGCCGGGGACGAGATCGTTTTCGCCGACAATCGCCTTGGGGAAGTGAAGCTAGGCTACGACCAGGTGCAAAAGGCGAATTTGGTCTTCGACATAAGCGAGGATCTTGGAAAGAAGTAGCGAAGGCGAGCAAAACATTTTAATTATTGGGCCAAAGATAAGGGGCCGGTAGAGTATGACAACTTCGATAGGACAGAGTATTGACGCACTTTGCAAAGAGCACGGCATTGACCGTGACCTTGTCATCGAGGCGATGAAAGATGCCGTTAAAGCGGCGGCAAGAAAGCAATTCCGCTCGCAGGACAAGACCGGCGATCACATTGAGGTTGAATGGAATAACGACGAGGGCATGATCGAGATCTCGCTCCAGAAGGTCGTTGTTGCCGAGGTCGAAGATGAGAGTGCTGAGCTTTCGCTCACCGATGCCCAGGAGATGGCCGGCGACGAGATCGAGATCGGCGACATGCTTCAGATCCCGCTTCCGCAGGAAGAAATGGGCCGCATCGCTGCTCAGACCGCGAAGCAGATACTCGTTCAAAAGGTTCGCGAAGCCCTTCGCGAAAAGGTTTACGAAGAATACATCGACAAAAAGGGCACGATGCAGCAGGGAACGATCAAGCGTTTCGAGCGTGGTGACATCATTGTCGAGTTCCAGAATGGCCAGGAGGCTGTCCTTCCCAGAAAGCAGCAATCACGCGGCGAGATGTGGAACCAGGGCGAGCGAATCCGCGCTGTGATCATTGACGTTTCGAAAGAGCAGAAGGGCCAGCAGATCATTCTTTCGCGTGCGTCGGAAGACCTGGTCAAGCAGCTTTTTGAGCTTGAAGTTCCTGAGATCTATGACGGCACGGTAGTTATCAAGTCGTGTGTTCGCGAGCCCGGAGACCGGGCAAAGATCGCCGTTACGTCGAACGAAAAGGATGTCGATCCGGTCGGGGCCTGCGTCGGAATGAAGGGGTCGCGGGTCCAGTCGATCATCAAGGAACTTCGCGGCGAAAAGATCGACATTATCGAATGGTCGGATGAGCCCTCAGTCTTTGCGGCAAATGCCCTTTCGCCGGCAAAGGTCTCGCAGGTGCGGATCACTGATATCGAAAATCGTCGGATGGACGTGATCGTCGGTGAGGATCAGCTGAGCCTCGCGATCGGCAAACGCGGCCAAAACGTGCGGCTGGCGACGCGGCTTGTCGGTTGGGACATCAACATTGTCAGCGAAGAAGTTTTGAAGAAGGAGATCGCCTTGCAGATGGGCCAGATGATGGCATCCGGTGCGGCGGTCCCGATCACAGCCCTTGAGGGCGTTTCGGCAAATCACGCCGAACTGCTTGAGGAGAAGGGTATAACCGACGTTGAAACGCTGGCTGCGACCACGGTCGACGACATCGTTGACATCCTCGACGTCAGCCTTGATGAAGCCGAACGGATCATCGGCTCGGCGGCGGCGATCGTCGAGGCCCGCAATGCCCAGATCGCTCCGGCTGAACCGGAATCCGGCGATGCCGAGCAAGCTGTCGAAGCTTCAGAAGAGGAAGTGGCCGATGCGGCCGTGGACGATGAGCAGACGGAAACCGTCGAAACGGTCGATGAGGATGGACCCTCAGAAGAGGAAGCGGTTGAGGCCACGGAAACTTCTTTGGTTACCGATGACTCTGCCGCGGAAAGCTCTGAAGGAACCGAAGCGGTTGAAGCTTCAGCGGAGTCGGCCGATACGGCAGATGAAGGAATTACGAACGATGAAGACGAAAAGCAATAGTCTCCATCGTTTCAGGTGTTGTTAGCCGGGCCCGGGCAAAGTACAAGAGCAGGGCCGGCAGACCGAATTTCGGAGATGATCCGAAGGCCTTGTTTGAGTACGAATATTTATGGCAGTTGGTAAGAAGATTCGAATTTACGACCTCGCACGCGAGCTGAAGCAGGACACGAAGCGCGTTATGGAAGACCTGCGTCGCGAGGGTGCGGACGTAAGTGTACCGTCGAACTCGGTCCCGGTCGAGATCGCGGAAAAGGTCCGGCTAAAGTATTTTCCAAAGGCTGAGCCGGCACCGAAACGCACGATCAAGGTGATCAAGGCGAAGAAAGTTGCCAAAAAGGCCGAGGCCGTCGAGGAAGTTCCTTCGGAGGTCGTTGAGGAAGCGGTCACAGAACCGGCGACCGAAAAGCCGGTTGTCAAGGTACTTAGAAAGGCGGCGGAACCGGTAGCGGAACCCGCCGAAGAGGCTCCTGTGCAGACCGGCGTCCGGAAGGTTCTAAAGCGGAAGGCGGTAGAGGAAAAAGCCGAACCGATCGCCGAGGAAGCTCCGGTCATCGTTGAGGAGCCCAAGATCGAGGCGGCCGAAGAAGAGATTCAGGAAGCTGAGCCGGCCGTTGAAGAGAAGCCTGTCGAGGAAGCCCCGAAGACGACCACACGAGTGCTGAAGCCGACGGGCACGCAGATCAAGCAGCTCAAGCTAACGACCGACGCTCTGCAGAAGGGAATCAAGCCGGGCGATCGGCTGGTCGCATCTTCTCAGCCGACCAAAACAGGCAAGCTTTCGGCGGAAGCTCGCGGCCGGAGAGGCGAATTCCGCGGTACGCCGGGCGAGACGAGCACTCCACAGATGAACTACGTGCCGCCGGCCGATAACCGCAGGCGGCCGGGCCGTTCCGGTGGACGAAAGAAAGGAGCCGACGCAAAAGGCGGACGTTTTGCCGAACGCGATATCGATATCCCTCGTCAGCGAACCATCGAGGAACGGGTTTTGGCTCAGGTCTCCAGGCCCGAAGGCGGTGAGTTCAAGCAGATCCGGCTTGTTGAGGGAGCGACCGTTCGGGAATATGCCGAAGCTTTGGGCATCACTCCGCGAGACATTGTGCAACTGCTCATCAAGCGCGGGGTCTTTGCCACGCTCAATCAGCCGATCGGCGAAAAAATGGGCGAAGAGCTCGGTCTTGATTTCGGAGTTGAGGTCAAGTTCGTTCCGTTCGAAGAGATGGTCGTCGAAGAAGAGTTCGAGTCGATCATCGAAACGGGCGGCGATGACGTTGAGGTCCAGCGGGCACCGGTGGTAACCGTGATGGGCCACGTTGACCACGGTAAGACGTCTTTGCTTGATGCGATCCGTTCTGCGAATGTGGCCGAGGGCGAGGCCGGAGGCATCACGCAGCACATCGGTGCGTACAGCGTTCATGTGCCGAATCCCGATGATCCGGAGCATCCGCGTCGGGTCGTTTTCCTCGATACACCGGGTCACGAGGCATTCACTATGATGCGTGCCCGCGGAGCCAAGGCGACCGATATCGTTATCCTTGTTGTCGCTGCCGATGACGGCGTTATGCCGCAGACCATCGAAGCGGTCGAACACTCAAAGGCGGCAGGCGTTCCGATCATTGTTGCCATCAACAAAATGGACAAACCGGACGCAAATCCGGACAAGGTCAAGCAAGGCCTCGCGGCTCTTGGCGTTCAGCCGATCGATTGGGGCGGCGATATCGAAATGGTCCCGGTCTCGGCGAAGAAGAAAGAGAATTTGGACACGTTGCTTGAAACGGTACTTCTTCAGGCAGATATTCTCGACCTGAAGGCAAGCCCGACGCGGCGAGCTGCGGGCGTTGTGCTCGAAGCAAAGCTCGACAAGGGACGTGGCTCGGTTGCAACGGCGCTTGTGCAGCAGGGAACCCTAAAAGTCGGCGATCCTTTCATTGTCGGCCAGTTTCACGGCAAGGTCCGTGCGATGTTCTCGGACCGTGGCGAGCCGGTCACCGAAGCACCGCCTGCCACGCCGGTCGAGGTACTTGGGCTCCAGGGCGTTCCGCAGGCAGGAGATACGTTCCAGGTAGTTTCTGATATCGATAGAGCTCAGACCATCGCAAACCAACGGCAGCAGCACGCGCGCCAGGCCGCGATGATCAAGACCACGAAACGCGGAATTGAGTCGCTCGGGCAGGCAGAGGTCAAGGAGCTTCTCGTTATTCTCAAGGCCGACGTTCAAGGCTCGGTCGAGGTGGTCCGGGCAACGCTCGAGAAACTTTCGACCGAGAAGGTCAAGGTCCGGGTCATTCGTGCCGGCGTCGGAGCGATCGCCGAATCGGACGTGCTTTTGGCCTCGGCAACTCAGGCGGACAACGCATCTACGGCCGTTGTGATCATCGGATTCAATGTTCGGCCCGAATCGCGTGCGGCGGACCTCGCCAAACTTGAGGATGTCGATATCCGTCTGCACTCGATCATTTACAAGGTCGAGGAAGAGATCAAGGCCGCAATGATCGGAATGCTCGACGCGATCGAGAAGGAGGTCATTCTCGGCAAGGCTCTTGTACAGGAGACCTTCAAGGTTTCGCGTATCGGCACGATCGCGGGCTGCCGCGTCACTGACGGGCTTATTCGCCGGCAAGCGAAGGCAAGGCTTATCCGCGACGGCGTAGTCATTTGGGAAGGCGATATCGCGACGCTCAAGCGGTTCAAGGACGATGTCAACGAGGTCAAGCAGGGGTACGAATGCGGTATCAGCCTGGTCAACTTCAACGACATCAAGGTCGAGGATGAGATCGAGGCTTTCGTGATCGAGAAGATCGCGGCGACCGAGCTCTAGGCAAAGATTATGCGTAGGCCTGAGCGATTGGCAGAGGCATTGAAAGAGGAGATCGCTGAGGTCGTCGGGTTCGAACTCGACGACCCGCGTCTTGGTTTGATAACCGTCACGGATGTAGAGGTGACAAGCGATCTTCGCGATGCAAAGGTCTTCGTGCTGGTGCGTGGAACTGAGGAGGAGATAAACGGGGCGTTCACCGCTCTGGAGAAAGCTTCCGGATACATTCGGCGACAGGTCGCTCTCGACCTGGATCTTCGCCACACACCGCACCTTCACTTTACCCGGGATACGGCGGAGGAGAACGCCGCTCGAATAGGCGAGCTTCTCGAAGCGATCAAGCCCGGCGAAGAGGCGGAGAGCCTCGAGTAAGTAATCGAAATTCAAGGAAGTTTGGTCGTTTTTTGATTTAGTGTTAAGTCAAGTTGTTGAATTGATCGAAAACAAGCAGCGGTTCGGCATTACGACCCACATAAAGCCGGACGGCGATGGCGTCGGCTCCTCGTTAGGTTTATGCTGGCTGCTTCGCTCGCTTGGTAAAGAGGCCGAGGTCATTGTCCATGGCGAGGTCCCGCCATCTTATCACTCGCTTCCAGGGGCAAATGAGATCCGTGACATCACGAGCATTGACCGCGAATACGACGCGGTTTTTGTTCTCGAATGCTCTGACGTAAAGCGTCCGGGTATCGAGGGCCTTGAGAACGAACTAACCGTAAACATCGATCACCACGCAACCAGCGAACATTTTGGCAAGATAAACTGGATCGACCCGACAGCGTCTGCCGTTGGTGAGATGATCTACAACCTATGCAAAGCCATTGGCGGAAGGGTGACCAAAGAGATCGCCGAGTGCGTCTACATGGCCCTTATTACCGACACGGGCTCCTTCCACTTCCCAAACACGACCGAACGAACGTTGAAGGTCGCTTCTGAGCTCGTAAAGGCCGGCGTGCGGCCCGCGGAGATCTCCGAGGCGGTCTATTATCATTATCCGTGGTCGCGGATCGAGCTGATGCGGCAGGTGCTCAACACCGTGCGGCGCGATGAGACCGGGCGGATCGCCTTTATGCGGCAAACTCTTGCGATGCGTGAGGCTTCCGGAGCGATAGACGGCGATAACAACGGTTTTGTGAACATACCACTTGCCGCCAAAGATGTGCTTGCGGTCGTTTTAATGCGTGAGGTCGGCGGCGGCCGCTACCGGGTCAGCCTGCGCTCGAAGGGAGACATTAACGTTGCCCGGGTTGCCGAACAATTCGGCGGGGGCGGGCACAAGAATGCCGCCGGACTCAGTATCGATGGCGATTGGGACGAAAAGGAGCAGGAGATCGTTCGATCGCTTCAGCGTGCGATCGATAGATCCCTCGGTGAATGAACTGGCGATCCGATGAGTGAAACCAAGGAAAAGCGCTATAAGTGGCGACGCGAGGACTATCGCGAAAAGACCCACGGGCTTCTGATGGTCAACACCGGCGACGGTAAAGGAAAGACCACGGCGGCGATCGGCGTTTTGGTGAGGGCAGCGGGCCGCGGAATGCGATGCTGCATGATCCAGTTCATGAAGTCTAAGAATGACCGCTACGGCGAGCACGAATCGCTTGAAAAGCTCGGGGTCGAGGTCCACACAATGGGTGCTGGCTTCACATGGGACACGCAAGACAAAACGGTCGATATTCGGACCTCCGAGGAGACATGGGAGCTTTGCGTGGAGAAGATGCGGTCAGAGGAATACGACCTACTCGTTTTCGATGAGCTCGTTTATGTGCTCGACTACAAGTTTCTCGACCTGACGGAAGTTTTGGCAGAGATCAAGGCCATTCGCGAAAAGCAGCCGCATCTTCATATCATAATGACGGGCCGAAATGCCCCGGCTGAACTCGTCGAGGCGGCCGACCTTGTTACCGAAATGAAGGAGATCAAGCATCCGTTTCACGCCGGAATTTACGCTCAACAGGGGATCGAGTTCTAGTGAAAGCAGCAGTCGAGCGGAGAAGCGCATTCGGTTACCGGGACCACTTTGCATTGGCGGTGACCACTTTTGGCGTCGGTTACCTTCCGCTCGCACCCGGGACTTGGGGTTCGGCCGTTGGCGTCGCCATTTACCTCGTTGCTGAAAGCCTGCTGATGGGGTTTGGGCTGATCGATGACAAGCTTTCCCCGGCCGTTGTCCATACGTGGACGCTGCCGATCGTTACCATCTCACTTCTACTTCTTACACTCCTTGGTATTTGGGCCGCAGGGCGTGCGACAGAACTTCTTGGCAACACCGACCCGCCCGAGGCCGTCATCGACGAGATAATCGGACAACTCATCGTCTTCCTTTTCGTTCCTTTCAGCATTGGATGGCCGATGATCCTCGCCGGCTTTCTCCTCTTCCGGCTTTTCGACGTTTGGAAACCATATCCGATCGATTACCTTCAGGTGCTTCCGGGTGGTATCGGCGTTTGTGCGGATGATATTCTCGCCGGAGTCTATGCCGGTGTTTGCCTTTCGGTCGTTTACGCGATAAGCCTTTCATTATGAGGATCCACGTACTTCCCGGAGATTCTGTTGCTGAGGCCTTTGCCGCTGCGGGGCTCGACGGCGAAACGGTGGTTTGCCGCGAATGTCTGGTTGACGGCGACATTTCCGGCGAAACGCTTGAGGAATTCTGGGATCTGAGAGCGAATTTCATTGAAGTTCATTACGGCGGCGACCCGCTCGAATATCGCGAACGCGTTGCGTATGAACTTGAACGGCTGCTCGAAGCCGGCCCTGATGACGAGGTCTTTCTCTGGTTCGAGTATGAGCTTTTCTGCCAGGCCAACATGTGGTTTTGCCTGACGCTCTTGAGGTCCACAGGTGCGAAGGTGTTCCGCGTGATGCCCGCCGGGCTTGAGCCCGACAAGATCTGGGACGGATTCGGCGCGATGACTGCGGACGATCTTGCCCGGTGTTTTGACGAACGCGTCGAGTTCACTGCGGCCGACATTGATGCGGCCGGTGATCTTTGGCAGGCATTTCGCGATCGTGATGGAGCACGTTTGTTGCAGCTTGGCGAGTATCGGTCTCCGGCCTTTCCGTTTTTGAAAGAGGTTTGCCGGGCCGCAGGAGAGATCGAAACCCGCCCTCAGGACATCGTGAACGAGCTTCTCGCAAATGGACACACCAAACTTGAGGACGTGTTTCCCGAGTTTCGGAAGCGGGCCGGCGTATATGGCTTCGGCGATCTGCAGGTTGAACGGCTGATCCACGCTGCGTCCAACTAAAGCAAAAAGCCCGCTCTGTTTTTCATTCCTCAGGGTCCGTCCGATCAACGTGCGTCTCCTTCGCCCGTTCACTTTGAAAGATCCAGCCACGCCGCTTGAAATAGACTAGCAAGGCCAGAGTCAACAATCCCATTAGGGCAAGTACGGCGAAATAGCCGTAGCGTGTTCTGAGTTCCGGAATGTTCTCAAAGTTCATTCCGTAAATTCCCGCGATCAGGGAGAGCGGCAGTATGATCGCCGAAACTACCGCGAGGGTCTTCATTACGTCATTCGTTCGGTTGGCGACGACGGAAAAATGTATTTCCACGAGGCCGCTGACCAATTCGCGGTAGCTTTCCGAAAGGTCCGTAACGCGGAGAAGGTGGTCGTGGACGTCCCGGAAGAATGGCAAGATGTTCTCCGGAATCTGCTTAAACTCGCCGTGCGACATTCGATAGAGAACTTCACGCTGGCGGGTCGAGATACGTTTGAGCCGTGCAACGCTTCGCCGTACGTCCATGATCCGCTCCAGCATCGAACTTTCGCCGTTCTGCATCAGCAGGACCTCGTCCTCGATCAGTTCGATCTGCTCGTTGAACTCGTCAACTACCGGATTGTAGTTGTCCACCAGACGGTCGAGGATCTGGTGAAGCAAGAACGCCGGCCCGCGTTGGCATGCCAACGGCGTACTGCGGATCAGGGTCTTTACTTCCTTGATGCTCCGAAAGCGTTCGAGGTGAAATGTAACGACAAAGTTCTCGCCAAGGTAGCCGTCGAGTTCCTTTGTGACAAAGTCGGTCGGCGTTGTCTTGTCGGGCGTCACGCCATGAACGATAAAGAAAAGGTAACCGGGGAAGGCTTCGACCTTAGGTTGGTTGCGGGTCTCGATGCAGTCTTCGACCGTAAGATGATGGAACCTGAAAACACTCAACAGAATGTCCTCAATGGCCTTGTGGTCGTCGATTTCCTCTCCACGAAGGTCAAGCCAGACCAGATTCGAGCGGTCTTCGAGAAGGCTCGGGAGTTCCTCCAAAGAGAATCCTTCCTCGATGCGGTCGGCACCGTCGCGGTAAACAAAGATCTCAGCAAATGGTGCTTTTTCGGCCATAAATGGAGTGGAGATCAGGTTTTCTACCACCTTTTTGGGAGTCCATCAAGTTGCAGGGCGGCGATTTAGCTTCGAAAATCCGTCGATCTGTTCTATAATCTAACCATAGATGAAAGAAGAACTGATAGCCCTAGCGGGCGTAGTAATAGATAAACAGCCGAACGCTTATTTCAAGGTTCAGGTCAATGATAGTGACCACGTTGTGCTCGCGACCATCTCTGGGCGCATGCGCCGCAACCGTATCCGCATCCTGATGGGCGACCGCGTCGATGTTGAACTCTCGCCTTACGACCTGACCAAGGGCCGGATCACCTACCGCCACAAGTAAGCTTACGGCCAATTAGATTCAGGGGCTTCGCGTCGCGAGGCCCCTTTAGTTGCGCCCAAGGTTTCAGCGACGGCTCGGGAAGAGCGACGCCGTGTAGTTCACTTCCTTCGAAGCACGGGCCATGAAGCTTTCGATATCCCCGATCGAACGCGGCAGGGCCTTGTTCATCCATTCAACGCCGGTCGTGGTGACGAGCATATCGTCCTCGATGCGGACGCCGATGCTCTTGTACTTCTCGAACGCCGGCTTTACCTTGGCGATGAATTCGCGGTTCTCGGGCGTATCCGGAAGCCACTCGAGAGTGTCGGGGCGGATGTAGATGCCCGGCTCGTTGGTAAAGACCATTCCCGGAGCGAGCGGCGTGCCGTAGTCGCCGACGTCGTGGACGTTCATTCCCAGCCAGTGGCCGAGTCCGTGCATATACCAGCGGCGGAATTGCTGGCCGTCCTTGGCCGTTACGAGCCCAAGCCGGAAGAGCCCGTCCTCGATGACCCGGGCGGCCTCGGCCTGAAGTGCCGCGAAGCGGACGCCCGGCTTGGTCATCTTGGCAACGGCTTCCTGCGCGTCGTAAACGATCTGGTAGATCTCGGCCTGCTCTTTCGAGAACTTACCGTTTACCGGGAAGGTCCGTGTGATGTCGGCCGTGTAGTGCTCATACTCCGCACCGACGTCCATCAGCAGCAGGTCGCCGCTTTTAACTTCGCCTTTCGGTATCTGGTAGTGGAGCGTGGTCGCGTTCTGGCCGCAGCCGACGATCGACGGGTATCCCCAATAATCCGCGTTGCGGCGGCGGAATGTGTATTCGACCTCGGCCTGCACCTCATATTCCCATTTGGCATGGTGGACCATCGCCATCGAACGCATATGTGCCTCGGTCGAGATGTCGATGGCGTGCTGCATGAGCTTGAGTTCGTAGGGCGATTTGACGAGCCGGAGCTGGGCAAAGATCGGCCGTGCATTGATGACGTTTCGCTCGCCGAGCTCTTTTCGAAACTCATTCTCCTGCCGGAATTCACGCATCGCGTTGCCATCGTTGGGGCTTGAGGGAAGCAGCATATAGACCGTCTCAAAGGCCCCGATCTCGACACCGCCGGCCTTCGCCGCGAAGGGCTGTTTCGTCTTGAGGGCATCAAAGAATGCGGCTCGTTCGGTGGTCGGGATTATCGTCTTGAGGCCGGAAATGTTCCGTGCTTCATCGTCCGAATACATCTTGCCGTCCCAAGTTTCGCTAACCGGATTACGCCGCGGCAGGAAGAGATATTCGCTCACGGCGTCGCCGCTCTTGGTCATTACAAAAACGGCACCCTTCTGCTTGAGCCCGGTCAGGTAAACAAAGTTATTCTCCTGGCGGAAGACGTAATCGACCGAGTTCGAGTAGATCTTCGGCTCGGCGGAGAGGAGGACGAGAACGCTGTTGTTCTCCATTTTTTCCGCGACCGCAGCACGGCGTTTTGCGAGCTCGGCCTGCCGCTCGGCGTCGGTGAATCGCGGAGCTTGCGGCGTTACCCGAATGGCCGGTCCCGCCGAGGGCTGCGAAAAGACCGCGGCCGAAAGGCCGGAAAGGAGAAACGCGGCGATGATGATCCAGATGATTGCTATCTTCATTATTTCCTCAATGTTGTTTTGGCCGAGCACATCGGCAACCCGGAAGAGCTTTGTGTTGGCTTCATTATATACGCAAAATAGCAATTCCGGTTTCCGAGGGTCACCGGGTGTTTCATTTTTCGGGCATCGCGCGTTCGCGGAAACGCCGCGAACATCGCGAACAACGGAAACATCGCGAACAACGCGAACACTGGAAACATCGGAAACATCGCGAACAGATAGGACGAATGGGACAAATGTGACAAATGGAACGCGCGGCCGGGCCTGGAGATTTGTGATGGGGGATTTCGGATTCGGGATTGGCATCGTCGCACTGTCAATTGTTAATTGGACCATCGTAAATTGGTTAAGAATGGACATTGGTCTTCGGTCTTTGGTCTTCGGTCTTTGGTCTTTGGTCTTTGGTCTTAAGTCCTAAGTCTTTGGTCTTTTGGTCTCCGGCTAGCAGCTAACGGCTTACAGCTACAAATATCTTGCCGTGTCTCACTGCTCACTGCTCACCGCTTACTTCACCCCGCTGTCCATTCTCCTAGGCCCTTAAACCAAAGTGAACGGTGATACGTGAGATATGGAAGATTTGGAAGTTCTGGAGAGTTGCAAAGGTTGCGAGAGTTTCGAAAGTTGCCGAGAGTGAGGTCCGGGTTGCCGGATGGAATGGCGTTGAGGTTCGACGACTTGCGCAATTCGGTCTATCCGCGGATCAGCCCGGATAGATGTCGGTAAATAAGACCGGAATGGCTACGTGATCTTTCGGGGGCACGCACCGAGCATCGTCATGAGAGTCAACGACGTTTTCAGGATGTATAAATTCATTGGCCGAGGCCGTACATACGATCTTCGATCGTTTTTCGTCGCTCGTCGATTTCGCTCCTGTTACCGGATTCCGACAAAGAAGTTAAAAGGTTCTTGAGTTGCGGCGAAATATCTTGAGGAGCGGAGCTTAGGAGTTCTCTTAATCGAGCGAGGGCCGCCGCGTCTTCTGATCGAGCGAGTTGGTTAAGTGTTCTACCGGTATCAAACAGCCAAAGGCTCTTTTGTTCGCTGATGAGATCGTTTCGGATAAGTTCAATTATCAACGGCTTTACGTGATCTAAATTAATCGAGCCCTCGACATCGCGATCGAGAGCGAGTTCTCTTCGAACTGTTAAGAACTGCCCAGGTAGGAAATCATTGAGCGAAGCTGCCGAGTCCGACCAATAGCCGATCTGGAGCCAATTGGCTTTCGTCGGCCGAAAGTTATATACAATTATTCCCTGAACCCAGATCGGTTTTCCACTGAGCGTTACGGGCGAGAAACTTGACCGACGCGCGGCGTTGATCGAATTACTGACCAATAAAGGATGGCCAGATACTTTTTTTGCCTCGTAAACGCGCCCGCATGGATCGATGAGAATGCCGATTGTTACACGTCCGCTAACATTCACGGCTCGAGCCGCGGCGGAAAACTCCGGCTTGACCAATTCGATGGCTCGGGCATTCAGAACTCCGAAAGAGATAATGCTGTTTCCATCTTTCGGTTTCTGAAATTTTGCGCCAGGCGAGCAGACGACCGCTTGGTTCTCAGTTTGTCCCAATACCCCATCGGCACAGGCAATAATGACCGAAACGAACGCGATGCTTAGGAAAAGACGCAGAAATCTGTTCATAAACATTTAGACACCGATTCCCCGAAAGTGTTCCCGTAAACGTTCAAGTCACGGACATCAGGGCTTGCCCTGACGGCAAGCAACGATCATTTCGCGGACGGCTTGGCTGAGGCCGACGAAGACGGAGCGGGAGATGATGTTGTGGCCGATGTTGAATTCGGTGATCTCGGGGATGGCTGCGAGAGCGGCGATGTTGCGATATGTTAGCCCGTGGCCGGCGGCGACGATTAGGCCGAGCGAGCGGGCGTGGACGGCGGCGTTGCGGATCCGTTCGACCTCGGCGGCGGCTCGGCGTTCGCCCTCGCCGTGCATCGCCCGCGAACCGAGTGTGAGTTCGGCATATTCACCGGTGCAGAGCTCGACCTGCTGTGCCCCGGCGTTCTTTGCCGCCTCTATCTGATCGGCCGCGGGATCGATGAAAATGCTAACGAAGACACCGGCGGCCTTTAGCCGCTCGACAGCGTTCTTGATCACGTCAAAATTGCCGATAACATCAAGCCCGCCCTCGGTGGTAACCTCATTAGGCTTTTCGGGCACGAGCGAGACCGCGTCGGGCCGAGTGCGTTCGGCGATCAAGAGCATCTCATCGGTCGCGGCCATCTCAACGTTCAAATAGGTCGTGACGACGTCGCGGAGCAGCTCGATGTCGCGGTCCTGTATGTGGCGGCGGTCGCCGCGGAGGTGGACCGTAATGCCGTTTGCTCCGGCCTGTTCGCAAATGACGGCGGCGGTGATTATGCTCGGCTCGATCGTTTTACGGGCTTCGCGGATGGTGGCTACGTGGTCGATGTTTACGTTAAGGCGTGCGGTCATACGAAGTATTTTACCGCAGAGACGCCAAGACGCAGAGGGAATCCAGACAGGATTTGCAGGATGGCCAAGATATTTTGCCCCACGGGCGGCTGCTTTTGTGGTAATGGAGCCGAAAATGGACTGCTCGTCTATTTGGGATCGTAAATGCCTTTGCGGGCATTTCGGCGGATCTGGCGGACCTCGTCAAACATGCGGACGCTGTCGCGGAGGACATTGACCTTGCTGCGGTCGTCGTTGTTCCAGCGGACGGCGATCTCCTTAAGTCGGAGCCCGCGGAGACGTGCGACGTAAAGAAACTCGACGTCAAAGCCGAAGCGTTCGATCTGCATCACGTCGAGCAGCGGGCGAAATTTCTCGAGATCGAAAGCCTTGAAGCCGCATTGCGTGTCCCAGAAGGGCATTCCGGTCATTAAGCGAACGACGAGATTGAACACCTTGCCGCCCTGCTCGCGCCGCCAGGGTTGATGGGTGCCGATCAGCGAACGGTCGAGTGCACGCGAGCCGAAGGTAATGTCAAATTCGCCTGCCTTTATTGGATCGATGAGCTTTGGCATTTCCTCGATGGGCGTGGAAAGATCGGCGTCGGAGAAAAGGGCGATCTTTCCTTCAGCCGCTAGAAGGCCGGTCTTTACCGCGTAGCCTTTTCCGCGGTTCTTTTCATAGCGGATGACGCGTCCGGGCACTTCGGGCCGTTCGCCGAAGGCTTCTTCGGCGACCTTGGCAGTGGCGTCGCTCGAGCCGTCGTCGACTACTATCACCTCGGCCGAACTGCCCGTTTCGGCGATATACTTCAAGACCTCGCGGACGGTCGCGCCAAGCCGCTCTTCTTCGTTGTACGCCGGTATTACGATCGAGACCTCAATGCCCATAAAAAGCTCAAATAGTACCCACAGATTAACAGTTTGTAAACTGCTATCGCACGCCCGGTTTCAGAACTTTAGCGGCCCGCGGGCGTAATAGTTCCGGGCAAGCCTGCGGGAGTGCGTCCGGGGAAGGCTTTGGCGGCAACCATTGCCCCGCGGAAAGCGACTAAGATATGCTATATTCGAGCATTAAGGGGCAGCATTAATGACCAGAAGTTATTTCCTTTACGCAATACTGATCATAGCTCTCGGGGCGGTTGTTGGCGGAGTTTTCGGAAAGTTTCCGGCCGCGACCCAGGCCGATACGACCGTAACGCCGGCAAAGGTCTCGGCGGATTTTCGCGAAGCTCTTGAGGTTATCGAGAATAACTACGTTGGCAAGCCCGACAGCGAGAAAACGCTCGATTCGGCCGTTCAGGGAATGCTTTGGTCGCTCGACCCGCACTCACAGTTCTTTACCCGCGACGAATTCAGGAAGCTTTACGAGGAGCAGTCCTCGCAGTTTTACGGCATTGGCGTTTCGATAATGCAGCACCGGGATGGCGTTTACGTCCAGTCGGTGATCCCGGGAACTCCGGCGGACAAGGCGGGAATAAGATACGGCGACCGTTTCATCGAGGTTGACGGTAAGGACGCCCGCGAGTGGACGAGTGCAGAGGTTTCCGGCAACGTCCGCGGCGAACGCGGTACAAAGGTCAAGGTAAAGGTCGAGCGGGCCGCTTCGGCAGCTCCGGTCGAGTTTGAGATCACCCGCGGCGGCGTTCCGCTGCCCTCGATCCGCAATTACTTTTTGCTGTCGGACGGCGTCGGTTACATCGGCCTGACGGGCGGCTTCCAGGAGACGACCTCGGAGGAACTGAACGACGCGATCGCCGACCTGCAGAAGCGCGGAATGACGAGCCTTGTGCTTGACGTCCGGGGTAATCCGGGCGGGCTGCTTCCGCAGGCGATAGATGTTGTCAGTAAGTTCATTCCATCGGGACAGACGGTCGTCTCGGTCAAGGGACGTTCGCGTTATGCGATAAGCCAGGAACTCCGTTCACGCGGCGGCGAGCCGAACCGATTGCCGCTGGTGGTGCTCGTAAATGGCGGTTCGGCGTCGGCTTCGGAGATCGTTGCCGGTGCGGTTCAGGACTATCGCCGCGGTCTTGTGGTCGGCAGCGACAGCTTTGGTAAAGGATTGGTCCAGCGTGTGTTTCCGCTGCCGTACGGCACAGGGCTTACGCTGACGACGGCGAGGTTTTACACGCCTTTTGGCCGTTCGCTTCAGCGGGATTACTCGAACGGGTCGATCTACGAATATTTCACCAACGGCGGTGCCGAGGACGAGGAAGCTCCGCGGCCGAAGCCGGCGGGTGTTCCGGTAAAGCTTCCGGATGGCCGAGTGCTGATGGGCGGCCGCGGCATTGAACCGGACGTAGAGGTTAAGGGACAGGCGTTCAATCAAACGCGTTTTCGGATAAACGACGCCGCATTCTACTTCGTCCGTCAGTTGGTTGCCGGCAAGATCAGCGGGCTCGAAAGCTATAAGGTTGACCGGCAGAATCATCAATGGTCGATCGCACCGGACGCTTTTCCGATCACCGACCGCTTGTTTGAGGCGTTCAAGGCGTACACGCTGGCGAATAAGCAGAACGCACTAACGCCCGAGAACCTTGCCGCCGAGGCCGACTATGCACGGATGCGGCTGAGGATGGAGATCGCAACGGCAAATTATTCGAACGAAGCTGGCATTCAGGTGCTGCTCGAGCGCGACCCGCAGGTCCTTAAGGCCGTCGAAGTAATGCCGGAGGCTCGCGGATTCGTCGATAACAACCTTGCCTCGAAGTAAGGTTCTCATTAATGAAAAATTTGCGGACGAGCTTGGCGATCAGGTTCGTCCGCTCTATTTATAGGCGGTAAATCGGCACTTTCGGATTCAGGCTTTGCGGTGCGATAGAGTAAAATACTCAAAGCCCGGCTTTCTATGTATAAACAGATCGGAGTATTGACCGGCGGCGGAGACGCCCCGGGGCTAAATGCCGTTATTCGGGCGGTCGTGCGAACGGCCGTCAATGAATACGGGATGAAGGTGATCGGCATCGAGGATAGCTTTGAAGGCATACTCGGTGAAACGCGGACGGTTCAGCTAACGCCGAAAACGGTCAGCGGCATCCTGCCGAAAGGCGGAACGATCCTCGGCACCCGCAACCGCGGGAGCTTTGTGAAAATGGTTGACGGCGTGCCGGTCTTTCCGGAAATGCCGATCTCGGAAGCACTCGCGAACCTCGATATCCTCGGGATCGAAGCGTTGATCGTGCTCGGCGGCGAAGGAACGCTCGCGATCGCGGAACAATTCGATAAGCGCGGCTTTCCGGTGATCGGGGTTCCGAAGACGATCGATAACGACCTGGCAGCAACGGAACTGACGTTCGGTTTCATGACAGCGATCGACATCGCGACCGAGGCCCTCGACCGATTGCACACGACCGCCGCGTCGCACGACAGAGTGATGATCCTTGAGGTGATGGGCCGCCACACGGGCTGGATCGCACTGCACGCGGGCCTCGCCGGAAGCGCGGACATAATCCTGATCCCGGAGATACCTTTCTCGTTCGACTCGGTCATCAAGAAGGTAAAGGAACGCGAGGCGAACGGATCGCGATTTACGAACATCGTCGTCGCTGAGGGTGCAAAAGAGGTCGGCGGCGGAGAAATGTACCTCGATGCAAAGCATACGCGGCTTGGCGGCGTCGGTGATTATGTCCGGCGAAAGATCGAGGAGCTAACCGAAAAGGAGACGCGCTGCGTCGTGCTCGGCCACCTTCAGCGTGGCGGCAGCCCGAACGCCTTTGACCGAATGCTCGGCACGAGTTTTGGAGCCTGTGCCGTTCGGGCTCTAGCCGAAGGCGAATCCGGTAAAATGGTCGCGTTTCAGGCCTCGACCATCGTGACGGTGCCGATCTCGGAGGCGGTCGCGAACTTGAAGACCGTGCCGATCGATGGACAGCTCGTCCGGACGGCCCGCGATATCGGCATCTCGTTCGCGTCGCCGGCCGAATCGGATATGTAGCGAAAGTTTTTGAAATGGAAGAAATACGAAAAAAGATCAAGGACGAGCTTGATACGCTCGAAGAGGAACTTCACTTCAAGCTCCCGAAGGAGATCCAGAAGGCACGCGAGTTCGGCGACCTGCGCGAGAATGCGGAGTATAAGGCCGCGATGGAGCGGCAATCGATCGTTCAGGCGAGGATAATGCAGCTCCGCAAGCGGATGAGCGAGGTCGATTCGATCGACCT
>ERZ761602.1862-NODE-1862-length-35927-cov-9.089959_pt1 | contig 35927 bp, 34 predicted proteins | sample MGYA00512165_ERZ761602 | MGnify/ENA primary metagenome ERZ761602 (study PRJEB28899, sample SAMN02445085) | bioreactor sludge metagenome | biome: EBPR sludge; isolation source: Thorneside wastewater treatment plant | place: Australia: Brisbane, Thorneside...
CTGCCTGTCTCATGGCTCGTGGAGCCGACGAACCGGCGGCATGGGAAACCATCTACAAACAGCGGGGGGGGGCTGGAGCCTCAGCGCAGCTCCCCCAGCATCGCCTCCACGCTGCGGGCCTGCGCCTGCGCGGAGCTGGGGCCGTAGCCGCCGGCCAGGAGGTGCAGCAGGGGCACCCCCCGCTGCCTCGCCCAGCGCAGCACGAACAGGTCCCGCTCGACCAGGCCCTCGGGAGTGAGCCCCAGGCTGGCCAGCGGGTCGTCGGCGAGCACGTCGCTGCCGGCGACGTGGACGACGAAGGCGGGATCCTGCGGGGCGCGCTCAAAGACAGCGGCCAGGACAGCGAGGAAGTCTGAGTCGTTGATGCCCGCAGGCAGGTCCTGGTCGAGATCCCCCGGCAGCCGGGGCTGGGGGAAGATGCCGGCCTGGTGCAGGGAGAGGCTGAAGACGGTGGGGTCCTGGGCGAAGAAGGCGTGGCTGCCGTCGCCCTGGTGGGCGTCGGTGTCGACGATCAGGACGGTGCCTTCGAGGCCCTCCTCGCGCATGGCGGCGATGGCGACGGCGACGTCGTTGTAGACGCAGAAGCCGTGGCCCATCGCCGGGCGCGCATGATGGAAGCCGCCGCCGAGGTTGATGCCCAGGCCGTGCGCGCGGGCGCCGCGGGCAGCCAGCACGCTGCCTTGGACCTGCCGGCGGAAGGGGCCGAGCACGCGTCGGTCCAAAGCGGCCTTGGGGAGGAAGCCGGGGACCGCGACCTCCAGCGCCTCGGAGAGGACCTTGGGGGTCGAGAGCGAGGCGAGGTAGGCGGGGTCGTGCACCCGCGCGAGCAAGGTGGGATCGACCTCGTCGGCGATGGCGAAGTCCTGCTTCTCCATCAGGCCCTGCTCGACGAGGTGGCGGGCGATGCGGCCGGGCTTGCCGATGTCGAAGGGGTGCAGGCGCTCCAGGCCGTAGAAGCTGACCCGGTAGCCCTTGGAGAAGGCGACCAGGGCGCCGCCGGGCAAGGCGCGACCGGGCTGGGCCGCGGGGCGAGGCGGAGGCTGGACGAAGGCGAGCAGACCGCCCAGGACCGGGATCAGGACGAGCAACAGCCAGGCTGACTTCATGCGTAGCTCAGGGCCAGCAGGGCGAGGCCGGTGGCGATGACGGGGTCGTCCTCCTTCTGCAAGGCGAGGGCGTTGCGCCAGAGGCCGTCGGCGCCCTGCTCAGCGAGGATCGCCTCGCGGAGGGGGGCCTGCCAGCCCTCCTGCCCGGCGAGGGCCTCGGCGGCAGCCGCCCGGTAGTAGAAGCGCATCGCCTCGGCGTAGGCCTCGATCGGCGCCCCCTCCAGGCCCGGGTTGCGGTCGACCCGGTGGTTGGCCCGCAGCCAGCGTATGGCGGCCTCGTCCTCCTCTCCCACGGCGCGCAGGGCCAGGATGCCATCGGCGGTCGCCGAGCCGTAGCCGCGGTGATCGGCGGCGCTGGCCGCGGTCTCCACGCCGGGGACCAGCGCGCTCTTGTTGAGGGCCAGCTCGCCGGGGCTGTAGACGAAGCCCCCGTCGCCGGCCCGACAGCGGTGGACGAAGGCGGCTCCAGCCTGGAGCGCGGCCTGGATCCGGCTGGTCCTCTCGGCGAGGGCGAGCGCCTGCAGGGCCCGCCGGGTCATGCTGAGGTCGACGTGGCCCGGGAAGGGAGGGGTGGGCGCGGCCTGGCCCGGGGCGCGCCCCATGCCGAAGCCGCCGTGGACCGGATCGCCCTCCCAGCCGGCCAGGAGCTGTTGGTCGAGCAGCCAGTCGACCGCGGGCTGGAACCGAGGCCCGGCCATGCTGAGGAGGAGGGCCCTCAGGCCGATCGAGGTGGCGTAGACCGGGTAGTCGAGCGCGGGGCCGGCAAGGCCCAGCGGGCCTCGCTGGAGCTGGGTGTCGAGCCAGGCCAGCGCGCCCTCCTTGAGGGGGCCGACGGGCAGCGCGAGCGCCAGCAGCGCCGTCGTGGAGTGGCCCTCGCGCATGAAGCCGTAGGTGCTGCTGGGGACGCGGCCGTCGGGGAGGGCGAGGGCCCTGAGCGCCGTGACCGCGCGGCCGAGGGGGTCCTCGGGAGGCGATGCGCGCCGGGTGCAGGCCAGGGGCAGCGCGGCGAGGAGGGCCATGAAGCTGCGTCGATGCATGCCTCTCTAATACCGCACTACACTCCCCCGATGCTGCTCCCCTGCCCCGCCCTGCCCGCTCCCACCCTCGCCGCGCTCACCTCCCTGGGCCACTGGCTGCGGGCTCGCGGCTACGGCCCCGGTCGGGTCAGCCGCGCGCTGGGCATCCTGGCCTGGAACGGCCCTGATCTGGATGGCGAGTGGTGGGCCCGCGACAACCACGCCGAGGGCGATCTGGGCGCGCTGGTCGACCTCTTCGTGCGCGGCCAGCCGCTGCCGGCGCGCAAGGCGGAGGCGCTGCTGCCGAAGGAGGCCTGGGGGGCGGGGATCCTGGTCGAGCGCCGCGGCGACGTGCTCGCCGAGGGCATCATCCTGCCGCTGGGCGCCGACCTCGTCTGGACGGATCGTGGCGACCGCTCCTTTCACAAGGGCGGGCTCTTCCTGCCCGACAGCACCTCCTTCGAGCTGCGGCGGCTGATCCCTCCGCAGCGGGTCCGGCGGCACTTGGACCTGGGGGCGGGCGGCGGCGCCATCACGGTGGCGGCGGCCCGGCGGGCAGAGGAGACCGTCGCGCTGGACATCAACCCCCGCGGCGGTGAGGCGGTGCAGCGCACGATGGCCCTCTCCAACCTGAGCGGGGCGGTCGCCTACAGCGGCGAGGCTCACGAGGCGCGGGCGCTGGGCCGCTTCGACCGGCTCAGCTTCGTGCTGCCGCTGCTGGTGCCCTGGCACGGGATGGCCTCGGCCGGACCGGAGCACACCATCTCGGCCAGCTCCGACCTGCTCGTCCAGGTGCTGGAGATGCTGCCCTCGCTGATGTCCCCGGGCGGCCTCGTCCTGCTCTACACCCAGGACTGGGCCGGCGGTCCGCCGCTGCCGATGGTGCTGGACCTGGTGATGGAGGGGCGGGCCTGGCGAGGCGCCTACTGGTGGGACCAGCAGGGCACCTGGGGAAAACGACCGGTGCGCACCGGCTGCCTCGCCCTGCGGCTGGACGGCGGCCGCGGCTTCGTCGAGCAGAAGAACGAGGTCCCCGACGAGGGCGTCGAGGACTGGTGGCCGCATATGGCCGCGATGCTGGGCGAGTCGGGTGCAACTAACTAGTGCCAGGCACTAGCTAGTCTCATCTACCGAGTGAGGCCGAAGCGGTCGCTGCCGAAGACCTGCTCCGTGGAGGGCCTGACGCTGCCGACGGTGCGACCGCCGGCGCCGCTGCCGGTGCCGCGCCGGGCATGCTCGCCGGCCCCGAGGGTCAGCAGCGCCGTGGCGGTCACGAAGGTGCGGCTGGTGATGCAGTGGTGGCCCGACCAGCTCCCGTCGGCGCCCTGGATGCTGGCGAGGTAGTCGCCGATCTTGCCGTCCCAGCTGGTCCACTCCTCGCCGCCCTGCTCGGCCAGGGTGTCGGAGATCATCATGTAGGAGAGCATCTCCTCGCCCCCGATGCTGCCGAAGCCGGCGATCAACGCCTCGGCGGCCGGACCGGCGACGGCGGCGCGGGCGGCGGCCTCGGCCTTGCCGGCTCCTCCGACCCCGCGCTCCTTGGCCTGCTGGTCCAGGCGCATCGAGCTGGCGACGCTGTAGAGGTTCACGCCCGCGCCGGTGCTGGCGTCGAAGGAACCGCTCTCCTCGTCGTAGAGGCCGGCCTGCCAGCGGTCGGCCTGGGCGATCGCCGAGGGGGCCACGTCGGCGCCCTTCTTCTTGGCCTCGACCAGGCTCATGGCGGCCATCGAGTTGGAGAGGACCGGGGCCCAGCCGTTGCCGTCGAAGCTGCCGTCGGCCTGCTGGGCGAGCTGGACCTTGCCGACGACGGTGTCGAGCGCGACCTGCACCTGAGCGTCGAGCTCCGCGGGGAGCTGGCCAGCGACCTGGGCCAGGGCCAGGGCGGTCATATGGGTGTCGACGAGCTGGCCGAGCTTGCCCTGGGGCTGGGTGCCGGTGGGGGTGGCGACCCGGGGGTCGTTGCGCGGCCCGGTCTCGACGGCCTTGACGAGGTAGCGCACGCCGCGCTCGATCTGGGCCTTGTGGGGGCCCTTGACCCCGCCGTCGCGGACCAGCGCGAGCACGGACATCGCGGTGGTGGCGGCGTCGGTGGTGGCACCCTGGGCCTGCCCGAAGGCGCCCGCACCCCAGCCCCCGTCTGCGGCCTGGGCGGTCTTCAGCCAGGCGATTCCGGCCTCTCGGGACTCGACGACGCTGCGGGTGGAGGCGCCCTGCTGCAACATGGGGGTGACGGTCGGCGGGCTGATGCGGCCGGGGGCGACCGGGCCGCCGGTGGGGATCTCGCGGGCCTGGGCGCCCAGGGTCAGGGAGAGGAGGCCGAAGCCGGCGAGGGTGGCGGCGAGGAGGAGGTTGCGGGTCATGGGAGGCTCCGGGTGGGGGTTCGCCTCGACAACGCCTCAGGCCCGCCCTGCTTACAGCCGCGCGATAGCTTCGCCGGATGCAGCCCTACGCCGCCGGTCTGGCCGACATCCTCCTCGCCCGGGAGCGCCTCGCGCCGACCCTCTCCCCGACGCCGGTGCTCCGCAGCCGCGGCATCGACCGCCTCGCCGGGCGCGAGCTCCACTTCAAGTGCGAGCCTTTCCAGCGCGGCGGCAGCTTCAAGATCCGCGGGGCGCTCAACGCGGTGCTGGGCCTCTCTCCCGACCAGGCCTCACGCGGGGTGGTGACCCATAGCAGCGGCAACTTCGCGGCGGCGCTCGCGATCGCGGCGGGGATCCGGGGCATCCCGGCCTTCGTGGTGATGCCCGAGGACGCGCCCGCGGTGAAGGTCGCCGCGGTGCGGGAGTACGGCGGCGAGGTGATCTTCTGCCATCGCAGCCAGCGCGCCGCGACGGCCGAGGCCGTGCGCCAGAGGACCGGAGCCGCCTTCCTGCACCCCTACGACCAGCCCGCGGTCATCGCCGGGCAGGGGACGCTGCTGCTGGAGCTGCTGGAGCAGGCGCCGGCGCTCGACGCGGTCATCGCCCCCGTGGGCGGTGGCGGGCTGGTGAGCGGCATCGCCCTGGCCGCGAGAGAGGCGGCGCCGCAGCTGCGGGTCTACGCCGCCGAGCCCCTGGGGGCCGACGACGCGGCGCGCTCCAAGGCGGCCGGACAGCGCCTGCCCCAGGAGGATCCCCGCACCCTGGCGGACGGGCTGAGGACGGCCTTGGGCGAGCACACCTGGCCGGTGGTGCGAGACCTCGTGAGCGAGGTGGTGACGGTGTCCGAGGAGGAGATCGTCACGGCGATGCGGATGATCTGGGAGCGGCTGAAGGTCGTCACCGAGCCCAGCGGCGCTGTGGCGCTGGCCGCGGCGATGAAGCTGCCGCCCCAGGCCCGCCGCGTGGGCGTGGTGCTGAGCGGCGGGAACGTCGAGCTGGCCTCCTTGCCGTTCTGAGTGCTCAGCCCAGGTAGGGCCGGACCATCGACTCCAGCGCCGGGAGCGGCTGGGCCCCGCTGGTCTGCTGGACCACCGTGCCACCCTTGTAGAGGAAGAGGGCGGGGATGCCCTTGACCCCAAGGCTGGAGGCCAGGCCGGGGTTCCGGTCGGTGTCGACCTTGATGACGATCAGCTTGCCGGAGTGCCGACGCCCCAGCTCGGCCAGGGTCGGCGCCAGGGAGCGGCAGGGGCCGCACCAGTCGGCGTAGAAGTCGACCAGGACGGGCACCGGGCTGGCCTCGACCAGGCGCCGGGCGGCGGCATCGTCGAGGTGGGCCGGAGCGCCGCTCAGGTCGAGGGCCGCGTGGCAGTGCCCGCAGCTGGGCCCCTGGTCGAGGCGCTCGGGGCGCACCCGGTTGATCTTTCCACAGCTCGGACAGCGGAAGTGTGCGGGCATGGTGTGCCTCCTCGCCCAAGACTGGGCACCGGGAGGGCCCTCGTCCAGCCGGAAGACGGCCGCCTTGATAACCGCGCGGCGTGCTGTTTCCGACGCTGGACTACCTGGTCTTCCTTCCCCTCTGCCTGCTCTTGTACTGGAGCGTGCCGCGGTCGCTGCGGCTTTGGGTGCTCCTGCTCAGCTCGGCGGTCTTCTATGCGAGCTGGAGCCCGCTCTACCTGATGGTGCTGGCGGGGATGGCGGTGGCGGCCTGGACTGGCGGCCTCTGGCTGGGGCAGCGAGGCGGCGGCGGGCGCGGAGCGGACCGGCTCTCCCGGGCGCTGGTCGCCCTGGCCCTGGTCGCGCCGCTGCTGGTCTTCAAGTACTGGGACTGGACGGCCTGGAACGTCGAGCAGGTTATGGCCTTCGCCGGTCAGCCGCTGAGCCTGCCCCGGGTGGAGCTGCCGCTGCCGGTGGGGATCAGCTTCTTCACCTTCCAGGCCATGGCCTACGCCATCGACACCGGGCGGCCCGCCAAGGCCGGCGGCGAAGCGCCCGAGCCGAACCTGCTGCGCTTCGGCACCTACCTCGCCTTCTTTCCGCAGCTCGTGGCAGGGCCGATCCTGCGGCGGCGGGAGCTGCTGCCGGCCCTCAAGGAGCTCTCCGGCTTGCGGGACGGCGACGTCGGCCAGGGCCTCTTCCGGATCTGCCAGGGGATGGCCAAGAAGATCCTGGTCGCCGATGTCCTCGCGGTGGGAATGGTCGACCCCGTGATGAGCGATCCCTCGCGCTTCACCGGGCTGGAGATCCTGATCGCGCTCTACGCCTACACCATCCAGATCTACTACGACTTCTCGGCCTACACCGACATCGCCCTGGGCAGCGCGCGGCTCTTCGGCTTCCAGCTCCCCGAGAACTTCCGCAGGCCCTACCAGGCGACCTGCGTGGCCGGCTTCTGGCGTCGCTGGCACATCACCCTCTCCAACTGGGTGCGCGACTACGTCTACTACCCGCTCGGCGGCAACCGGGTGCCCGCCGATCAGCAGTGGAAGGTCTACCGCAACATCATGCTCACCCTGCTGATCATCGGCGTCTGGCACGGGGCGAGCTGGAACTTCGTGGTCTACGGCCTGCTGCACGGGCTGGCGGTCGCCTGGTGCCGCTTCCGCCGCAAGACAACCGGCCGCGGACCCGACGATCCTCTGCCCAACGCGACCGCCTGGGCCTGGCGCTGGTTCTTCACCTTCCACTTCATCGTCCTGGCGCGGGTGCTCTTCCGATCGGACGACCTGGGGCACGCCGCCTCGATCATGAGCGAGCTGCTCGACCCGACCCTCGTGTTGCCGCGCTTCAGCCCGACCGCCTGGGCGGTGCTGATCCTCGGCTTCGCTGTACACATGAGCCCGGAGCGCTGGCGCGAAGCGCTGGGAGCTCGCTTCCAGCGCAGCTCGCCCGTGCTCTGGGCAGCGACGGCCGCGGCCACCGCGGCGCTGTGCGTGCTGCTGGGCAGCGGAGACCGGCTCTCCTTCGTCTACTACCAGTTCTGAGCGGACCCTGCGGCGGTCACCGCTCGTGAAAGGCGCGCAAAGCCCCCCCACGATCGCCCCTGTGCAATTAGACTCCCGCCCCCGCTGGCCCCCGCACCCTCGCGGCCGCCAGAACCTCCCCACCAGGACGCTGGTTAGCCATGAAAGCCGTCCACGTTCGAAAGGGCCTCGACGTCCCGCTCGCGGGTGAACCCCAGCAGCAGGTCGAGGCCGCCCCCTCCCCCACCCACGTCGCGGTGCTCGCTGCCGACTTCCACGGGATGAAGCCCCGGTTGTTGGTTCGACAGGGCGATCCGGTCAAGCGCGGCCAGAAGCTCTTCGAGGACCGCAAGACTCCGGGCGTCTTCCACTGCGCTCCGGGCGCCGGCGTCGTCTCGGCGGTCAACCGCGGGGAGTTCCGGGCACTGCAGAGCATCGTGATCGAGCTCTCCGAGGCCGAGCAGGCCGGGGACGAGGAGCGGGTCGAGCACGCCCGCTTCGAGAGCTACACGGGCAAGCCGGTGGCCGAGCTGAGCGGCGACGAAGCCCGTGCCCTCCTGATCGAGTCCGGCCTGTGGACCGCGATCCGGACCCGCCCCTTCAGCCGGACCCCCTCGCCGGGCAGCAAGCCCGCCGTGATCCTCGTGTCGGCCATCGACACCCGGCCCCTGGCGGCCTCGCCCGAGAAGGCGCTCGAGGGCCGCATGGAGGACTTCCACGCCGGTCTGCAGGCGCTGTCGCTGCTGGGCGACGGGCCCTGCCACCTCGTCCGCAAGAAGGGCTCCAGCATCGACGCGGGCAAGGGCAGCCGCTTCCAGGTCAGCGAGTTCTCGGGGCCCCACCCGGCCGGGCTGCCCGGGACCCACCTGCACTTCCTCGACCCGGTCCACCGCCACAAGGTTGGCTGGATCGTCGGCTACCAGGATGTCGCCGCCATCGGCGCCCTGGTGCGGACCGGGCGCCTGGACCCCGTCCGGGTGATCAGCCTGGCCGGGCCACCGGTCAAGAACCCGCGCCTGCTGCGGACCCGCCTGGGTGCCTCGCTCGACACCCTGACCGCTGGCCAGCTCCAGGACGGCGAGCTGCGGGTGATCAGCGGCTGCGTGCTGGCCGGACGGGCTGCGTCCGGTCCGATCTTCGGCTACCTCGGGCGCTTCCACGACCAGGTCTCGGTGCTCGCCGAGGACCGGGAGCGCGTGATGTTCGGCTGGCTGCTCCCTGGCGCCGACCGCTTCACCAACATCCCGATCTACCTGGGCAACCTGCTCAAGGGCAAGCGCTTCGCGATGGGCACCTCGGCCCACGGCGAGGTCCGAGCGATGGTGCCCATCGGCCTCTACGAGCAGGTCATGCCACTGGACATCGAGCCGACCTTCCTCCTCCGGTCCCTGCAGATCGGGGACATCGAGCAGAGCGAGGCGCTCGGCTGCCTCGAGCTCGACGAGGAAGACCTCGCCCTCTGCACCTTCGCCTGCGCCAACAAGATCAACCACCAGGGAGCGCTGCGGGACATGCTCGACGCGATCTGGAAGGAGGGCGCATGAAGGCGCTCCGTACGCTGCTCGACAAGCAGCACCATCTCTTCGAGAAGGGCGGCAAGCTCGAGGTCCTGCACCCCGTCTGGGAAGCCCAGGACACGATCCTCTACACGCCGGGGCTGGTCACCAAGGCCGGCGCCCACATCCGGGACGCGCTGGACCAGAAGCGGATGATGATCACCGTGGTGGTCGCGCTGCTGCCCTGCATGGCCATGGCCATGTACAACACCGGCTGGCAGGCGCTGAAGGCCATCTCGGCCGGGGCCGCGCCCCTGGACACCTGGCAGATGTCGATCTGGTCGGTGCTGGGGCTGCAGAATGACCCCTCGGACCTGATCGCCTGCCTGGTCTTCGGCGCGCTCTTCTACGTGCCGGTCTACATCATGACCCTGGCGGCGGGCGGCGCGGCCGAGGTCCTCTTCGCCCTGGTGCGTCGGCACCCGGTGACCGAGGGCTTCCTGGTAACCTCGGCCCTCTTCCCGCTGACGCTGCCGGCGACCATCCCGCTCTGGCAGGTGGCCCTGGGCATCATCTTCGGCGTGGTCGTCGGCAAGGAGGTCTTCGGCGGCGTCGGCATGAACATCTTCAACCCGGCGCTAATGGGGCGGGCCTTCCTCTTCTTCGCCTACCCGGTGCAGATCTCGGGCGACTCGGTCTGGATCGCCGCCCAGACCAAGGGTGTGGACGGCGTCTCGGGCGCCACCGCGCTGGCGGACGCCGCCGAGAAGGGGCTCGCCGGCCTGCAGTCCTTCCCGCTGATGGACGCCTTCCTGGGCTTCATCCCGGGCTCGATGGGCGAGACCTCGGCCCTGGCGGCGCTGATCGGAGCCTTCGTCCTGATCGTCACCCGGATCGGATCGTGGCGGACCATGGCCGGCGTGGCGGCCGGCACGGCGGCCATGGCGACGGTGCTCAACCTGATCGGCTCCGACACCAACCCCCTCTTCGATCTGCCCTTCTACTGGCATATGGTCTTGGGTGGCTGGGCCTTCGGCATGGTCTTCATGGCGACGGACCCCGTCAGCTCCGCCTACAGCCAGACCGGCAAGCTCTTCTACGGGCTCGGAATCGGCATCCTGGTCGTCCTGGTGCGCGTCGTCAACCCGGCCTACCCGGAAGGGATGATGCTCGCGATCCTCTTCATGAACATGTTCGCCCCCTTGATCGATCACTACGTGGTCAAGGCGAACATCCGCCGGAGGGCTGCCCGTCGTGTCGCATAGCAACGGCTACATCATCGGCTTCGCCGCCTCGGTCTGCTTCGTCTGCGCGATCTTCGTGGCGGGCTCGGCGGTGGCGCTCAAGGAACGGCAAGAGGTCAACAAGCTGCTGGACAAGCAGAAGAACGTGCTCTCCGTGTCCGGGCACATGCCCGACGACACCTCGGGGGACTCGGTTCGCGCGACCTACGCCCAGTATATCCGCCCCAAGGTCGTCGACCTCCAGACCGGCCAGTACGTCGAGGGCGTGGAGCCCAGCACCTTCGACCAGCGCGAGGCCCGGGACACCCCCGAGCTCAGCCGTGCCGCCCCCGCGGGCAACGCGGCCAAGGTGCTCCGCCTGCCCAACCATGGCCTGATGTACCAGGTCACCTCGGGGGACACGGTCGAGTCGATCATCCTGCCGATCGAGGGCAAGGGGCTCTGGTCGACGCTCTATGGCTTCCTGGCGCTGGCCCCGGACGGCAGCACCATCAAGGGGCTGACCTTCTACGAACACGCCGAGACGCCCGGCCTTGGCGGCGAGGTCGACAATCCCCGCTGGAAGAGCCTCTGGGTCGGCCGCAAGGCCTTCAACGACCAGGGCAAGGTCGCGATCAAGGTGATCAAGGGGTCCGCCGGCCCGGTGGAGTCCGATCCGCACCACGTCGACGGCCTCTCGGGCGCGACCCTGACGGCCCGTGGGGTCAGCGCATCCCTCGAGTTCTGGCTGGGTGAGAACGGCTGGGGCCCCTACCTGAACCGCATCCGCGCGGGAGGTGTCTGATGGTCAAGCGTGAGCTGAAGGTCCTCGTCGACCCCATCTTCGAGAACAACCCGATCGGCCTGCAGGTGCTGGGCGTCTGCTCGGCCCTGGCCGTCACCACCAAGCTCGAGACGGCGCTGGTCATGAGCGTGGCCCTCACCGCGGTCACGACCTGCAGCAACGTGGCGATCAGCCTGCTGCGGAACTGGATCCCCTCCAGCATCCGCATCATCGTGCAGCTCACGATCATCGCCTCGCTGGTCATCGTCACCGACCAGATCCTGAAGGCCTTCCTCTTCGACATCGCCAAGCAGCTCAGCGTCTTCGTCGGCCTGATCATCACGAACTGCATCGTGATGGGCCGCGCCGAGGGCTTCGCGATGCAGAACGGGCCGAAGGACAGCTTCCTCGACGGCTTGGGCAACGGCGCCGGCTACAGCCTGGTCCTCGTCCTGGTCGCCGCCATCCGCGAGCTGTTCGGCTCGGGCAGCCTGTTCGGCTTCACCCTCCTGACTCCGGTCACGATGGGCGGCTGGTACACCCCCAACGGCCTGATGGTGCTGGCTCCCGGCGCCTTCTTCATCATCGGCTTCGGCATCTGGGCGCTGCGCACCTGGAAGCCCAACCAGGTCGAGCAGGAGTAACCCATGGTCGAACATCTTCTCTCGATCCTGATCACCGCCACGTTCATCGAGAACATGGCCCTGGCGTTCTTCCTGGGCATGTGCTCCTTTCTGGCGGTCTCCAAGAAGGTCGACACGGCGCTCGGACTGGGCATCGCGGTGGTCTTCGTGCTCGGCATCACCTGCCCGATCAACTACCTCGTCTACGCCTATGTCCTGAAGGACGGCGCCCTCGCCTGGGCCCACCCCAGCCTGGCTGAGGTGGACCTCTCCTTCCTGACCTTCCTCAGCTTCATCGGCTCCATCGCCGCGGTCGTCCAGATCGTCGAGATGGCGCTGGACCGCTACGTCCCCTCGCTCTACAACGCCCTGGGCGTCTTCCTGCCCCTGATCGCGGTCAACTGCGCCATCCTGGGCGGCGCGCTCTTCATGGTCGAGCGCAACTACAACTTCGCCGAGAGCACTGTCTTCGGCGCCGGCTCGGGCCTGGGCTTCGCCCTCGCCATCGTGGGCCTCGCCGCGATCCGCGAGCGAATGAAGTACAGCCACGTGCCTGCCGGCCTGAGAGGGCTAGGGATCACGTTCCTGGTGACCGGCCTGATGGCGATCGGCTTCATGGCCTTCGCCGGCATTCAGCTCTAAGGAGTTCTCTCATGCAGACGATCATCCTCGGCGTCCTCATGTTCACCGTCCTGGTGGTGGCTCTGGTGCTGGTGCTCATGGTGGCCCGCAGCAAGCTGGTCAACACCTCCGCCGTGACCATCGCGATCAACGACGATCCGAACCTGACCATCCGCACGGCCGCGGGCAGCACGCTGCTCAACACCCTGGCGGACAAGGGCATCTTCATCCCCTCCGCCTGCGGCGGGAAGGGTAGCTGCGGCGTCTGCAAGGTGCACGTCAACGAGGGCGGCGGCTCCATGCTGCCCACCGAGGCCGGCCACGTCAGCCGGGCCGAGGCCAAGCACGGCGTCCGCCTCGCCTGCCAGCTGAAGTGCAAGGACGACATGAAGATCTCGGTCGAGCCCGAGTTCCTCGACATCAAGAAGTGGATCTGCACCGTCCGCAGCAACGACAACGTCGCCACCTACATCAAGGAGCTGGTCCTCGAGCTCCCCGAGGGCGAGAGCGTCCCCTTCCGCGCTGGAGGCTACATCCAGATCGAGTGCCCCCCCCACACGGCCCGCTACAAGGACTACGAGATCGGCGCCGAGTACAAGGAAGAGTGGGACCGCTACGACATGTGGCGCTACGTCAGCGTGGTCGACGAGACCGTCACCCGCGCCTACTCGATGGCCAACTACCCCGAAGAGTTCGGCATCATCATGCTCAACGTGCGCATCGCCTCGCCGCCCCCCCGGGCGCCCGAGGGGACGCCGCCGGGCAAGATGAGCTCCTTCATCTTCAACCTGAAGCCGGGCGACAAGGTGACCATCTCGGGTCCCTACGGCGAGTTCTTCGCCCGCGAGACCAACAACGAGATGTGCTTCATCGGCGGCGGCGCCGGCATGGCGCCCATGCGCAGCCACATCTTCGACCAGCTCAAGCGCCTCTCCAGCACGCGCAAGATCACCTTCTGGTACGGGGCCCGCAGCCTGCGCGAGGCCTACTACGTCGAGGAGTTCAACAAGCTGGCCGAGGAGAACCCCAACTTCACCTGGTACCTCGCCCTCTCCGAGCCCGCGCCCGAGGACAACTGGACCGGTCCGGTCGGCTTCATCCACCAGGTGGCCCACGACCTGTACCTCAGCAAGCACGAGGCCCCCGAAGAGATCGAGTACTACCTGTGCGGACCGCCCCCCATGATCGCCGCCGTCAAGCGCATGGTGGCCAGCCTCGGGGTCGAGCCCGAGAGCGTCATGCTGGACGAGTTCTAGGTCGTGAGCTCGGAAGGGCCCTCCCAAGGCGAGGGCGCGCAGCTCCTCCGTACGCGGGTCCTTCCAATCCTCTTCTTGGGGCTGCTCTTCGGCGCCCTCTGGTGGCGCCGACCCGCCGACGAGGCCCCTGAGCCGACCGCGGCGACCGCGCCCCCCGCCCTGCGCTTGACGGGCCCCAGCATGGGGACCACCTGGCACGCGACGGTGGTCGGCGGCGCGGACCCCTCCCGCGCGACGATGGCCGTCCAGGGAGCCCTGGACGCGGTGGACGCGCGCATGTCCACCTGGAAGCCCGAGTCCGAGCTCTCCCTCCTGAACCGGGCGCCTGCGGGCGACCACCCGGTCTCGCCCGAGCTGGGCGAGGTGCTGGCCATCTCCTTCGAGATCAACCTGCTCAGCGGAGGGGCCTTCGACGTCACCATCGCCCCCATCGTCGACGCCTGGGGTTTCGGCCCCGACCGGCCCGAAGCCGCCCCCTCGGCCGAGCAGGTGCAGGCCCTCCGGGAGCTCGTCGGGCCCGACAAGCTGGCCTTCTCGGACGACCGGCGGGCGCTGGTCAAGTCCGCCGACGGCGTCCGGGCGGACCTCTCGGCGGTCGCCAAGGGCTACGGCGTCGACAAGGCCGCCCAGGCGCTCCTGGCCCTGGGCTACACCGACCTGATGGTCGAGGTCGGCGGCGAGGTGCGGGCCCACGGGCGCAACCCCGACGGCCAGCCCTGGCGGATCGGGGTTGAGCGCCCCGACGGCAGCTCCGCGGTCGAGCAGGTCGTCGCCCTGGACACGATGTCGATGGCCACCTCGGGCGACTACCGCAACTACCGGGAGCTCGACGGCCAGCGCGTCTCTCACACCATCGACGCGCGCACCGGCGAGCCCATCCGCCACGGCCTGGCCTCGGTCAGCGTCCTGCACCCCTCCTGTGCATGGGCCGACGCTTGGGCTACAGCTCTCAATGTGCTGGGGCCCGAAGCGGGCCCGGCGCTGGCGACGCGGCTCGACCTCCCAGCCCTCTTCATCGTGCGCAGCCCTGACGGCTTTCGCAGCATCGCCTCCCCCACCTGGCCCGCCCCTCCGGCCCCAGCCCAGGAGATCCCATGACCACAACGATCCTCGCGACGGCCATCCTGATGGGCTGCGTCATGGCCATGATGGCCGTAGGCGTCATGCTCGGGCGCCCCGAGCTGAAGGGCAGCTGCGGAGGCAAGGAGGGCGCCGCCTGCGTCTGCTCGACCTACGACCGGCTCAAGTGCAAGACCCGCAAGCTGGTCGGCGACCCCAGCCACTCCCACGGCTGAGCCTGCTCAGTCCTGGCCGGGCAGGCGCACCACCTCGACGTAGCCGAAGGTGCCCCCCAGGCCGGCCGACAGCCTCCAGCGCAGGCTGCCGTCGGGCGCGACCTCGTCGATCCGCCCGTTGACCGAGAAGGTCGTCACCGTGTCCCCGCCCTCCAGCCGGTCCACGCCACCCAGCGCGAAGTTGTAGAGCTCGGGCTGGGGGCGGTATTCCCAGACCTGCTCGGCGAGCCCGCTGGCCTCGTCCAGGGACAGCTCCAGCAGGCGGCTGGTCGGGTCCTCGCCCGCCCCGTTCTCGAAGAGCACGATCCCGCTGTCCGTCAGCTCGAAGGCGTGATGGCCGAGCAGCTCGATCGGCTGGCCGTCGCCGTCGCGGTAGTCGCTGCGCGCTCCCCCCAGCATCGTCTGGATGCCGCTGCCGTCGCGGGCGAGGCGCACGATGCTGCGGATGCCGTGCAGGCCCAGCAGCCACTCGTCGGCGACCGCGTCGTAGAGGAGGTGGTTTGCGTGCGTCCAGGCGCCCTCGTCCTCCAGGGTCGGCAGGTCCACCGCCGGATCGAGCTGGTCCCAGGCGTTCCAGATCTCGACCTCGCTGCCGTCGACGGACCGCTCGACCAGCACATCCCCGGACAGCTCCTGCCCGTCGACCATGCGCCGATCCGGGTAGATCAGCCCCAAGGTGCCGTCTTCGAGCACCACGAAGTCGTGATGGGGCGTGCCCACGTCGGTGTCCACCTGCTCGCCGCCGTCCCAGGGCGCGAAGATGAGGCCGCGCAAGGACTCCTCGCCCATGTTGACCGGCAAGGCGACCACCCCCAGCCCATCGCGCGAGAGGCGCACGCGGGCCACCTGCCGGGTCTCGCCCAGCTCCGTCCACCAGAGGTAGTCCCCGTCCGCGTCGATCAGCACCGCCGCCGGGGGCGAGGTGACGATCGAGGTGAGCAGCGTCCCGCCGTCGAAGTGAGGGGCGCCGTCGTCGGACTCGACGTACAGCGTCGGCAGCCAGGCGGGGACCGAGCCGGTGTCGATCCGCAGCAGCTCGCTCTGCAGCTCGCGGCCGCCGTCGAGCGCGAAGACCTGGACCTGCACGGCCGTCTCGGGCTTGAAGCCCACCAGGTCCAGCCGCCCCGCCTGGGGCCCCGACAGCGGCAGGCCCAGCCTGCGCGAGCTGCCATCGACCGCCCCGAACACCACCCAGGCCTCGTCCAGCGAGGAGAGGTCCTCGTCCAGGCTGAGCTCGACCACCGTCGAGACCCCCTCAGCCAGCTGGATCGAGGCCAGCAGGGGATCGGGGCTGCACCCGAGCAGGAGCGAGAGGATCACGGGAAGTCCAGCAGGTCGGCGTAGCCGAAGGTCTGGCCCAGCGAGGTCGACAGCCGCCACTGAAGCTGGCCGTCGGCGGAGACCTGGTCGATGCGCCCGTTGGAGGAGAAGACCACCAGCCTCCCGCCCTCCTTCAGCTCGACCACGTCCCCCAGCGCGAAGGTGCTGAGCGGAGGGTCCGGCTGGTAGCTCCAGGAGGTCGCCGCCACCTCGCTCTCCGCGTCGAGGTCCAGCTCCAGGCCCCGCGAGCTGCCCTCGTCGGAGTCGCTGGCGCCGTTCTCGAAGACCAGCAGCGAGCCGGTGGAGGAGAAGGTGGCCTGGTGGACCCGGCCGAGCTCGACCGGGTCTCCCTGGGGGGTCTGAAAGGTCGAGCCCGGTCCGCCCAGCGCCCAGACGACCTCGCCCTGGCGGTCGATGTTCAACACCGCCCGCATCCCCAGCAGGGTCACCAGCCAGCTGTCGGACTCCGCGACATAGGCCAGCGAGTTGGCGTGCGTCCAGTCCTCGCGCTCCTCGGCGCCGTCGTCCTCGGTCGGGTCGAAGCTGTCGAAGGCCGACCAGAGCTCGCGGAAGGAGCCATCCGGGCTGCGCTCGACCAGGGCGTCCCCGCGCACCTCGACCCCATCGATCTCGCGGACATCGTGGGTCAGGGCCGCGATGGTCCCGTCGGCGAGCTCGACGAAGTCGTGGTGCGCGCCGGGGAAGCCGATGGTCTCCACCAGGCTCCCGTCGAGGCCCAGCCGCAAGAGCTTGCCGTCCTGCATGCCGTCCACGTTGACCGGCATGGCCAGGAAGGAGCTGCCGTCCAAGGACAGCCGCGCGCGGGCGATCATGCCGAACAGGTCGTACTCCGTCCACCAGACGAAGTCGCCGTCGCCGTCGATGACCAGCACCGCGGCGGGGCTGGCGACGTTGGTGGTCAGCAGCAGCCGACCATCGAGCGGCAGCCCACCGCCAGCCGGGTCCATCAGGGTCGGCGAGAGCCAGCTGGGCGTCGGCCCGGTGGTGATCGAGCGGGTCTCGCCCGGGCTGAGCTCGCCGTCTTCGGCGACCCGGACCACGCGCAGCTCGACCTCGGTCAGGGGCTTGTGGCCCAGCAGCAAGGCCCGCCAGCCGTCGCCATGGGCCTCGAACTCCGCCCGACGGTCGAAGGCGCCGTCGACGCCGAACTCGACGAAGGCCTCCCCCTCGGCGAAGGCGTCGGCGGGGTAGCTGACCTCGACGACGGTCGGCGAGTTCCCGCTCAGCGCGAGGCCCGGATCCGCCTCGGTCCCCGGAGCGCAGGCAAGCAACAAGAGCCAGGGCATCGCGAGCTCCTCCGAGGGCCATGGTATCCGCTCCTGCCGGCACCCGCGAAGGCACCTGGAAATGTGCCGGAGGATCGCGTAGACGGCCAGGGTGAGCACGCAGACCGCCCCCGCCCACCGCGCCGAGCTTCGTCGTCTGGCGATCTTCGGGCTCAGCTTCGCCGCCCTGGCCGCCAGCACCTGGGCGGTGCCCGGCCTCGAGGCGCTGCGCCCCTGGGTCCCGGGAGAGCCTCTGCCGCTCTCCAGCCTCGTCCCCCAGTCCCGAACCGTGCGGGAGAGCCAGTCCGGCGAGCTGAGCGCGGTCACGCCCCTGCCCGTCGCCGAAGCCATCCCTGAAGCACCCACCGAGTCGCCCGTCCGCCTGCCGCCTCCCCTCCCCTCGCGCCCGCCCGCCGTGCCCACCCGGCTGGAGGTCCCCCCCGGCGCGCTGGACGCCTGGTTCCGCGACCTCGCCCGGCTGGACGCGCAGGAGCCCGGCCTCGTCGTCAAGACCCTGCACTGGGGCGACTCCACCATCGCCGGCGACGGCATCACCATGACCGTCCGCGAGCGCCTGCAGTCCCGCTTCGGCGACGGCGGGCCGGGCTTCCTGGCCGTCGCCGTCGACCCCCGCTGGGCCATCCGCCCGGGCGTCCTGCGCTACACCCAGGGCGAGTGGGAGAGCCTGGGCATCACCCACGGGGGCGCGCGCACCGACGCCTACGGGCTGGCCGGGACCGTCTCGACCGCTGTGGGCGAGGCCTCCGCCACCCTGGGAGGCAGCCAGCCCCCGGGGACCAAGGGCAGCGCCGAGCGCCAGCCCCTGTTTCGCTTCGACCTGCACTACCAGCGGCAGCCTGGGGGCGGCCGCCTCAGCATGAAGCCGCGGGGCGCGCCGGGAACCACCGTCTCGACCAACACCGGCAACGACCGCACCTGGGACGACTTCGCCCTGGTCGAGAGCCCCGAGGGCTCCTCCACCGTCTACCTGAAGGCCGACGGCAGCGGGCCGGTCACGGTCTACGGCGTCGCCCTGGAGACCGCCGGCCCCGGCCTGACCTGGGAGAGCTTCGGCGTCGCCGGCTCCGGCCAGGGCTCGATGCTCACCAACCAGGCGGCCCGCCACCTCGCCGGCCAGGTCACCCGCCGGGCCCCCTCGCTGCTGGTCTACCAGACCGGCGGCAACGAGCTCTCCTACCCCTCGCTGGTCAAGGGCGACGGCTCCCTCTACAAGGAGACCTACCTCAAGGTGCTCGCCCGCCTGCGCGCTGGCGCGCCCGAGGCCTCCTGCCTCGTCATCACCCCGCTCGATCAGGCCACCCGCGAGCGCGGCCAGGTCGTCAGCAAGCCCGCCCTCAGCAAGATGGTCGAGCTGCAGCGCCAGGCGGCGACCGAGGCCGGCTGCGCCTTCTGGAGCGCGCGGGACGCCATGGGCGGAGAGGGCTCCTTCTCCCGCTGGCTGGACCACGAGCCCCGGCTGGCCTGGACGGACCTCATCCACCTCAGCGACGAGGGGCTGGAGATCATCGGCCACAGCCTCGCCGACGCGCTCGAGGCGTCCTACGACGAGTGGCGCGAGACCCAGACCGACCTCCCCCCGGTCAAGGAGCGACCAGCCCCCCCGCCTGCTCCATCGCCATGAGCAGGCGATCCGCGCTCCAGACGTAGCCGGCCCCGCTGAGGTGGATCAGACGACGAAGGTGTCGCGGGCGATGCGCTTGCCCCGATCGGTCGGGCCGATCAGCAGGCAGGCGGCGTCGGGCACCTGGACCCGGTGGCGCAGGACCTTCACCACTCCCCGGACATGGCTGTTCTCCTCGACGGGGGCTCCGTCGAGCCTGCTGAAACACCCCGAGCGCTCCCTTCCCTCGGCCTCCGTGGCCAACTCGCCCTACCTCGCCGAGGGCGACTCCGATCATGTCGCCAGCGCGCGCGTGGACCCGACCGCTCTCGGCCTGCGCCTGGAAGAGGTCGAGGGCACCGGCCTGGCCGCCTGGCATATGGGCCGGGTCAGCGTCAGCCTCAGCCCGCCCTAGTACCCCGTCAAGCAGCGTTTGACTGTTTGAGGGAGGGCACTGAGGGCACCGGATAGTGCCTGGCCATCTTGTCTCGGGCCAGGTTCACGTCGAAGAGCCAGTTGATGGAGGCGCCCTCCCGATTGCGCCGGTCTACCCAGGCCTGTACTTCGACACGGAGGGTCTCGATGTCGGCGATGCGGCGATCGAGGCATTGCTGGGTCATCACGCCGATTTCGATCTCGACCATGTTCAGCCAGGACGCATGGGTCGGTGTGTAGTGGAACTCCAGGCGCCGAAGGATCCGTCGGGCTTCGGGCGCTGGGAATGCCTTGTAGAGCGACGCCGGTCCATGGGTGTTGAGGTTGTCCTGAACGACGCGGATCTTGAGTGCCTCTGGGTAGTACTCGTCCACGAGCGTGCGCATAGCGAGCGCGTAGTCCACGGCGGTCCTGGTGTCGCTGACTATGACCTCTCCATCCGGGCGATGAAGTCGGCGTCGACCTTGCGGATGCACCACATCTTCTTGAGCCACGGCTTCAGCTTGTTCTCAGCGAGTCGCTTCCGAACGGTCTCGTGGCTGACGGCCTCCAGGTCCTCGCATAGCACCACCAGCTCGTCAGCAAGCAATCGAAGGGTCCAGCGACTGCGGCCAGTTGGGGGCGCCGAACACGCCAGAGCGACGAGCCGAGCGTTCTGGTCCGCGGTCAACTTCTTGGGCGCCCCAGGAGCCGGTAGATCGTTGAGCGCGGCTTCAAGGCCGTGTTCGACGAACTCCTTGCGCGTTCTCGCCACGCTCGATTCGCTCGTTGCCAACGCTCTCGCGACTTCGGCGTCGCTGTAGAGGTGCCCATCCGCCATGAGCAGGATGTGGGCTCGCTTGACTCGTCGAGCGGCCGGCTTGCCTGATCGAGTCAACTCCTGGAGCAGGGCGCGCTCTTGTTCTTCGAGTTCGACGATGTAGCGTAGGTTCACGGGGTCCTCCTGGAAGTGAACCCGAGATCACCTATTGACAGGTCAACCGCAACCCCCTTGCCACCCCCAGAACGCCATGCCCGAGCCACAGTTCACCGAGAAGAAAGGCCAGTACCTTGCGTTCATCTACGCCTACTCCACCATCCATGGATTCCCCCCTGCCATCTTCGACATCCAGCGCTTCTTCGCGGTCTCAGGAGCGACGGCCCAGAACATGGTCGCGAGGCTCACCGACCTGGGCCTCATCTCAAGAATGCCCGGCGCCCCCCGCAGCATCGAAATCTTGGTGGACCCCGGGTGCCTGCCGGTGCTCCGAAGGCACTGACTGCTGATTCCGGCTGGAGCCACTCAACCAGTCAAAGTCAAGTTGACGGGGTACTAGGCCTTCCAGCTCGACGACACGCTCGGTCTGTACGAGGATGACAGCGTCGACATCATCGCTTCGCCGATCCTGAGCACGGTGCTGCCGGTGGCCGTGCCGTAGGACGGGGTCACTCGCGGGCCGTGGCCGCTCTCAAGGCAAAGTGACCAGGGAACACACCGGGGTCTCGTAGCCGAACTCGTGAACATCAAGGAGCATATCGGACATCACCCGGTTGTCCGAACGGTCCACGTCGGCCAGCTCTTCGTACGGGTCGATCACCGCGCAGATCCGCCAGGGCGATCCGCTGTAGCCCTCAGGAAGTGAGATCCATTCCGGCCCGACGGACACGGTCTCACTTTCGCACAGTGTAATGGGAACGGTGTCCTCGATGCCATCGACCACCCAGTTGTGCCAGCTGATGGGTAGGGTGATGGTGTACTCGCTGTCAATGTCGCAATCCGAATATTCATCCCAGGTCAGGCGGAACACTACTTCGGTCTCCACACAGCCTGAACCGGCCATACCTGCGGTGATGAGCATCGCGTTCTCGGGCACGGCGGTCGGATCCTCACAGTGGAAGCAGTCCCAGCTTTCATTGGTCAGGTCCGCCCAGGCCTCGGTCCATGTCTCGCGCGGCCGTCGCCGCTCCGGGTATCCGATGTCCAGCGCAGGACCGTCGTGAAACTTCATCAACTGCAGGTTGAGCCCGCCCGGGACAGGCGCGGGGTACAGCGTTCCCAGTCCCGAGGCCATGTCGGGGCTGAGCTGGAACGGCGCCGGGTCGAGGGCCGCGTTTCGCTCGTCCCCAGCGACGACGCCGGGGCTCCCGGGGTGCATCAGGTCAGGGTAGCAGGGTCCGGAGGACGATGCCCCAGGTCGGCAGATATGACCCAGGCCAACAATGTGCCCAAGCTCATGGGCGAGGGCGGTGGGAAAGCTGTTGAGCGCGGCAGGATGCGTCGCGCTGGGAAGCTCCCATGAAAGCTCGACCGGAAGCGGAGTCTTCCAGGCGTAGGCTTGGTTGAAGGCGATGGCGAACATCCAGCGGCTCGTGTCGCAGGGATCGTCGTTGTGGACTTGTATCCAGGTGACGGCGCGGAGGTTTGGCCCGCCGCCGAGGTCTTCGGAGATTGAGTTGAACTCCGATGGCGTGAGCCACACGAGCTGCACCATCTGCTCGTACGAGGCTCGGACATCTTCAGGCAGATCGCTGTCCAGGTCTGGGTCGTGGACGAAGGTCTCCAGCAACCCCTCGGATTCCCATGACCAGGTGCTGGCCGGTAGTGCAGTGGGAGCGGAGTAGATCTCCATTGCGGCGATGGCGCGTGCACGCCAGATGGCGGTCCAGCCGGGCTCCCCGTGTGCGAAGTAGACTGGAAGGCTGTCTTCCTCGGAGGCAAGGGTGAGCGGGAAGGTGCTGGCAAGGCTGCATCCGTAGGTGTCACGAACCCAGGTGTTCATTTCCCATGCAGCAGCCTCGGTGGAGAGCCATAGTATTGCGAGCAGCATGTCAGTCTCCCTGTCCGGTCATGGAAGTGGAGGACGCTTGGCGCCCACCCTCATCCCTGACGATTTCCTCCAGTTCCTCCCAATCGACATGGAACCTGCCGGAACATGACTCCCCGCGCGAATCGTCTGGCCAACGTACGCAAAGCCCCTGAAGGAACTCGTCACCAGGCACATAGAGATTCTCTGGAAAGCCGTCTGTCGGATCGGCCCTCATCCCGAAGATGATCAGCCTCTGGCCCTCCTTCCATCCTCCACGACCACCCATGATCAAGATTTCTTCGTTACCAGGTCCCTTGGCCTCGTGCACTACGCGAATCCGCCGGGCGGTATGACGACCAAGCTCCTCGTCGGGCGGAGGCTTGGTGGTCCATAGCCCCGCTGCGATCTCGGCACGTGCCTTGGCCGCTCGCCCCGGTCCATAGGCCTCCGTAGTCCCGACGAACTCCCCGATCACCACCACATCCGCGTAGGACAGCAGGCTTCGCACCCCAGCCACGGTCTGAGCGGGCTCCAGCGAGGGGTCCCAACATGAATAGGTCGAGCACATCTTGCCGTCCGGCTGCAAGGTGGGTTCGGGCGCAGGACCGTGGGGACTTCCGTCGCGGGGGGGGACCAGCGGTCCTCGCGCACTGCGGGTCCATCCATGCCCAGGCGGCAGGGATTCGTCGTAGCCTGCACGCTTGGAACCGCTGGACACTGCCTTCTCTGCCGTTGCAGGCGCTGGCGTAGGCGTCTCGGCCACGGGTGGGGCCTGAGGAACGGCTTCGCTCCCTGGTACCACGCCGCAAGCTCCAAGCACCAGGACCATCCATCCGACCATGGTGTTCATTCTCCTGCCCTCCATACATGTGGGTTGGCACCTGACTCGCCCGGGAGTATACTCGACCCCGGCCCCGGCCCCGGCCCCGGCCCCGGCTGGATTGTCACCTGATTGTTACAATGATTGAGTGCCTTACCTGTCGCTCGGGGTTTCAACCCCACCCGTCAAACACTTCTGAGCGCGGGCACTATATAGGCTGGAGGCGGCAGCACTACCGCCATCAAGCTCGGCTTCAGACTGTCATGCTCTGGAGAGCCTTCGAAGTGGACGGGGTGTGGTCAAGAGGTGTTGGTGTCATTTCACACAGGTCCGAAAGCCCAGCACTCCGCCGAGCCTATCACCCGGTGACGCGGTGAACCACCACGGAGACACGGAGCGGCACGGAGGGTGCACGGAGAATCGCGAGGCTGGACTCGTGGTCAGAGCACGCGACGCATGATCCCGTCCTTGAGCAGCTTCACTTTGAAGTTCAGGAGGAGGCCGGCCTTGCGACCCGCCAACCGGAGGTAGGTCAGGAGCTGTGCCTCGTGGATGGGGGTCACGGTGTCGACCGCCTTGATCTCGACGATCACTCGGTCAGCGACCAGGAGATCGATGCGGTAGCTCGCCGGTACGAGCAGCCCCTTGTACTCGAGATCCAGGCTGACCTCGGAGGCAACGGACACATCGCGAAGGCAGAGCTCGTGGACCAGGCACCTCCGATAGGCGCTCTCGAGAAGACCAGGGCCCAGATGCCGACGGACCTCAATGGCCGCTCCAATGATGATCTCGGTGAGAGCCTCGTCATGCAGTGCCATCTCTGTGCCTCCTCGGTGTTCTCCGTGGCTCCGTGGTGGATGGCCGTTGCCCAAAGATATGCCGGTCGCCCCGTTCCCGCTCCTCAGCAGTGACCCTTTACACCAACGGGTCTGGTTCTGACCCAAGTGGACGGCTGGGCTTGTCCGTGCTGCGACCAGAGAATGCGGCTGTGGGCTGTCCCGCTCGCAACCGGTCCGGACGACCGGAGAGGGGGTCGCCCTGGCGACGCTATGAGTGATGGAGTCGTTGGCCAGGTCCGCGCGGGGGCCACCATCCGACGGCTCGCAGACGCCCACGGCCTGAAGCGAGAGACAGCGAAGGGCGGGCGGAGCTGCGCCTGGACATCCAAGGGCCGCCGCGACGGCGGCCCTTGGATGGCTCCCGAAGGGGGCTTGATGTTTCCAATCCCGTCCCGGGAGTGGCGCGAGACCCAGACCGACCTCCCCCCTTTCAAGGAGCGGCCAGCCCCCCCGCCTGCTCCATCGCCATGAGCAGGCGATCCGCGCTCCAGACGTAGCCCGCCCCGCTGAGGTGGATCAGGTCGCTGGACCCGAGCGCCGGGCTGAGCATCGACCAGGCGATCATCGAGCCGGGGCCGCCCATCGCCTGCTGCCAGTCCCAGAAGGCGCAGCCGAACTCCGGCCCGACCTGTCGCTGCACCTGGGCCACCCAGGCGGTGCGATCCCAGACGACGAAGGTGTCGCGGGCGACGCGCTTGCCCCGATCGGTCGGGCCGATCAGCAGGCAGGCGGCGTCGGGCGTGGCCAGCCGCATCCGGGTGAGCACCGCCCGCAGCTCCTCGGCGTAGAGCTCGGGCGTCAGGCTGCCGTCGTTGGCCTCGTTCGTGCCGTAGGCCAGGGCGATCAGATCCGGGGCGAGGCTGGCGATGGCCCGGGAGGAGATCTCCTCGTCCCAGCGCAGCCAGGAGGAGGCCGTGCGCCCGCGGATCCCGATGGCGTCGACGATCACGCCGGGGCCCTCCCGCTCGGCCGAGACGCCGAAGAGGCGGACCTCGCCGTCGCCCTTGGGGCTGAGCACCAGCCGGTGGGGCCCGTCGGGCACCTGGACCCGATGCCGCAGCACCTTCACCTCGCCGCGGACATGGCTGATCTCCTCGACGGGTGCGTCGTCGACCTTGACCTGCAGCGTGCCCCCGTTGGGCTCGCCCAGGCTGAAGATCTCGTAGCGGCTGACCGCGCGACCCTGGGGGTTGTCGACGGTCGTCTCCAGCCAGCCGAAGTCCGCCGGGTCGGCGCTGCTCAGGCTGGCGCCGAAGCCGTACAGCCCGTCCTCTCGCCCGCCCTTGCGGCCCGGCCAGTCCGAGCGCCAGCCCTCGGTGCGGCAGAGGTTGATGTCCTGGCCGCGATCGCCCTGGTACAGCGCCGCCGGGAAGACGAAGCCGTGGCCCAGATCGCCGTAGCGGGTCTGAAGCACCCGGCGGAGCTGCCCGGTGAAGAGATCGGCGCCGGTGTGGCTGGCCCCGAAGACCGTGATGCGCACCCGCCGCGAGCGCGCCTGTTCGAGGAGCGCGCCGATCCGGGCGAGGTCCTCGGGCCGGCCTTCCAGCGGCTGCAGAGGGAGCTCGTCGGGCACCCGACCGGGGAGTTCCGAGCTGGCGAGGCCGGCAGCGCTGAGCTTCAAGCGAGGCCGCCCGCTGATCCCGTCGTCGGGGGTCCCCGTCGAGGGCCGGCTCGGCTTGGGCATGGACTCGCGCACCGGCTGGGTCGGCAGCACCGGCGGCGGGCGCACCTTGCGGTAGGCCTCGGCCTCGGCGATGGCCTCCTTGCACTCGAAGACCGGCGGGCCGCCTGTCGCCGGCACCTCGATCACCACCGCCGGCAGGGGCTGCGAGGCGGCAGCGAGGTCGGCGAAGAGGAGGAGCAGGTTCAGCATCGAGCCTTCAACACCTCAGCCCACCATCACCTTGACCACTTTGTCGGTCAGCGGGCTGTAGGGCGCCGTGATCAGCTTTCCGCCGTTGAGGCGGGCCTGCTGGAAGACCCCCCGCTCGTGACTGAAGGTCCGGAAGCCGTACCAGCCATGGTAGGCGCCGGTCCCGCTGGGTCCCACCCCGCCGAAGGGCAGCTCCAGCTGGGCGAAGTGCAGCAGGGTGTCGTTGAGCGTGACCCCGCCGGACTGGGTGCGGGCGATCACATCGTCGCAGCGCTTGCGGTCCCAGTCGAAGTAGTACATCGCCAGCGGGCGAGGCCGCCCGTTGATCCAGCGAATCCCCTCGTCCAGCGTGGCCACCGGCACGATCGGCAGGATCGGCCCGAAGATCTCGTCCTGCATCACGGTCATCTCGGCCGTGCCGCCCAGCACCAGGTGCAGCGGCAGCTTGCGGCGGGCCGGATCCAGGGTCTCGTTCGCCGGGTTGCAGGCGATCACCGTCGCGCCCTTGGCCCGGGCGTCGTCGATCCAGGACTGCAGGCGGGCATAGTGCCGATCGTTGATGATCGAGGTGTAGTCGGGGTTCTCGGCGATGGTCGGGTAGCTGCGGGCCACCGCCGCCTGGATCGCCCCCACCATCGCGTCCACCTGGCCCTGCTCGACCAGCAGCGTGTCCGGCGCGATGCAGGTCTGGCCCGCGTTGAAGAGCTTGCCGTAGACGATGCGCTCGGCCGCCCGATCCGTCGGGAAGTCGGGGTGCACCAGCACGGGCGACTTGCCGCCCAGCTCCAGGGTCACCGGGGTCAGGTGCTCGGCTGCTGCCGCCATCACCTTGCGCCCGACCGAGGTGCTGCCCGTGAAGAGCAGGTGGTCGAAGGGCAGCCGGCTGAAGGCCGTCGCGACCTCGACATCGCCCGTGACCACCCGCACCACCTCCGGCGGGAAGATCTCGCGGCACATCCGCTCCAGCAGCGCCCCCGTCGCCGGGGTCAGCTCGCTGGGCTTGATCAACACCCGACAGCCCGCCCCGATCGCCGCCAGGGCCGGCGAGATGGCGAGCTGGAAGGGGTAATTCCAGGGCGCGATCACCCCGACCACGCCCAGGGGCTGCCAGACCACCTTGGCCGTGCCCGGCTTGAAGGTCAGGGCCACCGGGCGAGGCTCCTCCTCCATCCACTCGGCGAGGTGCGCACGGGCGTGCTTGATCTCGTCCACCACCGCGAAGACCTCGGCCATCAGCGTCTCGTGGCGGGAGCGGTGCCCGTAGTCGGCCGAGACCTGGGTGGCGATCTCCTCACGATGGGCGCGGATCCAGTCCAGCGCCTTCTTCAGCAGCTCCATCCGCACCGTGTAGGGCAGCCCGCCCTGCTGGTCCCAGGCAGCGCGCACGGAGTCGAAGGCAGAGTGCAGGGTTTCGAGGTCGGACACGGCCGCTCCAGGTGAGCGCTGAGCCTATCGCAGCGACGCGGAGCTCGTTGGGGGGTGTGACTAGCTAGTGCCTGGCACTAGCTAGTCACACCTCAAGGCCGGATCCAGATCCACCCGCGCATGCCCGCCGGCAGCGACGCCCGCAGCCCGCTCAGGTCCTCGTCCTCCAGCGCCACGCAGCCCAGGGTCCAGTCGCGCGAGGATCCTCCGCCGTGGACCAGGATCTCCCCGCCCATCGCCGTCCCCTGGTCCGGCACCGTGCCCCTGGCCACGGAGAGCTTGATGGAGTCGTGCTGCGCGCGGCTCAGCAGGCCCTGGCGCAGCCCCCAGGCGGCGTCCTCGGCGTTGGGGTAGTGCACGGCGATGGCGCCCTCAAAGCTCGACCAGGGCTTGTCGGTGGTGCGGTACCAGCCCTCGGGCGTGGCCAGATCGCCTCGCCGCCGCTTGGTCCCCTCGGGCGCCCCCGGGGCGAAGGCCACCGGCCAGCAGGCCCCCGGCTGCAAGGCGCCTTCGCGGTACAGGCCCAGCCAGCGCTCGCTCTTCGAGACCACCATCACGGCGGGACCGCGCGCGCGAGCGTCCTCGCTCTGCAGCAGCGGGGGACAGGCCAGGGCAGTCGCGAGCGTCAGGATCAGCATCCCCGCTTGGACCGCGCCCTCCCTGGCCGGTTCCTACAAGCTGACGCAGACGTTGCGCGCCTCGCTGAAGAACTCCAGCGACCAGGCCCCGCCCTCGCGCCCGACTCCGCTCTCCTTCATCCCGCCAAACGGCACCCGCAGATCCCGCAGCAGCCAGGTGTTCACCCAGACCATCCCCGTCTGCAGGCGGGCCGCGACCCGGTGCGCCCGAGAGAGGTCCCGGGTCCAGACGCTGGCCGAGAGGCCGTAGCGCACCCCGTTGGCGATGCTCAGCGCTTCCTCCTCGTCCTCGAAGGGGTGAACGGTGAGCACCGGTCCGAAGATCTCCTCTTGAGAGGTCCGGCAGCTTGGAGAGAGGCCGTCGATCACCGTCGGAGCGTAGAAGGCGCCCCGGTCGAACGGAGCCGGGAGCGTCACACGTCTCCCTCCACAGAGCACCGTGCCGCCCTCTTCCTGGGCCAGGGTCACATACTGTTCGACCTTCTCCAGGTGCGCCCGGCTGGAGAGCGCGCCCAGGTCCACCTCCAACTCCGGCGGGCCCACCCGCATCGCGTTGACCCGGGCCACGACCGCCTCGACGAACGGTCTGTAGATCTCCCGCTGAACCAGCAGCCGGCTGCCGCAGAGACAGACCTGGCCCTGGTTGGTGAAGGCCGCCCGCACCGCGCCCGTGACCGCGGCCTCGAAGTCGGCGTCGGCGAAGACAAGCGTCGGGTTCTTGCCTCCAAGCTCCAGGGAGAGCTTCTTGAAAGCAGGCGCCGCCGCGGCCGCCACCCGACGCCCGGTAGCCGTCCCCCCGGTGAAGGAGACGGCGGAGACGAGCGGGTGGCTGACCAGGGGTTCGCCCACCTCGGGCCCCAGGCCGTGTACGAGGTTGAAGACCCCGGGCGGCAGCCCCGCCTCCGTCAGGATCTCCGCCAGGGCCGAGGCCGTCTGCGGCGTCAGCTCGCTTGGCTTGGCGACCACCGTGTTGCCCATCGCCAGGGCCGGCGCGACCTTCCAGGAGAGCAGGTACAGCGGCAGGTTCCAAGGCGTGATCAGCGCGCAGACCCCTACCGGCGAGCGCAGCATGTAGTTCAGCGCCTTGCCGTCCATGTCCTGGAAGCCGGCCTGCTGGTGGCGGGCCGCTCCCGCGAAGAAGCGGAAGTTGCTGACCGCCCGCGGCACGTCCATGGCCCGGGCCAACGACAGCGGCTTGCCCGTGTCCTGGCTCTCCAAGCGGGCCAGCTCCTCGGCCCGGCGCTCGATGCCGCGGGCCACCTCTTCCAACAGGGAGGCCCGCTCGGCCACCGGGGTCGCCGCCCAGCCGGGGCCCGCCGCTCTCGCCGCTTGGACCGCGGCCTCGACATCGGCCGCGCCGCTGCGGGGCACCCGCGCGACCACCTCGTCGCGGGCGGGATCGACGTCCTCCAGCCAGCCGCCGGAGAGGGCCGGGGCGAAGCGTCCGTCGATGAGGTTGTGCAGGTCGATGGGCATGGAGAGCCTCCGGTCGGGGCCCTGGACTAACGCCGAAACACCCAGCGCCGCCCGTCCGGGTCCACCCGCTCCACCTCCAGGCCGGACCCCTCGAAGAGCAGCGCGTCCTGCTCCCCCAGCAGCACCCGGAAGGGCCCGTCCAACCACGAGCCCTGTTCATCCCGCCGCGACACCGACAGCCCCAGCCGCTCGTAGAAGGCCTCGCCCGCCGCCCGGTCCCCGCAGCGCCGCATCAACCGCAGGCGTCCCAGCACCGGCGCCCCGAGCGACCAGCTCCCGTCGACCGTCTCGCCCGCGAAGCGCCCCCCTGCCACGAACCGGGCCCGCTCCGCCGGCACCGTGTCGAAGTAGACCCGGTTGCCGTCGGGATCCTCGACCAGGCAGTCCCCGCTGCCCTCGATCGGCAGCGGCAGCCCGTCCGGCCCGTTCAGCCAGGAGTCCGGCCAGCCGGCGGGATTGAAGGCCCGCGGCCCCTCCTCGCGGGTCTGGGCGCTGGGATCGTGGCCGAGGATGTGAAAGACCGGCTCCCCTCGCCCGCCCAGCCAGCCCGCGATGGCCGGCACATCGCCGCCCCGCAGGTTCAGCATGTCGGCGCTGAGGAAGCCCATCAGGGCCACTTCGACGGGGCCCGCGGCCAGGGCCACCCAGCCCTGGGCAGGATCGCCGCCCACCTGGCGAAAGCCCAGGCCCGCGCAGAACTCCAGGGTGGCGGAGAGGTCCTTGACGGCGAAGCAGAGGGTCGGCCAGCCGAGGGCGGGGTCGGTCATTTGAGCTCCTGGGTCCCGCGAGCCTATCATCGCGCTCGCCTGTCACCATGCTGTCACGCTAAGGTGGGCGGATGCTCACACTCCTCCTCCTCGCCTGCACCAGCAAGACCTCCCCCGTCGACACCGCCACCGGGGCCGATCCCGTCGACCTCGTCTCGCCCGTTCCGAGCGGTCAGGCCCGCGCTGGCATCGTCACCGCGCCCGCCGCGCTCTTCGGAGGCATCGCCGCCGAGGGCCAGGTCGGCGACTTGATGTTGAAGAACGACCGGGTGCGCTTCGTGGTGCAGTCGGTGCGCGAGGGCGGCTGGTACATCCAGCAAGGCGGCGGCGTCATCGACGCCGACCTGGTGCGCGAGGCCGGCCAGCCCGGCCGCGACCTGCTGGACGAGCATATGCCCATGGCCGGGGTCGGCCGCCTGCCGGTCGCCCAGAGCGTCAGCGTCCTCAACGACGGGCTGGACGGCCAGCCCGCCATCGTGCGGGCCGAGGGCCCCGCCGAGCCGATGGCCCTGGTCATCGGCGCCGTCGAGAACGACGTCCTGCTGCCTACCGCCGAGATGTGGGTCACCACCGACTACATCCTGGAGCCCGACGCCTGGCTGCTGCGGATGGAGACCTCGATCGAGTGGCGCGACTCCGCCTCCAGCGTCGAGCCCGGCGACCTCGCCCTCGTCTCCTACGAGGCAGGCAGCGTCTGGCGTCCCGGCGTGGGCTTCGACGAAGACGGCGAGGCCAGCCCCGGCTTCGTCGCCATCGTGGGAGAGGCCAACGACCTGGCGCTGGGCCTCTTCCCGGACGCCGACGGTTTTTCGGAGAGCCCCTTGCAGGTCGTGCTCGGCTCCATCGGGCAGGTCCTGCTCGGAGGAGGCCCGGCCCAGGACGTCGCCGAGGGCGAGACCATCACCTGGCGGCGCTGGATGGGCGTCGGCCCCGACCTGGCCACGCTGAGCGGCGCCTGGTGGCAGGCCCGCGGCCTCGCCACCGAGCAGCACGGCGGCCGGGTCGTCGACGACCTCGGCAGCCCCATCGCCGGCGCGCGGGTGCACCTGCGCGACGCCGAGGGCCGGGTCCTGACCGTGGCGGCCACCGACGCCTCCGGCGCCTGGAGCGCCACGCTCCCCGCAGGCGAAGCCGCCGACGCGGTCGCCAGCGGCCGTGGCAAGGGCCTCCACCACGACGTCGCGACCGGCGCCGCCTGGAGCGGTCCCTACACCGACCCCAGCCAGAACGCGCTGGCCATCGACAGCCTGACCGCCGGCACCACGCTGCCCACCGCCTTCGGCTATGGCCTCTCCGCCCCCGGCGCGCTGGACGGAGGCGACCTCGTCCTGACCCGCCCGGGCTTCATCGAGATCACCACCGCCGACAGTGGCCCCGCCAAGGTCGAGATCAGCTTCGCCGAGGGCGACGCCGTCGGCAACACCCCCAGCCTCGTCAGCAACCGCCCCTCGGGCCGCATGGCCGACGCCTACCTCGCCAGCGGCAGCGTCCTCGTCCCGGTCGAGCCCGGCAGCTACAGCGTCCTGGTCCACCGCGGCGCGCGGCATGGTTACCACCAGGAGCTGGTCGAGGTCAGCGCCGGCGAGACCCGCACCCTGCTGGCCGACCTCCCCCTCGCCTTCACCCACCCCGGCGTGCTGGTCGGCGACCCCCACAGCCACGCCTCGCCCAGCAACGACGCCAGCGTCAGCATGGAGGCGCGCCTGCTCTCCCAGGCGGCCCACGGTATACAGATCCACTTCGGCACGGACCACGACCACGTCGTCGACTACGGCCCGCTGCTCGCCCCGCTGGGTCTGGACACCGTCCTCGCCACGGTCATCTCCGACGAGGTCAGCCCGCCCCTGCGCGGCCACTTCAACACCTGGCCCCTGGTACCGCAGACGGATCTGCCCAACAACGGCGCCGTGCTCTGGTGGATGGAGTGGCGCGAGCTGGCCTCGACCGAGGGCCTCTTCCAGGCCATCCGCGGCCGGATGCACGGCTCGGCCGGAGGGATCATCCAGAGCAACCACCCGACCTCGGGCGGCCTCATCCAGGCCGCGGGCTACGACCCGGCCGACGGCAGCATCGGCGACGGCAACCGCTGGTCCAGCGACTTCGACGCCATCGAGGTCATGAACTCGGGCTCGTACGACGACATGCTGCCCTACTACTTCGACATGGTCTCCCGCGGCCTGCACCCGACCCCCGTCGGCGTCAGCGACGCGCACGGCGATGACAGCAGCACCGGCCAGAGCTTCACCTATATGCACCTGGGCATCGACGACCCCAGCGCCCTGACCGACGCCCACCTGCTGGAGATGGCCGCGGCCCGGGCCACCGTCATCAGCACCGGGCCCTACATCGAGGCCACCGTCGACGGCCAGTGGGCCCCCGGGCGCGATCTGAGCGGCCCCGTGGAGCTGACGGCCGAGATCAAGGCAGCGGACTGGGTGCGGGTCGACCGCCTGAGCCTGCTGCGTGACGGCGAGGTCATCGAGACCATCACCCCCGACGGCCCCCACACCTTCACCCTGGCCCCCGAGGCCGACGCCGCCTACGTCCTCATCGCCGAGGGCGACCAGGCCATGAGCCCGGTCTACCCGGGCCGCCGACCCTGGGCGATGACGGCTGCGATCCGGGTAGACGCCGATGGCGACGGAACCTGGACGCCCCCGCTGCCGGCGTTGACGATTGGGGGATAGCCCCCTCCCCATGAAGACCCTTCTCTCCTGGAGCTCCGGCAAGGACTGCGCCTGGGCCCTGCACACCCTCCGCCAGCAGCCTGAGATCGAGCTGGTCGGCCTGCTCACGACCCTGAACGAGGAGGCCGACCGGGTCGCCATGCACGGCGTCCGCCACGAGCTGCTGCGCGCCCAGGCCGAGGCCGCCGGCCTGCCCCTCTGGCCGGTGCAGTTGCCCTGGCCGTGCAGCAACGAGCAGTACCAGGCGATCATGGCCACCGTCATCGAGCGGGCCCGTCAGGAGGGCGTGGAAGCCATCGCCTTCGGCGACCTGCACCTCGTCGAGATCCGCGCCTACCGCGAGCGTCAGATGGAAGGCAGCGGCATCCGCCCGATCTTCCCCATCTGGGGCGGCCCCCAGGACACCGCGGCCCTCGCCCGCGAGATGGTCCAGGAGGGCCTGCGGGCCACCCTGGTCTGCGTCGACACGGCACAGCTCTCGGCCGACTTCCTGGGTCGCACCTTCGACGAGGAGCTGCTCGCCGACCTGCCCGAGGGCGTCGACCCCTGCGGCGAAAACGGAGAGTTCCACACCTTCTGCTTTGAGGGGCCGATGTTCTCCGCACCGCTGCCGGTCCGGCTGGGCGAGAGGGTGGAGAAGGGGCAGTTTCACTATGTGGATCTGATGCTTGTCGGTGGGTGATCCCCCACTCCCCGGGGGATTCATGCTACCCTGGGCCATGGTCCTCCTCCTCGCCCTCGCCTGCCAATCGGAACCGCCGGATCGGAGCCCCGTTGAGCATGAGCTCTGTCAGGAAGACCTCCCAGAGACACGTTGCCCTGACCCGAGCCAGGTGCGGGACGACTGTTATGGAACCTTCCGCTCCAACCGTCAGAGAGACTGTGATGGCTATACGGTCTTCTCCTGTTCCATTGATTGGGCAGGCACGCGCTGGGTCTGCCAGGACGACGCTCTGCTCTGTACCTGGAGCTACACCGATAGCGTAGAATTCTGCGACGACACCAGCATGTCCATCACCTCTGGCACCTGCCCCGAGCTGCCCGAGGGGTGTTTCTAAGCACCTCCCCTCACCCCACCCGCGGCATCACCCCTTCCACAAACGCCGCCATATCCCTCTCCACCCGCCCCATGTCCTGGCGGAAGAAGTCGAACCAAAGCATCAGCCGGTCCTCGGGATCAAACCGCTCCCGGATCTGCTGAGCCACCTCGTCCACATTGCCCACCACGGCGTTCTCGGTCGCCGAGCGCACCTTGGCCGGGTCGATGGTGCCCTCCAGGGCCGTCCAATAGGCGGCCAGGGCGGTGTTGGCCTCCTGGTGGGCCGCCGCGGACCGAGAGGAGGGCAGCAGGCCGGGCTCGTCGTTGAGGAAGACCATCACGGTGCGCGGCATGTACTCCCGCTTCCAGGGGCCGCCGTCCTTGTGGTAGGCGCGGCTGAGCCGGGCGTGGGTCTGATCGATCACCTCGGGCCGGGTGATGGACAGATTGAAGACCTTGACCGGCCTGTACCGATTCAGATCCTCCTGCAAGGCCGGATCGTGGCTGCCGACGACCAGGTCGATCAGCTCCCGCCGCCACTCTCGGGGGATGATGCGCAGCCGCTCGAAGACGAAGCGCCTCGGGATCTCGATCTGCTCACCGGCGCCGGGCGCCAGGGCCCGGACCCGGGCCCAGTCCTCGTCGCTGCGGAAGTCGGAGCGGCTCAGGACGGTCGGTCGCACCTCCTCGCTGGCCAGGGCCTCGTCGCCCAGCAGCCGCAGGAAGATCTCGCAGGCCTCGGCGAAGACCTTGCCCTTCAGGGCCGGCCAGGCGGCCTCCTCCAGGGCGTCGCGGGGGCCGATGCCGTAGGCGCGGTTCATGAAGTCGAAGCGCCCCGCTGAGAAGCCCAGCCGCAGCCTCCGGGTCTCGGCGGGGTCCAGGCCGTGCAGGCTGGCGAAGCTGGCGACCTGCTCGGCCCGGGCGACCGGCCCCCCGTTGCATAGGATGTTCATCACCGCCGCGCCGACCTCGATGCGCGAGGTCTGGGCGAAGACCCGGTGGGCGAGCTGGAAGATGTCGTTGTTCAGGCCGATCTCGCCCTGCCAGTGAGGCACCACCGGCTGGCGGTGGCCCTTCTGCACCTCGGTCGAGAGGTGGCTCATCGCCACCCAGGCGCAGCCGAAGCCGAGCTGGTCAGCGGCCCGCACCTGCGAGAAGAAGGCCCGCCACATCTGCACTTCAGAGGGCAGGACCCCGCCGATCGGGGTCTGGCTGATCGAGAAGAAGACGTCGAAGTACACGGGGACCCCTCAGATGGAGCGCAGGCGACCGCCGTCGGCGGCGATGCTTTGCCCGCGGACGAAGGAGGCGGCGGGCGAGCAGAGGAAGGCGACCACGGCGGCGACCTCTTCGGGGCGGGCCAGCCGGCCCTCGGGCACGCTGTCGATCCAGGCCTGGAAGACCTGCTCGGGGCGGCTGCCCTCGCGCGCGGCCCGCCCGGCGGCCAGCGCCCCCAGGCGCTCGGTGTCGGTGAAGCCCGGCAGGACGTTGTTGATCGTGATCCCAGGCGGCAGCTCGCTGCTGAGCGTCTTGGCCCAGCTGGCCATCGCCCCGCGGATCGTGTTGCTGACCCCCAGGCCCGCGATGGGCTCGCGCACCGAGGTCGAGATGATGTTGACGATTCGGCCGTAGCCAGCGGCTTCCATGCCAGGAACCAGGAGCCGGGTGAGGCTGTGGCTGGCCAGCACATGCCGGCCGAAGGCAGCCAGCAGGTCCGCGGAGCCGGCCTTCAAGAGCGGTCCACCGGGGGGGCCGCCCGCGTTGTTGACCAGGATCTCGATCCGGTGCTGCTGGAGGTGCGAGGCGATCCCGGCCTCCAGCGCTGCGGCGTCGTCCAGGTCCAGGGCCAGGGTGTGGGCCTGTGGCGCACCGGCGGCGAGCAGCTCGGGGAGCAGGGCGTCCAGGGCCCCGGCCCGACGGGCTAGCACTGTAAGGGAAGCGCCTAGCGATGCTAGTTCAAGAGCGACGCTCCGGCCGATTCCAGCCGAGGCTCCGCAGACCAGGGCGTGCCGCCCGTGCAGGGAGAGATCCATTCCGCAGTGTAATCGGAAATAGCGGGAGCTGGGGGTCGGACGCCCCCCCTCCGCCTCGCTCCGCTCGGCACCTCCCCCCGCAATTGACTCATCATTACCCACATTTCTCCCCGCTACGGTATAGGGACGCAAGTCGCCTCGA
>ERZ761602.1863-NODE-1863-length-35902-cov-10.770441_pt1 | contig 35902 bp, 29 predicted proteins | sample MGYA00512165_ERZ761602 | MGnify/ENA primary metagenome ERZ761602 (study PRJEB28899, sample SAMN02445085) | bioreactor sludge metagenome | biome: EBPR sludge; isolation source: Thorneside wastewater treatment plant | place: Australia: Brisbane, Thorneside...
CCCTGAACCCCGAGCCCCTGAACCCCGAGCCCCTGAACCCCGAGACCATCCCCGCTCGCGTCTTCGCTCACGCCCGCGGACTGGGCGAGGCCCCCTGCTGGTGGGCCCATGACGGAGAGGCCTGGCGGGCGACCTCCTGGGCCGAGGCTGGGCGCCGGGTCGAGCAGGCCGCGCGCGCCATGATGGCCTTTGGCCTGAAGCCGGGCGACCGCGTCTGCATCCTGGGCTTCAACCGGGAGGCCTGGGTCGTGGCCGACATCGGCGCCATGGCCGCCGGAGGGGTGCCCGCGGGCATCTACGAGACCTGCTCGGCCGAGGAGATCGGCTGGATCGTCGAGCACGCCGAAGCCGAGCTGATCTTCGTCGAGAACGAGGCCCTGTTGGCCCGCGTCCAGCAGGCCCGGGCGACCCTGCCGCGGCTGAGGCAGATCGTGCTCTTCCCGGGAGAGCCGGCCGGCGAGGATCCGAGCGTCTCGACCTGGGAGGCCTTCATGCAGCGGGCGGGCGAGGTCTCCGAGTCGGCCTTTCGCGCGCGCCTGGACTCGCTGGCGGCCCAAGACCCGGCGACCTTCATCTACACCTCGGGGACCACCGGGCCCCCCAAGGCGGTGATGCTCTCGCATGAGAACCTGGCCTGGACCGCCGCGCAGGCGGTCGGCATGGCCGGCCTCCAGCCTGGCGACTCGACCGTCTCCTACCTGCCCCTCTGCCACATCGCCGAGCAGATCTTCACCATCCACGCCCCGGCGACCTCGGGCAGCCAGGTCTGGTTCGCCCGCAGCCGCGAGAGCCTGCTGGAGGACCTCAAGGAGGCCCAGCCCACCGTCTTCCTGGGGGTGCCGCGGGTCTGGGAGAAGATGCACGAGGCGCTCAGCGCCAGGCTCGCTGCCGCCACCGGGGCCAAGGCCAGCCTGGTGAGCTGGGCGATGGACGTGGCCCGCCGGGTCCACGCCGCCCGCAACGCTGGCCAGCAGCCGGGGATGGGCCTCGCCCTCCAGCACCGCCTGGCCACCGCGCTGCTGTTCAAGAAGATCAAGCCGGCCATCGGGATGGGGCGGGCGCGCTTCTGCGTCTCGGGGGCCGCGCCGATCGCCCCCGAGGTCTTGGAGTTCTTCACCGGCCTGGACCTGACCGTCCACGAGGTCTACGGCCAGTCCGAAGGCAGCGGCCCCTCTTCCTTCAACCAGCCCGGGCGGACCCGCTTCGGCACCGTCGGGCAGGCCTTCCCCGGCGTCGAGCTGGCCATCGCCGCCGACGGCGAGGTCCTGGTCAAGGGCAAGAACGTGTTCCTCGGCTACTTCAAGGAGCCCGCCGCGACCGCCGAGACGCTGGTCGATGGCTGGCTGCACTCCGGCGACCTGGGCTCGCTCGACGAGCAGGGCTACCTGCGCATCACCGGCCGCAAGAAGGAGATCCTGATCACGGCCGGAGGCAAGAACATCTCGCCCTCGAACATCGAGGGCATGCTGAAGGCGCTGCCGCTGATCAGCCAGGCGGTCCTGATCGGCGACCGCCGCCGCTTCGTCTCGGCGCTCTTCACCCTGGACCCGGAGGCGGTCAAGCGCCTGCTGGGCGGCCGGCTGCCGGAGCAGCCGATGCAGGACCCGGCCCTGGTGGAGGAGATCCAGCGCGGTGTCGACCTGGTCAACAGCCGGCTGGCGCGGGTCGAGCATGTGCGCCGCTTCACCATCCTGCCGGGAGAGCTGAGCGTCGAGGGCGGGGAGCTGACCCCGACCATGAAGATCAAGCGGCGGGTGGTGGAGGAGCGCTACGCCGAGCAGATCGAGGCGATGTACGCCTGAGCGCGAGGGGCCTCAGAAGGGGATCTCTTCTTCGGCGACCAGCGGGGGCTCGGGCGGGGAGGCGGGCTCACGCATGGGCGGGGCCTCGTCCCGCGCGGCCGCCGGTCGGCCGCCGATCAGCTGGATCTGCTCGCCGACGATGGTGGTCTTGTAGCGCTTCTGACCGGTGGTGCGGTCCTCCCAGCTGTCGGTCTTGAGCCGGCCCTCGATGAAGACGGGGCTGCCCTTGGAGAGGAAGCGCCGGGCCAGCTCGGCGCGCTGGTCCCAGAGGGTGACGTTGTGCCACTCGGTCTCCTCGACCCACTCGTCGCCATCCCGCCGCGAGCGGTTGGTGGCGATGGCGAGCTCGCAGACGACCACGCCCTTGGACGTGATCTTGAGTTCGGGGTTGTGGCCGAGATGACCCATCACGATGACCTTGTTGATGCCGCGCATGTTGACCTCTTTGGTTGGTGGGGTGCGCTGCCCCCCGGATGAGGGGCACGCCGGCCCTTTGCAGAGGTCGTGCCAGTGCATCTTTGCGAAATCATTAGGCCAGATCGACGAAGATCGGCCAAACCTGCCGGCTTTCCGTCACCCCTTCCGGCAGCCCAGCGGCCCAGCGGCCCAGCCGCCCAGCGGCCCAGCTCCTCAGCGGGTCATGCGGCGTCCTCCATCCTGGGCCTGCACCGGCTCCAGCTCGCCGCTCAGGACCAGGGCCCCACGATCACCCTGCACCTCTCGCACCCTGGCGCGGAGCTGCTGGTTGCCGACGGTCAAGGCGCTCGACGCCGGGACCGCCGCCTTCAGGCCGTCGGTGATCGCCTCCAGGATGCGCCCCTCGGCCAGGAGCGCGATCGGGTCGGCCAGGCCGGCGCCCTTGGACTTCTCGCCCTCGGTGGCCTGCTGTGCGGCCAGCGCCAGCTCGCCGCCGTTGACGGAGAACTGTCCGTCCACGCTGTAGTCCCGCCACCAGCCGACCCCCTTCAGCTTCCACAGGCGCAGGCCCATGGTGAAGCGCTGGTCGTTCACGCTGAGGGAGGTCGGGATGGCGGCCACGTCGTAGGCGATGGCGCCGGTCTCGAAGGCCTGGCGCCGCGCCAGGGCCAGCAGGGTGGGGGCGGAGACGCGGACCTCGAAGTCGCGGCTGAGGGAGAGGCCGCTGTTGACCGGGCTGCCGTCGGGCACATCGCTGAGCAGCTGCAGCTCGAGCTGTCCCTTGGGGGTCGCGAGCCGCGCGGCCCGCACGGGCAGGTCCACGCCGCCGAGCTGGCCCAGCGCCACCGGCCCCGCCTCCTTCACGGCCTCGCTCAGCCAGCCGCCCAGCAGGTCGCTGGCGTCCAGGGAGCCCAGGCGGGCGCTGCTGACCTGCACCTTGTCCACGCTCGTGATCCGACCCGAGGTCGCCCAGGCCTCGCCCGAGCGGCTCAGCTCGAAGGACACCGTCGCCCCCAGGCTTGCCTCGATCGGGACGCTGCCCTTGGCCCCAGCGGCGCTCCAGTCGGCCTTGCCGGCGATGCCGATGGCGGCGGAGAGGCACCCATCGCAGGCGGTCGAGGGGCTGAGGGTGAGGGAGGTCACCCGCCCGCTGGGCTCGACCTGGGCCTTGATGCCCAGCGGGCCGTCCAGGCGCAGGGTCTCCTTCCAGGAGAGCACGCTCTGGGCCACTACATCCTGCACCATCCGGTCGAGGGCCTCGGAGCTGAGGCGGACGCGGATGTCGGGGCTCCAGCTCGCGCCGGGGCTGTCGGCCCGACCCAGGGCCGCGTCGCGCTCGGCTTCGTACATGGAGCGGATGCCGCTGGCGCAAGAGAGGAGTAGCAGCATGGAGATCACGACGGCACCCGGGGAGGCAGATGATCAGGACCGCGTCTCTATCTCTCGTTCTCGCCGGCTGCGCTTCTGGGTTGCTGGCCGGCTGCGCCGGGAGGCGCCCCGCCGACCTCGGCCTGACGCTGCAGGGGCTGGAGGAGGGCCTGCTGGTGGTCGAGGTCGAGCCGGGCAGCGCGGGCGAGGCCGCGGGCCTGGGGGCGGGGGATCTGCTGGTCGAGATCGACGGTGCGCCGGCTCGGCAGGCGGCGGCCGCGCTGCAGGGCCCCCCGCGGGTCGAGCTCTCGCTGGTGGTGCGAGGCGTGCTCGACGGCAGCTACCGCGAGGTGCAGGCGAAGCGCTCGCGCAAGGGGCGGCCGGCGCCCGCGGTCCAGGTCGAGGCGCTGCCTCCCGCCTCGCAGCTCGCCTGGGACCCGCTCGGCACCTGGGTGGGCTCGCCCGGACCCGAGGGCCTCTCCCTGCAGCCCGGCGCCCTGCCCGACACCGCTCCGCAGCCCCTCACCGGCAGCCCCGGGCCGAGCGAGCCGCTGGAGCTGCGCACCCTGGACGGCCAGCCCTGGGCGCTGGTCGACGGCGGCGCCGGCCCTACCATCGTCGCCTTCTTCGCGACCTGGTGCGCGCCCTGCCGACCGGAGCTGATCGAGCTGGCTGTCCTCGCGACCCGGCGCGGCGAGCGGGCGCCCCGGATCCTGGCGCTGAGCCTGGACGACCCCGGCCAGGAGGACGCGGTCCGCCGCTACGTCGAGGCCCTGGACCTGCCCTTCCCGGCAGCTCATGCGCCCCAGGCCGGCGCCCGCTTCGGGGTCGAGGCCCTGCCCGCCCTCAGGCTGCTGGACGCCGAAGGCCAGCTGCTCTGGGCTTCGCGAGGCTACGCGCCGGGGGCCTTGCCGCGGCTGGAGCGCTGGCTCGACAGCGGGCCGGCCGCCTCGGCCCGGCTGCACGGCTGGACCTGGGGCGACGCCACCGTCGAGCTGGTCGCCTTCCACAGCGTCCCGGGAGCCCTGGCGGTGGCCGCCTCGGGCGAGGGGGTCGCCATCTCCCGCGCCGACGGCCCGCCCGTCGTGCTGGCCCGCGAGGGGGGAGGCGCGGGCCTGGAGCTGGACGGAGGCGGCGGAGGGGACCGGCTGGCCTGGCTGGAGGGCCCGGTTCGGGCGCAGGCGGGAGGGCTGTGGCTGCGGGCCAGCTCGGTCACCGGCCGGGCCCGTTGGCTGCTGACGACGGCCTCTCCGATCGTCGATCTCGTCGCGGCCCATGGCCTGCTCTGGGTCGGGACCGAGACCGAGCTGCTCGCGGTGGACCCCTTGGGGCGCGTGCTGCTGCGGCGCGACGGCGGCGTGCGGGCCCTGGCGGCCCACCCCGAGGAGGGCGTCTGGACCGTCGACGGACAGCGGCGGGTCCATCACTGGCTGGAAGGCGAGCGGTCCGTTGCGGCCCCCGCTGCCGTCGGGGTGGACGGCCAGGGGCGGGTGCTGGGCCAGCCCGGGGCGAGGCTGCTCTCCGGCCGCTTCGGACCCGCGGGGGCCACGCGCAGCATCCTCGTGCGCTCGGATGGCCACCTCCTGGCTCTGGGTGAGGACGGCGCGGCCACCGCCCAGCTCTGGCTGGAAGAGGGCCCCCCGCTGCCCGCCGTGGCCGATCCCGACGGCGACGGGCGGGACGAGCTGCTGCTCCTGCTGCCTGGAATCGGCCTCCTCAGCCTCTCGCTCGGGCTACCTTGAGGGCGAGACCTGGAGTACCCGATGGCCTTCGACCACGCCGCCCCCGCCGAGACCGAAGATCCCCGCCTCGCCCTGCAGGCGCGCAGCATCCACGCGCGCTGCGCGGGCGCCCGCGACCTCTCCCGCTTCGGCACGGTCGCCGACATCCCCGCCCTGATCGAGCTGGCCCAGCAAGACCGCTCGCCCGCGGTGCGCCTGGGCGCGGCCGGCGCGGTCGCCGACATCCTCTCCCGTCATCGCCTCGGCTCGCGGCGCAAGCAGCTCGACGAGCCCAGCCGACGGGCCATCTTCGACCAGTTCAAGGGCATCGATCCCTCGCTCAACGCCGGGCTCTTCTCGATGCTGGCCTGCATCGGCATCCCCGAGGGCTTCGCCCGGATCGCCTCGGGCCTGCGCGATCCGCGGGGCGATGTGCGGCTGGGCGCGGCGATCGGGCTGCTGCGGCTGTGCGAGTCGGCGGCGGCCTTCGGCGACGCCGAGCTGGAGCGGGGCGTGGCCGAGATCCTGCGGGACCCGCGGCTGAAGCCCGACGCCGCCGCCGAGGTCTCCTGGGTTGCCGCCCGGGTCGGCTTCCAGTCGCTCCGCCCGCTGGTGCAGGGGCTGGCCCTCACCGGCGCCCAGGGGGAGCTCTGCCAGAAGGCGCTCGAGCTCTTCGAGGCCAACGAGCGGCCGCTGGCGGGGGCCTTCGTCAGCGACGGCCGGGACGCGGGCGAGATCGACCCGAGCCCGGTGGGCAGCGCCGGCTTCGCGGCCTTCGGGCCGGGGGGAGCCCTGATGGACGAGGGCGGCGACGAGCCGGCCTGGACCTTCGTCAACGGCTTCCTGCCCCGCAGCATCCGCCGGATGCGGCTGCGTCGGGTGGGCGAGGTCGCGCCGGTCGAGGCCTTCCAGCTCGCGGGCCGGACCTGGTACGCGGCCTCCGAGGCGCAGCTCGTCGCCGCGGTCGAGGCGCACCTCGGGCTGGACAGCCTCGCGATCGAGGCGCCCTCCGAGCCCGGACCGGTGGAGACCCACGCGCTGGAGATCCTCGGCCCGCTGCTGCCCGCCGATGGCTGGGGCGATCTCGCCCGTGGCCAGCTGGCCTTGCGCGCGGGCCAGCCGGACAGCGCCCTGGCCTTCCTGCTGGCCTCCGCTGACGCCAAGAAGAAGCCGCAGCTCGACGCCCGCTACTTCGCTGGGGCCATCCTGATGGCGCAGGGCCAGCCCGAGGCTGCGCGTGAGCAGCTGGAGGCCTTCCTTCGCAAGGCCCGCAAGCGTGACCCTCGCCGCGAGCGGGCAGAGGCGCTCATCGCTGGGGCCTGAGTGGAGGCAGGCCGCTCAGTCCCAGACGACCTCGACGTTCCAGGTGCGCAGCCAGACCCGCAGCACCAGGTCGTTGCCGGTGAGGGGCAGCAGGGCGAAGGTGCGGCGGTCGAGCACATCCCAGCCGCCGCCGGTCGGTCCCGCGTCGTACTGGAAGATCACCGGCTCTCCGGGGAGCTGGAAGGAGGTGGTGCTGCCGCTGCCAGAGTCGCTGACCTCGGTCAGGCGCAGCACGCCCTCCACCGTGGTGAACTGCCACTCGTCGCCGTCGGTGGCCGGCAGCGGGCCGGAGGTGATGGCGATGCTCCAGCCCCCGTTGTCGCTGACGTAGCGCTGGTCCTCGTAGAGGCGCCCGACCTGCTCGCCGGAGACCGCGCCCTGCACCTTCCAGTTGGCGGCGGCGCCGTCGTAGGTGATCTTCCAGGTCTCGTTGCGGACCAGCCCGCCGCAGGCGCTGGTCGTCACCCGGCGGCTTGTGGCCTCGTCGATCTGCAGGACCGGGGTGCTGGTGGCGCCCCGGTCGGTGAACTCGATCTTCTCGTCGCCGCCCTCTTCGACGAGGCGGGCCCCCTGGGTGTCGGTGACGACGCAGCCGGTCTCGGCGTCGAGCATCATCATCGAGCCGTCGAAGAGGGTCAGGACGACCACCCAGGCCTCGTCGTAGACCCCCCAGCGGGCGGCGGTCTGCATCCGCTGGGGGTCCGGCGCGGCGGCCAGCCCCACCACGGGCGAGAACAGGTCGAGCCCGGCGGCGTCGACCCCGTCAAAGGGGTTGACGTCCACCCACTCCTGTGTCGCCAGGTCGAAGATGTCGACCCGGTTGAACCCCGCCGAGGCGACGAAGAGGCGCTCCCAGGGCGTGCCGTCGTCGGACTCGCCGGCCAGCCAGGCCAGGTCCTGCACCGGGCCGGCGGTGTCGATCGCCTGCCCTTCGAGCAGGCCGCCGGTCTCGAGGTCCACCCGCACGCGGTACACCGCCGGCAGGCTGGCGTCGCCCACGAAGGCCAGGGCCTGCCCGTCTTCGGCCCAGGCCAGCTCGATCTCCCAGGGCTGGACGCCGCTGCCGAGGTCGATCCGGCCGACCTCGGCCTGCGCCTGGAGGTCCCACAGGACGAGGGCGCCGCTGTCATCCAGGGCATCCCAGGTGCCGACCAGGGCCAGGTCCTGCCCCGGCACCCGCCGCAGGGTCAGCGGCGCTGCGCCGAGATCGTGCTCGACCACGCCGCTGTCGGTGTCCAGCAGGATGCGATCGCCGGACTCGGGGCTGCCTTCGATGGTGAAGGCGATCTCGTAGTTGTCGCTGCGGTAGGGGACCCCGGTCGTCGCGGTCAGGGTCTGGCGACCCGAGCGGCTGCCGCTGACCCACCAGACCTGCCCGTCGTAGAGCATCGACCACTGCTCGGTCGTGGTCCAGCCGGTGCGGACCTCGATCCCAGTGAGGCTGGCCCCGCCGCTGCCTTCGAAGACGGGCTCCAGGGCCAGCGGCTCGGCCACCTCGAGCTCGGGGTCGACAGAGACGACGTAGGGCGCCTCGACCAGGACCTGGTTCGCGAGGTCGACGGCCAGCAGGCTGACCAGCTCGCCCTGGGGGGACCAGGCCAACAGCTCGCCCAGCTGCCGCTCGTCGCCGAGGGCCACGCCGCGGCTGGCCAGCCAGGGCGCTGCGGGCTGGTCGGAGAGCAGGGTGGCGTGCTTCAGGTCCAGCGGCGTGATGCGACCGCTGCGGGAGTTGCTGACGAAGCCGATCGGCTCGTCGAAGGGGCCGCCATCATCGGGGGTCAACACCGCCGCCGTCGTGGGCCCGTCGAAGGTGTAGGGATCGGGCTCGACCGTGGCGCAGCCGGCGCCGATGAAGAGCGGGGGCAGCAGGCGGCGGATCATCGGTTCACGATCCAGGTGAGGGGCTGCAGCCAGGTGGCGCTGTCCGGGTCGATGTCGATCACCCCGATCGTCGAGGCGGTCGCCTTGCTCTCGCGGTCGACCTCGCCGGTGTAGTTGCCGTAGACGAGGTGGCGTCCATCCGGGGAGATCGCCAGCGCGAAGGGGTTCTCGCCGACCTGCTCGATCTCGTGGACGAAGGTGCCGTAGGGCCCCAGCCACAGGTCGTAGACGCCGATGCTGTTGGCGTTGAAGTTGCTGACGAAGAGCCAGCGTCCGTCGGGGTGCAGCGCCATCTGGGCGACGCCCACGCTGAGCTGGTTGCCGGCGCCGACATCCCGGGAGTTGCCGCGCGGGGCGGGGATGTAGCCCGAGACGGCGTCGAAGCTGATCCGACCCCAGGCCTCGTCCTGCAGGGTGGTCAGGTCCAGCCACCAGACGGCGTTGGGGGAGTCGTTCAAGGCCATCAAGCGCTCCCCGTCGGCGGAGACCGCGACCTGCCGGAAGCCGACGGCCTCGCTGGAGTTGGTCACGCTGATGACCGTCTCGACGTCGAGGTAGTTGGCATCCACCGAGCCGTCGGCCAGCGGGGTGTCGTCGCGCACGTCGATGACGAAGACGTAGGGGCGCTCCTTGCTGACGGCGTAGAGGAAGCCGCGCTCGGAGTCCAGGTGCAGGCCGACCAGGCCCGCCGCGGTCACCGTCGAGCTGCCGACCGTCGTGTCCAAGGGGATCGCCAGGACCTCGTCGTCGCCGCGCTGGGTGGTGAAGCTGAGCGAGTCCCCCGGGGTCGGCAGCCGGAAGTTGCGGCTGAAGGCAGAGGGCGAGCGCCCCGTCGCCAGGCCCTGGCGATCGGTCTCGTCCTTGCGACCGGCGTACCAGAGCACCCAGTCCGCCCCGGTGCCGCCGAGCTGGCCGGCCGAGGCGGGGTCGAGCAGGACGGGTCGCAGGGCGCCGTCGGGGTGGAAGAGCGAGCCCTCGGTGCTGAGGATGGCCCGCTTTGAGACGGTCCGGCTGTCTTCGAAGCGGGTCCAGCTGCCGTCCACGCCCTCGCGGCTGGCGTAGCCGATGCGCCAGGCGTCGCCGTCCTGACCCGCGTACCAGAGGTGCCAGACGCCATCCTCGTCGAGGGTCGCGAAGGGGTCGCGGACGCCGGAGTCGTCCCACAGGCCGGGGGTGCCCGCGGGCAGGCTGTAGCCGCGGCTGCCGCCCTCCAGGGACCAGCTCAGGCCTCGGTCTGAGCTGGTGGCCTCGCCGATGGCCCAGGCCTCGCCGTCGCTGCCGCTGTAGAACAGCCGCCAGGTCCCGTCCTCTTCGATGACGACCGAGCCGGGCTCGAGGTGGGCGCTGGCCCACTCCTCGGTCGGCAGCAGCACCTCGCCATCGCGGGTCCAGGTGCGCCCGTCGCTGCTGCTGGCCCGCGCGATGCTGGTGCCGTCGGCCTGCAGCGCGGCGTAGAGCATCACGTAGCCCTCGCCGTCGTGGACCACCGTGGGCTGGGAGATGCCCCGGTCCTCGTAGTCCTCTTCCCCGACCAGCAGCGGGTCGGCCTCGACCGAGAGGCCCCCCAGGCCGTCGGCCTGTCCGATCCCGATGCTGGGCGTGCCTGCCTCGTCGGTCAGGGTGAACCAGGCGAGGCCCGTGGCCGGGTCGACGCTGCCCAGGGCGATCCCGTCGGCCGAGGCGCTGCCGGCGGCCTCGGTGCCGAGCTGGTAGCCACCGACGATGGAGAGCTCGATGCTCTCGTCGGGCAGGAAGACGGTCGCGCCGCTCTCCATCTGGGCGACCAGGCTGCCGGAGGTGCCCCGGTCCAGGCGGAAGAGGCGGTCGAAGGCCGACTGCGAGGCCGGGCCCGGCGGGCGCTCGGGCTGCACGTCGTAGCTGAGCTCGATGATCGTGCCCAGGTCCGTCCAGCTGTAGCCGTCGCTGCTCCAGGCCTCGCCCACGGACCAGCCGGTGCCGTCGTCGCGGGCATAGGCCATCCGCAGCAGGCCGGCGCGGCCGTCGATCACCGGGGCGGCGACGTCGACGCCGTCGAGCTCGAAGACGGGCGTGGGGTCGGCGGTCCAGGAGAAGCTGTCGACGCTGACGGCGTGCCCGATGGTCCAGCGGCTGCCGTCCCAGGCGCCGTAGACCATGCGGAAGAGGCCGGTCTCGCCGTCATACCAGGCAAACGGATCGGTGATCCCGCCGAGCTCGTGGTCCCACTGGGGCTCGAGGATGGGCCCGCCCAGGCGCGAGAAGCCGAGGCCGTCGCCGCTGCTGGCGAGGCCGATGGCGGACTCGGTGGGATCCTGGTCGTTGGTGCCGCCGTAGACCATCAGCCAGTCGCTGCCGTTGCTGAAGACCGAGGGGCCCTGGATCTGCGCGTCCCAGCGATCGCTGTCCTGGGACAGGGCCTCGGTCTCCTGCAGGGTCCAGGAGGTGAAGGAGGTGTCGGCCGTCATCAGGCGGACGCTGCCTTGATCCTGGAAGTAGAGGCGGGCGGTGCTGTCATCGACCACCACCGCGGGGTCCTCGAAGCCGCCGATCAGCAGCTCCAGCGCCAGGGGATCGACCTCGACCCCCAGACCGGAGGCGGCGTAGCGGCCGTCGCCAGGGCCGGTGAAGCGCTGGAGGCCCTCTTGATCGAGGGCCCAGAGGCGGAAGGTGCCCTCGGTCCAGGACAAGGTCCAGAGCTCGTCGGGCACCAGGGTCGAGTCTTCGACGGCCAGCGCGTGCAGCTGCCCGGTCGAGCCGCTGCCGTCCTGGTCCTGGAAGTCCGACTGGCTGAGGGTCTGCTCGGGCCAGGGCAGCAGGATCTCGACCTGCTCGCCGGTCAGGTCCAGGACCGTCACGCTGTGCCCGCTTCGGTTGGCGACGTAGGCCCGGCCGGTGTCGGGATCGACCACCACGCTGACAGGATCGGGCCCCGCCTGGACCGTCTCGCCGCCGTCCTGTCCCCGGGTGGAGAAGGTCGGCACGCGGGGCTGGGAGAGGTCGATCAGGTAGACCTGGTCCAGGTCCGAGCGGGTGTGCGCGCCGTCGGAGTAGCGGTTGGCCAGGATGGCGAGGTCCTCGCGCCCCCGGCGGCTGCCCTGCCAGATGTCGAAGCCCGCCGAGAGCGAGGGCAGGTCGACGGCGGAGGGCTCCAGCTGATCGACGAGCTGCCGACCGATCGAGAGGTCGACCGAGGACCAGGGGATGGCCAGCAGGCTTCCCCCGGAGAAGGTGCCCATGTGGTTGCTGTTGCTGACCAGCAGCACCGGGTCGCCGCCGTTGTCGGCGAAGCGCAGCTCCACCGGGCCGGCGACGCAGCTGCCGATGCCGATCTCGCCGTAGTCGTAGCCGCCGGGCGGGTACTCGGCGCACTCGCCCACGTCGGGCCGGGGGCGGTCCAGCAGGCAACCGGTCAACAAGACGAGGATCAGAGGCACGGGTGATCAGGGGGCAAGGGGAAGGCGGCCGCTTCTGGTAGCCCGCTGCGCGTCACGGGGCACCTGTCGGGGCCGGGGGCCGCGCGGGGCGCTGCGCAGGAGCGCTGGGGCCCCGTGCGGGCGGGACCGTCAGCGCACTCCGAGGAAGGACAGCTCGATCGTCCCGCTGGACATGCCGGTGTTCGTCGCGGGGAAGCGCAGCTCCAGGCCGCTGCGGGGCTCGGCGATGTCCTCGCAGCGCAGGACCACGGCGCGGCTGGCCCCGGGATCGAGGGTGACCAGCAGCTCCTCGCGCGCTTGATCGGGAGGCGGTCGGCAGGGCTCCCAGGCCCGTCCGTCCACCCGGACCAGGGCCCGCCCCAGGTCGATCCGGCTGCGCTCCTGCCCTCGCCACTCGAGCTCCAGCCGGACGGCCAGCTCCCAGCCCTGGGTGGTCGCGTGCTCGACCTGGGCGAGGCTGCGCACATCGAGCTCGCCGAAGGCCTGGCTGGCCTCGCCGGCAGGCTCCAGGCGGACATTGCCGCGGGAGGCGCAGGCGGCGCCGAAGGCGAGCAGCAGGGGCCAGGGCGCCCGGGTCATCCCTGCTGACGCTCGCGAATGGCGGCGTGGGCGGCGGCCAGGCGGGCGACGGGGACGCGGTAGGGGGAGCAGCTCACGTAGTCCAGCCCGGCGCTGTGGAAGAAGGCGACGCCGGTCGGGTCGCCGCCGTGCTCGCCGCAGACCCCGCACTTGAGCTGCGGCTTCCGGCTCTTGCCACGCTGGGTGCCCATTGAGACGAGCTGGCCGACGCCCTCGGTGTCGAAGGTGGAGAGGGGCGACTCGGTCAGGACCCCGCGCTGCAGGTAGGCCGGCAGGAACAGGCCCATGTCGTCGCGGGAGAAGCCGTAGGTCATCTGGGTCAGGTCGTTGGTGCCGAAGCTGAAGAAGTCGGCGTGCTCGGCGATCTCGGCGGCCAGCAGCGCCGCGCGGGGGATCTCGATCATCGTGCCGACGGTGTAGCGGACCGGCACCCCGGTCTCGCGGATGACCTGCTCGGCCACCTCCACCACCTGCTGCCGGGTCAGCTCCAGCTCCTTGGGGATGGCCACCAGCGGGATCATCACCTCGGGCAGGACCACCACGCTCTGGCGGGTCAGGGCGCAGGCGGCCTCGAAGATCGCCCGGGTCTGGGTCCGGTAGATCTCGGGAGAGGTCACCCCGATGCGCACGCCGCGATGGCCGAGCATCGGGTTGGACTCGTGCAGCTGGCGCAGCCGATCGGTGAGGGTCTCGTTGCGCACGCCGATGTCGGCGGCCACCTGGGCGATGTCTTCGGGCCGCTGCGGGAGGAACTCGTGCAGCGGCGGGTCCAGCAGGCGGATCGTGACCGGCAGGCCGTTCATCGCCCGGAAGATGTTCTCGAACTCCGAGCGCTGCATCGGCAGCACCTTGGCCAGGGCGCGGGCGCGGGTCCGGTCGTCCTCGGCCAGGATCATCTCCCGCATGGCCCGCAGGGCCTCGGGCTGGAAGAACATGTGCTCGGTCCGGCAGAGGCCGATGCCCTGGGCCCCCAGGCTGCGCGCCCGGGTCGCGTCTGGTCCGTTGTCGGCGTTGGCCCGGACCTTCATCCGGGAGCGCTCGTCAGCCCAACCCAGCAGGGTGGCCATCGCGCCGGAGTCGGTGGGCGGGGCCAGCGTGGGGACCCGGCCCTCCATCACCTCGCCGGTGGCGCCGTCGATGGTGATCCAGTCCAGGCGCTTGATGACGGTGTCGCCGGCGTAGAAGAGCTGGCGGGCGTAGTCGACGGCGATCTCCGAGCAGCCGACGACGCAGGGCTTGCCCATGCCGCGGGCCACCACCGCCGCGTGGCTGGTCTGTCCACCCCGGCTGGTCAGGATGCCCTGGCTGACCGTCATCCCCTGGATGTCCTCGGGGCTGGTCTCCATCCGCACCAGGATGACCGCCTCGCCCCGCTCGGCCAGCTCCTGGGCTTCCTCGCTGTGGAAGACCACCCGCCCCGCGGCGGCGCCCGGGGAGGCGTCCAGGCCGCGGGCGATGATCTTCCGGGGGGCGTCGGGGTCGAGCACGGGGCGCAGGATCATCTCCAGGGCCTTGGGCTCGGTCCGCAGCAGGGCCGTGTCGATGTCGATCAGGCCCTCGGCGACCATGTCGACGGCGATCTGGACGCCGGCGGCGGCGGTGCGCTTGCCCGTGCGGGTCTGGAGGATGTAGAGCGTGCCGTCCTCGACGGTGAACTCGATGTCCTGCATCTCCTTGTAGTGGGCTTCGAGCCGGTCCTTGAGGGCGTCCAGCTCGGCGTAGGCCTCGGGCATGGCCTGGGAGAGGGCCTGTCCGCCGGTCCGGGCCAGGATCTCGGCCGCGCCGGGGGCGTCGGGGGTCAGCGGCAGGGGGGTGTGGGTGCCAGCGACGACGTCCTCGCCCTGGGCGTCGGGCAGCCACTCGCCGTAGAAGAAGCGCGCTCCGTCCTTGGGGCTGCGGGTGAAGCAGACGCCGGTCGCGCTGCGGGCGCCCATGTTGCCGAAGACCATGGCCTGCACGTTGACCGCGGTCCCCATGTCCTCGGAGAGGCCGTGCGTGCTGCGGTAGTAGCGGGCGCGAGCGGTGTTGCTGCTCTTGAAGACCGCGTCGATGGCCAGCCGGAGCTGCTCGATCGGGTCCTGGGGGAAGGCGCCCCAGGAGTCGCGGACGACCTCGAGCAGGTTGCGGCAGAGGCGCTGGAGGTCGTCGGCCGTCAGCTCGCGCTCGTCGCGCCCGTCCCGGATCTTGTCCATCTCCAGGGCGAAGCGGCTGTAGTGGATGCCCAGCACCACGTCGCCGAACATGGTGATGAAGCGGCGGTAGCTGTCCCAGGCGAAGCGGGCGTTGCCGGAGCGGCGCGCCAGGGCCTGGACGGTGGTGTCGTTCAGGCCCAGGTTGAGGACGGTGTCCATCATGCCGGGCATGGAGACGGCCGCGCCGGAGCGCACGCTGACCAGCAGCGGGCTCTCGTCGCCGCCGAAGCGCTTGCCGGTCGCCTCTTCCAGCCAGCCCATGGCCTGCCCGACCTCGTCCTGCAAGCCGTCGGGCCAGCGGGAGCCCGATCGGAAGAAGGCGGTGCAGGCCTCGGTCGTGATGGTGAAGCCGGGAGGTACGGGCATGCCCAGCCGTGTCATCTGCGCCAGGCCGGCGCCCTTGCCACCGAGCAGGGCCTTCATGGTCCCGTCGCCAGCCGACTCGCCCTTGCCGAAGGAGTACACGTATTGCGTGCGCATCGGACCACCGCCTTGCGTTGAGAGGCCGTCCCCTTATCACGCGCTCCGCAGGCGGACCCTTCAGTGAACGGCGATCGGAGCCGTGTGGGCCGTCGCCGAGGCGCCATCCTCGGCCAGGATCATCTCGCGCAGCTGGTCCAGGCGCTCGGCCGAGAAGGCGCCGGGGTCGACGGCGTAGAGGCTGTGCTCGCCGCTGAGCCCCTTGAGCTTGATGCTCTCGGGCAGGGGGCGGGCGGGGATCCAGGTGGACACCTCTCGCCAGGTGGCCTCGCTGATGACGATCGAGGTGCCCAGGTCGCGGTTGAGGTTCTCCAGCCGGGCGGCGATGTTTACCGAGTTGCCGATGACGGTGTACTCCATGCGCTCGCTGGAGCCGATGTTGCCGGCCACGACCTCGCCCGTGGCGATCCCGGCCCCCATCCGCAAGGGAGGGTCGGTGCCGAGGACCTGGTTGAGGCGGTCCACGGCCTGGACCATCTCCAGCGCGGTCAGGACCGCCCGCAGGGGGGCATGAGGACGGTCGAAGGGCGCGTTGTAGACCGCCATCAGGCCGTCTCCGAGGAACTTGTCCAGCGTCCCGCCGTAGCGGAAGACGATGCGGACCATCTCGGTGAAGTAGGCGTTGAGGAGGCGGACGGTCTCTTCAGGGTCGGTGCCCTGGGACATGGTCGTGAAGTTCCGGATGTCGGTGAACATGATCGTGGCGAGGCGGCGCTCGCCGGCGAGGTCGAAGCCCTCGTTCACCAGCACCTCGGCGAGGTCGCCTCCCAGGTACTTCGAGAGGCGCGCTTTCTGGCGCTCCAGGGCCGCGCGCGAGGCGGACTCCTCCTCGGCGCGTCGGATCAGGCGCCGGGCGATGTGGGCCAGCACCCCCGCGACGGCGCCGGAGAGCGAGACGAAGACGATGCGCATGCCCTCGTCCGCGATGTTGATGGCGTTCTCGCCCCAGACGCTGGCGGTGCTGATGGGGACCAGCTCGCCTTGCACCACCCAGGCCAGGACCAGGCTGCTCATCAAGGCGGTCACGGCCGCGGAGTACAGGCAGGCGGCGACGCTGTAGCGCAGGCCGGCCAGCAGGTTCCACAGGATCAGGACCAGCGGGAAGAAGGAGTGGAAGTACTCGATGACGCCGCTGTTGTTGCGCGCGGTGGCCAGGACGGCGAGGTGGACGACGGCGATGTCGAAGGTGATGGTCGCGTATTTCAGCCAGGGCAGGTAGCGGTCGGGCCAGGCGCGGAAGACCAGGAAGAGCGCCAGGCAGAGCAGGACCAGCGAGGCCCCCTGCGCCAGGAAGACCTGGTTGGCCTCGGGCGTGTTGATCTCGGCTGTCGCCACCGCCATCAGCAGGCCCAGGACGCCGTAGGCGAAGCGGATCCGGTTGGCCAGGCGCTCGCCTGCCATCTCCTGCGCGTGGAGGATCGACTCCACCCGCTCTGTGATGCTTGTCTCGCCGCTCATCGTCGCCGCTCAACCCGCCGTCAGGCGTCGGAGGGCCGCGTCCGCCGCGTGGAAGGCCCGCAGGCATAACGCGGTGCTCAGCTCGAAGCTGGAGTGGTAGGCGATCTCCTGCAGGGACTTGCCGGGCATCAGGTAGAGGGGCTCGGCCGCCCAGGCACCGTCGGGACGCTGCGTCTCGGCCAGCAGGCGCATACCGCGCAGCAGCGACCCCGCCTCGGGCGCCCAGAGGGCCACGCCCTCCAGCCGGAGCGCGCTCTGCTGCGGGCTGCCCCAGCCTCCATCGGGCCCCTGCCTCTCGACGAGCCTGCGCGCCAGGTTGCGTGCGGCGGTGCGGACCAGCTCGCTGAACGGGTCCGCAGGGGAGCGCTCCACCCAGGCCGCCGCCAGCCGCAGCAGGCCGTTGTCGGCGGTGGCCTCGTCGTAGAAGAAGTCGCCGCTCTGGCCCGGCCCCAGGAAGCAGGGCAGCAGCATGGCGAGGTTGTCCCGCACCAGCGGCCTGGCGTCGGGCACACCGCGCAGCAGGAGGCCCAGCAGGCAGGTCAGGCGGGAGCTGGTGCAGTCGTTGCTGGCGAACTGCCAGGCGGGCCCCTCGATGCTGGAGCCGCCGTCGGGGGCGATGTAGAACCAGGTCGGGATGCGCCGATCCGCGGGCAGGCTGGCCCACAGGTAGCTCACCCAGCCGGCGATGCGGCCCTCGGGCAGGGTCGGCACCCGGCTGTCGAGCTGGAGCATCAGCCCCAGGCTGTCCGAGTCGGGTGGGATGCCCCTCCAGACGGGCGCGGAGCCGTCCAGCGGGGCGTACCAGCGCAGCTCCCCGGGCAGGCTGGCCAGCAGGGCCGAGATCGGGCCGGACTGGTCGAAGCCCGCGTCGTGGAGCGCCTGAAGGACCAGGGCGGGCGGAAACCATGGGCTGACCAGGGGGGCCGCGTGCTCGCCGACGCCCCAGCGCTGGATCTCCCAGGTGTTCTCCAGGGCGCTGGCACGGCTCAGGAAGGCCGCGGCGGCCGCTCGGGCCCGCTGCCGCTCGTCGGCGCTCGGGGCCGCGCTGCGCGGGGCGATCGAGGCGGCCAGGCCGCGGAAGCTGAGCGCGGCGTGGGCGAAGGCGGCGCAGCGATCGAGCTCGTCGAGGAAGTCGAGCATCGCCCGGGGCCAGGCGGCGGCGCGCACCGCCTCGCTGTGCTGGCGCCAGCTCTGCTCGCCTCGGGCGCTGAGCCGGGGTCCGCCCAGCAAGGCCAGCAGCTCCATCCTGCGGGGGCCGCTGGACGCGCGACCGGCCAGCGCGAGGGCGAGCTCCTCGTCCGGGCCCAGGGCCTCCAGCCAGGGATTCGGCCGGCCGTCCGGCATGCCGGAGAGCGGGCCGCCGAGCGAGCCGTCCTCGGGGTCGAGGGCCAGGCGCAGCCGCCCTTCGTGCAGCGTCAGGAGGCGGTTCAGCCCCGCCAGCTCCTCCTCGGCGTAGGGGGTGCCGAAGAGGGCCAGCGGGAGTCCGAACGCCAGCGCCACCCTGCCGGCCGGCCCGCGGGAGAGCCGCAGCGCGTCGAGCACGGCGAGCGCCTCGTCGCCGTCGAGGGGCTCGGCGGCCTCTCCAGACGAGAAACGCTCGGGCTGAGTGAGCCCGAGCGTCGTCGCGAGGCGTTGGGACCACCGTCCCCAGGGTGGCGAGGGCGACGTCGCCTGTCCCAGCCAGGGCCAGGCGCCGCGCGTCTCGCCGGCCACGGGCTTAGCTCGCGGCCTTGCGCTCGGCGAAGGCCTGGTCCAGGCCGCGGGCGGCCGCTTCGGCTGCGACCGGGTCCATGGCCTTGAGCTGGTTGATCAGCTCGGGCTCGACCTCGAAGCCCTCGGCCTCGATGGTGCCCTGCGGGTCGGCCAGCAGCCGCGCCCGGAAATCCGCGTCGATGACCGCGCGACCGATGAGCTCTTCCTTTCCAGCCATGTTGCCTCCCTTCCCCGCCACCGGGGCTTGTTGGAACCCGTCCTGCCCATCAGTGTAGCCGCAGGGGGTCGTTGTGATGCCAGAGTTTGTGAAATTCGAGATCTGTCGGTGGACGGTCCAGCGGGGCTCTCAGCCCAGCAGGCTGCGGAAGAAGCCCTCGAAGGCCCGCTGGCGCACCTGCTCCATCGTCTGACGGCGGGCGTCCGCCCAGGGGCGGGCGCCGGACAGCCCCAGCCGCGCGGCGGCCTCCATGGCCCGGTCCAGCGCGGCGTGGGCCTCGGCCATGACCGCGTCGAGGCCTCCCTCGGCGTACAGCCGCTGGCGGACCCTCCCGACGCCGTCAGCGGCGCCCAGGCGGTCCAGGACGAAGCTGCGGTTGCCGTTGCGCAGGTCTCGCTCGGCGTCGATCGCGTCGGTGAAGAGCTGGTGGCTGCGCGCCAGCTCCCGACAGAGCTCCGTCAGATCGGCGAGCTCGCCCGGTCCCGAGGCCAGCCTCGGGGCGAGCAGGGCGGCCGGCGGCAAGAGCAGCGGCGCGCTGCGGTCGAGCAGGCGCTCGAAGACCGCCTCGTCGATCGGTGCCCGAGCCTCATCGCCGACGAGCTCGACCTCCAGGGCCATGGCCTGGGCGTAGGCGGTCCAGCGCTCCTCGGCCAGGGCGGCCAGCCCGGCGCTGCCCTCGCTGGCCTCGACCAGCAGACGGTGGTGACGGGCCAGCAGCGCCTCAGCCAGCATCAGCGCCCGCCCGTCGCTTCGCCGGTCCAGCCCCCGGCCCTCGTCGAGCAGGTCGTCCTGCACCCGCACATGCAGGTAGCCGGCCACCGCCGCGTGGATGGCCGCGCTCACCCTGCCGTCGGTGATGGGAGGCCGGCCGGCAGCCAGCCAGAGTGGCAGCTGGATCACCGGCAGGGCCAGCGGGTGCAGGAAATAGCCGCGCCCCTCGCGCAGGCGAAGCCCCTCGGCCAGCCCTGCCCAGGCCTCGCGAAGGGGCGCAGCCAGCCCGGCGCCCCAGGCGTCGAGGGCGTCGAGGGCCTCGCGCTGGCGGTGCACCTCCGCCTCCTCTCCCGGGCCGGTGTCGGGCATGCGGGACCTCCTCCTTTCGATGATACTCCGCCGCGATGCCTCCCCCCTCCAAGCGCCCCGGCCTCGAGCTGCTCATCCGCCGTTCGGGTGCCGAAGGCGCCGGCTTCGAGCTGAAGGTGCTGCCCGCCGACCGGGTCTTCCTGAAGCTGCGCCCGCGGGCCCGGGTCGAGGCCGTCGCCGAGGTCAACGCCCTGGAGGAGGCGACCGGGCGCCTGTTCGTCCTGCGCCTCCACGAGGGCGAGGCGCATGTGCAGCTGACCGAGGCCGAGTACGGCATCTGGCAGCGCATGGACGGCAAGCACAGCATCCAGGACCTCGCGACGGCGATGGTCTTCGAGTACGGTCGCTACGACTTCGACGAGATCCGCCGCTGCCTCGCCCGGCTGCGGTCCGCGGGCCTCGTCCACGAGCATGAGTCGCGCCTGCTGCGCACCCGCGGCGGCTTCGCCGGCGAGCGGGTCCAGAGCCTCGCCCGGGCGATCGCCGAGTTCGACCATCGCTGGGTGGAGGTCGACGCGGCCTTCGCCCGCCTGCATCGCCGCCTGCGGCCGCTCTTCTCACGCCGGGCCCCGCTGCCCCTGGCGCTGCTGGGCGGGATCGGGCTGCTGGTCTGGGCGCTCGCTCGCCTCGGCGGCCACCTCAGCGCCGCCCCGCTCGGGCCCTGGGCCTGGGCGCTGGCCTTCGCCCTCTGCCTCCCCCTCTTCATGGCGGTCCACGAGCTCGCCCACGCCCTGGCCTGCAAGGCCAACGGCCGGCGCGTCAAGGCGGTCGGCTTCACCTTGCGCGACTACCTCCTGCCCTCGCTCTACGTCGACGTCACCGACATGTACATGAGCACCCGTCGCGCGCGGATCGCCGTCGACCTGGCCGGCCCGCTCTGCAACCTGGTCGTCGCGGCCGTGGCGACCGGGCTGGCGCTGCTGCTTCCGCCGGTCGCCCTGCGCGCCAGCCTGGTGCTGGTCGCCGACGTCAACGTGGCGCTGGCGCTCTTCACGGCCTGGCCCTTCCACGGCTTCCAGGAGGACGGCTACCAGGCCCTCTCCGAGGCGCTGCGCACCACCGTCCTGCGCAGCCGCAGCTGGGCTCGGGTGAGCTCCCTGGTCCTCCGCCGCCCCCCGGTCCTGGAGGCCCCGCCGCTGCCGACCTCCCTCTTCCTGGCCGGCTTCGTGGTGAGCTGGGCGGCGGCCCTGGCGGTGCTGGCCTGGGCGCTCTGGCCGACCGCTCCGATCAGCCCGTAGGGTGATCAGCCCGTAGGGTCGATCTGCGCGGCATCCAGGCCCCACTGGACCGCGTCGTGGACCTTCTCGTTGGTCAGCCGCAGCTTGGCCGCGAGGTCGCGCAGCATCGCCCAGGACAGCTTGCCGAAGATGACGCTCTGCTCGTCGTGCAGCTTGTGCATCTGCGCCAGGGGGATGCTCACGATCCGGCAGGGGTGCTCGGCGGTGACGTTGCCCGCGGCCGGCTTGCCGTCGATGAAGGTCAGCTCGCCGAAGTGGGCCCCCGCCTCCAGCCGGGCGAGCACGCTCTCGACCTCGCCCTTGATCTGGATGGTCACCACGGCGGTGCCGCCGAGCAGCACGTACAGCGAGCGGTTCTCGCTGCCGCTCCAGATCACCACCTGCCCGGCGGCGTAGTCTTCGGCGTCCATGTAGCGCGCGATCGTCGCCAGCTCGCTCTTGTCGAAGTCCGCGAAGAGGGGGACACCGGTCAGGGCTGCGCGGTCGCTGAGGGTGAGCATGGCGTTTCCTAGGGTCAGTCGGCCGAGAGCTGGGTGAAGTCGGCCACGCGGTTGAACTCGTCTGCCACGGAACGTAGCAGCCCCAGGCGCCGCCGCCTCAGGTCCTCGTCGGGAGAGACCACCATGACCCCGACGAAGAGCTCGTCCACCGGGTCCTTCAGATCGACCAGCGCGCGCAGGGCCTCGCCGTAGTCCAGGGCGGCGGCGGCCTGGCGGGCTCGCGGCCGGACCTGCTCCAGGGCGGCGTGCAGGGCCTGCTCGACGGGCTCGCTCAGCGCGGCGGGATCGTAGCGGGGGTCGTCGTGATCGCGCGTGAGGCCCATCACCCGCTTGAAGGTGACCTTCAGCGGCCCGAACTCGGGGCTCTTCGCCAGCTCGGCCATCGCCCGGACCCGGGCCCGCAGGGCGAGGGGGTCCCGCTCGCCCCCGGAGCCGAGCACCGCGTCGACCACGCCCTTGTCGGCCTCTTCGCGCAGCAGGGCCTGCAGCCGGGCGAGGCAGAACTCGACCAGGTCGGAGAGGGCCTCGTCCCGCGGCGAGCGGCGGGTGAGCTCGGGGCCCAGGCCGTCCAGCGCCAGGGCGAAGAGCGGCTCGGGGAGCTGGCGCAGGCCGGCGTCCAGCAGGAGCTGGAGGAGGCCATGAGCGGCCCGGCGCAGGCCGAGGGGATCGCTGCTGCCCTTGAGGCGGATGCCCGCCGCGAAGCAGCCGGCGAGCGTGTCCAGCCGGTCGGCCAGGGCCAGGGCGCGGCCGGCGGGCGAGGTGGGCAGCCCGTCCGACGCCCCGCGCGGCAGGTAGTGCTCCTCGATCGCCAGGGCGACGGCCTCGGGCTCGCCCTCGAAGCGGGCCAGCAGGCGCCCGACGTGGCCTTGCAGCTCGGGGAACTCGCCGACCATCTGGGTGCTGAGGTCGGCCTTGCAGAGCCGCCCGGCGCGCTCGGCCTGGTCGGGGTCCGCGCCCAGGGCGGGGGCCAGCCGGCGAGCGAGGGCGCTGATCCGCACGGCCTTGTCGCGCATTGTGCCGCCGTCGCGGATCCACTGCATGCGGACGAGGCGCTCGTCGTGGGCCAGCAAGGGCTTGCGGCGGTCCTCGGCGTAGAAGAAGCGGGCGTCGTGGAAGCGGGCGCCGATGACCCGGGCGTTGCCGGTGGCGATGGTGTCGCGGGTGCGCGGCTCGTGGGCCCGGGGGTGGTTGCTGACGGCCAGGAAGTTGTGATCGAGGCCCTGCCCCTCTGCGCGCCAGAGCGGGAAGACCCGCTGGTGTACCCGCATGGACTCGACCAGCAGGCGCGGGGGCAGGTCCAGCAGCTCGGGATCGAAGGCGCAGGCCACGACCACCGGCCACTCGACGAGGTCGGTCACCTCCTCCAGCAGGGCGGCATCGACCTCGATGCGGGCGCCGAGCTCGGCGGCGGCCTCGCGGAGCTGCTGCGCGATCCGCTCGCGTCGGCTCGCCCGGTCGGGCTCGACGAAGCGCTCGCGCAGGCCCTCCACCCAGGCGGCGGCCGAGTCCACCTCGAAGGGCTCGGGCTGCAGGCGGTGGCCGACGGTGGAGCGGCCAGCGGCGATGCCCAGCACCGTGGCGGGGATGAGCTGATCGCCGTGCAGGGCGATCAGGCCGTGCACCGGCCGGGCCCAGCGCGGGCCACCGGGCTGCCAGCGCATGCCCACCGGGAACTTCATCCCCTGGACGATGCTGTCGAGCTTCGCGGCCACCAGGTCGACGATCCGCTCGCCGCCTTGCTTCACGCGTACGGCGATGACCGGGCCCTTGGGGCCCTCGACGATCTCGATCGCCTCGGGGGGCAGGCCCTTGCCGCGGGCGAAGCCGATCGCCGCTGCGGTCGGCTGCCCGTCCTTGAAGGCGACCGAGGCGGCCGGGCCGGTCAGGAGCTGCTCGGAGCCGGGGCGCAGCAGGGCGACGGCCTCGATCTCCACCGCGATGCGGCGGGGGGTGGCCCAGATCCGGGCCGGGCCGTGATCGATGCCGGAGAGCAGGGCCAGCAGGCCCGCGGAGAGCTGCTCGGCGGCCGAGGAGACCAGCCGGGCGGGCAGCTCCTCGCAGCGGATGGCGATGAAGAGGGGTGCGGTGGTGCTCATTTGGAGGCCTCTTCGCCCATCCAGGTGTGGGCCGAGAGCAAGGCCAGGTCACGAACCCGGCCGATGAAGCGGGCCCGCTCGGCGACGCTGATGGCGCCGCGGGCGTCCAGCAGGTTGAAGGTGTGGCTGGCCTTCATGCACTGGTCGTAGGCGGGCAGGGCCAGCCCGGCGGCGGCCAGGGCGCGGCACTCCTTCTCGCAGCCCTCGAACCAGCGCACCAGCAGCTCGGTGTCGGCCAGCTCGAAGTTGTAGCGGGACTGCTCGACCTCGTTGCGGTGGTAGACCTCGCGGTAGGTCAGGGGGCCGTCGGGGCCCTGGACCCAGACCAGGTCGTAGACGTTGTCCACCCCCTGCAGGTACATCGCCAGCCGCTCCAGGCCGTAGGTCAGCTCGACCGTGATCGGGTCCAGCTCGTAGCCGGCGACCTGCTGGAAGTAGGTGTACTGGGTACACTCCATGCCATCCAGCCAGACCTCCCAGCCCAGGCCCCAGGCGCCCAGGGTCGGGCTCTCCCAGTTGTCCTCGACGAAGCGCAGATCGTGCTTGGAGAGGTCGATGCCGATCGCCCGCAGCGAGCCGATGTAGAGCTCCTGCACGTCGGCGGGCGCCGGCTTCATCACCACCTGGAACTGGTAGTAGTGGCCGAGGCGGTTGGGGTTGTCGCCGTAGCGGGCGTCGCCGGGGCGGCGGCAGGGCTGCACATAGGCGGCGCGCCAGGGCTTGGGACCCAGCGATCGCAAGAAGGTCGCCGGGTGGAAGGTGCCCGCGCCGACCTCGGTGTCGAGGGGCTGCAGGATGGCGCAGCCCTGCTCGCCCCAGTAGCGCTGAAGCTGGAGGATGAGTTCCTGGAAGGTCACGGAAGCCTCGCCCGAGTGGTGGCTGGCGGGCCTAACTCAGCGACCGGCGAGATCCGCGCGCGCCTTCACCACATCGCTGTTGACCAGGGTGGCCAGGGCGTAGAGGGCGATCGGCACGTTGAGCAGCAGCGGCCCGACCATCGCGCAGCAGACCGGGTCGATGAAGAGCATCGAGATGCCCAGCAGCGGCGGCAGCGCCAGGTTCCCGGCGACGCCGGCCCAAGGCAGGAAGCTGGGGCTGAGGCGGGAGAGCCGCTGTCCGCCCAGGATGCCCAGGATGCCGAAGACCAGGAAGGAGAGGCCGAAGCAAGCGCTGCCGGTGAGGGCGGCGGGCCGGTCCAGGAAGAAGAGGACCACGGTCAGCAGGGCGTTGACCAGGGAGACCACGCCGACGATGCAGAGCGCGGAGCTGGCGCCGAGCAGGGCCTTGCCGGCGGGGCCGGCCTTCGCCATGGCCCGCTCGGTGGTGGAGTTGCCACCCGCGGCGATGCGACCGGCCACGGCGATCGGCGTGTTCTTGCCGAGGGCTCCTGCAGGCTGCGAGCCCGGCGCAGGGGCGTGGCCCTGGGGGGGAGGTGCCGAGGTCTGGTTCATCCACCAGCCCTCGACAGGGCCGGCGTCCAGCGGCCGCCGCATCCGCAGCAGCTCGTCGAGGAAGCGGGTCAGGTCGGCGCTACAGGGCTCCCCAGGGATCTCGGGCAGGCCCTTGCGTTGGGCCCAGGAGAGCTCGCCTCCGCCCAGGCGCCACTGGACGAACTGCGGCACGTAGGCCATCAGGGCCTGGTGGACGTAGCCGGCCACCCAGCTGGGGTTCTGGGGGTCGTAGGGGAACTCCTGGAGGAAGTTCGCCTCGACGCTGCGCACGGCGACCATCCACTGGCCGTCGCGGTGCGTGCAGCGGGCCGTGAAGTCGTAGACCCCGTCCTCGACGACCACCTGGTTGCCGGCCGAGGCGTTGATCAGCAGGTGAATCCCGTCTCGGCCGTTGCTGTCGCGAAAGCGCACCAGCTCCATGCCGCCGAAGCGACCCGGCGGAATCCTTCCTCCGGAGGAGGAGAGATCAGTCCACCCATACTCCACGAGACCACGGATCAGCCAGGCATGCGGCTCATCGAACCGGCCGAAGGCATACGCCACCGCGGGACTCCTGGTGGGCAGTTCGGCGCGCCCCAGGGGTTGGGGCGCGCCGACAGGAACGAGCTCAGTCCTTGAAGACGGCGTTCAGGAACTCGAGGCCGTTCTCGTTCTCGCCGATGGCCTGGCCGCTCTGGAGCTTCTGGCCGAGCAGGTACGCGTCGTAGGCCGTGATGAAGGGGACGAACACGCCGATGCCGAAGCAGGAGAGGACCAGCGTCGCCACGATGGACATGATGCCCTTCTTCTTCTGGCCCATGATGATGTAGCCGACACCGCCGAGCAGCCACAGGTTGAGGACGGCAACCACGATCGGGTTGGTATCGGGCTTCTGGATCATCTCACCCATGGGGGCTTCCTCCGTTGGAGTTTATTTGCAGGGGGGGTCCGGTGGTACCGGCGGGACGGGGACACCACTGAGACTCCCGCCTTCGGACGGGCCGAAGCTACGTCAGCGAAATGAAGTGCGCAAGTCGGATGTTGGTTTGAGGGCCAAGTTGGTGTCAGGGCGACTCGACCCAGGCCGGGTACATCGGGACCACGCCTCCCTCGGGGGCCCGGACCAGGTACCAGTTGGTCTGTTCCAAGCCCTCGGCCAGGACCCAGGTGAACGACAGCGCGAGCGGGCCGGTGGGTGCCCCGAAGATCGCGAAGCGGCCGTTGCTTGCGGTGGCGGTCGCGTCCGCGGAGCTGAGCCCCTCTTCGTCCAGATAGCAACCGGAGTAGGGCTGGTCGTTCAGGTCCCAGGCGGTCACCGTGACGTCGGGGACCGTCGGAAGCTCCTCGTCCTCCTCGACGGAAAAATAGATCCGGACCTCGCCCTCGATCAGCGTCTCGGTGGCGCCGACCTCGGCGCAGTTGGCGAATTCCTGCTTCATGTCCTCCACCTCTTGGGTGGAGCGCATGTAGAGCAGCCCCTCCTCGGCCTGGACGTCGCTGCTGCCGGCGATGCCGGTGAAGGAGGTGGGGACGCGACCGCCGGCCTCGTCGCTGAAGGTGACGAAGAAGGACTGGCTGGCCGGGACCGTGATGGCGAACTCGCCGTCCTCCCCGGTCTGCCCCTCGCCGAAGGCCGTCCCCTGGGCGTCGTGGATCTCGATCCCGGCCTCGGCCAGCCCGACACCGTCGCGGGAGTCCAGCAGGGTCCCGGTAAGCTCCACCTCTGTGGGCAGGGACCAGCAGGCCAGGAGCAGGGGCAGGAGAGGGACCATGGGGTGCTCAGGGAGAGGGGAGGGAGAAGGTGAAGGCGCTCAGCAGCTCGCCGCCTTGGGCCCGCCAGCGGGTCTCGGCGACTCGGCCATCGGCGGTGGTCACGCGCAGCAGGACGGGGCCGGGGGGCAGGTCCGGCCCGACGAAGAGGTCTACGGGGCCCAGGCCGGCGTCGATCAGGCTGCCGTCCTCGCTCAGGCTGAGGCGGGCAACCGGGACGGCCCCGTCGACCCCTTCGAGCTCGACGGTCGCGCCCGCCCAGTCCTGGGGTTCGGCCGGCGTCCCCCACAGGTGGGCCACCTCGCCGTCCGAGAGCGAGGCCGGACTCATCCCCTGCCAGCCGTCCAGGGAGTCGAAGAGCGCCTCCTGGGTGTCCTCGTGGACCGCGAAGAGCCCGCCGGACAGCCAGTAGGCGCGGCCCTGGGGCGAGCGGGTCCGCCACAGCGTGGGCACCTGCTCGACGCCGTCGATGCGGAGCTGGACCTCGGTGTCGACGGGCAGCTCCACGCTCCAGTAGCCCGGGTTCTCCGCGTCCTCCACGGCCTCGGCGAGGGGCTGGCCCTCCAGATCGAAGACCTCGAAGGTTCCCGACTCCAAAGCGGGGACGTCTTCGGCCGGCAGGTCGGCGAGCACCCAGCCCGACCACAGGGCCTCGGTCGGCGGGGTCCGTTGCTCTTCGAGGAGGGCGCAGGCCAGGAGCGCGAGGAGGATCATGGCGGGGATGTAACCGGCCTCGGTGGGGTCTCCAGCGAGGCGAGCAGGTGGCGGCTGCGCAGGCCCTTGCCGAGCATCGCCTCGGCCATCTCCGCCAGCGCCCAGGCGGGGCCCGCGGGCAGGGGGCGGTCGATCAGCTCGCGCAGCGGGGTCCGGCGGGCCTCCTCGATCGCGCGCAGCCAGGCCGGCTCCACCAGCGGCGCTCCCGGGGCGCAGCGGGCGTGGCAGGCGCCGCCTCGCTCTCCCCAGAAGGCCAGCGCCTCCCCCTCCAGGGCCTCCGCGCAGACCGCGCAGCGGTCCAGGGCCGGAGTGAGGCCCGCGAAGGTCAGGGCCTTGGCCTCCAGCCCGACGCGGAAGGCCGCCGCGGGCGGCTCCGAGGTAGCGTCGAGCAGCAGCAGGGCGGTGTCCAGCAGCCCGAAGAGCCGTGGCTCGGGGTGGTGCTCGCGGGCCAGGGCCGCGCAGAGCTCGCAGGCGTAGGCCATCAGGGAGAGCCGCCCGAGGTCGCTGCGCAGCCCCTCGACCCCGCGCAGCAGCGAGGCCTCCTGCAGGTGCCAGAGCTCGCCCGCGCCAGGGCGCAGCATCGCCTCGACCCGGTTGCCCAGATCCAGGGCGCCGGCGAACCGACGGGTCGAGCCCCGGGCCCCGCGGGCCAGCGCCGAGATGCGCCCGTGGTCGGGGCAGAGCAGGCGGACGATCCGGTCGCGCTCCCCGTAGTCGACGTGGCCGACCACGATGGCGGGCGAGGGGCGGGCCGGGGCGCTCAGATGGCGATCCAGGGCAGCTGCATCACCAGCCCGCTGGTGAGGAAGAACAGGCTGATCCCGATCATATCGATGCCCGTCGTGACGAAGGGCCCGGTGGCGACCGCCGGATCGATGCCCAGGCGGCGCATCATCAGCGGCACCACCGTCCCGACCATCGCGGCCACGGCGAGCTGGACGATGCCCGAGACGCCGATGGCCAGCCCGATGCGCAGGTCATGGTTGCGCAGCGCCGCGAAGCCGCCCAGGATCAAGGCGAAGGCGAGGCCGATCAGCATGCCGACGCGAAGCTCGCGGAAGATCAGGGCGCTGAAGCCGCTGGGGTCGATCCGCCCGGTGGCGATGTTGCGCACCGTGATCGTGGCCGCCTGGACGCCCACGTTGCCGCCCATGCCGATCATCACGGGGACGAAGGCGGCCAGGACCGCGGCGCCGGCCATGTTCTGCTGGAAGTGGCCGAAGATCTCGGACATGACGATGCCGCCCGCCATGGTCACCGCCAGCCAGGGCAGGCGCTGGCGGGTGCTGCGCAGGACGCCGGCGGCGTGAGCGTCGAGGTCGTCGCCCACGCCGGCCATCAGCATCATGTCCTCGGCGGCTTCTTCCTTGATGACGTCGATGACGTCGTCGATGGTGACGATGCCGAGCATGCGCCGGTTTTCGTCGACCACGGGGATGGCCAGCAGGTCGTAGCGGCTGACCACCCGGGCCACCTCCTCCTGGTCGGTGGTCGGCGAGACGGTGATCACCTCGCTCTCCATGATCTCCTTGAGCAGGGTGCTGGGGCTGTGGGTCAGCAGGTTGCGCAGGCTGGTCACGCCGACGAGCTGCTTGGAGTCGTTCTCCACGTAGATGTAGAAGACCATCTCCAGCTCTTCGTGCTGGTCCTGCAAGGCGTTGATCGCGTCCCGGCAGCTCTGATCGGCGTTCAGGCGGAAGGCGATCGGCTGCATGATGCCGCCGGCGCAGTCCTCGGGCCAGGCCAGGATCTCCTCGACGATCTCCTTGTCCTCGCCGTGGATCGCCTTCATCGCCCGCTGCCGCAGGTCGTCGGGCAGCCGAGCCAGCAGGTCGGCCTCGTCGTCGACCTCCATCAGGTTGAGGAGCACGACCAGCCGGTCGAAGGCGAGGTCGTCGACCAGCAGCTCCAGCTCGGGCGGGTCGACGCGGGTGAGGACCTCGGCGGCGATCGTCTCGTCTCGGATGGAGGAGAAGACCAGCCGGATCTGGGCCGGGACGAGGTGCCGCATGGCCAGCGCGATGTCCTCGGCGCGGGCTTTCTCGATGGCTCTCGTCAGCGAGGAGTGAGCTCCTCGTCGGGCGAGCCTTCGAATGGCCTCTACGCGCTGGTGGACTTCTGCCATTTCACGTCCGAGGTGTGCGGGTCGACTACTCCGCTTCCCGCAGGAACACCAGCCGACGGCGCTGGGCCAGGCTGCCGAGGGGATCCACGCGCTGACCGTCGAGGTGGATGGCCAGCCGGGTCAGGTCACCGGCGTCCACGGCGATCTCCTTGGCGCCGTGAAAGTCGTGGGTCTCGCCCAGCTCCATCCAGTCGTCGTAGACCGTCTGCCCGTCCAGGGCGACCACCACCTTGACCCGGTCCGAGGCCCGCAGGTGCACCCGCATCGGCGCGCCGGCCACCTTCGTGTTCGCGCTGGTCGAGGGAGCCGAGCGGGCAGCGACCGCCTCGGGCGGGGTAGGGACCGCCTCGGGCGGGGCAGCGACCGCCGCGGTCGTCGGCTCGGCAGCCGTCGGGAGCTCGGGCGGGTCCAGGGGTACCATCACGACGCCGGCCTCGTCCAGGCTGGAGCTGCCCGTCCGGTCGAGCATGCCCGCGACCAGCTTCATGCAGAGGATCAGCGCCACGGTGACCAGGAAGCCCGCCAGGACCAGCCGGATCAGCGGGACCGAGTCGTAGTGGCGCGTCACCGTCCGGGTGCGGACGAGCTCGGTGTCGGAGCCCTCGGGCTCGACCTCGTCGACCGCGATGGGCATCGCCAGGGTGGGGCCGGGTCGGGGCCGTGCGCTGTGCTCGGGCGCCTGCGGCAGACCCAGGAATTCGACATAGCGCCGCCGGTAGACCTCCAGGAAGGGCCCCCGCGGGACCTGGTCGGCGTTGCCCGACTCGATCGCCTCGATGAAGCCGACCGGGATGCGGCAGCGGTCGGCCACCTCCGCGAGGGAGAGGCCGCGTCGCTCGCGCTCCTGGCGCAGGGCCCCGCTCATGCTCAGGGGCACTCGATGGCGCGGGCCTTGCGGGCGGCCTCGAAGAGATCGCCCCCCGGCCGCGAACGATCCTGCGCTGTCGAGAAGTAGGTGCAGGCCGCCTGCCGGTCGCCCCGCTTCGCCAGGAGCTGGCCGGCGTGGAAGTAGGCCCCGATGGCCTCGTCGCCGCAGGCGCGGATCACCAGCTCGTAGCTGGCCAGCGCCCCGTCCAGCCGATCCAGGTCTTCGAGCACCAGGGCGCGGTGGAACTGGGCCGGGCAGAAATTCGGGGTGCGCACCAGGGCCTGGTCCAGCACCTCCAGCGCCTCTTCCTGGCGGCCTTCGAGCTGCAGGGCCCGCCCCAGGTTGCTGAGCACCATCGACATGCGGCGGTAGACCAGGTCGCCACGCGCCTGCTGGAGGAGCTCGACCGCCCGGGCGTTCTCGCCCTGGGCCATCAGCATCAGGGCGTGGTTGTTCAGGATCTCGGCCTTGCCCGGAGCCACCTTCTCGCCCCGCAGGAAGGCCTTCTCGCTCTCGACGAAGTCCTGCTGCGCCCAGTAGGCCAGGCCCAGCCGATCCCAGGCCTCCCAGTTGCGGGGGTCCCGCTTGACCGCCTGCTGGAGGGCCCCGAGCGCGGCGGCCGGGTTGCCCTCGCGCAGGTAGGCGGTGCCCAGGTCCGTGCTGGCCACCGACTGCTGCTGGCGGGAGGCCGAGACGCAGCCCAGGCCGGAGAGGCTGAAGAGGGCGAGCAGGATGAGGGGGCGGGTCATGGCCATGAGAATGCCCTGTTTGAGGCGCTTACGCTACCCGTAGCGGCCGATGATGGGGGCCAGGGCCTCGCGGCGGTCGGCCGGGATGCGGTCCTTGGCGGTCATCACGGCGTGCTTCATGCAGCCCAGCATCGGCGCGGGCCCGGGGTGGGCGGCGATCTTCGGCGCCACGGCGGCGATGATGCCGCGGGCGGTGGCGACGTTGGCGTGGATCACGGCGATCACCGCCTCGACCGTGACGTCGTCGTGGCCCTCGTACCAGCAGTCGTAGTCCGTCGACATCGCCACCGTCGCATAGGAGATCTCGGCTTCGCGAGCCAGCTTGGCCTCGGTCAGGTTGGTCATGCCGATCACCTTGGCGCCCCAGGAGCGGTAGAGGTGGCTCTCGGCGCGGGTGCTGAACTGCGGGCCCTCCATGCAGACGTAGGTGCCGCCGTCATGAACGACCGCCCCCGCCTCGCGGGAGGCCTCGACCAGCATCGTGCGCAGCGTGCCGCAGACGGGGTCGGCGAAGCCGACGTGACCGACGATGCCGCCCTCGAAGAAGGTGCTGGGCCGTGTGCCCTTGGTCCGGTCGATGAACTGGTCGATGATGACCATGTGGCCGGGCACGATCTCCTCGCGCAGCGAGCCGACCGCCGAGATGCTGACGATCCAGTCCACGCCGATGCTCTTCAGCGCCCAGATGTTGGCGCGGTAGGGCACCTCGCTGGGGTTGTGGACGTGGCCCCGGCCGTGGCGGGGCAGGAAGGCCAGCTCGACCGGGCGGCCGTCGGCGCTGGTCGCACCCTGGAGCCGGCCGATGATCAGCGCGTCGCTGGGCTTGCCGAAGGGGGTCTCGATGATCTCCTCGCGCAGGTCGACGAGGCCGTCGATCTCGTAGAGGCCGCTGCCGCCGATGACGCCGATGCGGAAGGGGTTCGGGGTGGTCATGCTTGCTCCTGAAGGGGTGAAAAGGGGTGGCGCGGAATCATGCCACAGGCTCGGCCGCGGGGGGAGGGGAGTCCCAGTCGGGCTCCCGATCGATGCGCATCGCCTCGCCCCGCTGGGCGGCGGCGCGCTGCTCGGCCCGCCAGGCGCTCGACGGGTCCTGCACCTGTCGGGCCAGCGCCTCGGCGCCGCCGAGCTGGCCGCAGGCCGCCGAGATGTCGCGCCCGCGGGTGCGGCGGACCGATGTGTGCAGGCCCCGCTGGACGAGGTGGTCCTGGAAGCGCCAGACCGTCAGGTCGGCGGGGCGGCCGATCTCGCGCTCGGGGTTCTCGTTGTAGGGGATCAGGTTGACCTTGCAGCGCACCCCCTGCATCAGGTCGCCCAGCCGCTGGGCGTCCTCCATGCTGTCGTTGAAGCCGCGCATCATCACGTACTCGAAGGTGATGCGGCGGGCCCCGCGCAGCGGGAGCTGCCGGCAGCACTCCATCAGCTCCTCCAGCGAGTAGCGCCGGGTGATCGGCATCACCTGGAGGCGCTGCTCCTCGGTCGTCGCGTTCAGGCTCACCGCCAGGTTCACGCAGGTCTTCTCCAGCAGCACCCGCATCGCCGGCACCAGCCCCACCGTGGAGACCGTCAGCTTGCGGTAGGAGAGGCCCAGGGCGTTCTCGTCCAGCATGATCGAGATCGCGGTCAGCAGGTTGTCCAGGTTGTGCAGGGGCTCGCCCATGCCCATCATCACGACGTTGGTCACCCGCCGGGCCCGGCCGACGTCGAGCTGCACCTGGGCGAGCTGTCCGGCGATCTCGCCCGGAGAGAGGTGTCGCTTCAGCCCCAGATCCCCGGTCAGGCAGAAGGAGCAGGCCATCGCGCAGCCCACCTGGCTGGAGATGCACAGGGTCAAGCGGCGCCCGCCGGGGTGGTCCTCGTCGGGGATCAGCACGCTCTCGATGTAGCCGCCGTCGTGCAGCCGCCACACGTACTTGACCGTGCCGTCCTGGCTCTCCAGCCGAGCGGCCTGCTCCAGGTGCGAGACATAGGCCCGCTTTGCCAGCGCCCGCCGGGCCGACTTGGAGACCGCCTCGACCTCGTCGAAGCTGCGGATCCCCTGCTTCCAGATGGCCTTGTAGACGTGCAGGGCCCGCCAGTCCTCTTTTCCCAGGCCCTGCATCAGGGCGCGCACGCCCTCGAAGTCGAGGCTGCGGGCGTCGAGGCGACCGTCGGGCAGGGCGAGGGGGGCGTGGATGGCCATGGGCGGCGCCTAACGCCATGCCGTGCGGCAAGCGCCGTGTAATGAGAGGGGCATGCCTCTCCAAGAGCTCCTCGCCCAGGTCCCCTTCATCCGCCACCTCGGCGTCCAGGTCGAAGACTTCTCGCCGGGTCGGGTCGTGCTCTCCCTCTCTGCCGAGCCCGACGCCTCGACCCATATGGGCAGCATGCACGCCGGGGCCCTCTTCGCCCTGGCCGAGATCGCCGGCAGCGCCGCCCTCTCGACGCACGAGCAGCTCGTCGGCATGCGGGTCCGCGCCCGGGCCGGCGAGATCCGCTTCCGCCGCCCGGCGACCGGCCGGGTGACGGCCCACGCCGAGATCACGGACGAGATGGTCGACGCCGTGCTGCGCGAGCTGGCCCGCTCCGAGAGCGCCGAGATCGTCGTGCCGGTCGAGGTGCTGGACGGGCGCGGGAGCACGGTCGCGCGGGTGACGGGCAGCTACCGGCTGCGGGGCCCCGCCGGCGAGTAGGGGTCAGGACTTGTCACTTGTCGCTTGAGTCTTGCCTCGTCAAGGCAAGAACCCGGCCGGCCTGAACAGCGCACCGCTCGCGTCGGTGGGAGTCGCGCCGGTGAGGAGACCGGACGTAGCGCGCCGTTGTGAATCACAAGAGCGCGCTACGTCCGCGAATCGACGCCTTGTGAGGCGCATTGAGTGCGAAACGGTCAGTGTTTGTCCGATTTGGGGGCAAACTGGGACAAGCGAGTCCGATAGGGGTCCGGAGGCGGACGTAGCCAGGCTTTCTGATTCACAACGGCGTGCTACGTCCGGCTGCACGCTCCCGGCCGAGCCAATCCCTTTGTGGTAGGCTACCCGGCCTGAGGTGTGCCACTTGACACCAGATTCCAGACACCCTGTCGAGCGAAACCGGTGGCCCCTACGCGCTGTCGGTGTCGTCCTTCTGGGCATCTCGGTGGCGGTCTGCACCACCCACTGGGTGACGATGGTTACACTTTTCGTGGAGTCCGACCGCTTGGTTTTCGGCTACCCCTTTCCGGCGTTTCGGTACGGGCGCTCATCGGGCACATGGTTGGTCGAGGGCGTTCCACTGTTGCTCGGCTTTCTCCTGGCAACGATCCTCAGCATCCCGGTGTTCGCTTTGGTGACGTCGATGCTTCGTGGGCGCCTCGTCATGGCGATGGGGATCGCGGCAGCAATCGTCACGGCCGCCCTGCATGTGAACCCGTTGCTTCTGGTCGTACTGAACAAGCACAAGATCCGGTGGCAGTGGCAGGCCCCGCGGCCGGTTGTGTGCCAGGAGGTGTGGATCGGGCCGCCGCAGGTCTCGCTCCTCACCCCGGACCCCGAAAATCCGTGTGTCGAGCCGCGCCGCTGAATGCGCCCTCAAACCCGCCCTCAGCCGCCCGTTTCTCGCATCCACCTGGACCGGGATCGACCTTGCCTCACCGGCGCGTGCGCTGGTCAACGGGGCTCAGCCATCAGGAGGGCAGGAAAGAAGGAAGGCAGGAAGCAATCCGGCAGGGCGGGCGGGCATCCGCGAAGGAGGTGGGCAGGACATTCCTGCCTTCCTCCGTTCCTGCGTTCCTCAGCCGGTCCGGATCGCACTCGGCCACGTAAGGGGGTTGGGAGGCAGGGGCGGAGTCGGACAGCCCACCTCACTCCCGTTCGGCGTGCGCCAGCCAACGTAGGTGTAGGAACGGTAGGGAAGAGGGAGAGTGGACGTTCTTCTGGAATTGACATCCAGTTCGCGAATAATGGCCGCCACACATTCGATGCTCGACCTGTTGCCGGCCCCTTCGAACCCCGGGACCGCGCACTCGTCGCGAAGAATGCCCGCCGCAGGTTCTACCTCTCGCCCCGACGGCGGTACATCGCGTCGGTGCGGAGCGCGTACTTGCGTCCGCGCGTGACAGTGCGTCCTTCGTGACACTGCGCATGGAAGAAGACGGGTGCGTCGCCTGCCCGGGGCTCGATGATGACCTCTGGGCGGTCGAGGAACGCGGTCTCGCCCCCCTCAAAGCCGTCGTTCAGGTAGGCCATGAGCGTGAACCAGCTCTTCTCGACGGGGGAGCGCGCGAAGGACCCGTCGTAGTGGGGCGCGAAGTATTGGCCAACGTCGTATCGGTAGTACCGGGAGCGCTCGTTGAGCCCGATGGCGTCCCAGCCCTCGAAGTGCGGCACGATGTCCTGGCGGACGCGCTCCCAGAGCCTGGTCGCGCGATCGGGGTCGTCCATCATGACGCGGCGGTTGTTTCGGATGTGCTTCATCATCACCATGCCGTGCCGCGTCGTGACGGGCGCCTCCTCGGGTCCTGCGGCCTCGACCTCCGAGATGATCAGCGCGCACTCCTCGGGGGAGAGCACACCCGGGATCGTGGACACGAAATCCTCTCGCCACTCCGTTCGCGACCTCTCAGCCTCGCAGCGCCAAGCGTAACAGCTCCACGGGGCCGGACTCCCACTCGCCGGTGGCGAGGAGCTCGCCGGAGCTGAAGACCTTCCGTCGGCATGAGGGCTTGTTGAGTCGTCGCCCGAGTAGCGCCCACTCACTCTCGCACCCAGACCCCCCCGGTCCGCGCCTCCACCCGCACCGTGATCGAGTCCCCCTC
>ERZ761602.1864-NODE-1864-length-35900-cov-10.777040_pt1 | contig 35900 bp, 23 predicted proteins | sample MGYA00512165_ERZ761602 | MGnify/ENA primary metagenome ERZ761602 (study PRJEB28899, sample SAMN02445085) | bioreactor sludge metagenome | biome: EBPR sludge; isolation source: Thorneside wastewater treatment plant | place: Australia: Brisbane, Thorneside...
CGCTGGTGTCGGTCTCCTTGTCACCGCAGGCCAGGAGGAGGATCGAGCTGAGCAAGAGCGGGAGAGGAAGCATGGGGGCTCCGGGACCGGGAGAGGAGGCGCGAGGGTATCCGCCTTGGAGGCGGACCGCGCGCACGGCTCGTCGCCCTTCGTCACAGAATGACCACGGCCCGACCATCGATCCTGCACTCGGCCGCGCCCGCCTCGCCCCCCGCCATGGGCCGGGCTACCCGTGCGCCCCCTCCTGCGCCTGCATCCTCCTGAGTCCGCCCATGCTCCGCTTCTCGCCCATCGCCATCGTCGGCCGCGCCTGTGTCCTGCCGGGCGCCCTCTCGCCCGAGGCCCTGGGCGAGGCGACCCTGGCCGGCCGGGACCTGCTCAGCTCGACGCCGGAGGGGCGCTGGGGCCTCGATCCGGCCACGATGCTCTGCGAGCCGGCCCGACACGACGGCGACCGCTGCTGGTCCGACCGCGGGGGCTATGTCCGGGGCTTCGAGGAGATCTGGCAGCCCGGCGGCTTCGCCGTCCCCGAGGCGGCGCTGGCCGGCCTCGACCCGCTGTTCTTGTGGACGCTGCACAGCGCCCGGGGGGCCCTGGCGGCCTGCCGTCGGGCGCCCGGCGCGCGGGTCCAGGCGGTCTTCGGCAACCTGGGCTTCCCCAGCGAGGGCCTCTCCCGCTTCGCCGAGCGGGTCTGGCTGGCGGGGCTGGGGCCAGAGCGGCTGGCCCAGGTCGGGCTCGGCCCGGTCGACGCCCGCGAGCGCTTCATGATGTCCGGACCGGCGGCGCTGCTGCGGCAGGCCCTGGAGCTGGACCAGGCCTTCGCCCTGGACGCCGCCTGCGCCAGCAGCCTGTACGCGCTCAAGCTGGGCTGCGATCGCCTGCAGGACGGCCGCGCCGACATCGTGCTGGCCGGCGCCGTCAACAAGGCCGATGATCTGTTCATCCACACCGGCTTCTGCGCGCTCTCGGCGATGTCCAAGACCGGGCGCAGCCGCCCCTTCCACGCCGAGGCCGACGGGCTGGTGCCGGCCGAGGGCGCCGCCTTCCTGGCCCTGAAGCGGCTCTCCGACGCGCTGGACGACGGGGACGAGGTCTTCGGGGTCATCCGCGGCGTCGGCCTCTCCAACGACGGGCGAGGCCGCGGCCTGCTGGCGCCGGCGGTCGAGGGGCAGGTCCGCGCGATGCGGGCAGCCTGGGCCAGCGCGGGCCTGGATCCCGCCACAGCCGAGCTGATCGAGTGCCACGCGACCGGCACCCCGGTCGGGGACGGGGCCGAGCTGCAGAGCATGGCCCAGGTGTTCGGGGGCGCCCGGGAGCTGCCGATCGGCTCGCTGAAGTCGAACCTGGGCCACCTGATCACGGCGGCCGGCGTGGCCGGGGTGATCAAGCTGAGCGAGGCGATGCGCCAGGGCCAGCGCCCGCCGACCCTGCACCTGGACCGCCCCCACGCGGGGCTGACGGGCACGCCCTTCCGGCCGGTGCTGGAGGCCGAGCCCTGGCAGGGTCGGATGCGCGGCACGGTCAGCGCCTTCGGCTTCGGCGGCAACAACGCCCATGTCGTGGTCGACGCCCTGCCCGAGCCCGGCTGGAGCCCGGCGGCGGCCCTGCCAGCAGCGCGCGTCGTGGTGGTGGCCCTGGGCGCCCGGGTCGGCCGCGCCGAGGACGCCCCGGCCCTGCAGGCGGCGATGGCGGCGGGCGGAGGCCTGCTGGAAGGGGGAGAGGCCCGCGCCCCGCGGGTGCGGCTGGACCTGGAGGGCCTGAGGTTCCCTCCCCGGGACCTGGAGCGCTCGCTGCCGCAGCAGACGATGATCCTGGCCGCCGCGCGCGAGGCGGTCGGCAGCCTGGCCGCGCCCCTGCCGCGAGAGTCCACGGCGATCTGGATCGGGATGGAGACCGACCCCGAGGTGGCCCGCTACGGGCTGCGCTGGCGGATGGAGAGCCGGGCCCGGACCTGGCAGGCGCCCCCGGGCTGGGCCACCGCAGCGCGGGAGGCGGTGGTGCCGATGCTGGACAGCGCCGCCGTGCTGGGCACGATGCCCAACATCCCGGCCAACCGCCTGAACAGCCAGCTCGACCTGGGCGGGCCCTCCCATGTGCTGGCCGGGGGAGCGGCCAGCGGGCTGCTGGCCCTGGATCTCGCCGAGCGCGCCCTGCGGGCCGGAGAGATCGAGGCCGCCGTGATCGGGGCGGTGGATCTCTGCTGCGAGCCGGTGCATCGCGCGGCCCTTGGCGAGGCCGCTGCGGGAGACGCCGCCGTGGTGCTGGTCCTGATGCGGGAGGAGCTCGCGCTGTCCCGCGGGGAGCAGATCCTGGCCCGGCTGGACTCTCCCGGGGAGCCCGCCCGCCTGCGCCTGGGCACCGCCCCCGGCTGCCTGGACCTGGCCGGCCTCTGCGGGGACACCGGGGCCGCCGCTGGGGCGCTCCACCTCGCCGCCGCCGTCCTGGCCCTCTCGGCCGGGCCTGCCGAGGAGCGCGCCACGGTCGAGCTCGGGGACCTGCGCTTCGGCCTGAGCGGGCCCCCCGCCCCCACGGTCCTGCGCCCGCGCCCGGCCGCGCGGGTCCCCCTCGATCTGCCGGCCCACCCGCCGAGGATCAGCCTGCCTTCTCTGCCTGCGGAGCTCACGCCCATGGCCCAGCCCACTCCTGTCGCCGATTCCACCGAGTCCATGAGCCGTGCCCCCTCGCTGCCGCCAGTGCTGGGCGGGCCGACGGTGGACCTCTCTCCGCCAGTGGCCGCCCGCGGGCCGGTGCGGCGGGCTGAGCCTGCGCCGGCGCCTGCCCATGAGCCGGTCCAGGCCGAGGGCCCGGCGGGCCTGATGCAGGCGCAGATCGCCCAGGTGGGCGCGGTCCACGCGCGCTTCCTGGACGAGCAGGCCCGGCTGCACGCGCGCTTCCTGGAGGTCCGGCAGCACGCCCTGGTGGCGATGATGGGGAGCGCGCCTCAGGCCGTGACTCGCGCTGTGGCTCCGGCGGCTCAAGCGGCTCCTCAGGTGGTGCCTCCGGCGGCTCCTCAGGTGGTGCCTCCGGCGGCTCCTCAGGCGGCTCCGGCTCCGGTCGCTGAGAAGCCTGCTCCTCCTCCTGCCCCCGCACCGGTTGTCGCCGCCCCCGAGGCTCCTGCTGCCAGGGCTCCTGCTCCCAAGGCCCCTGCTCCCAAGGCCCCTGCCCTCAAAGATCGGCGCTCGCCGGTCGGCCCCACGCTGGACCGCGCCGGGCTGATGCTGCACAGCTCCGGGAAGATCTCCGAGGCCTTCGGCCCGCTCTTCGCCCAGCAGGACGGCTACGCCCGCCAGTGCCGGATGCCCGAGCCGCCGCTGCTGCTGGCCGACCGCATGACCGGGGTGGACGCGGTGCCCGGCAGCATGGGCACGGGCACGATCTGGACCGAGACGGATGTCCGGACGGACTCCTGGTACCTCAACGAGGGCCGGATGCCCTCGGGCATCATGATCGAGTCCGGGCAGGCCGACCTGATGCTGATCTCCTACCTGGGCATCGACTTCCTGAACAAGGGCGAGCGGGTCTACCGGCTGCTGGGCTGCCAGCTCACCTACCACCGCGACCTGCCGGCACCGGGCGAGACGCTCTGCTACGACATCCACGTCGACGGCCACGCCAAGCACGGCGATGTGCGACTGTTCTTCTTCCACTACGACTGCAAGATCGCCGGTCGCCCGGCCCTGACCGTTCGCCAGGGACAGGCCGGCTTCTTCACCGACGCCGAGCTGGCCGACAGCGCCGGCATCATCTGGCGGCCCGAGGACCAGGAGATCGTCGCCGAGCCCCGGCTGGATCCCCCGATGGTCGACTGCGGGCGGAGCTCGTTTACGGGCGAGCAAATCGCCGCCTTCGCCGAGGGGCGGGCCTGGGACTGTTTCGGTGAGGCCTTCTTCATGGCCCGCACCCACAACCGCAGCCCGAAGATCCAGTCCGGGCGGATGCTCTTCCTGCAGCAGATCACCGAGCTGAGCGCCCGGGGCGGCCCCTGGGGCCGGGGCTACTTGCGGGCCGAGCAGGCCCTGTCGGACGAGGACTGGTTCTACCAGGGCCACTTCAAGAACGACCCCTGCATGCCGGGCACCCTGATGTTCGAGGGCTGCGTGCAGGCGATGAGCTTCTACCTGGCGGCGATGGGCGTCACCCTCAACCGCGACGGCTGGCGCTTCCAGCCCGTGACCGGCGAGATGTTCGACCTGAAGTGCCGCGGCCAGGCCATCCCCGGCAACCGCCTGCTGGTCTACGAGGTCTTCGTCGAGGAGTTCATCGCCGGCCCGGTGCCGACCCTGTACGCCGACCTGCTCTGTACGATCGACGGCCTGAAGGCCTTCCACGCCCGCCGCGTCGGCATCCAGCTCGTGCCCGACTGGCCGATCACCAGCAAGCCCGAGCTGTGGGGAGACCCCGTGCCCCCCGGCGCCCCCGCCGACCACGACGCGCGGCCGCTGGCCCGGCTGGGCGACTTCCCCTTCGACTACAAGAGCCTGCTGGCCTGCGCCTGGGGCAAGCCCTCGGACGCCTTCGGCCCGATGTACGCCCGCTTCGACGGGCACCGCCGGGTGGCCCGCCTGCCCGGCCCGCCCTACCACTTCATGAGCCGGGTGACCCAGGTGCAGGGGCCGCCCCCGCAGACCGAGGTCGAGGGCCCGCTGCGTCCCGGCCACGAGATCGAGCTGCTCTTCGACATCGATCCGGATGCCTGGTACTTCCAGGAGAACGGCGCCCGGACGATGCCCTTCTGCGTCTTCCTGGAGGCCGCCCTGCAGCCCTGCGGCTGGCTGGCCAGCTATGTCGGCAGCGCCCTGACCGTCGACCGGGATCTGTCCTTCCGCAACCTGGACGGGACGGCGACCTGGCTGGGGGAGATCCTCCCCGACTCGGGCACGCTGATCACCCGGGTGAAGATCACCAACGTCAGCAAGACGGCCGGGATGATCATCGAGGGCTTCGACGTGGTCTGCCTGGTGAACGACCCCGACGGCAGCGAGCGGGTCGTCTACACGATGAAGACGGTCTTCGGCTTCTTCCCGAAGGAGGCCCTGGAGAACCAGGTCGGACTGTCCACCACCCCCGAGCAGCGGGCCTTCCTGGAGGAGCCCTCCGACTACCGCTGCGACCTCGCTCCCTACTGTACGGGCAGCCTGCGCCTGGCCTCCCCGATGCTCCTGATGTTCGACCGCATCACCGGCTGGTGGCCCGAGGGCGGCGCCGCCGGCCTGGGGCGGGTGCGGGGCGAGAAGGACGTGGATCCCGGCGAGTGGTTCTTCAAGGCGCACTTCTTCCAGGATCCGGTCCAGCCCGGCTCGCTGGGCCTGGAGGCCCTGCTGCAGCTGCTTCAGTGGGCGATGATCGAGCGCGGGATGGGCGAGGGGATGAGCAGCCCCCGCTTCGAGCCCCTGATGCTGGGCCGCGAGCTGCTGTGGAAGTACCGCGGGCAGGTGGTGCCCTCCAACAAGGTGATCTCCAGCACGATGGAGATCACCGAGCTCGGCCGGGACGAGCACGGTCCCTTCGCCATCGGCGACGGCAGCCTCTGGGTGGACGGCAAGCGCATCTACGAGGTCAAGGGCATGGGGATGCGCGTCGTGGACGGGGGGGTGCCCACGTCTACCGGTCCGAGCGGCAAGACCGAGTGGCGTTTCGACCCGGCCACCGACACCTGGCTCTCCGACCACCGGCCGACCTGGACGGTGCCGGCGCTGCCGATGGCGGTGGTGGCGGATCTGCTGGCTCAGGCGGTGGCCGCCCGGGGGCACACGGTGACCGGCCTCGCCGACGTCAAGGTCAAGCGCTGGCTGCTGGCTCCTGGCCCCATCGTACTGCACGCCCGGGTGCTGAGCGTGGGAGAGGCGGAGGCGCGAGTAGAACTATTGGAGGGCGAGGAGGTCGTCGCCAGCGGCCGGGTCCGCTTCGGCGCCTACCCCGCGGCCCCCAAGGCGCGCTCGGCCCTGAACGGTCGGGACGAGGGCGATCTCTACGCCCGGGGTGAGCTCTTCCACGGCCCCTCGCTGCACCTGCTGCGTCGCCTCGTTCGCACCGCAGCGGGCGCCTCCGCCTCGCTCCAGGCTCCGGCCTCGGCCCCGCCCGTCGGCGTGCTGCACCCTGCCCTGCTGGACGGCGCCACCCACCCGATCCCGCACGACCGCCTGGACATGTGGTTCCCCGAGATCGGCGCGGACAAGGTGGCCTACCCGGCCCTGATCCGCGAGCTGACGGTCTACGGGCCGGCGCCGGCCCTGGACGCCCCGGTGCGCTGCGAGGTGCGGCCGGCGGGCACGCTGGGCAGCCCCGACCTGCCGATCTTCGAGATCGAGCTGTCGACCTCGCAGGGGCTCTGGGCGCGGATGGTGTTGGTCGAGAGCTGCTTCCCGAAGGGACCGCTGGGGATGGCCGAGCCCTCCTCTCGGATGGCCTTCCTGCGCGACCGGCGCTTCGTGCCCGGCCTGCGCCTCTCCCGCGAGCAGGACGGCGCCAGCCTCCTCTCCCAGGCCGAGGTCCAGGCCACCGACTGGTTGCCCGGCACCGTCCAAGCGGTCTTCGGCAGCACCGACCCGGCGACGATCGCCCAGCGGGAGCACCTCGCCCACGAGGTCGGGGTCCACCCCAGCCACGTCGAGCAGGCCCTGCCGCTCAACCACATCCTGCTGGACACCTCCGAGCGGAACGGGGCCCACGCGGTCCGCCACGCCGGGATCGAGCGGCTGGACCTGGGCCCGGTGCAGGCCTTCTGGACCCGCTGGTTCGACATGGGGCGGGCCTGGCCGGTCGAGGATCTGTACTACGGGCTGATGCGGCGCTTCCTGCGCCGGGTGGTGCTGGACCAGCCCGAGGCCCTGGCCCGGGTGCAGGGCCGCCCGCTGATGTACCTGGCCAACCACCAGGTCGGCATCGAGAGCCTGCTCTTCGCCGTGCTGGCCAGCGGGCTGAACGGGGTGCCGACCGTCACGGTGGCCAAGGCCGAGCACCGCACGACCTGGCTGGGGCACCTGATCACCCTCTGCTTCCAGTACCCCGGGGTGCTCGATCCCAAGGTGATCACCTACTTCGACCGCGACGACAAGGCCTCGCTGGTCGGCATCATCGCCGAGCTGGCCCGCGGCCTGAAGACCCCGCAGCGCAGCAAGGGCGGCGAGCTGGCCCCAGGACAGTCGGTGATGGTGCATGTGGAGGGCACCCGCAGCCTGGAGTGCCGCACGCCGGTCCAGAAGATGTCCGGCGCCTTCATCGACATGGCCTTGCAGACGGGGACCCCGATCGTGCCGGTGCGCTTCGTCGGCGGCCTGCCGGTGCAGGCCCTGGAGCGGCGCATCGAGTACCCGGTCGGGCTCGGGACCCAGGACGTCTGGTTGGGGGCGCCGATCCACCCCGAGGAGCTGGCGAAGATGCCCTACGGCGAGCGCAAGAAGCGGGTGATGCAGGCGCTCAACGAGCTGGGGCCGGCCAACGCCGCGGAGCAGCCGCACGAGGCGGACCCCCACCTGGAGGAGGCGGTGCAGGCCTGGATGGCCCGCAGCGGGGCCAGCCATGAGCACGCCGTGCTCTACGAGGTGCTCCGCGCCCAGGGGGACCTCTGCGAGGAGACCGGCGCCTTGATCGAGGCGATCGGCCGCGGGGCTCCGCTCGAAGGCGACGAGCCTGAGGACGACTGGCTGCGAGCGCTGCGGGCCCGGCTGGATCCGCGGGCGGGGGTGACCCCATGACCAAGATCATCCTCGAGAAGCTGGACGACCCCGAGAGCATCCCCCAGGACCAGCTCGAAGAGGTCTGGGGCGATCCCTGGCAGCACGCCCGGCTGCTGGCCGACCTGGAGCGAACCCGGGGCCTGGTGGACTTCCTGGCCCGCCACGCGCCCGGCAAGCGGGTGGTCGAGGTGGGCTGCGGGACGGGTCTGCTCTCCTGCATCGCCGCCCGGATGGGGGCGAGCAGCGTGGTGGGCATCGAGCCGACCCGCCGCTACGTCGACGCCCAGCGGCTGGTCGAGGCCAGCGGGCTCTCCGACACGGTGACGATCCTGCACGGCCGGGTGGAGGACTTCGAGCCGGGCCAGGCCGACCTGGTCTTCAGCGAGCTGCTCAACGCCGATCCCTTCGCCGAGGGGGTGGTGCCGGCGATGCGGGCGGGCGCCGCCTGGCTGGCCCCGGGCGGGCTGCTGGCCCCCGGGGAGCTGGAGCTGCACGTCGCCCTGGTGGCGGCGGCCGATGTCGACGCCGAGGCGACCGGCGCGGCGGAGATCGTGACCGAGCTGGGGCGGACCTGGAACCTGAACGTGCGGCCCCTGCTGGAGACGCTGGAGGCGACCCCGGCGCGCACGACCAGCGCCTCCTGGGTGGAGCTGCGATCCGCTCCGGTGCTGGCCTTGCGGGTGCCCTTGGGGGTGCCCGAGCGCCACGTCGAGTCGGTCGAGCTGGACCTCTTCGCCAGCCAGAAGGGCCGGGTCTGCGGGGCGGTGCTGTGGTTCTCGGCCCGCTACGATGCAGAGCTGGTGCTGGCCAACCCGCCGCAGGAGCCCGGACACTGGGGGCTGCTGGTGACCTGCTGGCCGCGGGCGATGAGCCTGGAAGAGGGCGAGCGGGTGCGGGTGCGCGTGGATCTCCGGGAGATCCCGGGCGTGGCGGTCGTACCGGTCTGAGCCTCCTGGAGGCGGAAATCGAATTAGGCGTGCGGGCTATGACCCTGCCCCAAGAGATCGCCGCCGTCATCGCCAAGGACCTGCGGGTCGAGTGGCGGGCGCGAGCTCAGGTGATGGCCCTGGTGGCCTTCGCGGCGGTGGTGCTGATGCTCTTCAGCTTCGCGGTCGGCCCGGACAGCACGATGCTCGCCAAGCACGCCGGGGGCTACCTCTGGCTGGCGATGCTGCTGGCCAGCACCCTCTCCCTGGCTCGCTCGATGCAGACCGAGGTCGAGACCGGGGCGCTGGAGGCGATGCTGCTGGCTCCCTTGCGGGCGCCGGCCATCTTCTACGGCAAGGCCCTCGCCAACCTCGCGGTGCTGCTGCTGGTCGCCCTGGTGGCGGTGCCGGTGGACCTGGTGATCACCGGCGCGGGGGTCCAGGATCCGCTCTCCCTGCTGGCGGTGCTGGCGCTTGGCGCCGGGGGCATCGCCGCGCCGGGCACCTTCTACGCGGCGCTGACCGCCCGGGTCGCGGGCCGGCAGCTGCTCCTGCCGCTGCTGCTCTTTCCCTTGCTGGTTCCAGCCCTGCTCGCCTCGGTCAAGGCCACCTCCCTGGCGATGAGCGGCGACGCGATGGGCCAGATGAGCTCCTGGCTGATCCTCCTCCTCTGCTTCGACCTGATCTACTGGAGCCTCTGCGGGGCGCTCTTCGAGAAGGTCGTGGAGTCCTGATGACGCGTGCCTCCTACGCACGAACCCGGACCGTGGGCCTCGCGCTGGTCGTCCTGGGCATGCTGGTGATGGCGGTGGGCCACGGCTGGGGCCTCTTCGTCGCGCCGCGCGAGGCGATGATGGGCGATGTCGGGCGCATCCTGTACGTGCACGTCCCGACGGCCTGGGGGGCGCTGGTCTTCTACCTGGTGGGCTTCGTCGCGGCGATCGGCACCCTGTGGACGGGCCGGCGGATCTTCGACGCGTCGACCACGGCCTGGGTCGAGGTCGGCACCTTGATGACGATGCTGCTGCTGATCCAGGGCTCGATCTGGGCGCGGCCGACCTGGGGCACCTGGTGGACCTGGGACCCGCGGCTGACGACCTCGGCGGTGCTGGCGATGTCCTTCGGGGTGGTGCTGCTGCTGCGGCGGCTGATCGACCAGGCGGGTCGGCGGTCGATGGCGACGGCCGTGGCGACCATCGTGGCGACCGTCAACGTGCCGATCGTCTACAAGAGCGTGGAGTGGTGGAACTCGCTGCACCAGCCGATGTCGAGCCGGGAGAGCATCGACTCGCCGATGTGGATGCCGCTGATGATCACCTCGCTGGGCGTGACCCTGCTCGGCATCGGCCTGGCCACCCTGCGGACCCTGATCGAGCTGAGCCGCCTGCTCGCCGAAGAGGCCGCGCCCGAGCTACCCGAGCTGCCCGATCGCCTCTCCCTCACCCGTCCGGAGGAGTCGCCATGACTGGAATGGTTCAAGGAGGCTGGGGATTCGTGATCGCCGCCTATGGCATCTCCTGGGCCGTCTGGCTGGGATACATGTGGACCCTTGCTCGGCAGTCGAAAGCTGCGACTCCAGACCAAGGAGAAGGAGCACCATGACCCCCTCTACCCAGCGTCGCATCTTCCTGGCCGTGTCCCTGCTCGTGGCGGGCTCCGCGCTCACCGTGATCGCCGGGGGTGGAATCGGCGAGAACCTCGTCTACTTCTGGACGCCGGCCGAGCTGCACCAGAACTCGGACAAGGCCGTCGGCGCGACGATCCGCCTGGGCGGAGTGGTGCAGGCGAACTCGGTGGACTGGAAGATGGAGGAGCAGCACCTCAGCTTCACGGTGGGCGAGGCCGCCGTCGACGAGGCGACCCCGGTGCGGGTCACCGCACGCGGCGCGCCGCCGCAGATGTTCCGCGAGGGCATCGGCGTCGTGGTCGAGGGGACCATGCTCGACGAGGGCGTCTTCCAGGCCGACAAGGTCATGGTCAAGCACAGCAATGAGTACCGGGCGCCGACCGAGGGCACCGATCCCCAGACCCTCTACGCCACGGTGGAAGAGCTGTGATCTCCCTGCTTGGCCGCGCGGCCATCCTGGTCGCGCTGGCCGCCTGTTCGGTGGGCGCGGTGGCGGGACTCTACGGCGGCTGGAAGGGCTCGGCCGAGGCCGCCCGCTGGTCCCGGATCATGGCCTGGGCCTTCTTCGGCGCGGTCACGGTGGCGACCGGCCTGATGGAGTACGCCCTGCTGACGCACGACTTCAGCGTGCACTACGTCAGCCAGGTCGGCAGCCTGGACTCCCCGGTCTGGGTCAGCATCGTCAGCCTCTGGTCCAGCCTGGAGGGCTCGATCCTCTTCTGGGCCTTCATCCTGGGCGTGTATGCGGCCGGGCAGGCCTGGTGGACGCGGGATCGGTTCCCGGCCCATAGCTCCTGGGCGATGGGCATGACCCTGGTGATCGGGGTCTTCTTCACCTTCCTGGTGGCGGGCATCGCCAACCCCTTCGGGCTGGTCGATCCGGCGCCGGCGAACGGGCCGGGGCCCAACCCGCTGCTGCAGAACCACATCCTGATGGTGGTCCACCCGCCGACGCTGTACCTCGGCTACGTAGGCATGACCGTGCCCTTCGCCATGGGCGCCGCGGCGCTGCTGGCGGGCAACATCAACCCGGCCTGGTCGCGGGCCCTGCGCAACGCGATGATGGTGCCCTGGGGCTTCCTGACCGCGGGCATCCTGCTGGGCGGCTGGTGGTCCTACGATGTGCTCGGCTGGGGCGGCTACTGGGCCTGGGACCCCGTCGAGAACGCCAGCCTGCTGCCCTGGCTGACCGCCACGGCCTTCCTGCACTCCGCGATGCTGATGGAGCGCAAGGAGCAGCTCAAGGGCTGGACCCTCACCCTGCTGATGGGCAGCTTCCTGCTGACGATCCTGGGCACCTTCATGACCCGCTCGGGGGTCTTCAACTCGGTCCACAGCTTCACGCAGTCCGAGATCGGGCCGATCTTCCTTGGCTTCCTGGCTGTCGGTCTGGTCTTCACGGTGGTGCTGCTGGCGGCCCGCATCGACAAGCTGGCCCCGCCCACCGAGGGGCTGGCCGGTCCGGTCACCCGCGACGTGGCCTTCCTCGCGCAGAACCTGGTCTTCACCGCGATCACCTTCACGGTGCTGCTGGGGACGGTCTGGCCCTTGCTGAACGAGGCGATCAGCGGCGAGCGCATCAGCGTGGGCGAGCCCTACTTCAACCAGTGGGCCGTCCCGCTCGGCTTCCTGCTGGTGTTCCTGATGGGCGTCGGGCCTGCCCTGCCCTGGGGTCGGCCCTCCGCCTCGGCCATGGTCACCCGGGCCGGCCTGCCGGCGCTCTTCACCGTGCTCGTCGTCGGCCTGCTGCTGGCCCTGGACATTCGCGCGCCCTGGCCCCTGGCGGTCTTCGGCGCCAGCGCCTTCGCCTTGTGGGTGACCATCGGGGAGATGCTCGCCCCCGGGCTCGCCCGCTGGCGCTCCACGGGCGGCAGCCTGCCGATCGCCCTCTGGCAGGCCAGCCTCAAGGCCCGGCGCCGACAGGCCGGCTACATCGTTCACCTCGGGGTGATCCTGGTGGCGGTGGGCATCGCGGCCTCCTCGGGCTGGCGGCATGTGCACGAGCTGACCATGATCAAGAACGAGACGACCTCCGTCGGTCGGTACACGCTCACCTTCCTCGGCAGCGAGGCGGTCCAGGAGTCGCACCGCACGGCGTCGGTGGCTCGTTTTCACGTCTCGGCCGGCAGCAACGAGCTCGGGACGCTCGAGCCTCGGATGAACAACTACCCCCGGATGGGCAGCCCTCTCCCGGCGCCGGCGGTCTACAGCGGCCCGCGTGAGGACCTCTACCTCTCCCTGGTGCAGGTCGATCCGCGGACCGACCTCGTCAGCCTCCAGGCGGTGATCCAGCCGATGGTCTGGTGGATCTGGTTTGGCGGGGCGGTGATGGCCTTCGGCACGGTGCTGGCTGCCTGGCCGGCCCGCAAGGGAAGGCCGGCATGAACTGGAAGGTGCTGGCGGTCGGCGCGCTGCTGATCATCCCCCTGGTGTGGGTGTTGGCGATGGGCTTCGGCAAGGACCCGCGGGCCCTCCCCAACGTGCTCGAAGGCAAGCAGGCCCCCGGCTTCGCGCTGCAGACGATGGACGGGGACCGCACGGTGGACCTCGCCGAGCTGCGCGGCAAGCCGGTGGTGGTGAATTTCTACTCCAGCTGGTGTGTGCCCTGCGCCCAGGAGCACCCCTGGCTGGTCAAGGTGGCGCCCGCCTACCAGGCCCGCGGCGTGACCTTCCTCGGCGTCATCTACAACGACGAGCCCGTCAAGGTGAAGGCCTTCCTGCGTCGCTACGGCGAGGCCTACCCGACCTTGATCGACCCGGCCCAGCGCACGGCCATGGACTACGGCGTGGCCGGGGTCCCCGAGACCTTCCTGATCGACGCCGAGGGGCGCATCGCCCGCAAGTTCACCGGACCGGTCGTGCCCGACCAGTTCCTCGCCGCGCTTGAGGCCCTGCTGTGACCGCGCTCCTCCTCCTCCTCACGCTCAGCCTGGGCGTGGGCGCCTCCGATGCCCCGACGCCCCTGGACGAGCCGCCGCTCACCGCGCCGGTCACCGACGCCGCCGCGCTGGAGCTCCTCACCGAGCAGGTCAGCGACGGCCTGCGCTGCCCGACCTGCCAGGGCCTCTCGGTGAACGACTCGCCGGCCGAGGGCGCGCGGGCGATGAAGTCGCGCATCCGCGAGCTGGTGGCCCAGGGATACACCAAGGAGCAGATCGACGACTACTTCGTCGACCGCTACGGTACCTGGGTGCTGCTCTCTCCCCCGGCCGAGGGCCGCCACTGGGCGGTCTGGCTGGCGCCGGTCGGCTTCCTGCTCGTGGGAGGCGCGGTCGCAGGGGGCTTCATGCGGGCCCGCAAGACGGGCGCAGGCGCCGAGACCGCCAGCGTCGAACCGGAGGAGCTGGACGAGCTCGAGCCCTGGCGCCAGCGCATCCTGGCTGAGCTGGAGAGGCCATGAACGTCGAGACCTGGGGCCCTCCGTTTGTCGTGCTCTTGTTGGGCCTGGCGGGAGGCGCCTTCGTCGTGATGCGCTCGCGGGGTTCGGCGCCCCACGCCTCGCCTCGACAAGAGGACCTGCTGGCCCGCAAGGAGGCGCTGGTCGAAGAGCTTCGTGGCCTCCAGGCCGAGCGCGGCAAGGTGGATGACGCCGCCTTCGATCAGCGCTGGCGCGCCACCCTCAACCGGGCGGCCATGGCCTTGCGGGACCTCGAAGAGGCCGACCCGGACACGGTGGAGGTCGACCGGGCGCTCAGCAAGGAGGTGCCCGGCAGCAAGGGCGCGGCCTGGGCAGCGGCCTTCCTGGCCTTCTTCGCCATCCTGGGCGTCACCTTGACCCAGGCCACCCGGCCTCGGGGCGAGGGCGGGACGATGACGGGGGCGACGGTGGATCAGCGCGAGGTGGCGCTGCAGAAGCTCCAGGAGCGGCTGGACGCGAACCCTCAGGACGTCGATGCCGCCGCCGCCTTGGCCCACGCCGCCATCCGCTCGGGCGACTTCGACGCAGGCATGCGCTACGTCGAGGCGGGCCGGCAGGTGGATCCGCAGAACGCGAAGATCCAGGCCAGCCTGGCCGCCCTGATGATCGCGATCGGGATGCTGGACAAGGCCCAGGAGAACCTGGACGAGGTCCAGGCGCGCGATCCGAACCTGGCGACGGCCTGGCTCTGGCGAGGGGTGCTGGAGCTGAACCGCGGGAACCTCGCGCCGGCCGAAGCCGCCCTCACCAAGGCGCTGGAGCTCTCTCAGGACGCCGAGGACCGGCGCCTCGCCGCGATGCTGCTGGCCGACGCCCGCTCTCCTCAGGCCGCGGCTCCGGCTCCGGTCGAGGGCGCGGCCCAGGCGGGTCCGCCACGCTTGACCGGCGCGCTGCGGCTCGAGGGCGCTGCGGCCCTTCCTCCCGAGGCGATCGTCTTCGTCTTCGCCCGACCCAGCGTCGAGGGCCGCGGGCCTCCCCTGGCCGCCCTGCGCATCCCGGCCAGCAGCCTGCCGACCACCTTCGCGCTGGGGGACAGCGACATCATCATGCAAGGCACCCCCTGGCCCGACCAGGTCTGGCTCAGCGCGCGCGTCGACACCGATGGGAACGCCGCCACGCGGGAGGAGGGGCAGCCCGTCTCGGAAGCCCAGGGGCCCTTCACCTCGGGCCAGACCGTCGAGCTGGTCCTGAAGTGATCCTGCTGCTGCTGCTCTGGGGCTGTGCGGGGACGCTGGACTCAGCGGTCAAGAGCCGCAGCGTGCCGCGCCTCGCCGCCATCCGCGACCTCGATGTCGCCTGCGCCTTCGGCGAGGTCGGCGTGGCCGCCTCGCTGACGATCTCCCGCGAGCGCTCCGGCCAGGCCCTGACGGTGGCCTGGACGATGGCCGGCCTCTGCTCCGAGCTTCAGGCCCGCGAAGCGGCGATCCAGGCGCGCCTGGCCATGGCGCGGGGCGACACCGCCGGGGCCAGCGACGGCCGGATCGCCGCGGCGAGGCTGCACGCGAAGGCCGCCGAGCGCTACCAGCAGGCCTACCAGCTGGCGCTGGACGAGTACGGCGACGCCGACCGCTGCCGCTTCCTCAGCCGGGCCGACGAAGGGGTCTACCTCCTGGGACTGATGGCCGGGCAGCTCGCCCAGGTCAACGACGGCGAGTCCGGCGGGGTCGTCAGCGTGCCGCTCAACCAGATCATCGAGGTCGGCCGGGCCAGCCTGTGCTTGGACGATGAGGCCTGGTGGGCCATCCCCGAGGCGACCCGGATGGCCGGCTGGGCCACGGTGCCCGGATCGGGGCCGGCGGACCTCGATCCCTGGCAGGGCCTCGCCGCCGCCGCCGCCCGCGGGGACGCCCTCGGGCAGGGCATTCCGCGCTCGCTCTGGCTCTTCGCGGCGGCCAACGCCGGACGAGCGGACCAGGTCCGCGAGATCCTGGCCGCCTGGCCGGAGCCGGTGGAGGGGCAGCCGCAGGAGTGGGCCCTGCTGGACCAGTACGCGCGGCAGCTCGCCCGTCACGAGGCCGACCTGCTCTGGATCGCCGAGGAGGGGCATCGCGCCCCGGCGCCGCCCGCTCCTCCCCTGGTCGCGGCAGCTCCGCCGCCGGACCCGTTCGGCGACTGACGGAAATCCGTCAGCTCCGTCAGGCAGGCCCCAGTGATTGCAGTGGTTTGCCGCTGGCTTGATGGTTGCTGAGAGGACGTTCACCCCCCGAGGTGAACGATGGACTACCAGCAGCAGAGCCACTACGAGCCTCCGACCCAGACGCAGGCCCCGACGTCGCAGCAGAGCGGCGGGGTCAGCAACTCGGCCGAGCTCGAAGAGTGCGGCCTGGACACCGCTGCACCGGCGGAAGAGGGCCTCTTCGACGAGTTCGCCGAGGTGGTGCTGAGCGCAGTCCCGATGGAAGCGGCGCTGCCGATGGCGGCCGCGCAGATCGACAAGCCCGGCGTGCAGCAGTGGGTGCTCCAGCAGGACGCGCCCCGGATGGTCCAGGCGATGGCGCGGGTGCTGCCCGATCGCCTGATCGCCCAGTGGCCTGTGGGGACCGGCCTCTTTGCCAAGGGCTCGGGCAAGGTGGCGGCGCTCTTCGGCGGGACCCTCAACGGCGAGGTCGAGCTGCTGCACAGCGCGCCGGGCCAGCTGTCGGCCCGCGCCAAGGCAGGCGGCACCTTCGGCATCGACCAGTTCGGCGCAGCCCTGAAGGCCGAGGGTGGCGGTGAGCGTGCGATCGCCGCCCTCTCTGCGACGGGAGGCGTGGCGGCTCAGGTGGGTCTGAACGGGAGCTGCACCGCCCCAATGGACACCGCCCTGCTGATGGCCCTGGGGGCCATGCTCTCTCCCGCCGCCGTGTTGAGCATCCTGGGCGGCTCCAAGGTGATGGGCCTCGCCAGCAGCGTCACGGGCATGGACTTGCCCGACCTGCTGCCCGAGACGCAGTGGGACATCCAGAAGCGGGCCGCGCTGGTCGCAAACGCTGCCGTCACCGGCGGCGAAGAGGCCCTGGACTTCCTTTCGCCGGCCGACCTGAGCCAGCTGCTGGCCGATCTGAAGCCCTACCTCGACAGCCTCAACGGCCTCTTCAGCGCCAGCTACACCGGACAGGTGGAGCTCTTGCTGGGTACTGGCGGCGCTACCGTCAATGTGCGGCACCGGGTCGCCGCAACGGCCGAGCTTGCGGCCATCCCCGCCCTGGCCCAGGTCTTCGACCTGGCTGCCCTGGAGCAGCTCTCCGAAGCCCTCGGCGGCGCGGGTCAGATCGAGCTCAGCGCAGGCCTGCGGCTGAACGGACCGCAGGCGGTGCTCGAGCCTCGGGGCCGCGCCACGCTCCACCTGGAGAGCAGCCGGGGCAACTCGAGCCAGACCGACCAGATGCACTTCTTCCTCGACCAGCTACCTGCCCTCGCCGAGCAGCTCAAGTCCGGCCAGGGCCTGGAAGCGATGCTGGCTGGAGCCGGCTTCGACCGCAAGGTAGAGCTGCCCGCGCCCCGCGAGCTCGTCCAGCAGGTGCTGTCCCAGGGCGCATTGGTCACGGCCGACCTGATGGCCGACAACTACGTGGCCGCCGGTTGGGAGGACTTCAACCTCGTCAGTTCGCTCAGCATGGGCCCCGCGGTCCTTGGCGCCCTGGCCGGCATCGGGCTGTGCCCGCCCGCCGGAATGCCGATGACCCAAGCCATGCAGGACGTGCAGGCAGGCCTCTGCGCCCTGGTCTGCGGCTTGCCCCCCGCGGCCGCCTGGCTGGGTCCCTGGCTGCCGGCAATGCAGAGGGCGGTGGCAGGCGTCATCCTCCCTGCGCCCCGGCTGATGGGTCGACTCAGCTTCGGCCTCGGGTTCGGCGCCAGCGCCTCGGGCGGCCCCAGCGTGGGCGGCGATGCCAAGGGCGCCGCCGGAATGGTGGTCGATCGCGAGGTGGGCCAGATCGACAGCGGTCCGCTGCGCAAGGCGCTGGCAGGCCTCTGACCCCCCACCCCGCCGGCAACGGAATACAAGCGCCCGCCAACCGCTTCCATGCGGGTCCATCCCCCGGAGCCTGCCGATGCCGCTACTCCTCGCCCTCGTCGCTGCCCTCCTGCTCCTCCTGCCGGGTGTCGCCCAGGCCCAGGCCCAGGCCCAGGCCCGCACGGCCTGCGTCTACGACCCGGCCGGGCGCACCGGCTTCATGTTCAAGCTGGCCGAGTCCTGGGCTGTCCAGGCCGCCGGCTGGGGCGCCCCCGTCACGTTGAAGCCCTACACGGACGAGGCGACCGCGGTCAACGACTTCACGGCCGGCAGCTGCGACGCGGTGCTGGCCAGCGGGGTGCGCTTGCAGCGCTACAACGCGGCCACCTACACGGTCGAGGCGGTCGGCGGCGTGCCCTCCTACGAGCTGCTGCAGCCGGTCTTGAACACGCTGCAGACCAAGGAGGTCTACGCGCCGATGTTCAAGGCCGGCGCCTACGAGACGGTCGGGATCTGGCCCCTGGGCGCGGTCTACGTGATGGTCCGCGACCGCAACCTGGCCAGCATCGGCGCCCTCTCCGGCAAGCGCATCGCCAGCCTGGACTACGACAAGGCCAGCGGCCTCGCCATCCAGCGCATGGGCGGCGTGGGGGTCTCCTCGGACCTCGCGACGCTGGGCCCCGCCTTCAACAACGGCGAACTGGACGTGCTCTTCCTGCCGGCGACGGCCTACACGCCCTTCGAGCTCTGGCGCGGCCTGGGTCAGAAGGGCGGCATCATCCGCACCCCTCTGGCTCAGGTCACCTTCCAGATCCTGGTGCACGAGGGCAAGTTCCCGGCCGACTTCGGCACCCGCAGCCGGGCCTGGGTGGCCGGCGACTTCGCCACGGCGCTGAAGTCCATCAAGGCGGCCGAGGCGGGGATCCCGGCGACCACCTGGATCGACCCGACCGCCGCCGCCAAGGCCGAGCTGGACGGCTTCGGCCAGAAGATGCGCATCGAGCTGCGGGACAAGCAGAAGTCCTACGACGGCAAGGTGCTGGCCCTGCTGAAGAAGGCCCGCTGCAACGCCGACGGCGCCCGCGCCGAGTGCGCCCAGAGCCTGGAGTAGCGCCCCGTGAGCAGCCCGACCCCCCGTGTGTCGGGGCGCTTGCCGGCGATCGCCCTGCTCCTGGTGCTGGGCTTCATCCTGGTCCAGCAGACGGCCGACCGGCTGGACGCCCGCCTGGTGCAGCTCGGGGAGTCGATCTGGCCGGGCTACGCCCTCTCGCTGCGCAGCGATCCCCCGCCCCCGGACTGCCAGCCGGAGCGGGCCCGCCAGGCGCTCGAGGGCTGCGTGGAGCCGGCCCCCGCCGCGACCCCGGATCCCGCCGCCGATCCCTTCGCCGATCCCTTCGCCGATCCGCCCGCCGCAACCCCTGACCCTCTTGCCGATCCCTTCGCCGATCCGCCCGCCGCGGCCCCGGATCCCAACGCGGACCCCTTCGCCGATCCCAACGCCGACCCCTTCGCCGATCCGCCCGCCGCGGCTCGGACCGAGGGCGTCTCCTGCACCGCAGCCCGCGCCCTCGTCGAGCAGTGCGAGGCCGAGCACCTCGCCTACGACCAGGCCCGCGCCTCGCTGACCCCCTCGGTCCGGGGCTTCCGCGCGGTCGAGCTGCGCCTGCGCGATCTCGCCGACTTCGCCTACGGCCTGCACCTGCTCTCGGTCGTCTTCATCCTGGGCGGCCTCGTCGCCACCGGGCGCCGCGCGCACATCGCCCTCCGGACGGCTCACGATGTGCGGGGCCACCAGCTCGACCAGGGCAGTCAGCTCCTGGCCCACCTCCTGCTGGCCGCCTCGGCCTTCGCCGACTGGCGCGTCCGGGCCAACCTGGAGATCGAGGCCGAGCACGTCGAGGTGCCCCTGCTGTGGACCGTCGGGCTGCTCGCGCTGGCCGTCCTCAACCTGCGGCACCTCCTCCGCCCTCCGCCCGGCCTCGCCCCCGGTGGAAACCTGCTGCGCGGCCTGCTCTGCGTGCCGCTGTACGCCTGGATGGTCGGCATCGCCGGCGCCTGGTTCCTGCTGGTGGAAGGACATCCCAGCGGGCAGGCGATCTACCTGCACAAGTTCGCCCAGATCCCCTCGGTCTACCTGGCCGTCGCCCTCTACGTCTGGGGAGGCATGCTGCTCGAGCGCAGCAGCGTCTCCGGCCGCGTCTTCGACCTGATCCGCCCCTGGGGCCTGCCCGTACCGCTGCTGGGCTGGGTGATCGTGGTCGCCGCCGCCCTGCCCACCGCCTACAGCGGCGCCTCGGGCATCTTCGTCATCGCCGCCGGCGCCCTGGTCTTCGACGAGATGCGGCGGGCCGGGGCCAGCCCTCGCCAGGCCCGGATGATCGCCGCCATGTCCGGCAGCCTGGGCGTGGTGCTGCGACCCTGCCTGATCGTCGTGCTGATCGCCTCGCTGAACAAGGAGGTCACCACCTCCGAGCTCTACGAGAGCGGCATCCTCGTCTTCGGCCTGACCACCCTGGTCCTGCTGCTGACCCTGGTCGCGGTTTACCGCCCGAAGCTGCGCCTCTCGCCCGCGCCGGACGCGTTCGCCTCCACCGCCCAGGCGGCCCGCGGCCTGCTCCCCTTCCTGCTGATCGGCGGGCTGGTGGTCGGCGGCTACGCCCTGGTCCTGGACGCGCCCCTCAACGAGCGCACCGCCCCCTGGATCCTGCCGGTGATGCTGCTGCTGGTGCTGCTGTGGGAGGGGCGAGGCAAGGGCCTGGGGCCCAAGGTCGAGTACGCCTCGGGCCATGCCGGAGAGCACACCGGCGCGCTCCTCTTCCTGATGGCGGCGACCGTCTGCCTGGGAGGCGTGGTCGAGCGCTCCGAGCTGATGGAGCTGGTGCCCCACAGCCTGGGCAGCCCGGTGCTGGCCATGGGCGTGCTGGTGGTCATCATGGTGCTGATCGGCATGACCATGGACGCCATGGGCGCGGTCATCCTGGTCAGCGTCACGCTGGCCGACGTGGCCTACCGCCACGGCATCGACCCGGTGCACTTCTGGATGGTCGTGCTGGTGGGCTTCGAGCTCGGCTACCTGACCCCGCCGGTGGCCCTCAACCACCTGTTGACCCGGCAGGTCGTCGGCGAGGCAGCCCTGGAAGAGCCCGCCGTGCAGGGCTTCTGGGCCCGCAACGAGCACCTGTGGGTGCCCGTCGTGGTGATGGGGATCAGCCTGCTGCTGGTCGCCTTCGTGCCCCTGCTGTGGGGCTGATCACCGGTTCTAGGGGACCAGGCGGGTCAGGCTGAGCCGCCGCCCGAACAGCTCCTGGGTGGGGCGGGCGTTGTCCTCGATGACGGCCTCCATCGCGGCGAGCTGGTCGGCGCTGAACGAGACCGGAGTGCCCGCGATCACCCAGAGCACGCCCTCGGTGCACGGGGGGGTGGTGTACGAGCCGTCGTAGAAGGCGACGGTCGGGTCGGCCACGAAGTCGGGAGGCAGCACGTCGATCAGCCGGAAGAGGGACTCTTCGTCCTCGAGGACGGCGTGCTCGGTGGCGGGCAGCCGATCAAAGCCGATCGCCGTCAGGAAGTCGTTGTCTTCGGGGCCGAGCTCGAAGACGATGCTGGCGACCAGCACCCCAGGCTCGACACCCTCGTCGGCGTAGTGCACGAAGTGCACCTCCATGTCCATGGGCACGCCGAGGGCGGTGTGCTCGGAGGGCACGTGGAAGTGGAACTGCTCGAGGGTGTAGACGACGCCGTCCCAGGTCAGGGTGTGGGGGGTCTCTCCCAGCTTGGGGTCGGCCTTCACCTTCCACTGCAGGGCGTGCCCGTGGTGTTCGACGTCGATGGTGTCGCTGCCCCAGCCCAGCGAGGCCGAGAGGGGCGGCACCGGGTCGATGATGGACTTGACGAAGTCGATCGGGGACTGCTGTTCGCCGTTGCAGTCCGGGTAGTAGGTGCCCCAGTCTTCGGGGGGGATGTGGCCGTCCGCCGAGCTGTAGCCCCAGGGGATGTCGTCGGCCTCGCCGGAGCAGTCGTTGTCGATGCCGTCGTAGACCTCCATCGCGGTCGGGTAGACGTCGGGGTTGTCGTCGTCGCAGTCGACGTTCTCGGGCCAGCCGTCGCCGTCGTTGTCCGGCGAGGTCGTGCCGCCGCCATCCCCCCCGCCGTCGCTGCCGCCGCCGTCCTGGCCGCCGCCGTCCTGGGTCCCGCCATCCCCGGTCCCGCCGTCCCCGGTCCCGCCATCCCCGGTCCCGCCGTCGCCGGTCCCGCCGTCCGCGGTTCCGCCATCGCCGGCGCCGCCATCGCCGTCGCCGGTGTCCCCCTTGTCGCCGCAGGCGAGGAAGAGGCTGAGTGAGAGCAGAGCTGAGGCGGTCAGGGTCATCGGTTCCTCCGTGGGGCGGCAGGGTAGCAGCCGGGGCCCACCAGCGCTACCGTCGGGGAATGGACCCCTCGCCCGCCGCGCTCCTCCTCGGCCGCCCCTGGGCGCGGGAGCGGCTGCGGCTGGACCGGGGCGAGGAGGACCTCTTCGAGTTCAGCCCGGCCGCCGCCGAGCTGGCCCGCCAGGTGGGCTTCCTGCTCGATCAGGATCGCGACGAGGCGGTCATCGTCAGCGTCGAGGGGCCCTGGGGCAGCGGCAAGTCGACCTTCGCCGAGATGGTCTGGACCCAGTGGCGGGCCGCCAACCCCGGGGTCGAGCCGGTGCGGGTGCGCTTCAACGCCTGGCTCTCCACCCCCGAGGATGGCTCCGCCTGGCCCGTCCTGGCCCGCCGCATCGGCCAGGAGCTGTACACCCGGCTGCGCGCGGCCGGCGCTCCCGGCCAGAAGCACCTCGACCTGCGCATCCGCCGTCCTGTCCACCCCGCCAGCGAGCCCCTGCGCCTGCTGCTGGACGAGGTGGGGGATCCCCGCCAGCACTGGACCGAGATCGCCTGGCGCCTGCACCAGGCGGTCGCCGCTCGCGACTGGCACCCCTGCCTGACCCTCTTCTGCGACGGCGACTCCCGGCTGGCCGGGCGAGGCGTGGGCACGCGAGAGGGACTTGGCCTGCTCTTCCAGACCGTGAAGGCCGCGGCCCGGCTGAAGGGCGAGCCCATGGCGGTCCTGACCGATCTCTCGGGGGTCGTCGCGGCCCTGGGAGAGGCCTGGCGAGCCCGCGCCCATCGGCCCGACATGATGAGCGACGAGGCCGTCGCGCTGCTGGATCGGCTGATCGAGTGCCTGCACCCCCTCGGCGCCCGGCCGCGGGTCTGGCTGGAGATCGAGGACATCAGCCGCCTGGACGAGACGCGCCTGCGAGGCCTGCTCTCCTCGCTGGCCTGGCTGGAGGGCCTGCGTGGCGTCGTCGTCGTGCTGGTCCTGGACCGTGAGCAGGCCGACGACGTCCTGCTCGACGGGCCCTCCGGCGAGGGGGCGCTGGTCCGCAGCCTGCACCTGCGCCAGCGGGTGCCGGCGGTGCTGCCTCGACACTGGATCCGGCTCGTCGAGCGCTGGGCCGAGGACCAGGGCCTCGATCTCGAGCGCATCGGCCCGCTGGCCAGCGAGCTGGGTGACCTCTGGAACGGCCACGGCGTGGTCACCCCGCGGCACGTCAAGCGCGGCCTCGTCTGGATGCATCAGCGGCTGAGCGCCTCGACCGGCCCGGCCCTCTCGGACCTGTCGCGGCCGGCGGTGCTGGCCCTCGGCGCGGTCTGGCTGCGCCTGGAGGGCATGGTGGACCTCGCCGGGCTCGGGCAGATCCTGGCCCAGATCGGGGCCGCCGGGCTGGTCGACCTGCCGCGGCAGCTCTGGTCCAACCGAGCCTGGCCCGACGGGCTCGCGGCGGGCCTCGCCGGGCCGCTCCCGGCGGGCACTCCGGCAGGAGACCCTGGAGATGGCTCTGGAGGCGATCCGGACCCGGGCCGCGCCCTGCTCTGGAAGATCCGCTGGGTCGAGGTCGCCCGCGGGCTCGGCGCCGATCGGGGGCTGGTCGAGCGCCTGCGGGCCGACGTGATGGCCAGCTACGCCGGCTGGCTGGAGGGGCAGGCCCGATTGCTGTGGGGCGCGCTGATGGAGACCGCCCCCGAGGGGGTCGATCTGCCCGGCGAGGCCGAAGCCCAGGCCCTGGCGGGGGCGCTGGCCCTGCGCCTGGGGGCCTTCCCCCGCCCGGCGGTGGTCGAGGCGCTGCGCCTCTCGAACGCGGCCTGGATGGAGGCGGGGCGCGACGCCTCCCCGCCCGAGGGCTTGCGGGCGCTGCTGGCGCGGTGGCCCGAGCGCACCGCCTTCGAGTGGGCGGTCCGGCAGTGGCCCCCCTCGGCGGCTTCGCTGGCCGAGGCGATCGGCCAGGCCCTCGCCCTCCTCCCCGAGCGCGTCGACTGAGCCCGTCCCGTGGCCGACTTGCGCATTGCCGCGGTGGGGTGTAGCCTTCCAGTGGTACAAGGAGGTTCGCTCGATGCCCGACTCACGCACAGCACGGCGCCGTCGATACCTCAACCCGCTGCCCTCCGAGCGGGTGATCAAGGCGGCGCCCAGCGATCCGGCCTTCGTCGGCGCCTTCGTCGGCGGCCCGCCCACCCTCAGCGAGGACGAGATCGCCCGCCTGATGCAGCCCGACGAGACCCGCATGGACGCGCTGATCGCCTGGTCCAAGGCCAACGGCCGCACCGGCACCGATGGTTGAGCGCGGCGGCGGCTGAGCGCGGCGGCGGCTGAGCTCGGCGGCGGGAAGGGCAGATTTGTGTTGTGAGGGTCGGCTGCGCTGAGTACCCTTGGACCCCCCCGTGGAGGTCCCCGTGCTCACCGCCCTGATCCTGGCCCTGTCGTCTTCCCCCGCGCAGGCCGGGCAGCAGATCACCGGCAGCTACATGGATGTCTACTACAGCAGCCAGGGGACCTGGAACTGGTCGAGCTACGCCCGCGGGATGCGGCTGTACGGCAGCAGCTACGGCTGGCAGGACCTGACCTGGCCGGGCAGCCCCTGGGGCTACCTCTCGGTCCAGTACCTGGAGGGGGGATCGACCCGCAGCTACGAGGCCACCTACAACACCCACAGCTTCACCTCGATCGACGCCGAGACCGACATCTCCAGCGGCTCGACCCTGGGCTCCCGCTACGAGTACACCGTGGGCAACGTCTCCATGGTCAAGGTGGAGAGCTGGGGCAGCGACGACCGGGCCATGGGCATCGAGTTCCAGGTCACGAACAACGGCAGCGCGACGATCACCAACCTGATGGTCATGCACGCCATCGACCCCGACCAGGACAGCGGCTCGCCGGTCTCCTACGGGGCGACGACCAACAACGACGTGCAGGATCTGGACGGCGACGGCCTGGCGGAGTGGGTCCAGAGCGTCGGCCCCCGCAGCGGGCTGACCGTCGGCTACGGCCTCTGCGACTACAGCGACGACATCGGCCACGCCAACTGGACCAGCTCGGCCAGCTCGACCTTCACCGACTACGGGGGCTCGGGCCTGGACTACACGATGCACTGGCGGCACACCGTCGACAGCCTCGCCCCGGGCGAGACCGCGCAGTTCAGCGTGATCTTCGCCTACGGGGACAGCGCGACCGACGCCTACGCCAACTACCAGGAGGGGGTCGACACCTGGTGCGGCTACTGCGACGCCGATGGTGACGGGGTCTTCGGGGATCAGTGCGGCGGCGCGGACTGCGACGACGAGGACGCCAGCGTGTACCCGGGGGCGCCCGAGGTCTGCGACGAGGCCGACAACGACTGCGACAGCCTGGTCGACGAGGAGGTCACCACCGCCTTCTACGCCGACGCCGACGCCGACCTCTACGGCGACCCCGATGTCTCGGTCCAGGCCTGCGCGGCCCCCGAGGGCTACGTCGCGGACGCCACCGACTGCGACGACGCCGACCCGCGCACCCACCCCGGGGCCCGGGAGCTCTGCGACGGCCTGGACAACGACTGCGACGAGAACCTGCCCGCCGACGAGCGCGACCGGGACAGCGACCGCTTCGCCGAGTGCAGCATCGACGCCGGCGGCTGGCGAGGCGACAGCAGCGTGCTCGGCGGCGAGGACTGCGACGACGACGACCCCAGCGTCTACCCCGGCGCGACCGAGCTCTGGTACGACGGGGTCGACCAGGACTGCGACGGGGGCAGCGACTACGACGCCGACGCCGACGGCCACGACTCGGATCTGCACGGCGGCGGGGACTGCGACGACGCGGTCACCGCGGTCAACCCGGACGCCGCCGAGCTCTGGTACGACGGGGTCGACCAGGACTGCGACGGGGGCAGCGACTACGACGCCGACGGCGACGGCTACGACAGCGATGGCTACGGGGGCGAGGACTGCGACGACGCCGCGGTCTCGGTCTACCCGGGGGCTCCCGAGATCGACGCCGACGGGGTCGACCAGGACTGCGACGGCGTGGACTCGGGCGTCGACAGCGACGGCGACGGCATCGACGACGACGACGAGATCGACCTGGGCTCGGACCCCTTCGACGACGACAGCGACGAGGACGGCCTGTCCGACGGGGACGAGGTGACCTGGGGCACCGACCCGCTGGACCCGGACACCGACGACGACGGGCTGCTGGACGGCGAGGAGATCGAGGTGGGCACCGACCCGCTGCTCGCGGACACCGACGAGGACGGGCTGTCCGACGGGGACGAGGTCGATGTGTACACGACCGACCCGCTGGACCCGGACACCGACGGCGGGGGGATCTCCGATGGGGCCGAGGTGCTCTTCGACGGCACCGACCCGCTCGATCCCGCCGACGACCTCGCCGACAGCGACTCCGACGGGCTCAGCGACTGGGCCGAGGACGAGGTCCACGGGACCGACCCGCTGGACCCGGACAGCGACGCCGACGGGCTCAGCGACGGCGAGGAGGTCCTCGGCCACGAGACCGACCCGCTGGACCCGGACAGCGACGCCGACGGGCTGCTGGACGGAGACGAGGTCGACGTCCATGGGACCGATCCGCTGGACCCGGACAGCGACGCCGACGGGCTGCTGGACGGCGGCGAGGTCGACGTCCACGGCACCGACCCGCTCAGCGGCGACACGGACAGCGACGGCATCGGTGATGGGGACGAGGTCGACGTCCACGGCACCGACCCTCTCAGCGGCGACACGGACAGCGACGGGCTCGGCGACGGGGAGGAGCTGGAGACCCACGGCACCGATCCGACCCGCTCGGACAGCGACGAGGACGGGCTCAGCGACGGCGACGAGGTGCTCAGCCACGGCACCGATCCGCTGGTCCTCGACACGGACGGGGACGGGCTCAGCGACGGCGACGAGGTGCTCAGCCACGACACCGACCCGCTGGTCGTCGACACCGACGAGGGCGGCAAGTCCGACGGCGACGAGGTCGCCGAGGGCCGGAACCCCCTGGACCCCTCCGACGACTTCGACAGCCTGGGCGGCAAGGTGGTGGGCGCCTCCTGCTCCTCCTGCGCCTCGATCGGCTCGCCCGCGGGGGCCTGGCTCGGCCTCGCCCTGGGGGGCCTGCTGGGCCTGGTCCGGCGCCGGCGGGCCTGAGTCGGCTGGACGAGGCAGGCGGCGGCCCTTATCGGGCCTCCTCTCGGAGGGTGCGTGACCGCCTGGCAAGCCTTCATCCTCGGCCTGGTCGAGGGCCTGACCGAGTACCTGCCGGTCAGCTCGACCGGCCACCTGATCGTCGTCCAGCGCCTGCTGGGCATCGAGGCCAGCGAGGAGGCCAACGGCTTCGTCATCGCCATCCAGGCCGGGGCGATTGTGGCAGTGCTGGGCCTCTACCGCCAGCGGGCGGCCTCGGTGCTGCGCGGGCTGGTCGGCAAGGACGCCGCGGGCCTGAAGATGGCCCAGGCGCTGGGGCTGGCCTTCCTGCCGGCGGCCGTCCTGGGCCTGCTGCTCAACGACCTCATCGAGTCCTGGCTCTTCGGGCTGGAGCCCGTGGTCTTCGCCTGGACCGTCGGCGCCATCGTGATGCTGGTCCTCAACCGGCGGATCCACAGCGGCACGCTCGACCTGAGCACCATGACCCCGAAGATGGCCCTGCTGATCGGCCTCGCCCAGTGTGTGGCGATGTGGCCGGGGGTCAGCCGCAGCCTGGCGACGATCCTGGGCGCCGTCTTCGTCGGCCTGTCCCTGCCCGCCGCCGTCGAGTTCTCCTTCCTGCTGGGGGTCATCACCCTGGGCGCGGCGACGGCCTACACCGCGGTCGGCTCGGGCGAGGCGATGTGGACGGCCTACGGGCCGGTCCCGCTGCTGGTGGGCTTCGTCGCGGCCTGGATCTCGGCGGTGATCGCCGTCAAGGGCATGGTCGCCTGGCTCCAGCGCCGCGGGCTGACCATCTTCGCGGTCTGGAGGCTGATCGCCGCCGCGACCCTGACCGTGCTCATTCTGAAGGGCTGATCGGCGCCCCTCCGCGCCAGATCTCCGGTGTCGGCCGCGTGTCCAGCAGCCACAAGCGGGCGTAGGAGCCGGCGTCCAGCCAGGTCGAGCCGAGGGCGTCGGGGCCCGCCCAGCGCGGCAGGTGCGTGATCAGCCAGGTGCCGTGGCCAGCCTCGACGGTCAGGGCCTGGGTGTAGACCATCCCGCGGATCCAGGGGTGGTCGCAGCGGCGGCCCAGCAGGTGGGCGAGGCGGGCCTCGCCGATGCGGGCGTAGCCGACGGCCAGCAGGGCGGCCTGGCTGCACAGCTCGGCCTCCTGGGAGCCGCCTCCCCAGGCGGCCCACAGCGGCAGCTCCAGGTCCAGGACGCTGGGCATCAGGGACTCGTTTCCCAGGGAGGGGCCCTCCAGCCAGCGGTCCAGCAGGACCCGCGCCGACTCCTCCTCGCCCGAGGCGGCCAGGCCGGCGGCCAGGGCGAGGTCGGCCTCCAGGTCCCAGGGCTCGCCCTGGGGGCGAGGCTGGAGCACGAGGGCGGTCGCCTCCTCGACCCGACCCAGGGCCAGCAGGGCGCTGGCTCGCTGGCTCCGGCGCAGCTCGGGGCGGTCGAGGCAGCCCTGGGCGCCGGCCTCGTCGCCCAGCCGCGCGAAGAGGGCGGTCGCCTCGCCGATCAGATCGCCGGCGGCGCCGCAGCCCTCGCCGGCCAGCTCGCCGGCGAGGGGGGCGGCCAGGTCCAGCCGCCCGGCCTCGACGGCCGCCAAGGCCGCCAGGGGCCGGTCGTAGGGCCTCAACGGCTCGTCCTGCTCGGCGCGAAGGGGTCGTCGCTCGGGCTCGGGGGGGAGCTCGCCGCGGCGCGCCCGCTCGCTCCAGGGGACCGCCTCCCGCAAGGAGTAGGGGACGTCTCCGAGCGCCTCGAAGCCGGGCGGCAGCCCTCGGGCCAGCCGGTCGAGGGCCAGCGGCCAGGCTCGGTCCCGCTCCCAGGCGGGCACCTCGATCGTGGGCGGCGGCAGGCCGGCATCGCGGCGCCCGTCCAGCCAGGCGGCCAGCTCGAAGAGCCCCTCGGGATCGGGGGACAGGGCCGGCTCGCCGCGGACGCCCCAGGAGGGCTCCTCCAGGGCGATCTCCTCGCCCGCGCGCCCGCGCCGGTACATCCACTCGATGCGCGGCAGGGCCTCCTCGAGGCCGGCGTCCTGCACGCCGTTCAGCCGGCTGACCGGCAGCAGCGGCGCGCTGCGCAGGCGGTCGGTCATCCCCGTCGCCGTGCCCGGCCGCAGGTAGAGCTGGTCGAGCTCCCGGCGCATCGCGGCCCGGTGGACGGCGTCGCTGAGGTCCAGCGCCAACAGGATCGGCAGGGCGAGGAGGCCGAAGGCGAGCAGCCCGACCAGGACCTCGGCGCTGGCCCGGACGAGGCTGCGGGGGAGGCCGAAGTGGGCGCGGGTGGCGGAGAGGAGCCTGCGCTCGTCGGGATCGAGGGTCCGCAGGAAGGGCGCGGCCCGCCGGTACAGCCGCAGATCCTCTCGGGAGAGCAGCGGGCCCTCCTGGCCCTCACGCCAGGCAGGCACCAGGGCCTCGATGCGCCGGGCCATCGCCTGGGCCGGCGCCGTCGAGCGGGCCCGGGCCTGGCTGACCACTCCGGCGAGGCTGTCGTGGGCCAGGCGTCGGGCCCGGGGGCCGTCGCCGGTCAGCAGCCAGAGGTCCTGCAGGGCCCGGGCCAGGGCGAGGGCGCGCTCGCCCTGGGCGAAGGCAGCGTGCAGCTCCTCGTCGCTACGTCGCGCGGCGCTGCCCGCCGGGGTGATGTGCCGGGCGAGGACCTCCAGGTCGAGGCCCCCGGCCTGCTCCTTGGGGTGCAGGCGGCCGAGCGCCAGGAGCTGCTGCTCCAGGAAGCGCGGCAGCCCCAGGCCTTCGGCCACCACCTCCTCCCAGATCGTGAGCGAGAGGTGCCGCCGGGGGCTGCCGGTGGCGCGCGCCAGGGCGTCGGCCCGCTCCCACAGGCGGGTCAGGGCCACCTGCAGGACCGGCGCGACGGCGTCGTCCGCCCCGGTCAGCACGGCGTCGGCGAGGCGATCGGCGAGGCCCGGCTCCAGCTCCAGCTCCCACCAGGCCGCCAGGCGGGGGTCGGCGACCAGGCCCTCCAGCGTGTCCTTGACGCCCGCCCGATCCAGCGGCCCCAGCAGGAAGCGCTCCCAGCGCAGGCCATGAGCGCGCAGCCCGTCCTCGACCTCGGGCAGCCACTCCTTGCGGAAGGAGAGGACGACCCGGCCTCCTCCGGCCTGCCGGGCGGCCGAGAGCGCCCGGGCCAGCTCGGCCATCTCCTCGTTGCCCCGGCCGCGGGTCCAGGCCTCCTCCACCTGGTCGAGCACCCGAACCGGCCGCGGCGCCAGGGCCGCGAAGCCAGCGGCGAGGCCCTCGGGCGGGCGGGCGTCGAGGCTGGCGGCGACCGGCAGGCGGGGCAGGACGCCGGCCCTCAGGAAGCTGCTCTTGCCGACGCCGGAGGGGCCCAGCAGCAGCAGGATCCGGTCGGGATCGGCCTCGGAGAGCATGGCCAGGAAGGCGCGAAGGGCGCCCCCTCGCCCGAAGAAGATCGGCGCGTCGCCGGCCTCGTAGCGCTGCAGCCAGCGGAAGGGCGTGGCGGGCAGGGGCAGGTCGGGCGGCAGCGGGGGCAGCGCCGGCCTCCCGCCCAGCTGCAGGCCGGGCGCCAGGATCGCGAGGCGCTCGACGGGCACGGCGTAGAGGGTGCCGCCTTCGCCTCGGGGCAGCTCGGCGGCGTAGCGCTCCTGGTCGGTCAGGGCCCAGCGCAGCAGGCCCACGACCCGGCCCTCGACGAAGACCGGGGCGCCGGAGAGGCCGGCGACGGGCATGCCCCGGCCGGCGGCGGCCTCGTGGCAGAAGAGGGCCAGGGCGCGGATCTCGCCCTGGGCGGCGCGGGTCGTCTGGATGGAGCCGGTGACGGGGCTCCCGTCGCTGGGCGAGGCGTCGGGGAAGCCGAAGCCTTGCCAGCCGGGGATCGAGGGCAGCTCCTCCTCTTCGAGCGCGCGCAGGCGCTGGACGGCAGGCGGGAAGGGCAGGTCGGCGGCGGCCAGGCGCAGCAGGGCGAGGTCCTGCTCGGCGTCGAAGGCCTCCAGGCGGGCCGGGATCTCGGCGTGGACCCAGCGGTCGTCCACCAGGGCGGCGAAGCCGAGGCGGATCGGGCCGTGCGGCTGAGGCGGGCGCTGCTGGCGGTCGGCGACGACGTGCAGGGCGGTGGCGACGAGATCGGGGGCCACCAGCACGCCGCTGCCGCGGGCCTGTCCCGCCTGCACGCGGACGACCCGCTCGCGCACCGCTCAGCCCGCCAGGAGGTTGTCGGGGTGGTCGGGCTCGTCCTGGCGGTACTGGCGCAGCTCGGCGCGGTCGACCCGGTCCTGCTCGTCCAGGTGCAGCCGGGCCCAGGTCGGGCGCAGCAGCACCTCGAAGCGGCCCTCGCGCACCCCATCGAGCCAGCTGGCCAGGGCCTGGTTGGCCTGCTGGGGGTCCGGATCGGCGACCCCCTCGGGCAGGGTCATCAGGTCGGCCCAGGTCCCGGTGTTGATGTAGACCGCCCGCGGATCGGCGCCCGCGGCGACGATCGGCTCGTGGACGGCGGAGTGGGTGTGGCCCATCACGACCACCCGGTAGCCGGCGCGGGCGTGGGCCTGGGCCGCCTCTCGCCAGGCGGCGCCCTGCTCCTCGGTCAGGTCGAAGGTCCCGTCCTCCCGGGTCAGGTGCAGCAGGATCCTGCGCAGCAGGTCGACGTCGCGACCCGGCCCGCGGCTGCTGATCTCGACCCCTCGGCTGCCCGCGCCGAGCTGCTCGCCGAGCTCCTGGGCCAGCTCGGGGGGGAGGCTGGAGAGGGCCTCGCTCAGCGGATCCCCGCCAGGCGGGCTCGCGCCAGCGGCGATCTCCCGCCCGAACAGCGCCGTGCGGGCCGCGTCGAGTCCCTGGCGGGCCTTGCCCTGGGCGAGGAAGCGCAGCGTGGGCAGCAGGCGGCTGAGCGAGGAGGGCTTCAGCGCCAGCAGGACCGGCGGCACGGCGCGGGTCTCGGGCTTGAGCAGGTCGATGAAGGGCAGCTCGGCCTTCAGCGGGTTCATCTGCTCGGCCACGAGGCGGCTGCCCAGGGGGGGCGGGAAGAGGCTGGGGTCGATCGCCCCGCGGCGCAGGCTGGCCTGGACGCGGGCGGCCCGCAGGGCGCCGTGGTCGACGACGTTCATCGGGTCGACGCGGTTGCCGTGCTCGACGACGGCGTCGCCCAGGACGTAGGCCTCGTCGTCGAGCACCAGCTCCAGGTCCACCCGGCGCCCGGGGCCCGCGCCCAGCGCCTGCCGCAGCAGCGAGCGACACTCCGGCAGGGAGAGCTCCAGGTCGTGGTTGCCCAGCAGCACCACCAGCCGGTGGCCTCGGTCCAGCAGCCGGGCCAGGGCGTGGAAGACGGCCGGCTCGCGCTGCTCGATCACCCGCCGCAGCACCTCGGGGGCGTCGGCGTGGTGGAAGGGGGTCCAGCGGCCCTGCTCGTCGGGCTCGGCCAGGAAGTCGACGAAGTCGCCGGCGATCACCAGCTCGACCGGCGTCGCCCGCTCGGCGAGCTTCTCCACGAAGCCGGCGAGGCGCTGGCCCTGGCTGCACATGCGGAAGCCGCGAGGGTCGCCGGGCCCCGGCGGGCGGCCCCCCAGGTGCAGGTCCGAGACGATGTGGATGTCCCTGGGTCGCATCGGCTCTACGATAGCGCAGAGCGAGGACGCCGCAGGCCTGCCAAGCGGACGTGACCCCCCGGAGCCCACCATGCGCCACTCCCTGCCCTACGCGCTCGCCGCTCGCGCCCTCGAGCCCGGCGACGCCCTCGCCCTGCGCCGCGCGGCCCACGATCCGGCCTTCGCCGCCCGCCTCGCCGCCGCCCAGGAGCAGGTCGAGCCGACCGGACCGCGCTCTTCGGGCCCCTGGTTCGCTGGAAGGGGAGCCAGCCTGGGTGAGCTGCACCTCGACGCCGGCCCCTGGCGCGCCGGCGATCGCCTCCCGGTCGTGCTGGACGCCTCCCTCCCTCCCGAAGCGCCCTTCGAGGCCGTGCTGCACACCCGCGCGGGCGCGCAGATCCTCTCGCCCGCGCAGGGTCGGCACCTGCGCCTCGTCGATCTTCGCCGGGCCGAGGACGGGCGCTACCACCTCGACCTGGTGCTGGGCGAGGAGGAGGGCCTGCAACGCCTGGAGCTGCGGGTGCTGGGTTCGCTGGGAGGCGAGATCCTCGCCCGGGCCGAGATCGCCGTCCGAATCCCAAGCGAGGCCGACCCCACCGTGGAATGATCGCGGCTGGGAGGTCCGAGTGATTGACTGGAACGAGATGGTGGTGTTCGTGCGGGTGGTGGAGGAGGGCTCCTTCGTGGGGGCCGCGCGGGCGCTGGGGGTGCCCAAGTCCACCGTCAGCCGGCGCATCGCCGCCCTGGAGGACCGGCTGGGGGCGCGGCTGCTGCATCGCACCACGCGGGTGGTGCGGGCCACGGCGGTCGGCCAGAGCTACTTCGAGCGCTGCGCCTCGCTGGTCGCCGAGGCCGCCGAGGCCGAGCGCCTCGTCACCAGCGCCCAGGAGGTCCCCCGCGGTCGGATGCGCCTGACCACCTCGGTGCTCTTCGGCCATCGCTGGCTCTCGCCGCTGGTGTCCGAGTTCCTGCAGCAGCACCCCGAGGTCGAGATCGACCTCGTCCTGGCCAACCGCTTCGTCGAGCTGGTCGACGAGGGCTTCGACCTCGCCATCCGGGCCGGCACCCTGGGCAACACCGAGATCGTCGCCCGCAAGCTCGGACCGGTCTACATGACGATGGTCGCCTCGCCCGACTTCCTGCGGCAGCAGTCCATCCCGACGCGGGCCGAGGAGCTCTCGACCCTGCCCTGCATCCTGGTCGGGGTCGACAACAGCGGCGCCACCTGGCAGATCGGCGGCCGCCGCGTCAGCGTGAGCGGCCCCTTGCGGGTCAACGACATGCAGCTGGCCCGCGACGCCGCCGTCGCCGGAATCGGCGTGGCCAAGGTGCCCAGCTTCCTGGTCGGCGACGACCTGGACGCCGGCCGGCTGGTGCGGGTCCTGCCCGAGCTGCGCCGCGAGAACACCGGCGTCTACGCCGTCTACCCCACCCGGCGGCACGTCTCTCCGTCGGTCCGCGCCTTCGTCGAGCTCTGCCTGGAGAGGTTCGCCGGGCGCCCGCCCTGGCTGCTGGCCGACGACCCCGAGTGAGAGGAGCTCCCCGTGCTGATCACCCTGCTGCTCGCCGTCGCCTCTGCCGCCTCCTGGCCCGCGGATCTCCATGTCGGCTCCGGCGCCGGGGTGGGGGCCTACGGGGGTGAGGCGGGGCTGGGCGGCTTCGGGGTCGGCCGGCTGCTCTTCCGACCCCAGCTCGGAGAGCGCACGCCGCTGGCCGTCGATCTCGGCGTGCGCGCGGGGCTGCTGGCCGGCGATCTGCGCGAGGCCACCCAGATCGCCGCCGGCCTGCGCTGGGAGCCGGGGCTGCCCTACCTGCGGGCCAGCCTGATCCACGCCCACGAGACCCCCTGGGCCATCCTGAAGGAGCAGCCCATCCAGTCCGTGGCGGGCACGGCCGAGGGCATCCGCCACCGCAGCGGCGCCGAGCTGGCCCTGGGCCTGCACCCCACCCTGGTCCCCGACGAGAGCGACGGCCGCTTCGGCGCCTTCGTCGAGCTGGCCGCCGTCGCCCTGCCCGACGACAAGGGGCCCCGGATCTACGGGCAGCTCGACCTCGGCCTCAGCGTCGGCCTGGGTCGCCCGCGCTGAGCGCTACAGCACCCGCAGCCGGGTGCTGGCGCCGAGCACCAGCCGATCGCCGGCCCGCAGCTCCAGCTCGCCGGCCACGCGCCGCGGGGCCTCACCGCCGCGCTCCAGCAAGGTGGCGCCGCCCAGGGCCACCCGACCGGCGCCCAGCCAGCGCAGGTGGGTGCGGGAGAGGGTCCGGTCGGCGTCGGCCCGGTCGGCCTGCAGGCGATGCTCCCGCACCTCGGGGCAGCCGGGGTCCCAGCGGCCCAGCACCTCGCCGGGGCTGCGCAGCGCCAGGATGCGCCCGTCCTCGGGGCCCGCCTCGACCTCCAGCCAGAGGCCCGATCCGCTGGGCATCGCCTCGGTCTCGACCGGCTCGAAGGGCAGCGTGCCGCGGCCGTCGTCCTCGCCCGGGGCCAGCAGGCGGGCGCGCGCCGCCGGGTCCCAGGCCCGCGCCAGCCAGGGCACCATCGCCAGCGGGCGGATCAGGTCGAGCGGGCCGAAGCCCTCGGGAAGCTCGGCGGCGAGGGCGCGCAGCCGCGGGCTGGGCGTGGCGGCCCCCCCCAGCGGCTGGGGCGGGAAGCTCCGGGCGAGGGCCTGGAGGGAGGGGCGAGCCGAGGCCAGCGAGGGCGGCAGCTCCAGCTCGGGATCGGCGGCCGCGGCCAGCAGGTGCTCGACGCCGAGGTAGCCCTGGGCGCGGCCGAGGGCGTGCAGCAGCGGCAGCGAGGCGGCCCCGGGCGAGGGGAAGCCGGGGAGGGGCGGCAGCGCGCGGAGCGGCCGGATGCGCGCGGCCAGCGGCGTACAGAGCAGGGCCTGCGGGGTCCACCAGCGGGCGCTCTCGTGCGGCAGGGCCAGCAGCCTCAGGGCGAGGCGGGCCCGGGCCAGGGCGCCCTCCAGCTCCAGCCCCTCGCCCAGCCCGCGGTAGAGGCCCTCGCAGAAGGCCCGCGAGGCCTCTGCCGCCCAGCGCGTGCGCGGCCCGACCGCCGCGGGGATCCCGGCCAGCAGCAGGCGCCCGGCCGGTCCGTCGGCGGGGTCCGCGGTCGCCTGCGCTCCTCCGCAGACGTCGACCACGGCCAGGGCCGCGCCCTTCGCCCAGGCGCCCAGCCCGGCGGTGACGGTGTCGGCGGACCTCGGCCCGCCCGCGGCCTGCAGGCCCACCCGGGTGAGACCCTGCCCGTGGGCCAGCAGGTGCAGCACCGCCGGACCTCCACCCACCGGCCCGGCCCCCTCCGGCC